>JAABUQ010013299.1_pt1 | contig 10011 bp, 13 predicted proteins | sample 5560001 | NCBI WGS metagenome assembly JAABUQ01 (sample SAMN10711888, study PRJNA513371) | rock metagenome | isolation source: Antarctica rocks | place: Antarctica: Victoria Land, Finger Mt nord | collected 2015-12-18 | reverse complement strand
GGCGTAGCGCATTCCATCCTGGCCAGGAGTCGTACACTCCACCAAAGGTCGAATACATTTGCGCAGACCACCCTGTCAGATCACTTTTCGCTTGCGACAAGGTGGCGGACCATACATTCGCGCAGGTCCTTCGCAGATCGTGGGCACCAAAGCGCTCTATGCCGATCTCCCGCGCGGAAGCTTCGACCACGCTCCAGATGGTGCCGTCGCTGAGCTCGTCTCCCCTGAGCTTGCCGGCCTTGGAGACCGGCCTTAGCAGCTTGCCGCCTTCGACGGCGGCGGCCGTCATCCAGGCATTGACCGCGTGCTTGACCCACATCGGAATGGGAACAGTCCGTACTCGGCCGCCTTTGCCGCGCATATCGACGATGACCCACCGTCCCTCTCGAAGTTGGATCTCTTCGACTTCGAGGTTCGTGAGCTCGTGCCGCCGAAGTGCACAGCCCACGAGCAGTGCCAAAATACAGTAGTCTCGCTTGCCCTTGAGCGTGGAGCGGTCCGGCACCGCAAGCAAATCCTTGGTTTGCTCGCGAGTCAGCCAGTTCCCCGCCCGTGTTCCCTGCTGGCGGACATTCGGGATATCCGACATCTGATTGGCCTGATCGTTGTCGAGAAAGCCATTGCGCCGGGCCTCGCTCACCAGCTTCCGCATAGCAGAGAGGCGAACGTTGATCGTGGACGCGCTCAATTGTTTCTCGATCATGGAGGCCCGGTACTCCATCAAAAGCAGGCGAGAAATCCCTTCGGAGCGGCTAGCGCACAGTTCGAAGACTTCGTCCAGGGCTTTTGCATAGTTTCGTTTGGAGTGGACGGAGGTGACTGTCTGCAAGACCATCTGCCTTAGCCTTAAGGCCGCGGCGTCGCCTGCAGCGGCCACTGGTGAGAGGAGCGAGAGGGCCACTGGCACGGACTCAACCACGGTCTCTCCTCTTTCTGCTGGAACGGCCGGCTCGACGGCAATTTGGCAATAGGCTATTGCCAAACTAGGCTGCACCCACAAGCCGTGGTCCCCCAACTCCGTAGGCTTAGCTATCATCTGAAACGTCCTCACGGGCAGCTTCCATTTCGGCTCGAAGCCTGACAACCACCCCTTGCAGGTCCTCAACGCTCGGCAGTTCCTCCCGCACGGGCGTCGGCAGCTCCCGCGTAACCCGGTAGGTTGAGACGCCGATAGGTTGCACTAGGCTCTGCAGTGCGTATTCCACGACCGGGCCGCTCCGACTCTCGCAAAGCAGGAGCCCGATGGTCGGGCCGTCGCCGGGTGTCCGCATCGTGCCATCGATGGCAGCGATGTAGAAGCCGAGCTTGCCGGCATATTCCGGTTGGAATTCACCGGTCTTCAGCTCGATCGCAAAATAGCAGTGCAGCCGCACATGATAGAAGAGCAGGTCCACATAGAAGGAGCGGCCGTCGACTAGAAGAGGAACCTGACTGCCCACAAACGCGAAGCCACGCCCCAGCTCTAGCAGCAGGTCTCGAAGATGGGTGAGCAGCCCCTTCTCCAGCTCCCGCTCAGCAAACGGCTCAGTGAGCGTCAGAAAGTCGAAGCTGTAAGGGTCACGCAGGATCTGCTCCGCCATATCTGAGCCTGGCGGGGGCAGGGTGCGCTCGAAGTTCGTGAGGGCCTTCCCTTCCCTTTCGTGGAGCTGCCCGGAGATCATGTGCACCAGGACGTTTTGGCTCCAGCCGTGTTCGAGCGCCGAACGGAGATACCATTCCCGCGTCGCCCGATCCTTGATTCGATCCAAGACTCGGAGATTGTGGCCCCAGGGCAATTTGGCAACAAGCTGTTGCAAGATTGACGAGTCCGGCCACGCCTCCGCAAAGGCACGCATATACCGTAGGTTCCGAGGGCTGAACCCCTCCACGCCGGGGAAGGCGGCCTGCAGGTCCCTGGCCAGGCGCTCATTGATCTTGGTTCCCCAGCCTTCGTTCTGAAATCGCTGGCTCAGATCGCGGCCGATCGACCAGTAAAGGAGCACCAGCTCCCGGCTGACCGCGAAGGCCGCCCGCATCTGGGCGTTCTGGATGCGGCTCTTGAGCTCCAGGAGCAGTTCGGTGTATCCGGTGGGTGCCTGGAGCCCTTTCTGCACGAAAATCAGCATAGCACAAGTTTACCCCCGACAATTCGCATTGTCGTGGGTAATCCTTGGCCAGAGAGAACCGAATAAATGCGCGATCGCGCAGCTATTCCCTTGCCTCCCAAAACCTCCTAAACTCGCTCCAGCAACGGTTTCTGGAGGTCTAATATGCCGCGTCCCGTCTCCTGGCTGCCCCGCCTCCACGAGATCCGCCGCTCGGTCGCGAACTCGGTCCGCTCCCACTACGACCGGCGCGACCTCGAGCAGCTCTTCGAACTCCAACCCCGCGCGGCCCAGAACTTCTCCGCCCTGCTCTCCTCCGTTCCCGTGGGACGCTCCCGCCTGGTGGAGCGCGAGGCGCTGGTGCAGTTTCTCGATGGTGTCCAGGAGGCGGAAGACGTGCCCGCCTACATCGAGCGGGTCCGGAGCGAGGGCGCCGAGGTTTCCCGCAGGAAGATCCGCTCCCTCGTCCGGGCCGATATCGCACCGGCGACGCTCAGTTCCCTGCCCGCGTCGATGTCGCTTTCCCGTGGGCGACTCGAGATCAGCTTCCGGTCGGTTGAGGAGCTGGCCGAGGCCATGCTGGTACTTGCCCGGGTGCTTGAGGCTGAAGGAGAGGAGTTCGCGCGGGTGTTTGAACCGCGGCCCGATCCGCCCGAGGTCGAGAGCCAAAACGAGATCCGGGAGATGTTCGCCGAGATCGAGCGCATGGAAGCTACACTTTAGCCGCGAGTGCCTTGGCGGGCGAACTCTTCGAAGGAGCCTTCCCTGCCTTCTTTGCTGCCGCCCAGCGTGCCCGCTGCGCGGCAGCAACGCGTCGGCGGCCCTCTGGGCTCATCCCGCCCTTGCGTTTGGGCGTGTCGGCCTTGGGCTTATTGACTGAGCCTTTAGGGCGACCCGGGGAGCGAAGCTGATTGCTGCCGGCTTGGCCTGCAAGCAGGTCGCGCACCTGGCGAAGACGACCGAGTTCCCCATCGATTGCCGACAGTATCTCTTGAATAGTCATTAGCTTCGAGCATAGAGCATGATTCCATGCTGCCCTAGCCGCGGGCGATAAGGAGCCTACTTTCCCGCTCCACTCTCTTCGAACAACGGCACCGGCTTCGCCTCGGAGGCTCTCCACCGAAAGTCCAGAGCCGTCTGTTCGTGGCCGCGAGGGTGGAGCTCCCGCCAAAGCTCGAGCAGAAGGCCCGGCATCTCCGAAAGCACGGCTTTGGTGCGGTGGATCTTCGCATGGCAGGCAGGGCAGAGCGAGATCATCAGATCGAGCCGGGATCGTCCGGGCCGGCGGTGATGCACCACAATGGTTCGCTTGTCGCGTCCCGAGGCCCCGCAACCCCGGCAGCAGTGCCCATCCCGCTCGAGCACCTGCTCCCGCAGCCCGCCAAAGTGCCGTGCATCCTGCCGCCTTAACGTGTAGCAGGTGGCACAGTGGCCGCTCGCAATGATCTTCTCCCGGCCGCAACGGCAGTAAAATGCTCCCTGACTTCCCTGCTTCATCTTCGAAGGATAAAGGAAAGTTCTGGTTAACCGTTTAGGCACCAGATCGGTTAAGCGGACCGCCGGACAAGCGGTTCAGCGGTACTCTGTTCGTATGATCGTTACGATGGCGTCATTCAAAGGTGGGGTCGGCAAGAGCACATCCGCAGTTCACATAGCGGCTTACCTCGCCAGGTCTGCCAAAACGCTTCTGGTAGATGGAGACCCTAATCGAAGCGTTACACGTTGGGCTGCAGAAGGGCGTCTTCCCTTCACCGTTGTAAGCGAGGCTCAGGCAACCATGCATGCGAGGAACTACGAGCACATCGTCATCGATACCAAGGCACGTCCCGACCCCGACGATCTACGTGAGATTGCGACTGGCTGCCATCTTTTAGTCCTTCCCTGCACGCCAGACCCTCTTTCGGTCGATGCTTTGTTGTCTACGGTGAAGGAATTGAAGGGGCTCGGGAGTGAGCGCTTCCGCGTGCTGCTGACCATAGTGCCTCCTCGGCCTAATAAAGATGGTCCAAAAGCGAGGGAAGCTCTGATCGAGGCAGGTCTACCGCTCTTCAAGGCCCAAATCCCAAGGATGGTCACCTTTCAACGGTGCATCCTGGAAGGTCAAACGGTCTACTCGCCGGAGTACAACGATGTAGGCGAAGAGGTTGAATCTTTGGTCGGTCAGCTAATCACTTAGGCGCCTAATCGAATATCTAGCAGTTTGAACACCTCAGTTACTCAAAGGATCGCAATGTCCACTAAACCCAACCAGTTCCGCTCCTTGATCGCCGCCAGCGGCCAGGCTCCAGTAGCTCAGACGAACTCGCACGAAGCAACTCAAGAGAAGCATTCTAAGGGCAGACAGTTGGGCAAGCGGACTGCACCTGACTATGTCCAAGTGGGAGTCTACCTCCCCAAACGACTCCATAATCAAGCGAAAGTCCTTCTCATACACGAAGGAGCCGATCGGGACTTCAGCCAACTGATTGGGGACCTCTTGACTGCTTATGTGGATAAGCAGACCACCGGATCCTCGCGTAGCTGATTAAGCGGGCACTCTGCTGCCCTTAGACCAACAATCTGGTGCTCGATGGCGAAGGCAAAAAAGAAGGTACTGCGCAACTACTCGCTCGAACGAACTAAGGCTATTAGCAAGCGCGCGTACGATGTGGCGGAAATACGTGAGTCTCGTGATAGCGGCGCTTTGGGTGATGAGGTGTTTAAGCTTGCTCAGGCGATGATTCTTTGTACATTGCCTTATCGTCCGACTGCCGAGGTTAAAGTCACACGCAAAGCACGCCTCGGCGACGGCTCGACTCTCATCGTTACGTTCATCGCCGCTCGCGACGGCATACCTATGGCTTTTGGGAGCGATCGAAAACTGCTCACGTGGATGTTCGATAAGGCAATACAGTGCGACTCCCCCTTTGTCCCGTGGAACAAAGCGGCCGAGTACAGCCGGGAAACCGGCATCAATGACAGCGGTAAGAACTTTCGAGATCTACGTGATCGATTTCGACGGCTTTCCGGTTTGGTGATTAGCATTGAACGCAGAACCGCAGCCGGAGAAAAAGGCAAGACAGTACCCGTGATAGAAGAGTTCAACTTGCCCCCATCAGTGGCATCTGTACAAGCCGAGGAAATGGGGCAGGGAAGGCTCCCGGAGTTGGTTGAGGTCTACGGATTCAAGCTGAATGAGAGCCTTTGGAAGGACATCAAGCGACACAATGTCGCCATTCCAAGAGAGCTATGGCTCAGGACCAAGGGTTCAGCTCAGTTGCAAGACATCCTGCTTTGGATGTTCTACCGATGCTACTCGGCCCAAACCGAGAGCCTAATCCCGTGGGATGGAATTAGACAGCAATTGCCTCAGGACGACAGTAATCCTTGGCGGCTCAAGAACTTGGTCAGAACCGCAGTCGTGGAACTTCGCCTCATATGGCCGGAAGCCCGTATCGAAGTGCTTAAAGAGGGTCTTTTGGTCAATCGTGCGCTTGCCGGTATTCTTCCAGATGACGAGCAGATGAAGCGACGACGGCGGATAACGGCAGACCGTACTTCCGCGTAGGAACAGCTTCTGGACCTGCTCTCTGTACCGTGCTTAGGCGATTAAGCGCGTAAGCGGATCACTGGGCTCCTTAACCGTACCTCCGCGTAGGTTCTCCGTTGTACGGAGCTATGCACCGTACTTCCGCGTATGAAGGGGTGAACGCTTTGGGCAGGGAATTCCTAAGGGGGGGTATGGACGGTGGAGCCAAGGGTGTCTCCACCGTACCTCCGCGTAGGCATTTTCCACTTACGGAGCCGGCAAAATCCAGAAGTGGTTCGTACCTCCGCGTAGGCGATTTCGTACCTCCGTGTAGGTTCTTTCGTACCTCCGCGTATGGAATGCCGTACTTCCGCGTATTTCCACCCGTACTTCCGCGTATGCCTTAATAGGAAGCAAGAGAAAGCAAGAGGTACACAAGAACAAGAGAAAGCACGAGTAGTGGCTGTGGGCAATGTGGATCACCACGGAACTCTGAAAGAGCACTTTTGTAGACGAACAAGTTCGCTCCCACTCATTTTCCCCTGGAGGGCGCTACGCCCCTCCAGGCCTGCCGCCTCACAACAGCAACAACAAAGCCAAAACCTGCCTGATCAAGGTTGGGGTGGCCTGAGATGTCGTGGGGAACTTTAGGCTTCCGCACTGGCATAGCCCGCCACAAGCCTGCACTGGGCCGTGGTGCAGCTAAGAGACTTTGGGACAGGGAAATGGGCGTCCAAACACGCCTTGAGCTTCTGGATGCGTTTGCTGCCGAGCACCAACAGGCAAGTGAATGCCGTGGCCAACCGTACTCGGGCACATTAGGCTCAACTCAAGATAAAACCGGCGTCCGATTAGACAAGATGCCGTGCCCGGTGTGGCATAATGTCCGCATGGCCCAAGTTGGCAAATTGCCCACACGCACGCACTTGCTCTTAGCGCTACGTTTCAACCTGGAGAGCGTTGAGGCCGGGGTACCAGTGGAGACGATGACGACCTTTGTGTCTGCTTCGGGGATGGAGCTTAAGGACATCTATGACATCGTGATCCCAGCCCGGACGCTGAAGCACCGGCGCTCCCGGAAGGAGTCTCTGTCACGCGATGAATCCGACAAGCTTGCCAGGCTGGTACGGGTCTTCGATCAGGCAGTCGCTGTCTTTGGGGACGTGGAGCAGGCACGCAGGTGGTTGAACAAGTCGAAGAAACGCTTCGACAATCGAACTCCACTGCAGATGCTGCGTACAGACTTCGGGGGGCGGATGGTTGAGGAGATGCTCGGCCAGATTGATGAAGGCATGTTCGCCTAATGCCGGACCTCTGGCGAATTAGCAATCACCAGTCACTCACAGGGGAAGGTGGGCTGAGGTATTCGGCGAGATGGCATAGCGTGGGTCGCCGCATCGTCTATCTGGCCGAATCGCCGGCTGGAGCCATGGTTGAGGTTCTTGTTCACCTGGAACTCGAGGAAGACGAACTGCCCCGTTCATACACCCTGCTCCAAGTGAGAGTGCCAGGGGACCTCGCAACGGAACAGATCAGTGTTCCCCCTGGAGACGCATGGAAGGCCGATCACGACCTCAGTCGCCAACTCGGAGATGCGTGGCTGGTCAGCCGGATAACGGCTCTTGCACGGGTTCCTTCGGCTATTCTCCCGAATACAACAAACTTTCTGCTGAATCCTCTACATCCTGATGCCCGGAGGGTCCAGATCATCGAGAGCACGCGGGCGGAGTTTGATCCGCGGCTTCTGAAGCACTTGCGAAGTTCAGCTTGAGGGATCGGTGTGCATGGTCAGACATAAGGGAGTGCAGACCTGGTACGCCAAGTTGAATGAGAGCCGCGCCTGGCTATCGCACTCAAGCCGATTCAGGCTGAGCGCGGGCCAGCTTTGCGTTCCGATCGAACAGGGTGTCATGGTTGCCAGCGATGACCAGCTTGTGCCGGAAGGAAAGTGAGCCCAGCCAGAGATTGAAGTTGTCGAGCCGAGGCGAGGAGCATCCCGCCGAGGATGATCTTCTGGCCGTTTTCTTCGGTGCGCTTTCGTTCGCGGAGTCGAGCGATCTGGGCTTCGAGTTCGGCGATCTGCTGTTCGGTACTGCGTTCCTGGATACGTTCTTGGCGTTCGATGGTGTCCATGCGGGGGAAGCTCCGAAGGAGAGAGTCCTTTGCTTTAGCTGACCGAAGGTCAGAGGAGCGGCGGCTTATACTGTCACGAACCTGAGCCTTGCCACACCGTTCGGCTAGCCTCATACTAGCATCATGCTGGCTTGGAGCGAAGCGGACAAACAAGCAAGTGCGCACTTACGACTTGCTGCGCAAGTCTGCAGAACTGTGCGGGACTACGCGTCCAGCGGCAAGGACTTCGCCCCTGCACCCCAGTCCTTCGCAGACGGCGATCCTACGCGGATGGCGGGACTGGCCGTCCAGGCGGGTGCGCGCTTTTGTAAGCGCGCCATGCTCCCGGCTTCGGGCCGGTCGCATGCGGGCAGTTTGCCGGACATCGAGCCCTCCGCAAACTGCAACACTCAACCGCGTGAAACACAGGAAAAGGGAAGTCGGCAGGGTGGGCCGCTTTCCCTTTCCTGTTCGGTTCACGGTTGGCGTTTGCTCTTCGTGGGAGCTCGCTAGCCGTGGCGATCTTCCATTTGAGTACGAAGCCGATCTCGCGCTCGGCTGGCCGGTCCGCAGTCGCGGCGGCTGCTTATCGAACGAAGAGCGTTCTGTTGGATGAGCGTCAGGGTCTCCTCCATGACTACACCAAACGCTCCGGGGTTCCTTTCGAGAAAGTCGTCCTGCCAGAGGGGGCAGACGAAGCTCACTGGACCCGGGAGCGTCTCTGGAACGCGGCCGAGTTCGCCGAGGTTCGCAAGGACGCGCGGACGGCGCGGGAGTGGGAGATCGCACTTCCAGAAGAGCTCTCGGCCGAGAACCGCAAGGAGCTTGCCCTGAGCTTCGCTCGCGAGCTGGCCCAGCGTTACGGGTGTGCGGTCGATGTCAGCATCCACACGCCCGGCAAGGAGGGCGACCGCCGAAATCACCACGCTCATCTGTTAGCGACGACGAGGGTCGTTGCCCGATCCGCTCTTGGCGACAAAGTTGCGATCGAACTCTCGGATGCGAAGCGTCTCTCGCTCGGTCTGGGGCAGGGCCGGCAGGAGATCGAGCAGGTGCGGGCGCTCTGGGCCGAGCGGACCAACCAGGCGCTTGCGAAGCAAGGGCAAGAGACTCGGATCGATCATCGCTCCCTCGCCGCTCAGCATGGGGAGGCGCTGACGGCTGGGGACGTGATCCGGGCCGCAGCACTCGACCGGATGCCGGAGACCAAGCTGGGATGGAAGGCGTCGGCGATGGAGCGGCGCGAGAAAGATCCCATTCAAACGGAGCGTGGCGACCAGCTACGGGCGGTGCGGGCGGAGAACGCGAAGCGAGTCGGTTTGCTGGTCAGGCTACGCGAGCTGGTCAATCTGCGCGAGCTGGGTATGGCGGCGATGGAGCGCGCCAAGCAGATCGAGCAGGAGGTCGCTGCTGGCCTCGGTAGGTTCCGGGACAAGTTTGCGGCGTGGCGTGAGGGCTCACCGAAGAAAGAGTTCGTTCCGTCCCGATCGCCGGAGCAGGCGCAATCTCCGGCACGAGATCCTTCCAGTCGTCAGGATCAAGAGCACGACGGCCGTTCCGCCTTCCGCAACCGGTTCGAGCAGTGGAAGGACGAGAAGGCCGCGGCCGAGAAGCAGCAGCTGGAGCGCGAGCTGGAGCGGGAGCGTGCCTTGCAGCAGAAGCAGAAGGAACTTCAGCGCAGCCGGGGTCGAGGCATTGGCGATTAGGAGGCAACGGCATGGACGACAATGAACTCTTCGCCTTGGTCGAGGAGGCTCAGGCGCATCGCGCCGCCGCGCTCGAAAGCCGGCAGCTTGCCGATCAGGCCGTCCGCAATCTCCACGTCATCCTCAAGCGCATGGACCGCCGCCGCGAACCTTGCCCAAGCACCCGACACCCTCGGCAAAGGGGTCGAGAAGGCCACCAGGGAAGCCTTCGAGCCGCAGGTCAAAGAGATCGTCGCCTCGGTTCACCAGCAGGTACGCAGCAGCGTGAACTCCCTAAGCCAGGCGACCGTCAACGCCCGCTACGCCCTCCTGCCCTGGGGGTGGCTCCTGGGATCGTTCCTGCTCGGAGCCTTGGCCATGGGCGCCTTCGGCTACATCCATATCCAGGAGCCGCTCGAACGTCTGCGCAGATCGCAGGTATTCCTGTTCGGAGAGTTTCAAAAGATCGAAGAGAAGACAAGCAAAAGCCAGACCAAGCCGGCTCCCACCAAGCCGGCTCCGGCGGCCAGTGTGCGTAACGGGGGTAAATCGAAACCGGCCAGCGAGCCTTCACAAACGGCTGCTCCTATCCCACCCGAGCCGGACCAGAACCCCGAACCGC
>JAABUQ010013298.1_pt1 | contig 10012 bp, 8 predicted proteins | sample 5560001 | NCBI WGS metagenome assembly JAABUQ01 (sample SAMN10711888, study PRJNA513371) | rock metagenome | isolation source: Antarctica rocks | place: Antarctica: Victoria Land, Finger Mt nord | collected 2015-12-18 | reverse complement strand
CCACGTCGTGGTCACCCGCAACGGCAAACCCGCAGCCGTGCTCGTTCCGATCGACGAGTATCAGGCGCTTGAGGAAACCGCCGAGATCCTCTCTGACCCCGACGCGATGATCGCACTGCAAGCCGGGCTCGCCGAGCTCGCTCGGAACGAGACGGTGTCGCTTGAAGAGCTGCGCCTCGAACTCGGCGACCGACGCAGCGCGATATGACCTGTGGCTCGGGTCGTCCTCTCCCGTCGAGCTCGCGCTGAGCTGCTGGCGCTCGAATGGGTCCTGATCGATGCAGTCCAAGATACCCTGGGATTGTTCGAAGGCGACCCACACGCCGGATACCCGTTGCGTGGGAAGCTACGCGGACTGCGCTCGCTGCGCGTTGGCTCTTACCGGATCATCTACCAACTCATTGAGAATGACCGGTCGGTCCGCGTGGCCACGATCCGGCATCGCGCAACTGCCTACCGCACCGCACCGAGGTAATAGCGGGGCTTGGCTCGAGTCAGGGCCGGCGGACGAGCGTTACAACGGTCCGCAGCGGCCGCTGATGCGTGCTGAAGATGGCGCGCAGCGTGGCCCGGTGCTGGTGGCCGCGAGCCCGTCGCAGCACGGTCAGGCACCGCCCAGTGACTCCTGCCTTGAAGGTGTGGCTCCTTCCCGCCGAGAGACTGAACCGGACGCTGGCGCAGCGGACGGTCGTGGCCTTCTTACTGCGCCCGAGCCTCCCTCGCGTGGTCACGGTCATCGTTCCCGCGCACCGCGTGCCGCGCGATCCCCGGCACTGCAACGGGATCGACACCACGCCCCGATGAACCCGGAGGCGGTGGCTCCGGAGCGAGGCTCGGCCGTGGGGGCGGGAGTGCGTGCGACGGCCGCCGGGCTGACCGCCGCCGGGCTGACCGCCGCCGGGCTGACCGCCGCCGGGCCCAGTGACCGTCGTGAAGGTCTTGTCGCCGCCCTCGCTGAGCTCAGAGGGGTAGCCTCCCTGCGCGACGACCAAGCGGAAATGGTAGGTGGTCCCCGGCGAGAGCCCCCCGACCCGCACCGATACCGGGATGATGCCGGGCTTCGCGATCGTCATCAGCGTCGTGACTTTGTCGTAGTTGGTGGTCTTCCCGTACTGGAACACGTACCCCGTGTCGGGGTTGGTCGCGTCGACCGTTCCGTTCAGGCTCGCGGACGTCTTGCCGATCGAGGTCGCGCTGTCGCTGGTGGCGATCTGGGTGGCGGTCGCGACGCCGGGCACGGAGAGAGCGACTGCTGCTCCAAGAGCTACCATCGCGCCGGTCAGCCGTACTCGCATCGAGATCATTATCGGCAGCATAAACGACTGGCTTGAGCGCAACTGAGCCATCCGCTCGAGCGCTGCCACCCGCGGTGCCGGCTGTGGCGCCGCCCGCCGCGCCGGCTGGGCGCCGGGGCCCTCGCTACGATCGGCCGATCAATGCTGCCTGAACGGCCACCGACGGTTGCCCGAGGCGTCGACGCCTCGCTTGGCATCCTGGTCGTGGACGACGAATCCGACCTGCGGGAGCTGCTGACGCGCTCCTTCTCACGTGAGGGCCACCGCGTGATGTCAGTCGCCGACGGCCGGGCGGCGATCGACCGCGCCAGCACCGACCAGTTCGACATCGTGCTGCTCGACGTCGCTCTCGGAGCGGGCCCCGATGGGTATGAGGTCTGCCGGACGCTTCGCGCGCGCCGCAACGTGGTGCCGATCATCATGCTGACCGCGCTCGACTCCGAGGCGGATGCGGTGCTCGGACTCGAGGCCGGCGCCGACGACTACGTGACCAAGCCGTTCGGGCTCGCGGAGCTGCGAAGCCGGATCCGGGCCGTCCTGAGGCGGGCCGGGACGCGCGCGATGGGCGGCGAGGTGCTCGTGATCGGGCCGATCGCCCTCGACCGCGCTCAGCGCGAGGTGATGATGGACGGCGAGCCGATCCGGCTCACCTTCTCCGAGTTCGAGCTGCTCGATGCGCTGATGGCCGATCCCGGCCGGCTCCTCAACCGCCAGGAGCTGCTGCGGGCGATCTGGGGCGACAGCGCGTACCGCGATCCGCGAGCGATCGACGTGCACATCCGCCACCTGCGCGAGAAGCTCGAGCCCGAGCCCGACACCCCCCGGTACATCCTCACAGTTCGCGGCGCGGGGTACCGGCTGCGGGGACCCTAGCCCTTGGTGGCGCGACCGCGGCGGGGCGCCTTCGGTCTGCGCGGTCGGATCATCGGTGCGCTGCTCATCACGACCGTCGCGACGCTGGGAGTCGCGGCGCTCGCGCTGCTCGGTCCGCTCGAGAAGCAGTTGCGCAACTCGGCCCTGCTGAGCCTGGCCCGCGACGTGACTCAGGCGACGCCCATCTTCGGGCAGATGCACCTTGCGAACACGCAGTTCGACAAGGCCCAGCTCGACAAGCTCAATCGAGCGGCCGGGGCGCTGGCCATGAGGATCGGCACGGCGCAGGTGTACGTGTTCGCCTACCCGCTGGTTCAGCTCACGAACTATCGCGTGGAGGACGAGCGCTCGGATCGCTTCGACGACGTGGCGGCCGCCTTCCAGAGCATGCTGCTCCTGCGCCGGGGGAGGGGGCATCCGCTCCCGATCGAGAGCTTTGGCACGGGCGAGACGACAGCCGTGGCTCGAGTGGCCGTGCCCTTCTCCGTCGGCCACGTCACGTACGTGCTCGCGGTGCGCGAGGGGATCCAGGACCTGGGTCCGGCGGTGGGCGTAGTGCGGACCGCCTTCATCACGGCCGCCCTCGCGGGGCTGGCGCTGGCGCTGATCCTCGGGATTCCGCTCGCCGCGACGCTCGTGCGCCGCCTGCGCCGGCTGCGCCAGGCGGCGCTCCGGCTCGCCCAGGAAGGCCCGGCGGCCGAGGTCCCGGTCGACCGAGCGCGGGACGAGGTCGGAGACCTGACCCGGACCTTCGCGACGATGCAGCGGCGCCTCCAGCAGCAGGAGGAGGCGCGGCGCGCGTTCGTGGCGACCGCTTCGCACGAGCTGCGCACCCCGCTGACCTCGCTCGACGGGATGCTCGAGCTGCTCGACGACGACCTTCGTGGTGGTGAGCCGGACCTCGAGGATGCCCGGATGATGGTGGCCCGGGCGCGCGCCCAGTCGCGCCGCCTCGGGCGCCTGGCCGGCGACCTGCTGGACCTGAGCAGGATCGACGCTGAGGTGCAGTTGCGCTCCGAGCCGGTGGAGCTCGGCGAGCTGAGCCGTGCGGTGCTGGCCGAATTCGAGCTGGCAAGCGCCGAGCGCGGGATCGCCTGCACGCTGGATGACTCCTGCGGGCAGGTCTGGGCGCTTGCCGATCCTGGCAGCGTCGCGCGAATCCTGCGGATCCTGCTCGACAATGCGTTGCGTGCGAGCCCCGACGGAGCGCAGATCATCGTCGAGCCGCTGGGCGCCTCCGGGGCGTGGCTGCGCGTTCGCGATCTCGGCCCCGGGGTCCCGCCCGAGGAGCGGGAGCTGATCTTCGAGCGCTTCCAGCGCGGGCGGGAGACCGGTGGGCAGGCGGGGTTCGGACTCGGACTCGCGATCGGCCGCGAGCTCGCACGGCGCATGGGGGGCGAATTGGTGCTCGAGGATGTCGCGGACGCAGGGGCGAGCTTCGTGCTCAGGCTTCCGGTGAGCCACGCGCGGGACCGGGATTCCGCCGCGATCGGCTGGGAATGAGGGATTGCGCCCTGGCAACCCGCGGGGACCGGGATTCCGCCGCGATCGGCTAACTGGCAGCATCACCCGCGTGGATCAGCGCCTGATGAGGACGATGCTCGACGTCGACGAGCGTCACTGGTGGTTCCGGGGTCGTCGCAGGATCGTCCGGTCAGAGCTCGACCGGCTGTCGGTGCCCGCCGCAGCCCGGGTGCTCGACGCCGGCTGCGGGTCGGGACGCATGCTGCAGGAGCTCGAGGGCTACGGGAACGTGTCCGGGATCGAGCTGGATCCCGGCGCGGCGGGGGTGGCGCGGGCTCGCGGGCGCGGCGAGGTTCGCGTTGGACGGCTCGAGCAGCTGCCGTGGGGAGAGGAGACCTTCGAGCTGATCACCTGCCTGGACGTGATCGAGCACACGCCCGATGACCGCGTGACGCTCATCGAGCTGCGGCGGGTGTGCCGGCCCGGCGGCTGGCTCCTGCTCACGGTGCCGGCGTATCAAGCGCTGTGGTCGAGCCATGACGAGGCGAACCATCACTACCGCCGCTACTCCCGCGAGGCTCTCCGGGTGGCAGCTCGGGAGGCCGGCTGGGGCCTCGAGCGGATCACCTCCTTCAACAGCCTGCTGCTCGCGCCGGCGGCCGCGGTCCGCCTGGCGCGGCGCCGGCGGCGCGGGGCCGGGGAGGACGGTGCGCCGGTGTCCGATCTGCGGCTCGGCCCCACGTGGCTCGGTGCCCTGCTCGAGTGCCCGCTGCGGATCGAGGCGACGTGGCTGGCCCGCGGACGCACGTTGCCGGCCGGGCTGTCGTTGCTGGCGGTGCTCAAGAACCCTCCCGCGGGCTCCTGAACCGGACGTGATGCTCGGCCTGGCAGTGATCGTCGCGGTGTCGGCGAAGGCGGTCGCGGGCCTGCAGGCGATCGCCGCGGTGTCGGCGAAGGCGATCTCCGGCTTTGCGGCAATCATCGCGGTGCCGGCGAAGGCGATCTCCGGCTTTGCGGCGATCATCGCGGTGTCGGGGAAGCTCGGGTACCTGCTGCCCGCGGTGATCGGGCTCGAGTCGCTCGGCCTGCCGTCCCCGGGCGAGACCGCGCTGGTCCTGGCCGCCGTGCTCGCGAGCCAGGGAAAGCTCCAGATCTGGTTGGTGATCGTGATCGGCGTCGCGTCCGCGATTGTCGGCGACAACATCGGCTACCTGCTCGGCCGCCGGCTGGGACGTGAAGTGCTCGTAGCACGGGGACCGTTCCGTGAGCACCGGGTGAAGGCGATCGCGGCGGGGGACAGGTTCTTCGAGCGTCACGGCTCCAGGGCGGTGCTGCTGGGCCGTTGGGTGGCCCTCGTGCGGGTCGCCGTTGCCTGGCTCGCCGGAATCAACGGGATGCCGTTCCGGAAGTTCCTGTTCTGGAACGTGCTCGGCGCGATCACGTGGGGACCGACGGTCGGCCTGGCCGGCTACTTCGCCGGCGACGCTGCCACCAAGGTGTTCTCGCAGGTGGGGATTGCCGGCGCGATCGTGGTCGGCGTCGCCATCGTCGGGTGGCTCGCGGTGCGAAGGCTACGGGCGCGCCGGGAGAACCGCTGAGGATTCCGGTGGGCTTTCCTCAGCGCCGCGGTGGTTCGAGGTTTACTGCGTCCGCGGGCAGGAAGCTCGGCTCATTGACGGTCGTTCACGATGCCGTCTCAAGGTCCAGTGCGGCCGAGTTGATGCAGTAGCGCTGGCCGGTCGGGGCCGGGCCGTCACCGAACACATGACCGAGATGCCCGCCGCAGCGTCGGCACACTACCTCGGTGCGCTTCATCAGCAGGCTCCGGTCGGTGCGCAGCTCGACGTTCTCGGTCACCGCCGGCTCATAGAAGCTCGGCCAGCCGGTGCCGGAATCGAACTTTGTGTCCGAGCTGAACAGCTCGGCGCCACACCCCGCGCAGTGGTAGGTCCCGTCATCCTTGACGTCGACGTACTTACCCGTGAAGGGGCGCTCGGTGCCGTGATGGCGCAACACCTGGTACTGCTCGGGGGTCAGCCGCTCGAGCCACTGGGCGTCGGTCAGGTCGGCGACTTCGGTTTCGCTGTCATGTTCTGTATTTGGCATGCCCCCAATGGTAGCGCGGGGCATCCCGCGTAAGCTGAACAGAGGTGAAACTCGGGCTTCTGTAGCTCACACCGCGCGCTTGGGTACGGCGGCTGAACGGCTTAGCGGCTTATCGGCTCGACAGGCACCGGGCCGCACCCTGGCGGGGAGTCAGGTCGCCGTTGGCGACCTTGTAGGCAATCGTGTCGAGCCCGCCGTCGCCACCGTCTCGCGTGCGCGCGGCCGCCTGCTGCGGCGTTACGCCCAGCTCGGCGAGCGCGTGCGCGGCCTGGGGATCGAAGCAGCGTGCTTCCAGCCAGCGCGTGGTCGTCTGATCGTCAAACCCAGCCTCGGTCCACGCCCGCGCGGCTGCCTCCGCGTCGCCACCGAGCTCGGCCAGCCGCTCGTGACGTCTGATCGTCTCGGCATTGGTCTTGATTGGCGGGCCGTATATCTTCACGCTGCGGACATATGGTATTCGCCCAAGCTGCGGTCCGGCCTGGACTTCGATCTGAAACGGAGCCGCCGTGTATCGACACTACCCGAGCCTGACCCTGGGCGATCAACCGCAACCGGTGTTGAAACCGCAGCTCGGGCACGTATAGCAGCTCCCCGTGCGCTGCATCATGCCGCCGCACTGCTGGCACGCGGGACCGAGGTCGAGACCCATGTTGATGGCCGGCATCGCCGGCGGGTCATCGGTGAACGCCGCGCTCGCCGGCAGAGCCGCACGCGCGCCCGGGCTCGAGGCGCGCGCAGCGCTCCCGCCGCCGGCCATGCTCCCGCTGGCCGTGCTCTTGCTGGCCGTGCTCCTGCTGGCCGTGCTCCTGCCGTTGCCCTCGGTGCGCGAGTGCACGGTGGTGTCATTCGTCGCGGGTCGGGCCGTATCGCCCAGATGCGAGCTGGCGGCATCCTGTGCCGCCTTGCGAGCCCGCACTGCCGGCGTGAGGATGCCGAGCTCCTCCTGGAGGTCGACGTCCATGAAGCGCGAGGCGAGCCAGCGCATGATGTAGTCGGGCATCGACTTGGCGAACGGGATCTCCGGGTTGGAGGTCATCCCCTCGGGCTCGAAGCGCATGTAGCTGAACTTGCGCACGAGCGTCTCGAGCGGCACTCCGTACTGGAGCGAGATCGAGATCGCGGTCGCGAACGAGTTCATCATCCCGCGCAGCGTCGAGCCCTCCTTGCCGATGTCCGTGAGGAAGATCTCGCCCACCGATCCGTCGTCGTACATGCCCGCGGTGATGTAGCCCTCGTGGCCACCGATCGAGAACTTGTGCGTGAGCGACTGGCGCTCCCGTGGCATCCGGCGACGCTTGGGCGGAGCCTGGGCCAGCGCCTTTGCCACCGCCTGCTCGATCGCTACCTCGGTGCTCGCCGACATCGGCATGCCCTGCCGGGCGTCGGTGCGCAGCGCCTGCGCGGTCTTGGAGCCGTCGCGGTAGATCGCCAGCGCCTTGATCCCGAGGTGCCAGGCCTGGAGGTAGGCGTCGGCGATGTCCTCGACAGTGGCCGTCTGGGGCAGGTTGACCGTCTTTGAGATCGCGCCGGAGATGAACGGCTGAACGGCGCTCATCATCTTGATGTGGCCCATGGGCGAGATCGGCCGATCGCCGACGGCGACATCGAACACGGCCAGGTGCTCGTCGGCCAGATCGGGAGCGCCGATGATCGTTCCGCGCTCGTTGACATACGCCACGATCTGCTCGATCTGCGGATCGCTGTAGCCAAGGGTCTGCAGCGCAAGCGGCACCGTGCGGTTGACGATCGTCATTCGACCGCCACCGACCAGCTCCTTGAACTTGACCAGCGAGAAGTCAGGCTCGACCCCGGTCGTATCACAGTCCATTAAGAAGGAAATCGTGCCAGTTGGGGGCAAGACTGTGGCCTGCGCGTTGCGATAGCCGTGCTCCTCGCCAAGGGTGACGGCTCGCGTCCACGTGTCGCGAGCCCGCGACAGCAGCACCGGATCGGAGCACGCCGAGTCGGGAATCGCGTGCGACGCATCGCGGTGCATTTGCATGACGGCGTTGTGGGCGTGTCGGTTCTCGGCGTAGCGCTCGTAGGGCCCCATCGCTGCGGCGATCCGCGCGGACTGCAAATAGCCACGGCCGGTCATCAGTGATGTGATCCCCGCGGCGGTGGCGCGACCGGAGTCCGAGTCGTAGGGGACGCCGTCGGCCATCAGGTAGGCGCCGAGGTTCGCGTACCCGAGTCCCAGCTGCCGGAACGAACGGGCGTTCTGCGCGATTCCCTCCGTCGGATAGCTCGACGGCGAGACGACGATCTCCTGCGCGAGCAGCATGATGTCCACGGCGTGCTCGAACGACTCGACGTCGAGGGTGCCATCCGCACGGCGGAACTTCAACAGGTTCAGCGACGCCAGGTTGCACGCGGAGTCATCGACATGCAGATATTCACTGCACGGATTTGACGCGTTGATCCGGCCGGAGACGGGGCACGTGTGCCACCGGTTGATCGTGGTGTCGTACTGGACTCCCGGGTCCGCGCACCGCCACGCCGCCTCCGCGATCTCCTTCATCAGCTGACGGGCCGCGATTGGCTCGCCGATCGGCTCGCCCGTGGTCCGCGCGATCAGGTGCCAGTCCTCGTCGTTCTCGACCGCGCGCATGAACTCGTCGCTGACGCGGACCGAGTTGTTGGCGTTCTGATATTGGATCGAGTGGAAGCCGTCGCCATCGATCGACATGTCAAAGCCCGCATCGCGAAGCGCCGCGGCCTTGTCCTCCTCCTTGGCCTTGCACCAGATGAACTCACGGATGTCGGGATGGTCGACATCGAGCACGACCATCTTGGCCGCGCGGCGGGTTCCGCCTCCCGACTTGATCGATCCCGCCCACGCATCCGCGCCGCGCATGAAGGAGACGGGCCCGGAGGCGGTCCCGCCCCGACTCAGCGGCTCCATCGAGCCGCGGATCTTCGAGAGGTTGATACCCGACCCCGAGCCGCCGCGGAAGATGATCCCCTCCTTGGTGTTCCACTCGAGGATCGATTCCATCTCGTCCTGCACCGAGAGGATGAAGCACGCCGACGCCTGAAGCTTGGGGCTGCCCTCGGGATGCCAACCCACGTTGAACCACACGGGCGAGTTGAACGCCGCCATCTGGTGCAGCAGGATGTGCGTCAGCTCCGCGTCGAAGCACTCGCCGTCCTCGGTGCTCGCGAAATAGCCTCGCTCGCACCCCCAGCGGGCGATCGTGCCGGCGACCCGGCCGATCATCTGCTTCACCGAGCGCTCTCGCCCGGACGACTCGAGCTGACCGCGGAAGTACTTCTGCGCGACGATGTTGGTGGCATTCTGAGACCACGTCTTCGGGAACTCGACATCGCGCTGCTCGAAGGAGACCTTGTCTCCGTGCCCGATGCGCGCGTCCCGCCGCTCCCATACGACCGCGTCGAATGGATGCTCTCCCGGGGTCGTGAATCGCCGACTGATCGAGAGGCCCACATCCGCCTCGGGACGCTCATCTGCCTCGCGATGCTGCTCGGCCTGGGTCATCTGGGTCTGCGGTGCGTGCTCCATCTCTGACCTGCTCCTCTCGTGCTCCGCTGGTTACGCCTCTTTCCTCGGCTCCGGCGCTGTCAGCGAATCCTTGCGCAGCGCTCGGACGGAACTCCGTGTCCATCGGACTGGCGACCCCTTCCGAGCGCAGAGCCACGGCCTCTGCGAGAGCGCGACCCGTGGCCCCTCATTTTACCGCGCGCCGGCGCGACCTCCGCCCGCCTCCGCGCATCGCCTCGGCGCCCAACGCCGGCAAGGCCCCGCCAACGGGTGGGACCGTCTGAGCGCGTGCTAGCTTCGCCGCCGATGTCCACCTTGGAGCTACGACACGCCCTCTCCGGACGCCAGCCGACGGGTATTGCCGGCGCGCCGGGAGAGACCGCGCTCGCCACCCGCGCTCCGCTCGCGCTCGGGGCAGGCCTGTTGCTCGTGCTGCTCTATGCGGCGTTTTCACACGGTGCCGTCCAGACAGCGGTCGTCCCGGCGCCGATCGAGGCGCGGATTCAGCTCGCGGTTGCTGTGCTTGCCGCGATCGCCGGTGGCGCGTGGCTGTGGACGGGATCGCTGCGGGTGTCGGCGCCGCCGCTCGCGATTGCCGCCGCCGGGCTGCTGGCCGCGTTCGCCGTCTGGAGCGGCGTGACGGTGCTCTGGAGCGTTGCTCCCGACCAGACATGGCTCGAGCTCAACCGCGCGCTCACCTCCCTGATCGTGCTCGGCCTGGCGATCGCCCTCGGCGCGTCGCACATCCGCTCCGTCGAGTTGATCGCCAAGG
>JAABUQ010013297.1_pt1 | contig 10013 bp, 9 predicted proteins | sample 5560001 | NCBI WGS metagenome assembly JAABUQ01 (sample SAMN10711888, study PRJNA513371) | rock metagenome | isolation source: Antarctica rocks | place: Antarctica: Victoria Land, Finger Mt nord | collected 2015-12-18 | reverse complement strand
GAACTGGGAACCAGACAGTCATGATGCTTCACCAAATAACTTAAGCAGAATCGAGGGCTACACTCTACTTCTGATTATAGGCTATCCCCAGATCTAAAACATTACCCTCTAGTTATCTGAATCGTTGACACTCCCCATGGCTAAAATTGATGTCAAATCTAGTCTCTAATCCTGAATTTCTATCTCGTACTGATAGCACATAGATTTAAGTTTTTGTTTGAGGCGATCGCGCACACTCTCTGGCGATACAACCATACAATCTTCCCCATATCGCAATACTTCTCGGATGAACCAAAAGCTACTGGACATTTGCCGCACCACTCGTCTGACTCGCTCCCTATCTGCTATCCATTCATTCATCACATCTTCTGGTTTAGCTTGATAGGCAAAAGCCAAGCCACGAAATAGGTGCATTTCAACTTCTATCTGAGCCAATTCAGAATGCCATTTACCATCAATCGGAGTAACAGCGGCTTCAGTAATTCTATCTAGACGCAGGCTCCAATTATGAACAAGTTCCGTAATATCTTGGTTTCCTTCGTACTCGTCACACCAGCAATCTAGATATTGTCGTTCTTCGTGAAGGGTAATTTTGGCATGGCGGATAGTAAAGCTCCATAAGCGACTAGCTGCATCTTGATAGGAAAGTTGAAATGGCTGCTGGCGACGGATGTAACGATCGATTTCTAGCCGCCAAGGTGGTGGTGGATTCTCTAGAAAGCGTTCTATTTCTCTGCGTAAGGGAATTGATAGTTCGCTGCGTTCGAGAAGCAAATTAGCAATGATTAGGGCAGATTCCATCTGTCCACTATCAGCGAGGGTACGGATAGATTGGGTAAGCGCTTTGAGACGTAGTTCTGTCCAGTTGTTGTTGGGGGCAAGGAGAAGTTGACGACGCGCGATCGCTTCTACCAACTTAGAAATATTTGGGCGATCGCCCCACAGCATACCTAACTCGCTGGCGATCGCTTCTAGTTCGGCTTTGTCTTGTGCTGAAACTGATAGAGTGATGGACTGACCTTTTCGACTCATTTTTATACGGACACTATTTCTGTGTTTCTCTTGACTATCTCTATTTTGCGGGTCAAGATAGGAAATATCAATTACTTACGGACACTGTTTAAGGTCATGTCCGACTACCGCATTACTCTCAAGCCTGTTTTCTCCTGCCCTTGGGAAACACCAAAAGGTGTGAGGCTACCAAAAGGCTGGGCGCTTTCCTGGCATCAAGTAGCAACTTTAGAGGCATTACGCGATCCGAATATTGATGTCATCTTCAATACAGCTATGACTGGAGACGGCAAAAGTCTTGCGGCTTATTTAGAGACACTACAGACAAACTTTTGCGCCATCGGGTTGTATCCAACTAACGAACTTGCTCGCGATCAGGAAACGCAAATTCAGGGATATGTTGAAACATTTCAGCCTGTTAATAAACCGCGTGTGAGGCGACTTAGTGGGCAAGATTTAGAAATTTATGCAGAAAATGAGGATCTGAGGAAAGCAGCAGCAATTAGCTCTCGCGCCTCTAACTCGGAGATTTTGCTTACTAATCCTGATATTTTTCACTACCTACACCGTGGAGCTTACTTGACTCCCAAAGATAGCCCTGACAAATTGTGGGGAAGCATTGATAAAAATTTTGACTTATTTATTTTCGATGAGTTTCACGTCTTTGCTATCCCACAGATTACTAGCGTTATCAACACAATGCTTTTAATCCGATGCTCCAATCGCCGCAAAAAGTTTCTCTTTTTATCAGCTACACCAAATCAACGGCTGATCGAGCAATTAGAAGTAGCTGGGTTTCATTGCTGTCACGTCGATCCGACTCAAGCTCACAAATACCAGTTTCCAGATCAGCCTGAGCAGTGCCAGCAGTTGCAAGCACAAGGATGGCGGCAGGTATTACGCGAAATTTCTCTTCAGTTTATTCCTCTAGAACCCACATCGAAGAGTGCTGAAACTTGGCTGAGAGCAAATGGCGATCGCATCATCGCTCATTTTCAGCAACATCCTGGTAGTAAAGGGGCGATTATTCTTAACTCGATTGCAGCAGTGAAGCGTTTAAAGCCGTTTTTTCGAGAACTGTTAGAGCCACATGGTTTGGTGGTGGGAGAGAATACGGGCTTATCTGGTAACGAGGAGAAAGCGCGATCGCTCTTGGCTGACTTAGTTCTCGGTACTAGCACGATTGATGTTGGGGTTGACTTCAAAATTAATTTCCTGATTTTCGAGTCAGCCGATGCTGGCAGCTTTATTCAACGATTAGGCAGGTTAGGGCGGCATGAAGAGTATGAGCGGGATGGAGAGAAAATTACTTTTAAGACATTTACTGCCTATGCACTTACACCCAATTTTGTAGTTGAGCGCCTGTTTCTCGGTGATTCCCCACTACTACCATCTGGTATCTACGAGCGTCCTTTCTTTCAAGACAAGATTGTTGAAAACTATCGCAAGATCAATGACTTTCAAGGATATTACTCTCGCTGGGGTGCAGTACAGTCACTTCGACTTTGCTGGCAGATGGGGCATTCCACAATTAAACAGCAATATGCACAGAGTCAAATGGCGTTTCGAGCAGCTTGTGAGCAAATATTTGACACTAGCCTCAAGCGCACCGCAGGTAGGGTTAAAAGATGGGAACAGGAGTGGCAGCAGTTATCGGGCAAGAAGGAAGGAAACCCAATTGCCGAAGATGCTTCTAGTTTTCGAGGCTCTAGCTTTCTGCAATGCGGTTTGTACGATCTAACCGAGCCAAATGAGGTAGATAGATTTAAAACCTACGATTTACCAGGGATTTTAGGCAATCTGGAAATTGAGCCGATGACAGAAGCGGCGTTTAAGCGATCGCTCCAACAGACAGTTGAACGTATCGGGCAACCAATTGCTAAAGGGCGCTTCCAGCGATGTTTAGCATTTATGAAGTTACAAGCTTACCCTGAGGAGCGACTGAACTGGCAATTTACCTACTCTGGTGAGTTGCAGTCTATTGCCGATGCTTGGAAGGTGCAGGTTCTTTTGGGCTTAGAAGTTTGGCAGCCAGGAAATTACTGGATTGGGGAAATTAATCAGCGACTGAAAAAGCAAGCTTTGGTTTGTTATGTGCTTCGTCACCCAGTAACTGAGGTGCGATCGCGCTTACGCCTGCCGATGCACTTTCAGATTTATCCAATCAGCGATCGGTATAGCGTTCACGATCCAACTGCACCTTATTCTATTGCCTTCAGTCAGTCTGCGTTGTTGCTAGATACACTTGCTTATCGGTTCAAGAGTAAAGGAGATGAGGTATGGATTGCTTGAGATTTCAATCCCTGATAGGGATTTTATTATTTTGCAAGCCTTTGCTCAAGCATTTTCCGGCTTGCAAACTTGGGCTAGAAGGCGTAAGCCTACAAGAGCAGCATGAGAAATTTCAATCCCTGGTAGGGATTTTGAGTCTCAGAGCGCTGAGAGTGATGCTTGTACTAGCCCACTACAATCTTACATCAGATACGAGCTAATTTTTAACTGTCTTCTAGTGCTGATCTTATAAAATTAATGTTAGGCTTGAATCGAATCGGTGGTGTCAGCCTTCAAGTACAGGAATAGAAACTCGTAGTGACCTTGATGCTTGCATCCGTCCATCGCGAATCTAACTCTCTTAGGGAAGAAATCACCATTCAGATTGTATGAATGGAGGTTCACATGGGAAACCATGAGCAGCAGCTAGAACTCTTCGATCTGCAACCTTACACATCTCCGCAGCCTACTGCTATGGATAGTAAAAAAGAGCAGGTTGAGAAAATTCGGCAATTTATCCACTGCGAACAGCTCGAACTCAAGCTGTTTCCGCAGCAATCTTACAAAACTCTGTCAGATTTGGTGAGATTAGCTGCATAACTGTTGATCGGGGCTGAGTATCTATCGGTTCAAAAGCCCCTTTCTTCTCAAAATTCAAATAATAAAAGCTTTAATCGAATGAAAATATTAACAATTGAAGAATTTAGGTCACTCGCTCCACAACTTTCTGAGAAGATACCATATTTAAAAATGTTAGCTCTGTTTGGTTCTAGAGCTACTGGTAAAACTCATAGAGATAGTGACTGGGACTTTGCGACTCTCTATGATCGAGCAATTCGTGAAAATTATTGTCAAGCAAGACCTTTTTCTTGGTTTGAAGTTCCTCACATTCTTGGTAGTTTATTTAATCTTAATAGTGAAAAGATTGATGTTGTTGAACTCGATCGTTCCTCTCCCTTACTAGGTTTCCAGGTAGCGCGTGACGGTAAGCTGTTGTACGAACGACAGCCAGATGAATTTATCAAATTTCAATGTAAGGCTTGGAAAATTTATGCAGATACAGCAAAATTTCGCAAATCTCAACAGGAAAGCATTGAACTTTGGCTGCAAAAAAGGGGACTATGACAGCAATGGATCGTCAAATCATTACGACAAGAATCAATTTATTAATTAAGTATCTTGAGCGGATGAGGGGGTTTGAATCAATGACTTTCGATAATTATTTGAATGATTTTGATGCACAGCTAATTGTTGAAAGACTCATACAGCTAATGGTTGAATGTGCCTCTGACATTAATAGCTATTTATTAGTGCAATTATATCAAGCAGCTCCAGCAACCTATTTTGAATCCTTTATTGAAGCTGGAAATAGGGGGCTTGTTACAAAAGAGTTAGCATCAGAACTAGCACAGTCAGCAGGAATGCGAAATATCTTAGTGCATCAGTACCAAAAAATAAACCATCAGTTAGTATTTGATGCAATTCCCAAAGCTTTAAAGCAATATCAGCTCTATATACAGCAGATTACAGCTTATCTAAATTCACTGGAGGTAAACAATGGCTGAAAAACATCAAGGTGATGAACAAGACGATCGAGATGATTTGAATCATGAGGAATTCGATGATTCTAATGATGACTATTTGCAGGATAATTTAGGTTCCAGTTTTGAACCATCAGATCGCACGGTTGAAATTAAAAGTGAGTTGCTAACACTTAAACTGTTGCGACAGGCAATTCAAGAGCAAAATCCTGAAGATCGCATTATGAAGGACTTCGCTGAGTATGTTTTACCCAATTTACTACGGGTTGCAATTGGGGTGACAGCGAAAGGCGGCAAGTATTTTGATGAACTAGATCAGCAGCGAGAAGCTGAAGGAAAAGAGAGAGTCAGGCGCGACAATGCAGCAGATCAATCACTAAATACTCATCTACTTAATGGACTATTTCCAGCTAACTTGATTGAGCAGCGTTTGGAAAAACTTGATACTACTGTACAGCGAGAAGTGCGAGAACACGAGCGGCGGTTAGTAATCGCTGGCTTTATTCTTCACGATTTTGAGAAATTTCCGGAAATGCCAGCTAACTGCCGTAGCCTGCCTCTGGAACAACATCGTCAAATAATTGATGAAAAGGTTCGACAGTTAGGTTTAGACTACTTCATCAATCCTGAAAAGCCAGAAGCCTACAAAGAGTACATTGACGATCTGCTCTGTATTGCCTACAACGCTCAACGACGTTGGGATACAAACTGGAATTTTTCAGTGTATGGGCTAAATCCGGTGTTGCGCGATCGCACTCTCCGATGTCTATCAGACTTAACATGTCTCGCAGATTCCCTAGCCTCAATTGTCAAGCATCCTCAAGATGCAGAACACTCCAAACTTCATGAACTGATTCACAGTCTCAGTAATGAAGGGCAGTTGAAATTTACCTATCACAGTATTGCTGAAAACCGAGGAGTGCTGACAAATGTGGTGAATAACGCTCTGATGGAGGCTCATACCAGTCTCAACACAAAAGATTGCACTTACTATGAGCCGTTACTCTACCTACCTACAGGTGTAATTTACCTAGCAGCCCGAAACGCACCGTCTGTATCGGGTGAAGATTTGCCAGAGAGAGTCATTGACAAAATTAAGGCGCTTTGTGTCGAGCGACTGCTGGATAGGCAAACAGGCTTTGGTAGAGACGGCAAAGGGATGAAATATGCCGAATACTACGAGCAATTTTTTGATGATGTCGGTTTGATGCGGGTAGCACTCAGGGCAACGTTGCGGATTTTAACTGCTAATAAAAGCTCTGTTGCTAAAAGTCGCAGTGATAATCTAAATAAGTTTCAGCAACAGGGAGTACTGCCTGCTGACTACGATTTTAAGTTTGATGACGATATCAGAATCGATCAAATTGCTGAATTTGGAGATTTGGTTAGTCGCAAAATCTGGGGAGAACGAGTCAACAAAATTGAAACGGCTCGTAAGCAAGATAAGAAGTTGCCTTCATTACCCGATCTAGATTTAGCTCATAAGATTGCTGAATTCTGGAATCTATCTGAATACTTGCCCCAAATTCGAGAGATTCAACGAATTAATGAAAGCCTGAAGGAACAGAAGCTGAAGGGCAATACTGGTGGCGTTCCCTATGAATGGTACTACCTAGCGGCGAAGTATCTGGAGCATCACCCTGGTGTTGAGGATGTACGGGAAATTTGTGAGCAGGCGATCGCTTATATCGCTCAACTAATTCAGCCAATCGTCGCTCAGTATCAAATGGCTGATGGTTGGGATGATTTGCGGCTTTGGGTGACACGGGTTGTCATGCTACCAGGAGCATCATCTAGTAAAGCATCAACTGAATCATTCTTGGATGAGTTGCAACGCTATCAACTGGCGAAGAAATCTGGGCGGGGAAGACAACTGATTTGCTCGATTTCTCATTCTGCTTATACAGTTACTGAGCAGATGGAGTCAGCCGTTTTATTCACTCCCCAGGTGTATACGAATAAACAGATGTTGGGAGGTTCTAACGCCAAGCGTAATATTTCTAGTATTGCTGGCATTGAGATGATGCTGCGACAAATCTTGATGAACCAGACGCAGGCAGTGGGCAAGAAATTTGAGGATGGTAAGTACCGCTATCTCTATTTCTATCCCACCTATTATTTCACGCCAGAAACAAACAAGTTTCTTCAGAAGGCGTACAACGGGATTGCTCAAACTCGCTTTGATACTAGCATTCGCAATCACTTTATCACTAAAGATTTGCAAGCTCACTTGGAACGCGATCGCTATCAAAGTGTAGATGCTTTTCTAATTGACGAAGATCCTCAAGCTGGGCAAAACCGCACTTTCAAGCTTTCCTATCCTGAAGATCAGCCTTTGACATTTTACTTTATGGCGCTGCCTCCTGGTAGAGATGGCACTGATACAGAGTCTTGGGTGATGCCTACTTGGTTAGCCTTTGCTTTCCCGATGATTCTAGATGTCAAGACTGTAGCTTCTGAGTCGCCGATTCCACCTTTCAATGATGGAGCTGAATTTGAAGAAAGCGTCTTTCTCGACAGTGCGCCACAAGCATTTCGAGTTTTAACTAAGCGCGATCGCTTCCGACTTGACTACATCTTAGAAGGCTGGACAGAAAATGGCACTCAATATCCTGCACCCCTGAACATTTTAACTGCTGCTTATGCCATCCATCTTGATGTCAATGCTAGGCAGGGTAAAAGTGGTTATGACTCAAATTGGGGCAGATTTACTGAGCTTGCCAAAGATTTTGAAACCAGCCCACTTTATGTCTTTAGCTATCTAAATCGTTGGGTTCGCGTTCAAGGAGTTGAAACCGCTCGAATTGAGAAAATCAAACTCTATGCCTATCACTTTTACCCTTGTTTTGATCCTTATGCCAAATACAACCTGGAATCGGAGGAATTAATTGTGGGAGAAGAATCAAGTCTCAATCATCCAAAGCAACTGACTGAGTTGTATCGCTTATTCTATCGAGCTAATAGGCGATACAATCCCAAAGCTAATGCAGTCCTCAAACCAATTGATATTGCTAAAGATACGATTCTCAATGCTGATTCAAGTTTTAGGGGCGAGGCATTAGTTGCGGCAGTGGCAGCAGAGGTGGCGAAGTTAATGGATCGCGTACACAGCTCGACAGCAGAGGGACGCTGGGTATTCAGTCATCGAGAAGAGGAACGGCAGGCAATCTTAAAGTTTGCTCGGTACTTTGTTGATGACGTATTCGAGAAATCCTTTGCAGGCGATCGCGCTCGTCTCGCTGGGCGACAAATTAACTTAATTCGAGATACCTGTGAGTTTCTGTATCGCCTTGAAGACGATCGAGAAAATCGCGATCGAGGCGCTCAACCTGCTGATGATGCTACTGAAGTAAGTGAATAATCATTACTGAACTTTTTCAAATCTATCACCTACCTGGAGACAAATTATGGCTTTTCTGAAAAACGTTGATGCTAAGTTATTTCACACTGAAATTCCCTACAAACCAATGGGGAAATATGTTCACTTTCTCTCAATCCGTGTTACTGAATCTTATCCCTTGTTTCAAACTGATGGAGAACTTAATAAGGCGCGAGTGAGAGCTGGGATTCAAAACTCTGCAGCGATTAGCCGTCTGACGATGTTTAAGCGTAAGCAATCTACTCCAGAGCGTTTAGTAGGCAGAGAATTACTGCGGAACTACGGGTTAATGACTGATGAAGAGTGCGAATACAACGTCAAATTTGCAATGGATAATCCAGACTGTATTATCTACGGATTTGCCATTGGTGACTCTGGCTCAGAGAAATCAAAAGTAGTGGTTGACACGGCGTTTTCAATCACAGCTTTTGATGAATCTCACGAGACTTTTACTCTCAACGCTCCATTTGAGAATGGAACAATGGCTTCTAAGGGTGAGGCAGATACTAAGCGAGGTGAAGTGACTAGCCGGATTAATCAGCAAGATCACATCAAACCACAAGTATTTTTCCCCAGTATCGTCACATTGAAAGATCCCACCGAAGCAAGTTTCTTGTATGTCTTCAACAACATCCTTAGAACTCGACACTACGGCGCTCAAACTACCCGTACAGGTAGGGTGAGAAATCAGTTAATCGGTGTGATATTTGCTGATGGTGAGATTACTAGTAACTTGCGGTGGACACAGGCAATCTACGACAAGCTACAAGCTGAAAACAAGTTCAGCACCCACGATCCACTAAATGAAGATGATGTAATAACTGCTGCGACAAATGCGATTGAAACCCTGATGTCTGAAGAATTTATTGTACATACTGATTTTGTGGGCGAACAATTTACTTCTTTATCGGATGAAGTAAAAGTTCTTACTGGTAGTGAAGAGGGAATTAAGCGAATTTTACAGCAAGCTGATGTAGAAGCTAAAGCTTACGCCAAGAAACACATTAAGCAAAAGCCGGAAGGTGATAAAGCAAAGGTAGCGAAAGCAGCTAAGGCAGGGTAATCGCTATGGCAATAATTCGTCGCTGTCAGATAGAACTGCACGATAGTGTTTATTATGCTACTCGTGAGATTGGACGCTTATACGAAACAGAGCCAGTTATTCACAACTATGCCCTCTGCTACGCACTGGGGTTGGTGGATAGCGATCGCTACGCTACCCGCGTTCCTGAAGAACATTCCTATCGCTACTTCTGCCCTGAACAAGTTCCCAAATATGAGGAGCATCTAACACCACTCAACCAGCAGGGAATTTATCTCACCCCAGCGCGATCGCTCTCCCACACTGCCATTCTCAACACTTGGAAATATGCCGATAACCGCTACCACGTTGAGATGGAAAAGACTCAGAAAAACATTCCCAGTTTTGGTAGAGCTAAAGAAATTGCTGCTGAAAGTAGATTTGAGTTTTTCGTTATTTCCGAGCAGCCTTTACAATTACCAAGATGGATTCGTCTGGGCAAGTGGATGAGTAAGGCAGAGGTAGAGATTATAGAAACTCAGGAGGTTAAAAGTTCAAGTACTGAAAAAGAATTCACCTTCGCCTATCCCCTGAACCCTTTAGATGTGATGTTCTCTCATCGAGTAATTAGATACGACGTAGTTAATATGCCCCCAGTTAGTCTGATTCAAAATACCAGAATCTACGGGCAATATTACAAGTTTGAGCGACTAGAAATTCCAGCCTGTATGCAGTATTGCTTTAGAGGCTGAGCTTTGTTTTACCCTAGCGATCTTCTCCTATTCCTTGG
>JAABUQ010013296.1_pt1 | contig 10013 bp, 7 predicted proteins | sample 5560001 | NCBI WGS metagenome assembly JAABUQ01 (sample SAMN10711888, study PRJNA513371) | rock metagenome | isolation source: Antarctica rocks | place: Antarctica: Victoria Land, Finger Mt nord | collected 2015-12-18 | reverse complement strand
GGCGTCGTCGACGGGGTGATGCGGCTGGTCGGGCAGACGCGGCCGCTGCTGTTCATGGGTGTGCCAGGCCTGTTCCTGCTGCTGATCGGCCTGCTGGTCGGCCTGGATGTCGTGGCCATCTACGCCGCGTCGCAGCGGCTGGCGGTCGGCTACGCGCTGATCAGCGTCATGTGCATGATCGTCGGCGCGATGACCCTCTTCTCCGGCATCATCCTGCACTCCGTACGCGCGCTACTCTCAGCGCGGCTGCGCCCCTACGCGTCCGAGGACTAATGCAGGATCAGAGGACTTTCTTTGAAGTGGCGGACCGAGCCTGCCATACAACCGACCGCGGTCGGCCCGTGGTTTGCCATGCGACCATGCGGATTGGTCTCTCGGGCTGCGCCCGACAGCCCAACCACGCGGATTGGTCTCTCTCCGCTCCGCTCCGACAGCCCACCCGGGCAATCGCAGGCTCCCGCGCTTCAAACGAACCCCTTGGGGACAACACTGAGGACCGAGGCCGCATGCGCGAGGAACAGCCCTGCCCGGCCCAGACATCGGTCATTGTCGTCACCTACAACAGCCGCGGCGACATCGACGCCTGCCTGGGTTCACTGCAGGCGCACTCTCCAGACGTGGAGATCATCGTCGTAGACAACCTGTCGACGGACGGAACGCTCGACCACGTCCGGCGACACTATCCCCGCGTCAGGGCCGTCTCAGCCGGGCGCAACGGCGGCTACGGCGCCGGCAACAACATCGGCGCGCGGCTGACCACGGGAGAGTACCTCGTCATCCTGAACCCCGACACCGAGGTCGAGGCCGGCTGGCTCGATCCATTGCTCGACGTGCTGCGTGATCGCCCCGAGGTCGGCCTGGTCACGCCGACGATCCTGCTGAAGGGGGACGGCGAGAAGGTCAACGCCTGCGGCAACGACGTACACCTGACCGGACTAGCCTTCTGCGCCGGCCTCAACAGGCCCGCGCCGCCGGTATCCGCGCCGCCGCGCGCGGTCGCGGCCGTGTCGGGCGCGGCCTTCGCGGTGCGGCGCGAGGTGTGGGAGAGGCTCGGCGGCTTCGACGAACGCTTCTTCATGTACCTGGAAGACACCGACTTTTCTTTGCGCGCGCGACGGCTGGGCCACGACATCCTGCACGTCCCGGCCTCGCGCATCCGGCACCGCTACAGCGCGCGCGTCGGCGCGACGAAGCTCTACCACCTGGAGCGCAACCGCCTGCTGATGCTGCGCAAGAACCTCTCGCCGCGCACCCTGGCGCTCCTCTCGCCCGCGCTCCTCTTGACCGAACTGCTCACCTGGGCCTTCTGCCTGCGTCAGGGGCGCGCCTACGCGCGCGCCAAGTGGCGCTCGTACCGCCGCCTCTGGCGCGAGCGACGCGAGCCTGTGACTATGTCACCGACCCCACGGCACGCCGACCGCGCCGTACTCGGCAGCCTGGGACCACGCCTGGCCTTGGAGCAATTGGAGACCAACACGATTGCCACTACAGTCAACCGCGCCTTGACCCTCTTCTATCGGTGCTTGCGCCTGGCCGCGCTCGCCATCGTGGGCCGATAGCGCGAAACGCGGCCAGGGCGACACACAGAGCGCGTGGCCTGTCGAACGACGATAACTTAAGACCACACATGGGAGGGTCGTGCTATGTTGCAGGGTAGGCTCGTCGCCGGCGGGGTACGACACCCAGCCAGGTTTCCCATCACGCTCAGTATCCGGTCATCCGCGATCATAGGCCGATTGTTCGCGGCGTGCGGCTTTGTCTTGCTGACGCTGCTGGCGTGGGCTATCCTGCGCCACCAGGACTTGATCGACGACGCCTACATCACGGCGCGCTACGCCGTCAACCTGGCGCACGGCTATGGCTGGGCGTGGAATCCTGGCGCCGCTCCCACCGACGGAACGACGGCGCCTCTCTGGACACTGCTTCTCGCCGGCCTATCCCTGTCGTCACTGCCGTTCGTGCCGGCGACGCTGGCTCTCAACGCGATCTGCTACGGATTGCTCGGGCTGTGCGGCTATCTCCTGGTTGGCAGACTGGCGGGGCGGGTAGCCGCGCTCATCTTCCTGGTTATCACGGCAGCCTTCGCCGTCCTTTTGCCGTCCTGCGCGGGCATGGAAACGCCACTCTACGGCGCGCTGTTCATGGCGAGCTTCCTGGCCTGGCACTGTGACCGCCGGCGCGCGGCGTTCGCGCTGGCCGGACTGCTGCCACTGGTGCGCGGCGACGGTCTTCTGGTGTGGGGCGTCCTGTTCGTCGCCATGCTCCTGGAGCGCCGGGCGCGCGAGCTCTGGCCGGTTGCGCTGGCCGCGTTGCTACCGTTGGCGGGATGGGAGTTGTTCTCGCTGTGGCAGTTCCATAGCTTGCTACCGACCAGTTTCCTGGCCAAACACGCCCAGGCGGCGAACATCAGCGGCAAGATAACGTGGCGGGCGTTCTTGCATCCCGGCTGGCCTACGCAGGCGGCGGTCTGGCTGCTATTGGGCGCGGTACTCGGCATGCTAGCCGGCATACGCACGTCGACCACGCGCATGCTCACACTGTGGCTGGTCCTCTACATCGCGTTCTACGTCACCGTCGCCAACGTACCCAATCAGCCGTGGTACATCGTCCCCGTGTGGTGGGTTCTACCCGTCCTGATCGCGGTTGCTCTCGGCCGGGTGCGGCGCATTGACGGCAAGATGGCGCCGCGTCGCCTCATCCTGCCGGCGTTGTGCGCGACCTTCGTCGTGCTCGGCCTGCGCCCGGCGCCCGAAGTCGCGCGGGCAGCATTCACCTATCATGCGCCGCCGCCAAACCTCTTCTACCAGGCGGCCCACTACCTCAACGCGCACCCACGCGGGCTGGTCGCGGCGGCCGAGATCGGGACGCTGGGCTACTACAGCCACGACCCAATCGTCGATGTGCTGGGCTTGGTGAGCCCCGAGGTCGTGCCCCATCTGCGGACGCACGACTACGGCTGGGTCATCGCGGCCGAGCGCCCGCGCTACGTGCTGCTCTGGGCCTCCATCAGTCCCGTGACCAGCCCGTGCTGGGGCGATGTCACATGCATCGTCTGGCACACGCCGTATTTCCGCCAGCACTACCGCGTGGTCCGCTGGTGGGGTCCGCACATCAACGGCAGCTACACCCTCCTAGCCTATCACTAACCGGCGACGATCACGCCGCGTGCTTGCGCGCGGCGAGCGACGCTCATGTCAACCCGAATGCCGTCAGAACGCGACGAGCAACAGGGCCAGCGCCACGAAGCGCATGTGCCGGCGTCCATAGTCGGCGACGGTCGAGGTCATTCTAGTTCACCCCTGCTTACTATCACGATCGGCGATCACTCGCGCCCTAGCCTCTGAATGCAAGTCTTCCAACCGATGCTGGAATTCGCTGCACGCGCCGTGTCACATCGAACAGAGTGAGATTCTTGAGGCCGATGCATGGTTTCTCGACACAGTGCCAACTCAAGACCGCTAGGGGAAGCGTGAGGGCCATCACTAGAAGCAGATAAATGGGCAAGCCATAGTGGTTCATACCCAACAACGCCAGTACTTGCTGCACGGGAAAGGCATAGATGTACACGCCATAGGAATAGTCCCCCCGTCGATCGAAGGCGCTCAGCGGAAGCTTGCAGGCGAGCCAGATGAGGGCATAGGGCAACGCCAGCGGCACAATCAGGCGCCCGATATCGTAGCGGATCGTCACGGCTACCAGAAGCGTCGCCAATACGAACAAGGCGGGATGCAGCGGAATGCGACGGCCGTAGAGGAAAAACACAGCGCCGATTGTGAAGTAGACCGCCTGCTCCAATAGCGTACGGCGCTCGAAGATGAGCACGCGCGCGACGTGTAACAACAAGAGTTTGTCTGTTTGGTGAGATACCGCGTACATCGCCAGCAGGATACCAAGCAAAACGAAAATCAAAGGTTTCTTACGCCCCAGCACCCCCAGTGAACCCGCGACGATGACGGCAAGATAGCATGTAAATTCATTGTTCAGTGTCCACAGAGAACCGTCGAAAGCAATTGGATACGGATTATGCGGCAGCAGGCCCGCGATACCCCACTGTTTGATGTCCAGCAGGTAGTTTGTCGTCATATAGGTAAGAGGGCCATTCGATCCAACCGTGAAGTAGGCCAAGACGCTGGTGTGCTGAATGACGCAGACGATGGGACCGAAAACACACGCCGTGACAAGCAGACATCCCCAAAACCCTGGAAAGATGCGTAGTACGCGACGCCACAGAAATCGTCCGAATGATCGCGAAGTTGTGTAGCTCTGCGTGATGAGATAGCCACTTAGAAAGAAGAAGCCTGCAACAGCAAAGCCACCAAACGTCTGGTGACCATTACTCCAGGCGACCAGAGGCTCGAACTTAAACCCGCCCAACGGATAGCAGTGAGAGAGAACGACCAAGCATGCCAGGACGAAGCGCAGAAACCCGATACTGTTGTTCTTTGAACTCAACGAGGCTACAGTCATCAAGCGCTACCTTACTACATCAGCCGCGGCGTCGAGCCGGCTTCGAGTTGTCACGTTTTTGGTCGACTCTACGGAATCAAAAGTCGAGAGGCTTATCGAAGACAGCCACATGCGCGTGGGGGTCGTGACAACAACGGCGTACCACGCGACGTAAAGAACAAAGCCTAGGGGATCTTGCACGAAGGCACGGATAAGGGCGCGCAACAGTGCATGACGTCGCAGCACGGGAGCACCGCCGGATACGGCCTGTCGAGTCGCAACATCTCCATGGCGACCGCGTAGGGTCTGCTTCGCGAAGTCATGCAGACCGGTTGCCGCCCTGATATAGGCTGTCGCGTTAGTCTGCACCGCATAGAGATAGTTGTGAGCGCGCAGCCAGCAGGTGATGTAGGCATCGTCGGCGACGCCGTCAGGGATATCGAGAGCGCCGACGGCAGGCGCCTTGATCGCATAGACGGCCGACAGGTAGGCGTATCCCTGACGCTTGAGCGCGGCGACGAGCAGCGCCTGCGAGCGGGACGCGCGCTCCCGCCAACTCTGCGCCGGCAGAGGCTCGATGATACAGGATGCGCCCATCACGTCAGGATGCTCAATTAAGAGCCCTATGGTCTTAGCCAAACAGCCATGTGAGAACAGAACGTCGGCATCGACGACGGCAATGATATCGGAGTGGGAAGCGGCGGCGGCCGTGCGGATCCCAGCATTCTTACCACTGCGCCGCGCGTTCCGCATCACGACCACACGCGGCTCCTGCCGCGCCAGATCCTCAGCAATCGCCTGCGTACCATCCGCGCTACAATCGTCGACCACAATGACGCTGTCGAGCGCACACGCTTTGGGCCATGGCTCATCCAGAACCTGCCCCACGGCACGCGCGATGTTTAGCTCTTCGTTATAGGCAGGAATGACAACCTTTACGCCAATGCGACCAGTATTCATAAGCACTTGCCTCTAGAGCTATGTCATGCAGAGTCAACGCAGTGTCTTTACGGTATTTTAGTATGGTCCGTTAAGACAAGAGATGCGCATATAGCCTGAACGTCCTATAACGACCCACCTCTTAGTCGCCTATCATTCCGGTAAAGCACCGGGGCGCAAGAAGTACGCGCGATAATTGCCTAAGTAAGTGAAGAGAGACAGCCGACGTCAATGAGCGGGTTCAACCATCGACAGAATCGCAACAACCACCATGCTTAAGACCAGCACAACCGTTGTAACTGTTGTCGACATGGACGCGGAGTCAGCCAAACAGGTGGTGGAAGCCGTCCCCTTGCCTCTCGGTCGAAGGCATACTTCAAATCGTATCAGTACATATCGGCACTGGATTATTACTTCGATTCAGGCGGCGCTTCAACTGAAAGGGATCGGCTTGCTGGCCGTGGGTCGGCTGTCCATCGTCATCGCGACCGTGGTATCTGTCCGACTAATGACAACAGTACTGTCACCTATGGAAGTAGGGCGCTACTCGATATTATCTACGTTCGCTATGTGGTTTTCTCTTACATTTGTGAGCCCTGCCGGCAACTATATGTACCGCAACTTTGTAGGTTGGGTTGAAGCAGGGGCGTTATGGCAGCAGTATTCACGCTACCTCGGTCTCCTTTGTCTTATCTCTTGCTTTGCGGCGGTCATGTCAATTCTAGCTCATAAGACGGGCCTGCTCGGTGTGCCAATAACGACTTATGGGCTCGCGCTCTGCATGGCAGGCATCTTGTTGGCACTGACCATCAACTCCGTCTTATTAACCTCACTCAACCTACTCGGCCAACGAGGATTGTACGTTGTCTACACTAGCGGTACCTCCTGGTTAGGATTAGGTATTTCGGCTGCCCTGATACTCGGTATCCGCCATGATGCGAAGTTGTGGATCGCTGGGCAAGTCAGCGGGTGGGCTCTCTTGTCAATCGCCGGTTACCTCAGCCTCCGGCGCATTATTGCCCAAACACCGCGCCGGACATCGGTAGCGCCACCTCAACCACAGCAGCAAGGATTGTGGACCTTTGCATGGCCGCTCGTCATATCAACAAGTCTCTATTGGTTTCAGGTACAGGGCTACCGTATCGAACTTGAGCACTTGATTAGTGCCTCTTCCGTCGGCTTGTTGACAACCGGTTTGCTGCTCGGTGCTAATCCCGTCACCATCACTGACACGTTGCTAGGCGAATATTTGCGGCCTCAATATTACAAAGCTATCGCGAGCAACGACAGGGCTAAGCAGGAAACAGCTTGGAGTTCGATGAGTGGCGTGTTCGTAGCAGTTCTGATTCCTGTCGCTGTGCTCGTTGGGTTTTCTGGCCCTTTTCTCACCGCTATATTAGTTGGCCCATCTTTTGGGTCAGTGGCTGCCCTTATTGGTTGGGGGGTGCTGATTGAACTTCTGCGGGCCGTGAATAGCCTGTATGTCATAGCAGCGCATACCCGTTTCCAAACGCGAGCTACATTGTCACCCGCACTAGTTGGGACCGCGACGATCATGGTATCTATCGTGCCGCTGACTCGATGGAATCTTTACGCTGGTAGCGGTATTGCCCTTGCGTTAGGAATGGCTGGATCAACAGTATATTTAGCTCTCAATCTCCGTCGCTCTTTCCGGACCAAAATTCCTTATTCCCAGATTGCTCGGGCAGTCATTTTCAGCGTGCCCATTGCCCTCTCACTGATCATTGCACAACTCATCGCTCCGCATCCGTCCGTACCGCAAGCAATATTGGTGCTATTGTGGGCATGCCTCATCACTCTTTGTGTTGAGGCGCTAATCAGCCGGCAAGTGCTGCTCGCTAGAAAACTGTAAACATCTCTGGAGGATACGTGAGAAAGGTTTATTTGCACTACCCTGATATGCGAAACGGTCGAATATTCGAGTCAGACATTCGAGACAATTGCAATGATCCGTACATTGCCTTGAAAAGACGTCTGGAAACTCTTGGCTATGACCTGCGCACGCTGGATGACCATTCTGTCGAAGATGCTGAGTGGGTGCTGTTCTTCAACGCGGACAGCGTAAATAGCACTATTTCCCAACGACTCATACAGCGGTTCTCTGGATATTCCCACTCGTTTCGTAGCCGCAATGTATACCGCGAATGCGTAGAAGCTGGGCTGGCGAAGAGAATAGCTATCTTCCTTTGGGAGGCTCCTGCAGTGACGCCAGCGAATTGGAATCTACGTCTCCACAAGCTTTTCCCCATTCTTTTCACCTGGCATGAAGGCTATATCGATGGGGACAGATACCACGACATCAAGATACCGCAACCGCGACGCTATCCCTCGATCACTCCCCGACCGTTCAGAGATAAAAAGTTGCTTGTCAATATTTCAGCCAACAAGTACAGGCGTCATCCGCGCGAATTGTATTCCGAGCGAAGAAAGTCAATCCGTCACTTCGAGAACGCGCGCCCAGACGACTTTGATCTCTATGGAGTTGGTTGGAACAAACCTTCGGGCGTCCATCAACGGCTCTTACACTACACACCATCAACGTACGTTTCGTACCGCGGAAGCGTGACGCACAAGTGGGACATTTATCCCCACTATCGCTTCGCGCTCTGTTACGAAAACGTGAAAGATGAGCCTGGGTATATAACGGAGAAGATTTTCGATTGCATGCGTGCTGACTGCGTTCCAATCTATTGGGGATCGCCCAACATTACTAACATAGTGCCGCCAGAAGCATTTGTGGACCGGCGTCAATTCAATTCAAACGAAAACTTGGAGCACTATCTAACAAACGTATCAGAAACGGAGTATGAGCAATATCGGTCGGCAATCGCAACATTCTTGAATAGTGATCGGTTTGACTCGTTCCTTGAGGACGCATTTGTGGATCGGGTAGTGAGTGTGTTGGGATTGGATGCCCGAGACAAAGGCTCGACAATAAGCTTTGGAGGGTAACATTTGTGGTTAATCAAATTACTACACACGCACGTCCCTTGCAAACGCGCTCGACTGATGCACGATTTGCTTGGCCAGCAAATACTGTACGAGGCATCATCGCCATATCTCTTGTTACGCTCGTGTGCATACTCGGTTTGACACTTCTCATCCCACACAGACCAATCAGCGGAGATGCTCTTTTCTACCTACACATGGCTGTGCAGCCAACGCGCTTCACTGCCGCCCCGTGGGGCTATCGCCTTCTAACACCGTGGTTGATCCACATACTTCCGTTGCCGCCCCTCACAGGATTTTTTGTCGTCACGGTGCTCGGCCTCAGCATGACAGCGATAACCATTGGTCTACTGTGTTCCAGCATCGGGCTGTCGCGGCGGGGTGTTATGACTGCGCCGATACTATTTCTATGCTCATATGCTGGTGTCTACAATCTTTACAACTTTGCTTTGGTCGATGCGTTAGCTTACGCAGGCACTACACTCTGTCTGCTCTTCTTGGCCCGCACATCTTTTCGCGCCGCTGCTTTCTGCGTTTTAGTAACAACGATTGACAAGGAGTGGGGCATCTTCCTCATACCAATCCTCGCTTTAGCACTTTGGAGGCTTCACGGCACACAGGCCGCTGCTGTCCTTTCTTCAGCCATAATCGGAGGCGTTGCACCTGTGCTCTTCTATCTTCTAATACGACACTGGCCCGGTTTCGGTGGTCATGCCTATAGTAACTACTATGATTTCGCCCTTGTACGCCAGATGTTATTTCTCCATAGCTCCGACATCATACCGACTTTACTTGATGCCAATGTGTCACTCTGGATACTCGCGCCACTGGGTTGGCGTGCTGCGCATCCCACGCTTCGCATCTCAACCTTGCTTGTTCCGGCCGCCATGGCGCAGTTGCTTTTCGCCACTGATGGAACTCGGATGCTCGTGTATACCTATCCCTGTTTAATTCCACTAGCACTCGCTGCCCTGGACCGCCTTTCCTTTTGGCGATGGGCGATATCTTTGTGCCTTCTGTTAATCGCGGGATCACACCTTCTATTGATGCTACTTGGTAGTAGTGCAACTTTTATCGATGTCCGATTTGTTGTTCTTACCACATTGACCATCGTGGCACTACAAGCGAATAAACGGAGCCCTAATGCTGCTCCGCACCCTTCAGATAGGGATCGTAAATTGAGAACAATTCTCCCTGAGTGGCGAAGAGGAGGTTGAGATCCTCTAACTTGACCACGTTCGTCAAAAAACTTAGCCATGTACTCTGACAGCACATTGTCACGGGGTGCGGGTGGTTCAACGAAACCCTTCCATTTGCTTGGATCGCTTGCGAGACTGGCACTGCGGATCACACAGCTATGGCGAATGGGCATGGTGCCAGCGATTCTTGAATGAAAGCATGAATGATAGCAACACGGCAGCCTTTTAGTGCTATCCTCAACACTTTGCCGAATATCGAGAAATCGATGCCAGATTCGCGGCGAACATGGCACCGACACTTTATCCCCGCGTCAGCAATTCGTTGTCTCCAGTAGGAGGCGCCTCACAGGAATTTAGCGTAGACGTCTCCCCAGAGCGCGTGATCGTACGTTGCCCCGATCTTTTCCAGGAGTGCGTTTGCAGCAACCCAGGTAGGCAACATCATCTTCATTGAGTCAC
>JAABUQ010013294.1_pt1 | contig 10014 bp, 8 predicted proteins | sample 5560001 | NCBI WGS metagenome assembly JAABUQ01 (sample SAMN10711888, study PRJNA513371) | rock metagenome | isolation source: Antarctica rocks | place: Antarctica: Victoria Land, Finger Mt nord | collected 2015-12-18 | reverse complement strand
ATGGCCGAGAAAGAAACGTCAAGAGCACGTAGGTGTGGATGTTTTGATCTACGTGGCATCGAGAAGCGAAAACGATATGTAAGGAGGGAGTGTTTACGTTATGTTTGCCTATGTACGCTCGCTGATCGGAGCATCATACACTGTTTTCCTCATAAGAATGGAGCGGTGCAAAAATGAGGAAGCATTGCTATCTGGTAGTGACATTGTGCGACATAAAAATAGCACCTACGTTTTCACCATCGTCCTCATCGGCAGCTTTTGTTTCTCGTGAACGGCTTGCAGAGCCGGATGAGCAACCACAAGAAATTTCGATTTTCTTAATATTACCTACTATGTAATAGTAGGTAATATACCTCTCTCATAAAGAGACAGCGGTGAACTCACCTTTTTCCTACGGTGATTATATGCATGCTTACTGTCCTTTCAGCAACAAGAGGACATGAGATACTTCAGCAGGACAACAGGAAGAATATGAACACGAAAATATCTGCGTATGTTCCAAAGCACATCAGACAGCTTATCTTTAATCCCTGGTTGTATGGAACCCTATACTTTCCAACTCTCTCCAAAAAGACGCGTAAGACGCGTTCCGATAAAGGCTCATGGCATATGACCGAACGAGACAGGAGGTTGCTCCAGTGGATAGGTGAGCAATACGTGATTCGCTTCGATCACCTTCAGCACCTTTTGGGGCAGATTCCTCAAGGAGTAGACAAGACACAGCGTATTCTCTCTGAAGATGCAACTCGTCGAGTGATAAGCAATTGGAAGAAAAAAGGCTTTGTAACGTATCGAAAGGTGTTTCAGGAACAGCCAGGGTATGTATGGCTTACACGAGCAGGGCTACATGCCGTAGGTCTCGATGTGCGATATGCGGCCCCTTCACCAGCCTTGCTTGATCACTATCATGCTATTAATACTATTCGGCTGTATTTGTGCATGCGAGAGCCTGAGGGCGTTTGGGAGAGCGAACGACTGATTCGGTCACGGTTGCAGCAGAGTAAGAAAGGACAAAAGCAACCACATACTCCTGACGCATGGTTCTTTCTACCGAACAACGAGGAAGTGATAGGAATTGAAGTTGAGATGCACCCAAAGAAGAAGAGTCAGTTATATGAAATACACGGAAGCTTTGGAGGAATGCTTATGCTTGCCGATGAAATCTGGTATTTTGGCACGCGTGCAGCACGAATAGCACTATCTAATGCCGTCAAAGACACGGCAATGAACACGTCTCGTGGCAAGTTCCGTTTCGAGTTGTACTCGCCTAATATATCATATAATCGCTCATACCCGCCACCATTTCTCTAGTAAGATTGCGAATGACGTGTGTGCTGCATACTCTTTCAGGCAAAAACTCCTATGCTGCAGAATCCATCGAAATTAAAAACAATGTATTCATACACAAAATACTCCTAAGCAAGCGAGAAGAAAATTGGAAGACATGTATCAAGAAAAAAGTGGTGAACAACTACGGCGCATCTCCCTGCCAACGGGTGAGCAACCACTCCTCCTCTATGACGTGGCGACGCTTATTGGTACTATATATCAGCACTCTATCGAGGTATCAAAACGGACACCATGCCGAATGTTGATACCGTTGGCGAATTATTGGGCGCACTAGACGAAAAGAATGACATCGAGTAAGCTAGCAGAAAAACGTCGTGAGAAAATCCAGAAAGAACAAGTAGAGCAAACGAAAAGGAGGGAACCAATAATGTCATTGCATCCAGAGGAGATAGGAGCTGTACCAGAAGAAACAGCACGCATTGCAAAAGCATGTTTTCCAAAAGGAAACCGATATAGACGTTTACGAGATACTTTAGGGACAATTTTTGATGATGGCGTATTTGCTGATCTGTTCCCGGCGAGAGGGAAACCAGCAGAAGCGCCATGGAGGTTGAGTCTGGTCTGCCTTTTTCAGTATGTGGAAGACCTGACAGATCGTCAAGCAGCAGATGCAGTACGGTCCCGTATGGATATCAAATATTTGCTCGGTCTGGAATTGACTGATCCTGGCTTCGATTTCAGCGTGCTCTCTGAGTTTCGCACGCGTTTGACTGAGCATCAAGCGGAACATCGCCTCTTCACGCTTCTTGTGGAAAGGCTCAGCGAACAGGGCTACCTCAAAAAACGAGGGAGCCAGCGTACCGATTCCACACATGCTTTGGCGGGAGTGCATCGTTACCATCGTGTAGAACTGCTACCAGAAACGCTACGGGCTGCTCTCAATGAAATTGCCGAACAGGATCCAAGCTGGTTGCAACAATGGGTGCCAGTTGACTGGTTTAAACGCTATGAACGTCGCATAGAAGAGTCGCGATTGGCCATCAAGAAGGAAGAGCAGGAAGCATTTTTGGAACAGGTCGGGCGAGATGGCTCACAACTGCTTTCGATGCTCTATCAGCAAGAGGCTCCTTCTCTGCTCGCTCATCTGCCCCAAGTGCAAATCTTGCGACAGATTTGGATTCAGCATTATTTTTGGGAAGAAGGGCATCTGCGCTTACGAAACAAAGATATGCTTCCCCCCGCTCACTTGACGTTACGCTCGCCTTACGATCCACAAGCTCATATTGGGCGAAAAGGTGGCTTCTCCTGGTACGGGTATAAAGTGCATCTGAGTGAATCATGTGACGCTGGGTATCCTCATCTGATCACCTGTGTTCAAACGACTGACGCAACAGCTTCTGACATGAAACAGACACCGTTAGTTCACGAAGAATTAGCACAACGTAATTTGCTACCCCAGACTCATGCGGGTGGATGCAGGGTATGTAGATGCGGGGTTGCTGGTAGAGAGCCGCGAGTCCTATGGAGTGGAACTGCTGGGACCGGTCAGCCGAAATAATCAATGGCAAGCTAAAGCAGGAGAAGGGTATGATCTGTCAGGATTTGAAGTTGATTTTGCGGGAAGAGAGGCCATGTGCCCGCAAGGACACAAGAGTATCGATTGGAAGGAAATGCGTGATCAGCATGGACATCCCAAGCTCTACATTCGATTTGACGAGAAAACGTGTCGCGAGTGCCCTTGCCGCTCTCTGTGTACTCGTGCTCAAGAGAAGCCCAGGCGTTTGTCTATTCGTTCTCAAGAGGAATTTCTTCAGCTCCAACGCAGACGCAAGCAACAAGAAACTGAGGAATTTCAGGTGACCTATGCCAAACGCGCGGGTATTGAAGGGACTCATTCGCAGGGAGTACGAGCGCTCGGATTACGCCAATCCCGCTCTATTGGATTACAAAAAGCATCGCTACAACATTCTCTTATTGCTGCTGCCATCAATCTTCTTCGTCTAGATAACTTCATTACAGGAGAAAAAATGGAAAAAACAAGAATTTCTCACTTTGCTGCCCTTGCGCCTAAGAGGGCTGCCTAATTCTGTCCCCACCAATTCGCCAACGGTATCGAGTGTTGTGTAAAGAGTTTCCTCCCAAAAAAGAGGGCGTGAAAAGATAAAATACAGGTATATATTGTCCCTTTGAGCCAAAACACTCCGTTTTAACGGAAGGGAACGACTATGCCTGTACCTAAGAAAAAGAGTATCACATCGAACAACGACCTCTTCGCCTCGTCGGAGCAAGCATGCCCACCAGCGCCAGAACTACACACGTTTCATGAGCATTTGCGGCAGTTGACGCGAAGTGCGGTGCGCGTGGTGATCAAGGAAGTCATGCGCGAAGAACTCAAGCCGTTCCTCGGGGCCGACTGGGGAGAGAGTACACCTAAGCGCAAAGGCTATCGTAATGGGGCCTACACCCGTGATCTTGCCACCTCATCTGGTCCCATTGAAGACCTGCAAGTTCCCAGAGATCGAGAAGGACAGTTCCATACGCAGGCATTTGATCGCTACAATCGCTATGAACCGCAGGTAGCCGAAGGACTCACACAGATGTTTGTCGCCGGAGCCAGCATGCACAAAGTGGGAGAAGTCGCTCAAACGCTGATGGGAGTGGCTCCCAGTGCCAGTACGATCAGCCGTCTGAACCAAACGCTCACCGAACAATTCGAGATCTGGCGAGAGCGTCCTCTGCAAGCACACTGGCGGATCGTGTACTTGGATGGTGTCCATTTCACTGTGCGACATGGAGACATGACCGATTCGACGATCCTTTTGACCGCGTTAGGGGTTGATTTAGAAGGAAACAAAGAGGTGCTCGCTTTGCGTGCATGTGCCCAAGAAAGCAAGGATGGGTGGATGGACGAGGCTACCAAGACCTGCGGACACGTGGGGCAACGCAGGTGGATTGGTCGTGACCGACGGACACGATGGATTGCTAGCCGCCGTTTCAGCTCTTTTTACGGCCACGCTACGACAGCGGTGTGTGGTGCATAAACAGCGCAATGTCATGAACGCCATCCCTAAACGCGAACAGAACACCGTTGCCACCGAGGTAGCGGGAATCTGGAAATCGGTGAGCAAAGAGGAGGCCCTCACCCAATTGGCAGCCTTCAAAGGAAAATATCGGCAGAGGTATCCCGAAGCGGTACGGAGTCTGATGGAAGACGCGCGAACATCTCTTGAGCTTCTATACGTTCCCACAGGTGATGCACCGCTCTATTCGTAGTACCAATGCCATTGAAAGCTTCTTTAGCAATGTACGGCAGCGAACCGATCAGATTGATGTCTTTACAACGGAAACAAGTTGTTTGACCATCGTCTGGGCAGTGATGCAGGATATTCGCTTACCCAAGATTCCGGTTAGCTAACAACTGATTGCTTCTCGTGTCGTGGGTAAGAGACAAGCAACCAACTACTAAGGGTGGCGTAGGGGAAGGTAAGATTTGTCGTGTTTTTTGGCTAGATGAGTCTTTCAAGAAGGCTCTTCTGTCGATGAGTCTTGGAAAAGTGGATTACCTATTGCCCTTCGGACAAGGGGTATCAGAAGAGTATTCTGGCTGCTAGTCTCTTCCTCATCTTTACACAGCTCTCGGCTTGGTGTCCAGTTTTTGACAGCACCTCATGTCCAACTTGTAACAATATTTCCATCACAATAGCTTTCACCACTTGCGTTTCTCTATTTGTAAATAGTGTAGGATGGCGTATGCATACACTTCTGTAGTGGTGCGTAAGCTCTCCATATCTATCCATTCATTCGCTCCATGAACTCCACCGCATGTTACTCCGTATCCACATACCGTTGGGATACCTCTCGTGATAAACATCCATCCATCACAAGCGGGACCCGCTCCTTCTAAGCGGGGCTGCCCTCCTGTGACCCTCTGTACAGCTTTGGCAAGTGTCTGTACAATTTCTGCTTGCTGGTTTGTCTCTACGGCAGGAATAACGAGAAGGTCATCAAGCCTATAATCTGTGATAGAAAGAGTATCGAGTTGCTCGACAACTATTCTCTTGACCTCATCAGCTGACAAACCTGGGAGAAGACGAACATCACCATAGGCATCACACATGTCGGGAACAATATTGATGCCAGTTCCACCTTGGATGAGCGTGGGGAAGGTCAAGACAGACTTCCTATTGGGAAAGGCTTCTGAATGTGTCTCCGGCAACGGATATTCAGAAAGGGCCTGAGCGAGATGTGCCATGTCGAGAATTGCGTTGCGTCCTGCTTTTCCTGGTAGAGCATCTCCTTGTCCTGTGTGTGCGGCCTTTCCATGTATGCGGAGGCGAAAACGATACAGACCACGATGCCCAATCGCTACTTTCGTGTTCCCAGGCTCCCCGATAATGGCAGCGTCTCCACGCAACAAGCCTTGCTCAAGGAGATAGCGTGTTCCATAGGGAGAACACGCGCCAGACTCTTCATCCACCACAAATGCGAGCATGAGGTTGCCTGCTAGCTCGATACCTGCTCTTTGTACAGCGTGTACTGCATAGATCATAGCGGCAATTTGCGCCTTCGCATCTGCCACACCAACTCCGTACATTCGCCCGTCTTCGATCTGCGCTCCCCAAGGATCGCGAGTATAGCCACTAGGTTCAACTGTATCCATATGCGTTGTGAGAATGAGTGTCTTGTCAATGCTGCCCGAACCTGGAAGATTACAGAGGACATTGGGACGTTCAGGAGAGAAACCAATTTGCTTTGCTTGAAATCCCAATCGTTGCAACTCGTGATGCGTTACGTCAGCGACTTCTTTCTCAATTGGCACTTCAGCAGACGAGGTTTCGGAAAGGGATGAGTTCGTACTTTTTGCATGGACCAGCCGTTGTAAGAAAGCAATCTCCTGGTCGAACTGTAACTGGACGACTTCTGAAATTTCTGACTCTTTTTCCATTATGAATCGCTTCCGCAATGAAGGGTTTCGACACGAATTTCACGCCGAAACTCGGTGATCGAATGTGCAATTTCCTCTTGCTCTTGCCAATCACCCCACTCCTGACCACGCTTTGAGAGCTTTTCAAAGGTTGCTCTCGTGGTCTTCCCTACAGAGCCAGGAGGCATGTACTGCATTGGTGTTCCGGGGAGAGGCATGAATGTATGGCTATGAACGCACACTTTTGGACTCATGCGCGTCAAACGTTCCATCAGTTCCTTGCTCAACACTTCGTCTTCTGGAGTTTCTCCTGGTAATCCTGCAATGAAGTCAACGTAGATTTTCTTGAGTTTGCCGCAGTATTTCGTCAGGTAAGAAACGGCACGCTCGACCGCCTCAACATCATGTTCTCGGTGCATCGATTGAAGCATATTCTCACTTCCTGATTGAGCACCGATGGCGATATACGAGGCATCAGAATAGCGATCAAGAAGCTGTGCTAATTCAGGTGTAATGTGTTCAGGACGCATCTCGCTTGGAAACTCTCCGAACTTGATTTTTGCCGTTCCCGCTACCTCGTGCATCGCAACTAACGCTTCTTCCAGCCGTTCATAGTTTGGGTGAACACCATCGTCAGAAGCTAATGCCAAAGCATTTGGCGTTGTGAAGCGAATATCTTTAAAGCCAAAGGTGACTAACTGTTCGATGTGTTCCAAAACATTGTCTAATGCTCTGTGGCGCATACGCGCTCCGTGTAAAAAAGGTGTTTGGCAAAAGCCGCACGCATGAGGACACCCTCGCCCAATTTCAATTGCCCCGAGACGGCGGTGCTGTACCCCTATGCTGGGGTAGCATGCGTTGAGTTCAATCAGTGGTGCTCGTCCTGTACGCACAACGCGCTTTTTCCCTTCGCCGTTCTCTGTGAAAAATGCTATTCCCTTGATATCTTGGACATCTCGTCGCTCCTCCATTAGGCGGTGTAAAAACTCGGTAAACGAACGTTCTCCTTCCCCGATAAACACCAGATCAAAGCCCATAGCGAGTGTGCCACCTACATCACCAGAAGCGTGAGGGCCGCCAGCAACAAAGATTACTTGATGGCGAAGAGTTTGCAACCCTTCCTGTAATTGCTTGAGCAAGGCGGATGTTGTGACGAGAGCCGAACTCATAAAACTGAACGCGACGACAACTGTTCCAGACGGTCCTACGTCTTGAAGTAAATGCTCGATTTCGACTTGGCATTGCGAAGCGGATCGTGGATGAGGAAAAGAAAGTTTGACCCGCAGGCTTGGGTCCTGCTCGATTGCACCAGTGAGGGCGTTGATACTGAAACGGTTCACGTCGCTTGCGAGAAATGCAACCGCAACATTCACCTTTTCCTGTACAAACGGATTGTGAGAATGATGTACAACCATGTTTACTCTCCAAAAGGTGATACTGCTTTGTGACGGTTCTGTTTTGTATCAACAAGTCCTGCTGTTTCAGCATACCAGATAAGCCATGTTTCCGCCAAGCACAGTGCTACAGGTTGAAGGCGATGACGAATTGCTTGATCCGTATCTGTATACATCTGCCGCAATAGAATTAGAAGGAACTCTCTGTCAATATGGAAAATCTGCATTGCGTGGTCTGCGACAGCACGCCGAACGTATATGTCGGGATCGATAGCGAGATCACTGATGACAGATCGGGCAAGGGCACGAATTGGCAATGACGCTTCTTTAAGAGCATGGAGGAGTACAGGTAGTGCTTTTGCGACCGTTCTCCGTACATTCCTTTGTGTGGCAGTGTGCAGTAACGTCTTGTACATTTCCAGGGCTTCTAACGGTCGAGAAGGGAAGATGCGTTCCAGATAGCGGGCAGCTACTAATTGCATTTTTTGTTCAGGTGATTGTAGCCCTTCGCGTAGTGAAAGGATCATCGTATCTGGAGCGCACAGGAGATTATGAAGAGCAAAAGAAAATTGAAGGCTTTCTCGCTCTCTTCCCTCCCAGCTCATAAGTAGCTGACGTTGAACTTTGGAGACCTCGACCATGCTTTGTTGCACCATGATTTCTTCCTCGGATAGCTCGCCGACACTCGAACTCTTCTCGACGGGCCGTTTCGCCTTCGCCTGAATATCTTCGCAGGCTTCAACAGTCGCAAGGGCGACGTAGATATCATCCTTCGGTCTTGGATGCAGGAGCCCGGTAATTGTTGGGAGGGACCGTGGAGAAGCTTCAAACAGGGCAGGTAAAGCCTCTACGACTCGGCGACGGATGTCTGCACCACGCACATCATCAAAATCCAGGCGCAGTGTTTCCATTAAATGTTCGGCCCCAGGTACATCGAGACAACAAAGGCCGGAAAGAGCTTCGGCAATACGGCGGCGAATTTCCCAGGGCGCACCTTCACGAAGCATCTCAAATGTTTGCACGATAAGTTGCGGTTGGTAATGTTCAACCGACATCTCTCCCGCAAGGATATTTCCAGTGAGCCGATCAATAGTTGTGAGCATATCCTCTACTACTTGGGATGGCTGTGAAAGTACTTCTGTTTGAGATATGTCCTCTTCAGGCTTTTTATTCAGATTTCCTACAAGTTGGGCAATAAAGTCTAGATGGGGGTGCTCGGGCCGGATAAGAGCTTCAGCATCGGGGTGGGGAGCAATGGTAGTAAGATTAAGTAGGCTTGCCCCCCCACTGAGAAGATACTTGTAGCGGGCGTAACCGAGAAGATGCTTCATCTCTTCCAAGAATGGTGCTTGCAGTGCTTCAGGAATTTCCTGTGCTAAATGGTAGAACTGCTGAGAGAGTTGCGCTGCTTGATTTGTTTTTTTCGCTGAAACAGGGAGCATCGTTTCAGTGTTCACTTGGTCATCCACCGATTGGAGGAGTGCCAGGGGTGGCGCGAAACCCGCAACAGCAAGAAGTTCGCCTGTTTGTTCACCTGAAAGATGCAAGGCTTGCGCTAACTTGTAGACAACCTGGTCGCTAGGATTGCGATCCCCTGCGAGTAAGCGCTGGAGATAGTTGTAGCTGATATGGGCATTTGAAGCGATGTGTGTTTGCTTCATGCCAGCAGCTTCTATAGAGCTTCCCAACAACTGAGCGAACTTCTTCATGACCCTTTTTCCTGTCTACCTTGTCTATAAAAACATTGACTACTTCACTAGCAGGCTTCCACTTTTCACTTGAGAGCATAACACGTCGGTATTTATTTTGTCAATAAAAATAGTGACGAATTTGTAGCAATTTTCATTGACAGTGTACTGCTATTCCGAGTACTCTAAGTACCAAGAGGATATCCTCCTCTAGTGGACACGTTGTCGTGCTCTTAGTGAGTTTCTCAATTTAAGAAAGAGAGAAAGGAGGCTGGATATGAAAAAACAAGAAACGCTCAGATGCAAAATCTGGGCGTTTCAGGAACCTACATCACGTTCCGCACTGTGACATTTGAACCGAAACAGTGCGAGAACGTTTGGGAACCCATCTTTACGCTAATTGTTAATCAGTTAGGACAGGCGAGGTCAATGCGTAGTATTGCATTACTTGCCTTGCCTGTCAAAGCAGAAAGGCCGCATGATGCTCAATCCTACACCTCAAGACAGACCTGTTTTCACTGTTTCTCAAAATCAGAAGAGCGAAGGGCAATCACCCTCTTCCGTGGTGTTTGTTGACTACTTGCATATGCAGGAAAAGCCCTTTTGTCCAAATGAGCGTTGTCCATGCCATCAGAATCAGGCACAAATCGCAGTGCTTCTCGATGCAATAAGGGCTGGAGAAATGACGCTTCGCGAAGCTGCAAATTTTGCTGAAGGA
>JAABUQ010013293.1_pt1 | contig 10014 bp, 10 predicted proteins | sample 5560001 | NCBI WGS metagenome assembly JAABUQ01 (sample SAMN10711888, study PRJNA513371) | rock metagenome | isolation source: Antarctica rocks | place: Antarctica: Victoria Land, Finger Mt nord | collected 2015-12-18 | reverse complement strand
TAGGGCTTGCTCTTTTCCTTGGACTCACGATAGCCCGCCTTGGTAGCGTCGGCTTCGGACATATACTTGCCCTTCTTGGTTTTTCCGTACCACTTGTCACCCTGGCGATGGAACACCTTGGTTTCCGAATTCACCCAGACCATACCGGCGCCGCCTCCCGGAGCGGCGGCCGTCGAAGCTGAGGCGCTAGGAGCAGATGGAGTTGCGGCCGGCCGCCTGTCAGAGGGCCTCGACGCCGCAGGGGGCAATGGAGCGGGTTGGGCAGACGCGGCGGGAGCGGGTCCTACTTTCACCATGGAAGAGAAGCCCTCGATTTGTTTCGCGGGTAGGCCGGCTTTCGATAGATCCGCCACCGAAGAGTACGGGCGGCCCGCGATGATTCTCTTCGCGGTCGCGGCGCCGATGCCGGGAACGGACTGCAACTCCGCTTGGCTAGCGTTGTTCAGGTCCACCGCTGAGGCGGGCGCGGTTTTGCCGCCCTTTTTTTCCTTCGACTGCCTGGCGGCCGTCGGAGCCGCCGTTGCGCTTTGCGCTTGCGCAAAGGCTGGCGCGGAGAGCAGCAGGCAAGCCACCGCCAGCCCAAACCCCCGCTTCGTTAGTGTTCGCATTGGCACCTCGAATCGGGCCCGTCTTTGAAACTTATTCATTCCTAATAAGAATCAACATGACAAGGTTACGTTTCACCCTCCGTGTGCTCCATAAACTCTGCGGGTTCAGCACCGCTCCAAATTTCTTCCCAAGTTTAATCAGAAAGGTCTGGAAATTTCCACAGATTCGATGCTAAGCTCACGCTGTGAACGAGACTACAGGTTCGTTTATCGTGAAAACCTGGCTAGAGAATAGCCCTCAACACTATTCGGTGAGCCTTCCCCACTCTGAAGAAGAAGCCAAAGACCTTCAGAAAGCTGCGGAAGCGGCTACTCCGAAGATGGCGGCACAGATCGAACCCTATACAGGTCAGATACCGGGCCAGCACTAACCAGGTCAGCTTTGGCCCGCGAGCACCCGGGCCTTCGAGGATAGGCGCGCCTATGGCTGATAACCACACCATCGACCAATTGAATCATCTCGTCCGCATCAACAAGAACGCCGAAGCGGGCCTCCACACCGCAGCCGAAAACGTGCAGAACTCGGAGCTTGAAACTCTGTTCGGAGGTTACGCCAGGCAGCACGCCAAATTTATAAGGGAACTCCAGGAAGAAATCAAACGCCTGGGTGGCGCCGTCTCCGATTCAGGCACCGTGGGTGAAGCTATGCACCGCGCCTGGATGGATGTCACTTCCGCGCTCTCCGGTCATTCCGCGGCCAGTGCGCTGAGCGCGTGTGAGAGCGGCGAACTGTCCGCCGAAATCGCCTACCATGATGCTTCCGATCTGAATCCAACCGGGCAAACCCACACGCTGATCGAAAAACAGCGAGAGCAGATCAAAGGGTTCCATACCCGCTTGTGCAGGCTCGTAGGTGAAATAAAGAATGGCTTAGAGTTTCCAAAGAACGACGCCATTCCAAAAAACGACCGTCACAGATAGGCCGCTTATCGCTCCTTGGCCAACCGCAGTTCGTCCTCCAATTCGTAGATCCGGTCTTTGATCGCCTTCTCTGGTTTGCTCTCGGCCACTGCGGCTTCCAGCTTCTTCTTCTGTGCTTCCAAGCGTTTCTCAAGCGCCACAACCTTGGGATTGGGCGCCGCCGGTTCAGGCTCTTTCGGCGCTGGCGTCCGGCCCGCGCGTGCGCCCTTCGCCTTGGTCGGAATGGTGACCTTGTGGCCGAAATCCTCCTTTAATTCCCTTTGAATCTGCAACACTTCGGCGGCCATCTGATTGAAGCGCGCGATCAATTCCCGCTTCGCCTGATTGTGCAGTTTCTGATACGTCGCCTTTGCTTCCCGATATTGCTCGATAGTGTTTGACATGAAAGTGATTCCTGCTCTTCCCACTCCGGATACGAGTCCAAGCCTCCTCGAACTCGCCGTCTGACACGATGGAATATGGCGCTACTGATTCATTACTTGAAAAGACATTGGCGATTAGTCGTGCTCGCCCTGGTCCTTGCCGCAGTGAACCAGATCTTTTCTTTGCTCGATCCTCTGATCTTCCGCTACATCATCGACCGCTACGCCACTAAATTCCATCAATTCACAACCGAACAGTTCATCCGCGGCGTGAGCCTTCTGCTGGGCGCGGCCGTCGGCGTCGCATTTATCTCCCGCGTCGCGAAGAACTTTCAAGATTACTACGTCAACGTGGTCACGCAACGCACCGGCGCCGAGTTGTATGCCGATGGCGTGGAGCGCTCGCTCTCGCTCCCCTATGCCATCTTCGAAGATCAGCGCAGCGGCGAAACGCTGGGCAAGCTGCAGAAGGTCCGCACCGATGTCGAACGCTTCATTTCGGCTTTCGTCAACATTCTATTTACGTCCACGATCGGGGTCATCTTCGTCACCGTTTACGCTCTGCGCATTGATTGGGTCATCGCACCGGCGTTCTTGTTGACCGTTCCCTTGCTGGGCGGCATCAGTGCCGTCTTGAGCCGCAAAATAAAGGCCATTCAGAAAGTCATCGTCGCCGAAACCGCCGCGCTTGCCGGCGCGACTACGGAATCCCTGCGTAACATCGAACTGGTCAAAACATTGGGACTCGCGCGCCAGGAAGTCAATCGGTTGAATAGCACCACGGGAAAGATTCTGAAACTGGAGCTCAAGAAAGTACGCTATCTTCGCAGCCTCAGCTTCTTGCAGGGAACCGCCGTGAATCTTCTGCGCACGAGTATCTTATTCCTGATGCTCTATCTCATCTTTACCCAGCGCATCACGGTGGGACAATTCTTCTCGCTGTTCATTTACTCGTTCTTTATCTTCGGCCCGCTCCAGGAACTCGGCAACATCATCAACATCTATCGTGAAACGGAAGCCTCTCTCAACAACCTCCAAGAGATTTTGCAAATTCCGCCTGAGCCCAAGCCGGCGAATGCGGCGCCGCTCGGAAATCTGGAATCGCTCGATTTTGAAGACGTGAGCTTCCAACATCGTACCGCCAACCGGCCAGCCGTCCGCGACGTAAGCTTTGGGCTATACCGCGGCGAGACAGTCGCTTTTGTAGGGCCTTCCGGCGCCGGGAAGACCACTTTGGTGAAGTTACTGGTGGGCCTCTATCAGCCACAAACCGGCGTGATTCGTTACAACGGCATCAGCGCCGATCGAATTGATCCCGACGAGTTACGCGCGCAGATTGGCTTCGTCACGCAAGATACTCAACTGTTCTCCGGAACCATCCGAGAAAATCTACTCTTCGTGCGACCCGACGCCACCGATGCCGAGTGCTTGGACGTCTTACATCGCTCCGCCGCCGATTCGTTGCTGGCGCGCGCCGACAAAGGCCTGGACACACTCATCGGTGAGGGCGGCGTCAAAGTCTCCGGCGGCGAGAAACAGCGGCTCTCCATCGCCCGGGCGCTGCTGCGTAAGCCGCGCCTGTTGGTCTTTGATGAAGCCACTTCTTCGCTCGACTCCATCACGGAAGAGGAGATTACTCGCACCATCCGCGACGTCGGCCAGCGCTCGGACGTCATGACCATCCTTATCGCTCACCGGCTTTCCACCGTTATGCACGCTGAACGAATCTATGTATTAGAAAAAGGCCGCATCGTCGAGCAGGGGTCGCATTCGGCCCTGGTCGCCGCCACAGGACTCTATTACGCGCTATGGCGGCAGCAGATCGGAGAGCCTGTGCTGGAACCGGCGCCTCTGGCACTGTAGTCATCGCGTGCTTAGGACAGTGTTCGTTGTGTCAAGAACGCTAGGTCGTATCCACTTGGCCTGAATCCCGCCCTGCGCGCTTTCGTTTTTCCGCGACTCCGCATTCTCCACGAGACCGGACCCATTTACTGCCCCTCCGTGACGATTTCCGATGAGCTTGGCCGTGTTGAACGCAATAGATATGGGATTGCTGCGAATCAAATCATTCCTCAGCGCCACCAACGCTTGCACCGATCGTCTTCGTCCGCCAGCCCCGGAGGTTCGTGCATCCACAGCCAGGTGCGGCTTCTCGCAGCCATTCATCCGCAAAGCCGCCACTCTGCCATCGGTGAGGATCGATTGGTCCGGCTCCTCCGCCGCGGACGACTCGCGCGGTATCAGGGTTGCCGACTCCACGCACCCGGTCAAGGCCAGGTCGTTCACCACCTTGGCCCGCTCGTTATCAATCAGAGCATCGGTCGCATGTGTCAGATGCATCCTCCAGAATTTATAGTCCACGTCCTCGGTCGCCGCGCTCACCCAGATATCTTGCTTGCCTTGTTTCCATAACCGTAAGTGGTGCCGCTTTGAAACCGTGTCGAGGCTTTTCTGATACTCCGCGTCCGCAGTCAAACCGTTCAATCTTAAGTTCCCCATGGGAGCCATCCGGTAGCCCTTGCGCTGGACCATACAGTGATACATGCCGTAAAGAGATAGAAGGGAGTGCCGTTGTGCCCCGGACCAACCGGCCCCCTGGAAAGCCCGATCAATGGACTCGCGGCTTCCCAGAAATAAAATATTCACTAGGTCAGAGGAGCGACGAGGGCCCCTCTCCGTCTGTTGCCGCGGAAGCTTCGCGAGCATGTTGTGTATCTCCGCCCGATCCGCTGCCGATAATGGGGCAAGGCTCTCCCGCGGAATGGCTACATTGGGCAGGGCCGCTTCTCTGGTGAGCCGGAGAAGCATCTCCGTTCCCGCCGGAAAGAAGATCTCCGGATCGGGAGACCGCGCGATCATAACCTTAACTCCTAAGAACGGGAGTCCGAAGTGGGGCTCAATACACAGCAACGGGAGCACATAAGACACCGCGCCCGACGATAAATTCATGGTCGGATAAATGCCGCTGATCATCCCTTGCGAGTCCACCCGTTCCCGGGCCGTTTCTACCTGCGTGACACGCGCTTCCATTGGAACCGCCGCGCCACCGGGCAATCGCAACGCGTCGAACCGGTATTCGATGCTCGATGTGAGGTGTTTTAACCCGTACCCAAGCCGGTCCACATTTTGGATCGCCCCGGACACTGTTGCTCCCTGCGGGATGATCAGCGCTCCGCCGGCGAATACCGGAGCAATGACGGTAGCTCGCACAGCATCGCCTCGCCGGGACAGGCGGCTCCCAGTCGCACCCGCCAAGCGCACCTCTAAAATAGTGCCTGCCGCCAAGGCCTCCCCCGCCTCCAAGCCAGGAACCAGAAGCAACGTCAGAAACAACGCCAGAAGGTTAGCCAGGTCTCGTATCATAAGGAACACCTTTCGGGAGCCAGGCTGCCGGGTTCACCGCCCTGAATAGACGAGCCGCCGGATTCCATACTACCAATAGGGTAGTTAACGAACATACAATCTTTACATCATTTCGGGACCCTACGTATCCGTGACAGCATCTAAGGTGTCCCATAAAACTTAACGAAGCAATGGCGAACCCCTGGTTGCACTGGTGGACTGACAGCGTTTCGCTGCTGGAGCAGCCGACCTTCCCCCGCCTTCTACTGGCCATGCTACTCGGTTCCGTCGTCGGTGCCGAGCGTCAGTGGCGCCAACGGGCAGCCGGCATGCGCACAAACACCCTGGTCTGTTTCGGCGCGGCCGCGTTTGTCGATCTCGGTTCCACCGTCGGCGGCCCCACCACCACCAATGTGATTGCTTATGTCATCTCCGGCGTCGGATTCCTGGGCGCGGGCGCCATCATGAAGGAAGGCGGAAGCATTCGCGGGCTCAACACCGCGGCCACCTTGTGGTGTTCGGCCGCCGTGGGGGCCTGCGCCGGAGCCGGTGAGTTGCTCGATGCCATTTTCGTCACCGTCTTGCTTGTCACCATTAATCTCGCTTTGCGCCCGCTGTCCCGCTCCCTCGACAGAAGGTCGCTGGCGGGGCGGGGCAGCGCAGGGGTTTACCGCTTGGCTATTACTTCTTCGCGACAGTACGAACAAGCGGTGAGTGCGCTGATCATGCGTTCGCTCGCGGCCCGCCCGCTCACGTTGCGCGAACTGCGAACCGAAGAGACTGAGGAGAGCGATGAAATATTGATCCAAGCTGTCGTAGAGTCGGGTACTCGCGATAAAGCATTGATCGAGAAGCTCGGAAGCGACTTAAAGATCGACCCGAATGTCACGGCAGTCGAATGGGCTGAAGCCAGCATCGAGCCAGACTAAGCGGCAATTACTGAGATGTGGAAGCAAGCGTTCTCTCCAGCGCTACACGGTCCCACTGAGCGAGATCTGCGCCAGCTTCGTAGGTGCTTTGAAGAAACTCGAGTAGCACGGCTTTCGGATTTTCCAGGCGCCGGAAATCGTCGTACATAAGAACGAACTCCGAGAGCTTCGGATCGTAATAGGCTGCTGCCGGTCCGATACGCTGCTTGTCCACACCGGCCGGCGCGGGCGACGTGTAGGAGTAAAACGCTGGACCTTTCATTTCTCCGCCGCCCGGCCAGAATCCAGCGCTAATCACTTCGTGCGAATAGGCCTCGCGGGTAATGGCATCCGCTCCGGGACGCTCCGGCGCCCGCCGTCCGGAAAAGCGGCTCACCGCCAGATCGAAACTCCCCCAAAAGAAATGCACCGGACTGCATTTTCCGATAAATCGCGACCTGAATTCTTTGAACACGCTATCCACCGAACCAGAATGCGCCAGAATCGAGTTGCGAACTCCGCGTCGTAGGAAGCATGGGTCCGGTCTTCCTTAAACGGAATTGGGTCGCTGACTTCATTGGGCGTTGCGTGTATCTTCACGTCAATGCCGAGCGAGTGTAACTCTCGCAGGACCGCACCGTAAAAATCCGCGACGGAGCGCGGCTTTAACTCAACTGATCGAGTCGCGCCTTCGCCCGTTCGGATCAATAGCTGGTGATCGAGGAAGTCGAACTCCATGTCAAACACCCGGATCCCGTAAGGGATCGCTGACGTGGTCAGCCCTCGAGGCGTGACGTACAGCGTGACGTTCCACCAATGGTTTACCAAAGGCGTGAGCGTCTCGCGTATCTTCCCGGCGATTTGCGTCCACATGTGGAGCGTTGCGTAGGTGTCCTGCCAAGCGTCAAGCGGCAATTCCGGCCAAGGCTCATGGGGGTCGTGCATTCTTGCAAGGGTATCAGCCACTCCCCGGCACCAGCGAAATCTTACCTCCAATAACCGAGTTCACAACGTCAGCATAGCCGCGAAATTCCCACTCATGTTGCGTGGATGAACCGACGATTGTCCCTCAGATGTTTGTGACGATTCCGCTCTGGAGGACTTTACTTTTGAAACTCGCGCTGTGTGCGATCCCATTCTTTACCATCGCTGCCTGTTCCGCTCAACAGCAGGATCAAACTTCGTTGAAGAAGACCTACGTCGTGACCGAAGCCCAAACCATCACTATTCAGGAACTGCAACAGCGCAGTCAGTCGAAAGCTCTTGAAGCATTCCACAAGGCGAAGCTAAAAGCGGCGAAAGGCGACCACGCCGGGGCGATAAAGTCATTTGAGAAGGTACTCCAGGCAGAGCCGCTCTTCTCCGATGCGCGCAACGATCTCGCGGTCGAGTTGATCATCTCTGGTCAAGAAGATCGCGCCGTCGATCAGCTCCAACAACTCGTGCGGCTTGATCCCGGCTTCCTGCTCGGATATACCAATTTAGGAGTCGTGCTCTGTAAGCAGAGAAAGTTCGTAGACGCCGAAGCCACCCTCCGCCGGGCGCTCGGCGTAAATCCCACTTCAGCGAAGGCAAGTCTCTTGCTCGCCCTTGCCCTGAAGGGCCAAGGCAAGGGAGGAGCGGAAACTCACACGGCCCTCGAAGCCGCCGCCAAGTCGCTTCCCGTTGCAAGCAGACTGCTGAGGGAATGGTTCGGGGCATCCGATATTGCCGATACGCGTTCGCTCCAGTAAACTGGGACCAAATAGAGAGTGGAAGCGGCTTGCTTACTCCCACTCTCCGCATCCACGTTAACTCGTCTTCCGTCATGGGACCCCTGTCCCAGGCATCGAGTGGCTGGATTTAAACAATCCGAGGCCTTCACGCGCACCGTACCGTGGCTATTCTCTTGACAGAATTATTCCACAGAGAGCATAATTGTAACCGGTGGCCTGGGAGGTTGAGTTTACCGAAGAGTTCCGGAGATGGTGGCACGCTCTCGGTGAGAATCAGCAAGACGATGTTGCGTATTCAGTTGGTCTTCTTGTCGAACTCGATCCCTCGCTCGGATTTCCCCACAGTTCGAAACTCAAAGGCTCGCGCCATAAAGCGATCCGGGAGCTACGCACACAGAGTGGGGGACGACCGCTGAGAACGCTGTACGCTTTCGACCCGTTGCGCGCAGCGGTCCTGCTGATCGGCGGCGATAAAAGTGGCGATGACCGGTGGTATGAGAGTTTCGTTCCGGTGGCTGATCGGCTCTACGAAGAACACCTGGATGAACTCAGAAAAGAGGGAAAGTTGTAATGCCCACTCGAAAATTCAGTGAATTGCTAGAGGTCATGCCCCCTGATCGCAGACAGAAGGTGGCGGAACGTGTCCGCGAGACAATCGCGACGATGCCTCTCGATGAATTGCGGCGCGCACGGCAAATGACGCAGACGCGCCTTGCGGAAAGTCTCGGAGTGAATCAGGGCGAAGTGTCCAAGATCGAACATCGAACTGACCTCTATTTGAGCACTCTTTCCGAATACGTCGAGGCACTCGGCGGGACGCTGGAGATCCGAGCGGTTTTCCCCGACCGCGAAGTGAGGATTACGCAGTTCGAATCGCTGCCGTAGCGCCCTGACGCCAGGAACGCGTTACCCGAAGGATTGTAGTTCGAATCCTACCCGAGGAGCCAAGAGAACTGCAACTCCCCTCGGAGTTGCTGCGTTGCGATGATTCAAAAGCGCAGACGCATTTCGAGCTGCACCAGCCGCGGCGCGTCGACCGTGCCGTTGACAAATCCAAAGTTGGTCGGATTGTTTGGTTGTGGACCGAGGTTATAGGGCTCGGCGAAGACGTGCCGGTTGGCAATGTTGAAGGCGTCGGCGCGTAATTCGAGATTGACAGCTTCCCGGATGTTAAAACGCTTCACCAGATTGACGTCCTCTTCATCGTAGTTGGCCATACGAAAGCCTGTGACGCGGGACAGTTGACCGAAGACGATAGGGGCGTTCGGGTTCGGATTGGGATCGGCAAAGTAAGCGTTGTTGAGATAGGGTTGATTTAGTGGATTGAAGCCCGGCTGATTCATGGCAGAGCTGTACACGGACTGGCCTGCGACAGGATTAAAGCGGAAGCAGTTGTCCCAGCCGGCACTGAAACTGTTTGCGGCGCAGTAGAACGGCAACGGCTGGCCGCTTTGGTAACGCAGGATGGCTCCGATTTGCCAGCCCCCGAAAATGGCGTTGGCGAATCCACCGCGATTGAGGAAAGCTTTGTTTTTACCAAACGGGAGCTCGTAGATAAAGCTGGCCACGAACATTTGGGGGATGTCCTGAGAACTGATGGCTTTTTCGAGTTTTAGGTTGAAGGGGTCCTGGTAGAGGCCGCCGCCGGCGTTGCAACAGGGCTGGAAGCTGTCAGCGTTCGTAATGGTTTTCGACCATGTATAGGAAAGCTGCAGGTTGAGACCGCTATGGAAGCGCCGTTGCAGCATTGCTTCCAAGGCGTTGAACGTTGACATGCCGTCGTTTTCCAGACAGCAGTCGGTGTTGATGCGGAAGTATTGCGGATAGGGGCGCAGCGCCTGGCCCACCGGACCGTTGAAGCCCGGATAAGGCGAGAACACGCCAGCCGCGTTCGCGGTGGAAGATCCAACCTGAGCGTTTATTACGTTGGCTCCCAGCGCGAGATTCTGCGGACGCAAGTTGTTGTACATGCCATCCCCGGCGGCGGAACGGAGATTCTGGCTCTTATTGCCGACATAGGCCAGGCTGAGGATGAGATCGGGCGCGAGTTGCTGCTGAATCTGGAGGCTCCAGCTCTGGATCATGGGCGGCTTTCCGAAGCCGGGACTGATGTAATCCACGCCTGAGTTATTTCGAATAGCGGGATTCAGCGTTGGCG
>JAABUQ010013292.1_pt1 | contig 10014 bp, 11 predicted proteins | sample 5560001 | NCBI WGS metagenome assembly JAABUQ01 (sample SAMN10711888, study PRJNA513371) | rock metagenome | isolation source: Antarctica rocks | place: Antarctica: Victoria Land, Finger Mt nord | collected 2015-12-18 | reverse complement strand
CCTCGTTCGTAGCGCCACGACGGACGACAGACACAGCTCGTTCGAACTCACTGAGGGCTGTCCGCGCGGCAGGGAGGAAGGCGCGCCCAGCGTCGGTGAGCTCGATGCTCCGTCTGCCGCGGCGGAATAGCTGGAGGCCGAGTTCTGTTTCGAGGGCGCGGATCTGACGACTAAGGGGAGGTTGCGCTATGTGCAGGCGCTGAGCAGCTCGTCCGAAGTGCAACTCCTCGGCGACCGCCACGAAATACCGAACATGGCGGATCTCAATCTGCATCAGCAGCGCGACCTCGTAGGTCGTGAACTAAGACTGCGGTGGAGAGTCACGGGGTTGGCCGCCTGAAAGGCGGCGACGGTCGCGGCGTGTTATGCGGCACGCCCAACTCCGGGTCCCACGCGAAGCCGAGCAGGAGTACCACGGGCGCTAGGACGATGAACGCCACCAGGGACGGTCGGTGAACCCGCCGATACTCCGGCTCGCTCACTGGTTCGCGCGTCACAGCGCCCCCTCCTGGTAGCTGAGCGTGGCTGCCGAGGCCCGAGGCTCGCTGACCAACCCCGCGGCTGACGTTCGCCGCGCGACTGAGGCGCAGGGCAAGGACAGCCAGCCAGAGCAGGTACAGGCAGATGCTCGGCCGCTGGAACAGGCCAGCCAGGCCGCCGCCATGCATGGCTGAGACGTTGCTGGCCATGAAAAACGTGCAGCCGAGCAGCGCCGTGGCCAGCGAGTACATAGTCCCGCCTTTTTGATGACCGCTTAGACGGGCTCCGGCCGGTGGAGCGTGCCGAACTGGCGCGGCTGCTCCAGCAGGTGTGCGGTCTGCGCCCTGACGGCGACCGGGCGAACCCCGGTGGTCGCGCGCGCTCCGCGGGGTAGCGGACCGAGCGTGGCGCCCCGAGGACATCGCAGCGTAGCTTCGAGGCGAGGCGGCCGAGCGCACGCCCGGTGTCTGGCATGAGCTACCGCGACTCGGTGGCGAGACGGACGCCAAAGCCCACCAGGACCGTACCCGTGATCGCGTCGAGCAGCCGCTTAACGGGGGGCTGCCGCAAGACGTGGCCGGCTGTGCTGGCGACCAGCGCGTAGGCCGTGAGCCAGACGAGCCCCAGGCTCATGAAGATACCCGCCAGCACCAGTGATTCAAGCGTTGCCGACGGGCCGGGTGTCACGAACTGGGGGATGAGGCTGGTGAAGAAGACCGCGATCTTCGGATTGAGGAGGTTACTCAGCAGGCCCTGCTGAAACGGGGACCCCTCCGGAACCGTCCCCTGGGCTAGCGATGGGCTCGACGACGGCGCGGTCGTGGCCGAGCCACGCAGCGAGAGCAACGTCCGCAGGCCCAGGTACACCAGATACGCAGCTCCGGCCAGCTTGACCACCGTGAACGCGAGTGCCGAGGCGGCCAGGAGCGCGGCTAGGCCGAGGACCGAGGCAGCCGTCCAGACCACCAGACCAGTCTCGATGCCCATGGCGGTCAGCAGGGCGGCGCGCCGGCCGCGGCTGAGCGCGTTGCGGGTGACCAGGGCGATGTCTGGGCCAGGGGTGACGACCAGCAGGCCCGCGATTTCCAGGAAGGTCAGCAGGCTGCTCACAGGGGGATTGTGGCGACCCCTCTCCCCGCCAGTCCAGAGGCTGCGCGGCTCCCAAGCGCCGTCGCCTCCGCCTGCCGCTCGTGTAGGGTACGGTACGGCCTTACAGCATGCGAATACATGCGTGTACTGGCAGAACCAGGCTGGCGCGGCTTGGGAGCAGCAATGCCTACCACCATGCTGGGCGCTGGTGTGCCGGCCACGAGTCACCCGTTGCGCGCCACGAGACGGGACGAGCATCCTGCCCCGGCAATAACCAGGCGTGGATCTCGACCAGGTTTGGGCCATCGGCGGACTCGTCGTAGGCGTGCGGTTCATAGGTGTGCACCTCGATATAGCCGGCAGCTCGCCCACTCTTGCTGGCGATGCTCTGATTCATACCGATCTCCTCTCTTTCTGACCTCTCCGATCCCGGACTAGACGCCGAGCGGCTCGATTACCGGCTGCCGCGTCCGAGTACCGCATGCCGACCCGGCACGCCGTCGCCGATCTCGGCTGCCAACACTGAGCACGAACACGAGTGCATGAAAAAGTGGGGGAGCGGCTGAGGTAAGGCGACTAGGGCGGTCCTGAAAAGGTCCATTTGTGGCACGCGGCGGGCGACCACCCCAATATTCCCGCGGCAGGCCCTGGAACGGTGCCGAAACCCGTTCCAGAATCTTGGCCCCGCAACTTGCCCGTCGGCACAGGTTATGGGACGTCTCGGCACATCCCCTTCTGGTGGCTGGATGCATCCGCGGCGCGCGCCGGCGAGATCCTCTCGCTCGACGCCGAGGACCTCAACCTGCTCAAGAAGCGCGCCCGCTGTAGGCGAACGCTGGCGACCGTGGCGGTCATGGCCGGCGCGGGTGGGAACGGACTGTTGGCACTTTGCAGGCAGGTCAGCATGCCCCGAGGCACTATCAGCCCCTCACAACGTCGCAAACCGGGCGAAGGGCGTGTCGTCAGGGCGGCAAGCGCCAGGACCAAGCGCAACTCTGGTGGTCGATCCGCGAAACCCCGTCCGCGTCATTCCCATCGACATTCCCGCAGGTGGTCACGGCACCACCGTGAAGGCTTGGCCATCACCCCGTCGATAGACCCGAAAGTCACGGTCCAGCGTGAACACCTGAACTAACCGCTGCTCTTCAGCGAGTGCCACCAAGGATGCGTCCGCGAGGTCCATCGGAAGATCGTGGTATTGCTCCATCAGCCCAGGCATGCGCGCCACCATGGTCGCCGTCATTTCAGCAAGGACGAGCTGACCAGTACGAATCATGCGCCACAGCGGTTCCTGCCCGCGCCAACCGGCGCCCGCACCGAGCAGGTACATAGCCTCCGTAAACGCCGGCCACGTGCTCAGCATCGGCCCAATCAACGTTTCAGCGGCTGCCAGACACTGCGCGTGCCCAGCGTCGCGACGATCGATCAGCGCAATGAGTGGACCGGCATCCGTGAGAATCACTCTTTGTGCCGTTTGCGTCCGGCTCGGAGCAGTTCGGAAAAGGCCTCGCCTGTGCGGCGCGACTGGTCGCCACCGATCTCGACGGAACCCACGATGGTGCCGAGCTCGTCGAGCAATGTGCCGCCCAGAAGCTCATCACAGCGGCGACGGACCGCGTCACGGATAAGGGCTGAGGCCGGGACACCCTGGCGGGCGGCCGCCTGCTCGAGTCGACGCTCCAGATCAGGGTCAAGTCGGAAGCTCTTGGCCACTCTTGGAGCGTATCACATCTAGGGCACCTGTATTACTCGGCCAGGAGGGCGACGCGAGTGCGAACCGTGGATCAGCACATGGCTTCAGCTAATCGGCCGAGTGCAGTGGGCGCTGGATTACAGGCCCGTGAACCGCGCGGCATTGCCCTTGTAGGCTACGGCCCGAGTCACGAAAGCGGATCTCCCGCCTGCAGACGCCGGGCCGGCGGCGTTACTCGGTACGGGCCGCCTCGGCCTCGGCGACGGCTGAGGCGTCGGGTACGACGGCGTGCGTCGGCGGCGGTGCCGAGGTAGCCTGCTGGCCGTTGGTCCGCGCCGTGGACCCGCTGGCCGGCGGGGTGAACCCGAGCCGGCGACTGACGTACTCGCCGGCGGCGCTGAGGCGCGCGACCAGCGCGTCGAGGCGCTCACCTTCCGTCTTCGGGGTCGTGCCGGCAACGCTGATGGCGCCGACCGCCCGCCCGGCGTGGTTGAGGATCGGCACCGCCACGCACTGCACGCCGAGGATGATCTCCTCGCGGTCGACGGCGTAGCCGCGTCGACGTGTCCGCTCGAGGTCCAGGCGCAGCAGCATGGGATCGGTGATCGTGTTGGGGGTGAACGCGCGCAGCGGGCTGGCCGCCAGCACCTGCTCCTGCTGGGCTTCCGGCAGGTTGGCCAAGATGGCCTTGCCTAGGCCGGTGCAGTGCATCGGCCGGCGTGTGCCGAGCTCGACATTCAGCTGGAGCTGAAGGTCGGTCTGGACCTTGTCCAGGTACACGATCTCGTCGCGGCTCGGCACGGCCAGAAACGTCGTCTCGCGGGTATCGCTGGCCAGCTGTTCGAGCACTGGTCGGGCCAGACGGGGCAGCTGGACGCGTTCGAGCTGCGCGCCGACGATCTCGAGCAGTCGGTACGACAGTTCCCACTCGCCGGTCGCCGTGCGCTCGATGATGGCCTCGCCGGCCAGGTCGGTCAGGATACGATGCGCCGAGCCCAGCGGGAGATGGAGCTGCTGGGCAACGGCACGCACGCCCAGCGGCCCACGGTGGGCGAGCAGGTCGACGACGTGGACGGCGCGAGGGATGCTCGACAACGAAGCGTGGTTTCCAAACTTGGAACGCGAATACGCGCAATCGTACGCCACAGGGTTCATGCGGCTCAAGGACGACTGTGGCGCACCCGCGCGCATTGGAGCGAGAGAGACTCCGTGTGTGGGAGTTGACACGCCACGGCAGGCGACCCTACACTGCCCCGCTGTCTGTGAATCATTGTTCCAGATTCGGAACGCAGGAGTAGGAGGGCACGTGGTGCACGCCGTCAGTCAGGCAGGACCCAGCCGGGCCGCCGACGGACCCGGCCCGGTCCTCGAGGCGCGCCGCATCACCCGCCACTTCGGCGCCGTCACCGCGCTGGCCGACGCCTCGGTCGCGCTCCAACGACACGAAGTCCTCGGCCTGGTTGGCGACAACGGCGCCGGCAAGTCGACGCTGCTCAAGATCCTGTCCGGGGTGCTCCCGGCCGACAGCGGCCAGATCTTCCTGGAGGGCCGCGAGGTCCAGCTCCGGCGGCCGCACGACGCGCTCGAGGCCGGCATCGAGACCGTCTACCAGGACCTGGCGCTCGTCGACACCATGAGCGCCTACCAGAACATCTACCTCGGCCGTGAGGAGCTGGCCCGACCGTGGCCGCTGCGCATCCTGGATCTGGTCGACGACCGCGCCATGCGCCAGCGGTCGCGCCAGGTCCTCGACGAGCTCGCGGTCAAGGTGCCGTCCATCGACGTCAGCGTCAAGGGTCTGTCGGGCGGCCAGCGCCAGTGCCTGGCGATCGCCCGCGCCATCCTGTGGGGCCGGCGCATCGTCATCCTCGACGAGCCAACCGCGGCGCTCGGCGTCCGCGAGTCGCGCCAAGTCCTGGACGTGATCAAGGACCTGCGCAACCACGAGGTCAGCGTCATCGTGGTGAGCCACAACATGCAGCAGCTGATGGAGGTAGCCGATCGGATCACGGTCATGCGCCTGGGCCGCACCGTGGCCACGCGCGTGGTGCGGGAGACCACAGCGGAAGAGATCATCGGCCTGATCACCGGCGCCCTTGGCGCCGCTGTCGAGGAGGAGTCGCCGCTCGTCACGCGTCAGACGAGCGGACAAGGGAAAGGGCATACCGCATGACGATTACCCCACGATTCGCCCACGCGCCGCTGCGCCGCTGGTCGGCGCTCTTCCTGAGCGCGGCGCTCGCCGCCACGGCGGCCGCCACCGGCGGGCCTGTGCCGACGACGTCCGCCGCCCCCCGCGCCCAGGCGGCGCCGTTCAAGGTGGGCATGGCCGTCGGCGGCCTGCCCGCTCTAGACTGGCAGAAGGCCCAGGGCGACGTGGCGCGGGTGCTCGCGGAACGGCGCGGCTGGGACTACGTCGAGCTGAGCAACAACAACGACGGCCCGACGGCGATCAAGAACGCCGACATCTTCATCCAGGACGGCGTCAACGCGGTCATCGAGTTCAACGGCCAGCCGTCGGTCAACCCCCTTCTGGCCCAGAAGTTCGGCGCCGCCAACATCCCCGTCATCACCTACGACATCGCCCAGCCGGGCTTCTACTTCGTTGGCATCGACAACCAGGCGGCGGGACTAGCCGGTGGGCAGGCGCTCGGGCAGCTCGCCAAGGACCAGTGGAACTGCCAGCCCGACCTGGTCATCTCGGCCGAGGGTGAGGGCGCCGGCATCGTCAACACCTGGCGCACCGGTGGCATGCGGGATGGGCTGAAGACGGTCTGCCCCGAGATCCCCGACGACAAGTACATCTCGTTCGAGAGCAACGGCCAGGCGAGTGTCGGCCTGCCGGCCGCGCGCGACCTGCTGGCCGCCCACCCGGAGGCGCAGAAGATGCTGGTCGTCGGCATCAACGACGGCGGCGTGCTCGGCGCCGTCCAGGCCGCCGAGCAGCTGGGCCGCGACGAGAACATGATCGGCTGGGGCCAGGACGGCAGCTTCATCACCGGCCCGAACGTCGATCCGCACCTGGCCGGCAGCGTGTTTTATTTCCTCGAGGGCTACGCCGTCTATTCGTTCACCAAGGTGCTCGACCCGATGGCGGCCGGCTCGCCGCCGCCGGTCAAGGACACGCCGGGCAACCCCGCGGCCCGTGTCGAGCCCTGTCCGGTGAGCGCGGCCCAGGCGCAGCAGATCCCGGACATGCCGGCCCGTGTGCAGCAACTGATCGCCGCGCCGGACGGCACGACCGAGTACCAGACGTACTGCTCGCACCAGTAGCCGCATGAGTCAAGGGGTGCTGCGGTTACCGCCGGCCCCCGGCGCCCACGCCGCCGCAGGCGGACTCCCCGGAGTCCGCCTGCACGGCTGGGGCACGGCCCTGACGTTGACCGGCGCCTGGCTGCTGCTGATCGCCATCTCGGGGCTACACCGCGCCGATTTCCTGGCCCAACAGACGGTCCTGGCGGTGACGTTCACCATGGCCATCACCGGCGTGCTCGCCGTGGGCCAAGCGCTAGTCGCCATCAGCGGCGGCATCCTCGACCTGAGCCAGCCGACCGCGCTCATTCTCACCGCCTACGTCACCGCCCTGCTGCTCGCGCTGGGCGTCAACACAGCGCTCGTCGTCGCCGTGGCGCTCGTGCTGGGCGGGGTGTGGGGCTTCCTGAACGCGCTGATCGTCGTCCACGGCAAGCTCAACCCGATCATCGTCACGCTGGGCACCAACTTCGTCGGCGTGGCCGCGCTGTTCCTCATCTTCCAGAACGCGCAGGCGCCGATCAACTCGGGCCTGCGCGCGTTCGGCCGCGGCTACTTCCTCGGCCTGCCGGACATCTGGTGGCCGATGGTCCTCCTCGTGCTGGTGGTCGGGTACCTCCTGCCACGGACGCGCTACGGGCGGCGGACTATCGCCGTGGGCGGCAATCGCGTCGCCGCCCAGGCGCGGGGCATCTCGTTGCGCACGACCCGCTTCGGCGTCTTCACCGCGGCCGGGGCCTGCGGCGGGATGGCTGGGCTGCTGTTCGCCGCCGCCAACGCGGCGTTTGGGCCCACCGCCGGGACCGACTTCCTGCTGCCGGTGATCGCGGCCGTGATCCTGGCCGGCGTGTCGCTGACGGGCGGGCGAGGCAACCTCCTGCTCCTGCTGCTCAGCGTCGGCTTCCTGTCGACGGTGCCGACCTCGCTGGCGTTCTTCGGGCTGACCTCCTCTTGGCAGGCCGTCTTCCAAGGCATGATCCTCATCCTCGCGGTCTCCATTGATGGCTACCGCGAGAAGCGGGCCCGCCGATGAGCCAGACCACGGTTCTCCGCCCTTGACGGCGACCACCCGCAGGCCGATGTCCTCGACGGCTGACCGCCTGCACGTCCGCGAGCGGCTAACGAGCGCCGTCGCGAGCATCGCGATCACGCTCCTGGCCGTCATCGCCGTTGGGCTGCTGTGGGTCGGCCCGCGGTTCCTGTCGGCGAGCAACATCACCATCATCGGGTCGTTCGTGGCCGTGCCGCTCCTGGTGGGCGCGTGTTCGGGATTCGCCCTCCTGGCCGGGGTCGTCGACCTGAGCATCGGTTCGCTAGTCGGCTTCAGCGGCGCGGTCTTCGGCTTGCTCGTCGCCGCCGGTTGGTCGCCCTGGCCGGCGGGCGGCGTCACGCTGCTGCTGTGCCTGGTCTGCGGCACGATCAACGCCCTGGCGATCGTCGTCTTCGGTGCATCGCCCATCGCCGCCACCCTGGGCATGCTGACGGCGCTGGCGGGGCTCAACCGCGTGCTCTTGGCGCCACAGGGGCAGGTCGCCGCGCTGGTGCCGGGCCTGTTGAGTTTCACCAGCCGGCCAGTGCTGTCCCTGCCGCTCCTGTTTCTGCTCGCCCTCGCGGTGATCGCCATCGCGACGGTGGTCGTCACCAGGATGCGCGTGGGCCGCCACGTCCAGGCGGTGGGCGGGGACGATCTCGCGGCGACCCGCGCCGGCATCTCCGTGCCGCGGGTGCGTTTCCTGGCGCTGGTGCTCAGCGCCTTCGGCGCCGGGCTCGGCGGCATCCTGTACGTCGGTCAGCTCGGCAGCGCCTCGAACGCTCTGGGCACCGGCCTCGAATTCCAGGTCTACGCGGCCCTCATGATCGGCGGCTACAGCATCCTGCGCGGCGGCGTGGGCAACCCGGCCGGTGGGGCCATGGGGCTGCTGGTGGTAGCGGGCGTCGCCAACATCCTCGACGTCCGCGCCATCAGCCCCTACTACGTGAACATCATCGTCGGGCTGCTGCTCCTGGCGGCGGTCCTCATCGACCGCCTGCGCGGTGGCGACGCCTACGAGTAGGCGCCGGCAGTGCCAATTCTAGGAGAGACGCTATGAAGATCACCGACGTCCAGATCGTGCCCTTCAGGACCCACGCCGACCGCTTCAGGAACGGCCAGCCGTTCCCGCGCACCGAGCTGGTGCAGACACTCACGCGCGTCGTCACCGACGAGGGCGCGGAAGGGTACTACTTCGGCGGCGGCGCCCACGGCGACCAGGAGGGCCTGCTGCCAGACGACCGGGCGCTCTTGCTCGGCCGCATTCGTTCCCTGCTGATCGGCCAGGACCCCTTCGACCGCGAGCTGGTCTGGAAGTGGCTCTGGGTGGCCAACATCCCGGAGCACGTCGCCAGCGTCGTCGACCTGGCCCTGTGGGACCTGGCCGGCCGCGTCACCGGCCAGCCGGCCTACAAGCTGCTCGGCGGTGCGCGCGACCGCGTCAAGGCCTACGCCAGCACCTACCCGAACGTCGGCGCGCCGCAGGTCTACGCGGACCACGCGTTGGCCTGCAAGCGCGAGGGCTACCCGGCCTACAAGAGGAGTTGTCAAGTTGAGCGGCCAGCTGCGATAAGGAAGGGCGCATGCCCCTCCCAGCCCTCGCTCCTGCTGCCGACCGGTCGCCGTTCCGCGGCTACCGCTTCCCGCCCGAGGTGATTGCCCATGCCGTCTGGCTGTACTTTCGCTTCCACCTCAGCTTCCGCGACGTTCAGGATCTGCTGGCTGAGCGCGGCCTGGTCGTCAGCCACGAGAGCATCCGGCAGTGGTGCGACACGTTCGGCCCGACCTTTGCGGCGGGGCTGCGCAAACGGCGGGCGCGGCCCGGCGACAAATGGCACTGTGATGAGATGCTGCTGAAGATCAAGGGGAAGCGCTACTGGTTGTGGCGGGCGGTCGATCAGGACGGGGTGGTGCTGGACATCCTGGTCCAGGAGCGGCGCGACCAGACCGCGGCCGAGGCGTTCTTGCGCCGCGTGCTGGCCAGTTGCGAGGGTGTGGCGCCCCGTGTCGTCGTCACCGATAAGCTGGCCAGCTACGTGCCGGCCATCAAGCGGGTGCTGCCCAACGCCGAGCACCGACGCCACAAAGGCTTGAACAACCGCGCGGAGAACTCCCACCTACCGGTACGCAAACGGGAGCGGACCTTGCAGCGCTTCAAGTCAAAGGAGCCCGCGCAACGCTTCCTCGGGTCGTTCAGCGCCGTGGGGAACTGTTTTCGTCCGCGACGGCATCGGCTCTCGGCCAGCCACTATCGCCAGGTCCGCCAGGAACGCTCCCTCCTCTGGCGGGAGGTGACCCTGGGCGACGTGCGCCCGTGACACGGGGCTGACCAAGGCGATCGCTGGGTTCTCCGACATTAGCATGGGGTGGTGGCGGCAGTCGGCGTGTGGTGGTGGCGCTCGCCGTCGTTCGGTCAGTGCTACAAGGTCTGGCCCAGCCGAGTGATGACTACGGCAATGCGGTGAGCGCG
>JAABUQ010013291.1_pt1 | contig 10015 bp, 12 predicted proteins | sample 5560001 | NCBI WGS metagenome assembly JAABUQ01 (sample SAMN10711888, study PRJNA513371) | rock metagenome | isolation source: Antarctica rocks | place: Antarctica: Victoria Land, Finger Mt nord | collected 2015-12-18 | reverse complement strand
CCTCGCGCATCAGATCGAGCACGTCGTAGATGATGGCGGTAGTCTGCCCGATAGGTGCCTCCATCGTGCGCTCCTCCTTGCCGAAGCGCTCGGCGCAACCGGCGAGGAGGGCAGATGCCAGCTCCGCATAGGGCGCCCGGAAGACGGGGCGCACCTCGTCGGGCGGGACGCGCATGGCGAAGCAGGTTTCCCGGAACACTGGCGTGTCCCAATGGTAGTCACCGATGCCCTCGTGGATGCGGGCAAGGAGAGGGTGGGCGTCGAACAGCTCGCGCTCGTGCGTGTCCTCGGTCAGCGGGTAGGTCATCAGGATGGGCAGGGTGCGGAACCGGACCACCTTGGCGCCGACCGCCTTGCGCCGGCCGTCGCGCTCGGCCTCGAACACGGCCATGGTGCCGCCATCGGCCAGGAAGGTGTCGAGCATCTCCTTGCGCGAGCGGTCCACCAGCCGGCCCATGTACTCGTGGGCGGTCATCAGCCGGTCTGCCTTCGCCCCGGCGCTGGCCTGGTTGACGAGCCAGCTTTCCGTGTCGGACACCCACACCGCGACCTGGCGCAGGCCCAAGAACTTGAGCCTTGTCGTGTGGTCCGCCTGTCGCTCCTTGCCTGACTTCATGCTCGCTCTCCGTCACTAGTGACAATACGGGAGAGCATAAACACCTAGTCTCTGCGTCCGCAAGGGAAACCCGACTTCCGCTCAAGCGGGATTCAGCACCAGCTGGTCATGCACCAAGTCGAGGTGGCCGGTGTCGCCCTGGCACGCCCAGGTGAGCATGGTCCCGGGCGGCACCGGATGTTCCTCGAACTGAGATGCCGCCAGGCGGAACTGCGCCTTGCTCGTCGTCGAGCGCCTGATGCGGCCCATGTTGGCCTTGAGGCCCGCAAGGCTGTCTGCGCCGATGCTCGACCGGAAGGCCGTCGTGCCGCGGCGGTCGGCATTGATTGCGAAGAAGAAGTAGTCGCCGGTTCCGACCATGACCTCCAGGACCGCCTGCGCCACCGGGTCGCTCGGGTTGACCAGGGCGTTGTAGGTGGCGTGGCCATAGAACTCGAAGGCGAAGTGGACCACCTCCCAGCCGTCGCCGCCCAGCAGCGAATGGCCGAATGCGAAGCCGCCTGCCGTGACATGCCGGGGGATGGGCTGCTCCAGGCGCAGCGCGACCAGGGCGCACCGCACATCTCCCACCTCGACCAAGCCCAGCCCGAAGCAGGGCGGGTCCGCGTCCAGGAACTCCGCCATGAAGCCTCGGTTGACGGTGAGTTGGGGCAAGCTCATGCGGCTACTTCTGCAAGCGGCACGTCGGCTGTGCCGGCAGCTTCCTGATGCCGCCCGACGATGCGGGCCACCTGGACGGGGTGCCAGCGCCTACCACGGCCGGACGGGGTAGGCACGCCGCGCGCGGCCAGCGCGTCGGCGAGCTGCTGCAAGGTGGTGGCGCCAGCGCGGCGGGCCTGCTCGATGAAGGGCAGCACGTCGGCCGCCCGCAACTGCGCGCGGCCAGTCTTCACTGCGTTGGCGGCACGCGCCTGCGCCGGCGAGCCGGCGGCCAGGTTGGGGTTGCCGAGCCGGACTCCGCGCGCCTTGGCGGCGGCGAGCGCGGCCTTGGTGCGCGCCGAGATCATGCGCGCCTCCTCCTCGGCGACCGCGGCGAGGATGTGGACAGTCAGCCGGTTCACGGTCGGCATGTCGGCGGCGACGAACTCGACGCCGCTCTCCATCAGCCCGGACACGAAGTGGACGTTGCGGGCCAGGCGGTCGAGCTTGGCGATGACCAGCACCGCGCGGTGGACGCGGGCGGCGGCCAGCGCCGCGGCGAGCTGAGTGTCTGGTCGAGATCTTTTCGAGTCTTTTGAGTCAATTGCGGATGCACTGATTCGGCATGCCCATTGACATCGCTCAGTTTTATTCGTTTCGGATCTACGTTGCCTGACCTGCCTCTTCCGCAACCCTTTGATATAAATACAAAAGATCTCACCCAGACTCTGAGGCCGATCCTTCTTGCGCCCGCTCTCGACCTCGACGAACTCGGCCGCGACCGTGCCGTGAGCGTCAGAGACGTGAGCCTTGACGGCGGCGCGCTGCGCCTCCAGGCCAAGGCCGGAGCGCCCCTGCTTGTCGGTGCTGACGCGATAATAGGCGACGAAGTGGGCGGTCACGGGGCGGGGTCCGTTTGGGGTGTCAAGGCAGCGGTCGTACCCCGCCCGCGCCGTGTTTACAAACCCAATGGTCCGATTGATGGTTTGTAAAACAGACAAGGATGGTGGAAAGGCGGCAAGCGGCGAACCTGTTCAGGGTCCAACGTGGTGTGCGCTGGCAGCGTCACTGCCACCGGGGAGCCTACGGCTGTAAAAGCAGCCCGCAACCTCGTGCGGAGCGTCCATGAGCATCGGCCTACGCAGCCTGCGGATCGACGTGATCCGTGGCGTCGCGATCCTCCTAGTGCTTCTGCACCATTTCAACATCGCATACCGCCTCGACGACACGCTCCTCGCCGGGGCGTTCGGCTGGGACGCTGTGCGGGCCGTCGCCCGGAACGGGAACTATGGCGTGACGACGTTCTTCGTCATCTCAGGCTACCTCATCACGTCGAACAGCGAACGCAGATGGGCGGCCCTCGCCAACGTCAGCGCACGCGCCTTCTACACTTTGCGCGCTGCCCGCATCCTCCCGTGCCTGCTACTCCTGCTTGCCGTGGTCAACTTGCTGGCCGCAGGGGGCGTTGCGATCTTCCAGAACCGTCCGCAAGATGGCGAGCCGATCTCGTTCTGGCTGGTGAACTTCGCCTCGCTCACGTTCTGGATGAATGTGCTGATCGGCCGGTCCGGCTGGTTTAACTATCCCTTGGGCGTCCTGTGGTCGCTGTCGGTGGAAGAAGTCTTCTACCTGGCTTTCCCGCTGCTGTGCCTGCTTCTGCGGCGTGAGGCGCGCTTGCTTGCGTTCTGGGCCTTGGTCATCGTCGCAGGCCCCTTCTACCGGCTGGCGCACCAAGGGGATGAAGGGGACTACCTCTACGCCTATGCCGCGTCGTTCGACGGGATCGCCATCGGGTGCTGCACCACGTTGCTGGCCCGGAAGGTGGTTCTGCGCGGACGTGCGTTGCAGGTCCTGCAAGGTGCCGTCGCCGCGGCGATGGCAGTGTTCTACCTGTGGCGACCCATTGGGCAGACGAACATTCTCGGCGTGACAGGGATGGCCGTTGGCACGGCCATCCTGCTACTGGGCGCGCGCGCGCGATCAGCCGATCCGGTTCGGCGCGGCAGCCACCCTTTGATGATGTTGGGGTGGCTCGGCCGGCTCAGCTACGAGCTATACCTGTTCCACCTCGTTGTGCTGGGCCTGATGCGGACGGCGTTCCCGCCGAACGTCAGGCAGGGGGCATCCAGGGCCGGTCACTGCAACGGCTCGCTTGGGCGCCGCTCCGTCCGCATCAGTTCGTCCATCGCGGCCAATATACGCATCCAGGCTTGCCGCCCGCCCTCGTCGCCGGCCGCCTCCAGCTCGTCAGCGCGCATGGCGGCATGCAGCTCGGCATCGCGCCCATGCCGGTCGAGCAGCAGCTTGGCGCAACGATAGGCATCAAGACCATTCAATCGCCAGCACCCTCCGCGCCTGCTCCACGGCTCCTTCCTTGCCGGACAGCAGCGCGATCAGCGCTTCTTCCAGCATGACAAGGCGCGCGGCCGTCTCGGCGCAGGCGGACTGGGCGTCGGCGGCCCCAGGGTCGCCGGTGCGGGACAGGATGGACGTGGCCCGGTGCAGGCGCAGCGGAAGGGGGTCGATCATGCTCGCCGTGCCGCGGTCAGGAGCACGCCGTCCCGCCGCTGCCGTGCGCCCCAGCCGCCTCGGTCATGCACTCGCCCCGCTTGGTCTGGCCGTCGTAGCGGTCGCCCGGGCAGTGGTAGACCACGCTGCTCCTGTTCACCCAGGCCTGGCCCGGACCACCGCCGACAGCTGCGCTGGCTTGGGACGTGCTGGGTGTGGCAGTGCCTGGCGTGGATATCGTCGGGACAGCCGGGCGGGGCGGCATGCTGCCATGGGCGGCGCACAGCGCCCGCGCGTTCGCGCCGGACAGCACAGTGCCGTCGCGGCATGTCGCGCCTTGGGCCTGCGCGGTTCCGGCCAGAGCGACAGCAAGGGTGAACGCGATCAACAGGCGACGCATGGCACAGGCTCCAGGGCAGGCCGGGTGGGGCAGCGCAGCCTGGATACGTTTACAGAACGACATAGACAGGTCAATCTGTGCGGCGCCGAGCGGATGGCAGGGATCACGTGGAACCACGCCGGCCTCGCGTAGGCCGAAAACAGGTTTGCCTGCCGGGTTTGCCGCTTCATTCCTGCCATCTTTCTATTATGTTGCCGATATGGAAAAGAGGGGGCGATTCGTGCAGACTGCGCTGACGAGACACCTGGCAGCTTTGGCGCTGACGCTGGGCATGCTGTCCACGGTCGTGCCAGCCCGCGCCGAACCCATGGCCGCGGCGGTTCGGCCGGCCGACAACCTGGTTCAGGCAATCCAATATTACGGAAGGCCGGGCTATTACGGACGGCATCGGTTTTACGGGCGCCCGCACCACTACTACGGACGGGGCTTCTATGGACGCCCGCGCTACTACGGTGGACCGCGGTTCCACGGCCCAAGATACGGCTACTATGACCGACCGAGCTACATCCGCTAACTATCCACCCCTGTTGGAGCCGGGCGCTCGATAGGTCGAGGTGTCCGAACGTAGCCTGTCCGTTGCGTCGCTTGCGAGCGGCAGGGACGGTGGGCAGACTGGGGCATGACGGATGATCCGCTTCCCCTCGAGCAAGGTCTGTTCGGTCGTCTCCGGCGCGACGCAGGGGCGGTGTGGGATAGCTACGTCGCGCACGATTTCGTCCGTGCGCTCGGAAACGGCACGCTGCCGGAGGCCGCGTTCCGGCACTTCCTCGTCCAGGACTACCTGTTCCTGATCCATTTCGCCCGCGCCCACGCGCTCGCCGGCTTCAAGGCGACGCAGCTCGCCGACATCCGTGCCGCCGCGGCGGCGGTCTCCGCCATCGTCGATGTGGAGATGCCGCTGCATGTCTCGTATTGCGCCGGCTGGGGGCTGAGCGAGGAGCAGATGGCCGGCGCGCCCGAGGCGCTGGAGACGATGGCCTACACGCGGTTCGTATTGGAGCGCGGCTTGGCCGGCGACCTGCTCGACTTGCAGGTGGCGCTCGCGCCCTGCCTCGTCGGCTACGGCGAGAGCGGCGAGTGGCTGCTGGCCGACCCGGCGACGCAGCGCGAAGGCAATCCGTATGCCGAGTGGATCGCCGCCTACACGAGCGAGGGCTATCGCGGCGTGGTGCGCAATGCGATCGCGATGCTGGACCGGTTGGGCGAGACGCATGGCGCGGCGGCGCGTTATCCGCAGCTCCTCGCCACCTTCGTGGCGGCGACGCGACTGGAAACGGCGTTCTGGGACATGGGCTGGCGGGCTGGGTGATCATCCTCCCCGTTAGGTTGGAAGCCAGGCCCGCGCGGCGCAGAGGCCTTGAGGTCCGCCGCGCGCCGAAGGCAGCGCCGAGCGGGGGTTCCGTCACTTTTGACCGTACTTGACGAAGAGATCATCCAGCTCGTAGCCGACCCCGTAGCCAAAATTATGGCTGGTCCTGCGCACGGCATCGAGGCGGTTCAGCATGGCGTCGCGCTGCCTATTAGGCAGGGTGACCGACCCCTTGAGGGCCTGCTCGAACATCCTTACCAGGGCGTCGAAATATCCTCCGTCCTGCAGACCATACTCTTTGCTGAAGCCTGCTGCCCGCTCGCAGTAGAACACCATCAGCTCCGCCAGCCCCTCGGGCTGTCCGACGGCCCTCTTGTAATCCGCAATCGCCTTCTTGGCCGTGGCAACCGACCTCCACTGGTTCCGAGTGGTGTCAGGCCAAAGCCAGCGGTCGATACGGGCCTTGTAGGGCGCGAGCACGTCACCGCCGAGGCCGAACCGGGCGTGCAGGAAGGTTTGGTTGTTCTTGTCGGCAGCGTATAGGTCCTGGACGAGGCCAAGCAGGCCGGCGCGGTCGAACTCGGTCAAGTTCGCCTTCACGTCACTCCACGTCGGCATGGTTCTTCTTGGGCTTGGTAGTGATCGTGCTGCTCCCGATTGAGAGATGAACGTAAGCCTACGAACGTTGACAGCGCAGGCTTGTCACAGGCGTTGCGGCAAAAACGGGTCAGAAGGCCCATCTCTGCGAAAACGTACGTTAGCGTATTGCACGCAATATCATGGGTCGGGTTAGCGGCGGCTGGAAAGCCGGCTGCCGAGAAGCGCTTGAAGGCCGAGTTCGACGTCGCTCATCCCCATGACGCGTTCGATGGTGCCTTTGCGTAGCTCGCTGGCCAGCGCGAGGACGTCCGCAGTCGCGGCCCGTAGGTGGCCGTCCTGCGCCTCCATCCGGTCCAGTTCGCGCGTTTGATCGGCTGACGGTTTTTCGGTCCGCCAGCGGCTGATCTGCTGGGCGTAGATGTCGACGAATTGCAGCTGCTCGGTGTGGACCTGCTCGACCCGGTCGATGGTGGCGTCGTCAAGCACGTGCGGGCGCACCCGTGCCTCGGACAACGTTTCGAGGTGTTTGCGCGTGTCGTCCAGGGCATCGTCGATCATGCGGGCGATCAGCGGCATTTGGCGGATGGGCTGCCAGTTCACTGGGTCTTCGTGCGGCATGTGGGCTCCTTCGGCTTAGGTCGTGACGAGTTCGGGGGCGGCCTCGGCGCGTCGGCGGGGTGACTGGAAGTAGCTGCCGTTCGGGATGACGTGGGCGTGCGCCAGCGGCGAGACGCGGGCCAGGTCCTCGTCACGCACTTGCAGCGGATTTCGGCCTCGATCCGATACAGCGCGGCGATGCGCGCCAGCGCCTCGGTGGCGACCGGCGCCGCCCCCGCTTTGGCCAGGTCGTAGAAGCCGCGGCGCACATGGCTCCAGCAGTAAACCAACGTCACGCCCGCCTCGCCGCGTTTGGGATCAGCCAGCGCCTTGTAGGTCGCGTAGCCGTCGCATTGCACGATGCCGCAATAGTCGCCGAGCAGCCGGTCGTTGTGCTCCTGCCCGCGGCCCGGGGCGTAGCTGTAGACCACAGCTGGCGGGTCAGTTCCGCCCCAGGGACGGTCATCACGTGCCACCGTCCAGAAGTAGCCCGTCTTGGTCCGCCCGCGGCCGGGATCGAGCACCGGCACCGTGGTCTCGTCGGCGAACACCCGCGCCGAGCCCAACAGGATCTCCCTCAAGCGGCTGACCACAGGCGCGATCTCGGCTGCGGCATACCCGACCCAGAACGCCAAGGTGGAGCGGTCCAACTCCACGCCTTGGCGAGTCATCATCTGCGCCTGGCGATATAGCGACAGATGGTCGGCGTAGCGCGCCACCAGCACGTGCGCCACCAGCGCCTCGGTCGGCAGGCCCCCCTCGATCAGCCGTGCGGGTGCTGCGACTTGTACGACCACGCCCTCGCAGGCTCGGCACGCCAGCTTGGGCCGCCGGGTCACCAGCACCCGGAACTGGGCGGGGATCACGTCGAGGCGCTCGGAACTGTCGTGGCCGATGACGGCCATCGCACCGCGGCAGCACGGGCAGGCCGTATCCTCGGGCGTCAGCGTCACTTCCACCCGCGGCAGGTGCGCGGGCAGCGCCCCTCGGCTCGCCCGGCGCTTGGCCGTGCGCTCACACTTCAGGGCGGGATCGCGCGCCTCGCCCTCGGCCTCGCCTCGCGCGATCGCCTGCTCGAGGTCCTCCAGGCCGAGCTGCAGCTGCTCCTCGGGCAAGCGTTCCGACTTGGCGTCGAACTGCATGCGCTTGAGCCGCAGCAGCAAATGCCGCAGCCGGTCGTTCTGGCCCGCCAGCGCGTCGCGTTCGGCCGTGATCCTGTCCCGTTCGGCGGCGACGCCGTCCCGCTCGGCCCAAGCCGCCAGCAGCAACGCCCGCAGCGTATCGGCCGTCTCGGGCACCTTGGGTGTCGGGTCAGGCGTGGCGTGCATCGCCGTTGCTTCTACCCCGCCGCCGTCGGCGTGGGAATCCTCCGCACGCTCTGCACCCGCGTCCAGTCCAACCCGTCGAACAAGGCGGCGAACTCCACCGCCGACAGCCACACCGCCCCGTCCACCACCGGCGGCCAACGGAACCCGCCCTGCTGCAGCTGCTTCCAGATCAGCACCAGCCCGCTCACGTGATCCTCCACGGCTTTGGTGGCTCTCCCGCACTTTGCGTGGATCATGCCGCTATCAGAACGCGCCGTCGGAGCAGGTCGAAGCCGGCGCGGCCGTAACTCTGCCGCTTCAGCAGCTTGAGGCGGTTGACCTGACCTTCGGCCTGGCCACTGCTCCAGGGTTCGGTAAGGGCAGCGCGGACCGCGGCCCCGTCCTGCTCCAGCCCGGCGGCGAACGTCTCGACGGCGGCAATGCCGCACGCGCGCGCTTCGGCAAGCCAGGCGTCCAAGTCGGCCGTGGGCGTTGCGGGGCGGGTCGGCTGCTCGACGCCGCACCCGCGGACGAGGGCAGTGAACCGACGCGCGAGGGAGGCGACCTGGGCGGCCTCCTTGTCCTGCTCGGCACGCCTGACGGGCGCGGCGTCCGAAGGCGACAACTCCTTGGTCGGATGCACCAGCAGCCAGGCAAGCTGCTTGGGCGAGGGCAGTGCCGGGCCAGGACCGGATACGGTGTCGGAGGCTGGGTTGTCCGGTGCCTTTTGCAGCCATTTCCGGGGCGTCCTGGGAGCCGGCCTTGTCCGGTTCTCGGCCACCCACTTCTGCACCATCTTGGGGCCGTGCGCGTAGCCCTGGCCCTGCACCTCGCGCCAGAGCGCCATCGCGTCCTCGCAGCCTTGCGCCAGCCGCGTCTCGAGGTGGGCAAGGAACGGGTCGAGGATGCTGCGCCCTGGCCGGCGCACGGCGCGCTCGGGAAAGCTGTCGGCGTAGGCGTACTTGCGCACTGTCGCTCGCGCCAGGCCCGTGGCGCGAGCGATGGCGAGCAGGGCCTCGCCAGCCAAGCGGCGCCGCCGCACGTCCTCGTAGGCCGCAAGCCAACGGGCGCGGCTGTCAATACCCGCAGCAATCTCGGCCCGGCCACGGCGAAACGCCTGGGTGCGCTGGCCAGGACAGCGCCCATCGCCGCCGGGCGGCACCGGAAGCTCCCGCAGCCGGGCATGGGCGCGGGCCAGCCAGCGTTCCAGCATGTCGCGCACGTTGGCCAGCAGGTGCCAGCGGTCGGCCACCTGGACCGCCTTGGGCGCACCGATGGCGGCGGCGCGGGCGTATTCCGTCGAGCGGTCGCGTGCCACCACCTCGATCCCGGGCCGCTGCCGCAGCCAGTCCGCGACTGTCGTGCTGGTGCGGTTAGGCAACAGATCGATCACGCGCCGGCGCTCCAGGTCCACCACAATCGTGCCGTAGGTGTGCCCGCGGCGCTTCGCCCAGTCGTCCACGGCCACAACCCGCGGCGGCTCTGGTTCAGACAACGGCAAGCGACGGATCAGGCGCAGCACCGTGTCGGCACTCGCCGGCATGGCCAAGCGATGGAGCAGTCTCGCCCCTGCCTCGCCGCCCAGCGCCGCACCGACCTGGCTTTGTGCCTCGGCCAGCCTGGCAGTCCGGCGCGCATGGGGGGCGATCAGCTCCGGCAAGCGCTCAGCAAAGGTGCGCCGGGCGCATTTGGCGTTTCGGCAGTAGAACCGCCTGGCTCGCAGCCCGACACGGACCCGGCGCCCGAGCGAAGGCAGGTCAGCCGGGTGCCGGCGATAGCGGCTGTGCACGGCACGGCACCGTCAACTTGTTGGACTGAGGTCGCGATCGCCTGCGATTTGGACGGCGTGCTCGTGGTTACGCCACAACGATGACGCCGGTGACCTCGGCCCAAACCTGAAAGGCTTGGAGGCGGGCGGCTCTATACTGGACGGCTGGAACGTGGTGGCGGCGGAGCAGGAAGAGGTTGTTGATCCCGTCGTGGGCGGAGAGGAAACGTTGCGCCTGGCCGGCTGACTTGAACCGCTTCATCTGCCGTTC
>JAABUQ010013289.1_pt1 | contig 10016 bp, 12 predicted proteins | sample 5560001 | NCBI WGS metagenome assembly JAABUQ01 (sample SAMN10711888, study PRJNA513371) | rock metagenome | isolation source: Antarctica rocks | place: Antarctica: Victoria Land, Finger Mt nord | collected 2015-12-18 | reverse complement strand
GAATTAGCTCTTCCAGCCGGCCCTTAACTTGTCCCGCTATGCTCCTCAGAACAGCGCTGGGCGCGCCCGGACTGCCTCCATCCCCGCGGATACCAGCGGATCCCCGTAGGTTAAGGACGTGGCGCGGTGGCCACGTCCTTTTCAACTGCCCTTTGCGCTGCGGCTCGCCCTCGACGTGATCTCGGGTACGCCGACGGCGGCGATCGACGATGTCGCCATCGAAGACTGTGGCAACGCCGTCAAACAGGAGCCCGATCTGCGGCCGCAGAGCGTTGTGCTCCGGCTCTCTGACCGAGGGCGACGCGAAGGGATGGCGCCGCTGTCGGAGCGCCGTCGGAGAGCGGAAGGACGTGGCCCGAAGCCCGTGAAGACTGCTGTCCGCGACTCGAGGCTCCGGCCGTTGCGGCATTGCGGGTCTTTGGCAAGCACCGGCGTTGTACCCGGGTTTGGCAATGAGCGGGTGCGCGACCATCGGCGCCTGGAGGCCTACTCCGCTGCGAACGAGCTACTCCAATTACGGCGCCGCGCGGCGTGCGGAAGCAGCCTTGGCTTCTGCGACCGGCCGAGACTCCCGCGTTGCATAGAGCACCCTTTTTTCAGTGCTCCATGGAAACCATCATTCGCCACCGGCGGAAGGCTGGCGCTTCAGCCGTCTCGGGTTTGGGCGAGGCGTTCGTATTCGCTGATGGCGTTCGCGGCCGCTTCGGGGCTGGCGTCGGCCAGCGGCATCCGGACGCCGGCTGCAGAGAGTACGCCGATGTGCTCCAGCACCGCCTTGATGACCGCGGGGCTGGGCTCAGCGAACAGGGCCAGCACCAGGGGCAGCAGTGCCGCCGCGCGTTCACGAGTCGCGGTTGCGTCGCCGGCGAGCGCCGCATCGATCATCGACACAAAGCGCTCCGTTGCGACATTGGCCGATGCCGCGATCGCGCCGCGACCGCCCATCAGCGTCAATGGGGCCAGAAAGGGGTCATCCCCGCCGAGGACGGAGAAGTCCTCGGGCGCGCCAGCCAGCAGCCGCAGCGTGTCAGTGTCGAGCCCTCCGACGGCTTGCTTGACAGCGGCGATGTTGTCGGTCGCCGCCAGTTCCAGCAGCGCGTCGGCACCGAGACCCTGCCCGGTGCGGTACGGAATGTTGTAGACAATGACCGGTGCGGGAGAGCGCTCGGCGACGAGTTGGAAATGCGCGACGATCGCCGCCTCCGATGGGCGCACGTAGTAGGGGACCACCGCCAGCGACGCGGCGACACCCGGGATGTCGGCCAACTGCTCGTGGCGGCGGAGGGTCTCCCGCGTGTCGTTCGTGCTCGCCCCGACAACGAGCAGGCGATCGCGCTCGTGGACAATCTCGGCACAGGTCGCCACCACCGCGTCGCGCTCGGCGGCGTCCAGGGCCGATGGCTCGCCGGTCGTCGCCAGCGCAACGATCCCTTGGGCGCCTGCGTCGAGCACCCGGCTGCCGAGCACCGCGAGCGCGTTGCGGTCCACGCCCCCGGACGCGTCGAACGGCGTGACAAGCGGCACCAAAACGCCGGCGGGACGGAGCGGGCTGCCCATCAGCGAAATGTACGCCGAACCCGTTTTGGGACGAGCTGCAACAGCGTGAGACCTGGTCCTGGTTTGACGGCGCGATGGGTTCTGGATCTCTTCAGCGAGCGACCCGGTTCGCGCGGGGACCAGGGTGCACAGCGGCTCGCTTGCCGAGTCCCCTTCGCGACGATGGCGGTGCGCCGATCTGGCCCCTGTCGGGTGCGAGGCATCGAGGCGGGCTAGCTGGACGATCCCCGAGCGGGCGCGGCCCGCTCGGCCCAGCGCTTAGCCCAGGCGTCGAGGGGCGCGAGCGCGCGTAGCAGGCTCTGTCCCTCGTGGGTGAGGGTGTAGCCGCCGCCGGACCCGCGGGCGATGATGTCCGCGTCGCGGAGCTCGCGCAGGCGGTCGTTGAGCACGCTGGAGGAGATATCGCCGCAGCGGGACTGCAGCTGGCGGAATGTGGGGGCGCTGCCGTCGCGCAGCTCCCACAGGATGCGCAGCGCCCAGCGCCGTCCTAGCAGGTCGAGCAGAGCCATCGCCGGTCGGCCGCTGCGCGATCCGCGAACCGGCCGCCCCGGGAGCGGGCTCTGCTTGCGTGCTTTGGAATCCGAAGCTACCATATGTACTGCTCTGATTTCCGAAGCATGAGGATAGCCAATGACCAGAACAGCGACCGAGCCGAGAATCGCGCCGCTCGAGCCCCCTACGACGCCCAGACCGAAGCGCAGCTCGCAAAATGGATGCCGCCCGGCTCGCCCGTGGAGCCGCTCGCGTTGTTTCGAACGCTGCTCGTGCATCCTGAGCTGGCCGCGCGGATGCGCCCGCTGGGATCGGCGTTGCTCGGGCACGGCTTGATCGACCCCCGGGAGCGCGAGATCGTCATCCTGCGCACCTGCGCGCGCTGCGGCGCCGAGTATGAGTGGGGAGTGCACGCCGCGGCCTTCGGTCAGTCGGCCGGACTCACTGAGCAGCAGGTCACCGCCACCGCACTCCCGGCGAGCACTGACCCAGGATGGTCGGACAGGGACCGGCTGCTGATTCGTCTAGCCGACGAGCTTCACGAGACAGATCGCATCGCCGATCCGTTGTGGGAGGCGCTGGCCGCAGTTTGGTCTCCGGCAGCGCTGCTTGAGCTGATCGTCACGGCTGGTTGGTATCGGACGCTCTCCTACGTCCTCAACGCTGCTCGCGTACAGCACGAGCCCTGGGCGGCGCGCTTCCCCACGCGGTAAGCACCGGCCGGCGGCAGCTTCGCTCCCCCATCGACGGGGCTCACGGATACACGCGCCGCTTGATCGCTGTCGCGGCAGACGCTGCTGCTGACGCTTGCGCCGCGGCCAGCGACCGCGACTTGCCGCGCAGGGCTTCGCAGAGCTGCTCTGGTTAGACGCCGGACTGCGGAACGGCGCTCGTAGCCGCGCTCGCCGTTGCCACCGCGGGCGTGGTGTGGACCCGCACGCGGCCCTGGTTGCGGGGTGCGAGCGTGACGCCGCGCCGCGCGGCGCGCGCCGGGGACACCACGATTTCCAGGTAACCCGACCAGGGCTCCGTTTGCAGGTAAACCCACTGTAAATCGGCCTGTTCTGCTCTGATCGTCGGAGGCGTAGATACCGGCGGATTGGGCTGGATATCGGGGGGTTCAGGACTCGGATCGGGGCTCCGGGTCCAATTGAGGGGCGGGAGTCTTTTTCCGGTTCGACAACGGTCCGGTCGATCTCGCTCGTCAGGCCGAGGTCGCGTCATCGCGCGGCGGTCAGCCGGATGTCTGTTCGCTCGATGGCTCACGGAGCCGTCCCAGGAACGCGGCGGGCCGCTCGGTCGCGAGGTCCGTGAGTCCGACGTCGAGCAAGTCGCGATCCAATGAGACGAGCGAGTCGGCGTGCGCCTCGCGAGCGAGAGCCACGAGGTAGTCGTCGGCAGGGTCGCGGACGCTCGCGATCACCTCGGCCGGGTCGGGGTGGCGCTCGCTGCCCGCGGCGAAGGCCGCGACATAGCCCACCGCTCGCCCGTCTGCGGACCACGCCGCGAACTTGGGACGCGCGAGCACGTCGCCCAGCTCTGCCAAGAGCTCCGGGCAGGCGATCAGGGCGAAGCGACCTTCGCTCCACGCGGAAACGAGCCGCCCTGGCGCCGCCTCAGGGGATCCGATGAACGCCGAGACGAGGACGCTCGGGTCCACGACGACCCGGATCACGCAGCGCGGTGACGCTCTCGGCGCGTGGCGCGGACCTGTTCGACGGCAAGACGATCGGCTTGCTCGGGATCGAGCGTGCCTTGTGCGCGCGCGTCATCAAGCGCTCTCAGTCCGAGATAGACAGCGAGGGCGTCCTCGATGACCTCAACGTTGCTCTTGCCGGCACCACCGCGATCCTGCTGACGCGTGCGACGGATCAGCTCCTCGTCGAGCGGCAGGCTGATCTTGTGCGTAGCCATGATCTGAAGGCTACAGCGCACCGGGCCCTACGGCTTGCGATTGGCTGCTTACCCGCTGGCTGTCGGACTGCGTCGTCACAACAGCTCGCCGATCGCGATGTAGGCGTCGCCGGCCAGGAGCGTGCGGTCACTCGCTCTGGATCGTGCTCATCACGTTTGCGAGGCGGGCGTGGTAGGCGTCGTTGCCCATCCGCGCCCGCCAGCTGTTCGGGCTGCCGTACCCGCCGGCGATCCCGGCCACGGCGCGCACACGGGGGTCAAACGCGGCGGCTTTGATGACGTAGCCGCCGCCCATGCACACGCCGACCAGGCCGACTCGGTCGGGGTCGATGTTGGGGCGGGCGCGCAGCCAGCTGACGGCGTCGCGGAGGTCGGCGAGCTTGCCGCCGTGGTTCTCGTGTTGGCGGGGCTGGCCTTCGCTCTCACCGAAGTTGCAGTGATCGAGCGCGAGGGTGACGATGCCGGCCTCGCTGAGCAGCTGGGCGTAGAGGCCGATGACCTGGTCCTTGACGCCGCTGAATGGGCCGGTCAGCGCGACCGCGGGCAGCCGGCCATCCCCTTCAGTTGAGAGGTCGTGGGGGACCCGCAGATCGCCGGCCAGCTTCAGACCGTCGCTGAGAATGGTGACCTTTTCGGTGCGCATGATGTTCTCCTGGGGGTGTGCGTCGTCGGTGGTCAGGTGGTGGCCCGTACGGGCTCGGGTGCCGCGGGCGTGTGGGAGGGCCAGGGACGGCCGGGGATCGCGAGCAGTGTTGTGCCCGCGGCGGTGAAAGCGAGGATCGCGGCGACGGCGAACGCGCGCGTGTATCCGCCGGTGAGAGCCTGGGCGGCGAGCTGGGGCGTCGCGGGATGTCCGGCCAAAGCGTGGTGGGCTTGCCGTGCTGCCACGGTAACCAGGATCGCCAGGCCCAGGGCGCCTCCTAGTGTGCCCAGGGTTTGTGCGGAGGCCAATCCCCAGGCGTCGCTGCGCCGCGGTCACGCTGAGCGCGCCGATGGCATCGAAGTGGCGCTTCGCGATGGCGGGTTCGGGGCGAATAGCGTGCCAGGCGACGAGGATCACCGCCAAGCCGATCGGGACATTTACGAACATCACCGCGGTCCAGCCCAGCGCGCTTGTGAGGGCGCCACCAAGCAGCACGCCGACGGCCCCCCCGGCGGCAGCGACCGCTGCCCATACACCCATCGCGTGGTCTCGCTCGGGACCTTCCGCGAACGTGGTGGTCAGGATCGACAGCGTCGCCGGAGCCACGATCGCGCTCCCCACTCCTTGCAGCGCGCGCGCCGCGATCAGCATCGCGATGCTTCCGGACAGTCCACCGAGCAGCGATGCGGCGGAGAAGATCGCGAGCCCGAGCAGGAATACGCGCCGGCGTCCGAGGAGGTCGGCGGCACGTCCCCCGAGCAGCAGAAAGCCACCAAACGCTAGCGTGTAGGCGTTGACCACCCATTCCAGACTGGCCTGGGAGACGTGCAGATCCCTATGGATGGAGGGCAGCGCGACATTGACGATGGAGATGTCGAGCACGACCATGAACTGCGCGACGCAAAGCAGCGCGAGCGCGACGCGCTTGGGACACAGCGCGACCCGCGGCCGGTGCAGATGATGGTGGCGCTGGCGCTGAGCCCCGAAGGCGGCGGCCTCGGCCGTCCTGGGGGCCGTTGGCTCGGGCTGGATAAGCGTGTCTGTGGCGGATGCCATGTCAACCCTTTTCGCGCTGGTCACGACCCGGGATCGGGCTCGGCATGTATGAGCTTGATGTTGAAGTGGGGCGCTTGGGTGGCCTGCCACAAGCGCAGCCACAGCGGCATGTAGAGCTCGGTCGCACGAGCCGCCGTGATGTCGCCGAGATCCACGATGTCCCTAGCTGGCCACCCGAAGCTCTCCAGGAGCTCAACCACCTGGACCTTCGCGGCCGCGTGGTTGCCGGCCACGAACATGGTGTGCGAGCCCGGCAGCAGCGACGGGTCGACCATCAGCTGGTGGTTGACCGTGTTCAGCGTCTTTACGACGTGCGCGCCGGGAAGCGCGCTTTGCAGTTCCTCCCCGAGGCTCACCTCGCCAAGTACGAGCTGAGGCCCGTCGGGGCCCATCTCGAGCCGGTTAGCCAGATCGATCACCACCTTGCCAGCGAACTGCTCGGCCCCCGCCTGGCTGACCGCCGCCAGCGACGCGGTACCAGCGGTGCAGTTGAAGTTCATCTCCCCGAACTGCGCCGCGTCGGCGAACGTGCCCTCGCTCGCCGACGGCCCCGCCTCCCGCGCCCAAGCGACGGCGGCCTCGTTACCGGCCTGACGCGAGCCCATCCGGACCTCGTGGCCCAAGCTCACCAGCCGGAGGGCGATCGAGCGCCCGACCATGCCAGTGCCCAGAACACCAAATTTCATCTCACAGTCCTTTCTTTGTCGTTGCTCGCCTTGTCGGCCGCCGGTGCTCGCCGGAGTCGTGCTTTGGTGACCGTCCTCGAGCGATGACCGGCATCCCACGACGCCATAGCGCTCATGACCAGACGCTCCTCGGTGCCGGCCCGAGTGGAAGTTGCCAGCGTCGAACTATGCGCTCATCGCGTCCGAAATCGACGACATCCAACGAGCAAACGCAAACGGGCCGCGCCGCCGGCACCCGCCAGACCACCTTGCCCAGCAAGCGCCGCAATGCTGGATCGTGGTGCACGGCGACGATCGCCAACTCGAGCCCGGGCGCGGCGCTCAGCAACCATCTCGCGTACGAGGCCGCCTGCGCTAGTCCCACCCACTCGCTGTCGCTTTCCACGCACTTCTCCCGATAGTGGTCCGGGTCGGCCACAAGCGTCAGCGCCTCTACATCCTCGCGCTCAGCAGGGCCCCGAGCAGCCGCTGGTAGGCATGTTCGCGGCGCCGCAGGCTGTCGCGCGCGGCCTGGCGGGTAGGGGATGGGAATGTGGCTCGGGCGGCTCGCTGGTCGTCTGCTCTCGGTCGCATCGTCGACCGAGATCGTCGCTGGCCAGCGAGGCGGCGCCTATCCCATAAAGCTGGGATCTCGCACAGATAGGTTCTGCAGCGCCAGCTCGTAGGCCAGAGCCTGGCGAGAGCGCACCCCGACCTTCTCAAACACCGACTTCAGGTGGTCCTGGACAGTCCACGGCGTAACCGACAGCTCTCGTGCGATGACCTTCGTCGCATGGCCTCGCAGCACCCCCCGCGTGACTTCACGCTCGCGCTCGGTCAGCCCGTACGCATCGGCCGCCAACGGCAAGATCACACCCGAACGGGCCGGCTCGATGACCACCGAGATCCTCGGCTCGAGGTCATCGCGCTCGACCAGCTCGGCGTGCACGCTCACCCACCTGCCCGCCCGATCACGCAGCCGCAAGCTCGCGGCCCCGCTGCCCGACCCATCCCCATCGAAGCCTCGCGCTAGCCGCGCGGCGCGAGCGGCGATCGCCGCACCTGCGGCTCGCGCCAGCCCAGATGCCGCATCACCCTCCCGATCAAGCGCCTCCAGCCACCTCTGGCCGCCGGGCGTCGCCCACACCAAAGCACCTTCTAGCGTCAGGACCAGTGTCCCCGGCGCGCATGGCCCCCCGTCAGCTGCTCGCTCGAACATCACCGCTCGGGCTAAACCATCGGCCAACTCTGGGGCAACCTTCTCCACGAACGCGTTGTCTGCCTCGCTGAACGCTGGCCCGCGGTCTCTGTAGAGCAGTAAGGCGCCCCAACACTGACCGCGGGGGCTCACCAGGCTCGCTCGGAGCTCGTGGTGGATGCCACGAGGAATCAGAAACTCAGACCAGCGGGCGCTCGTCTTAGCCTCAGCCGCGGTGCGGCTGAGGCTACCCACGTGGCTCCCGGAGGACGCCAGGTCCCGCAGCTTCAGCACGTCCCGCTCAAGCAGCTCGTTCCGGCAATGCCCGAACGCGAGCTCCTCACCCAGAGACTCGCTCGCCGCGGAAGCCATCGGCAGCAGCGCGTCCGGATCAAAGGCGATCACCCGGACCTCGCTCGAGGGCACAAGGCGCCCGAACACCGCCAGGATCTCCCCAAGAAGGACCCCGAGCCGAACCTGACCCGTCAACAGACGGTCGACCGCCAACTCCGCTGCCGCCACGCGAGCAACCGAACTCCCGCTCAGCGCCACTCCGGTCACGTCCCGACCACTCAATCGCTCCACATCTTCGCCACTCATTGCATGATGACGCACCAGCCAGCTCCCGCACAGCAGGACGCGATGCCACCGGCCCGACATCCATGCGCGCAAGCAGGCGGACGGGAAACCAGCCAGCCGCCTCGCCACACGAACCGTCCGTCTCAGCGAACCCGAACGTTTAGCAGCACGACCCAGTACTGAACGGACTGCAACAGCAGGCCAATCAGGATCAGCGAGGCGCCGATCATCCCCAACCGACGGGTGGGAACCTCCTCGGCCCAGCGCTCGACGAACGGAGCCGCACTGCCGACGACCGTTCCGGTTACCTGAAGCACCAGCGCAAGCCGCACCCCGAACACGATCGTGGTGCCGGTCCCGATGCCGGTCCCGAACCCAGCCACGATGGCCGCCAGCACGATCGCGCTGACCCGCACCGCCTGCGCCTTGATCTGGCTCACGCGAATCCGCGGACTGGCCGGCGTCGGATAATCGCGCGCGACCGAGAAACGCAGCCGGTAGACGACGACCAGGCCAATCGCAGTCAGGACACCGAACACAAGCCCGAACCGCGCTCCCTGCCACACGCCCCCCGCGAGGCCGAGCACCCCTCCTCGAAGCACCGCAAACGCGAGACCCACGGCCTCGCCCCGCTGCAGGCCATATTCCAGTCCCAGCAGCAGGCCCAGCCCTACCCCGGCGAGCGGACCGAACGCCAGCGGCAAGCCGACCGCGTAGAAGCCGGCGAAGACGACCGTGTACGTCGCCGCTCGAGCCAGCGTACGCAGCGGCCCCCGACGCCCACCGAGCAGATCGTAAGCGAGGTACAGCCCGCCCAGCAGGTCAAAAGCAATCCCGACGACGCTGAGCCAGGCCAGCAGATGACGACCAATCACCACAGCACCGTACCCAGCGCCCCGATCTGGAGTCCAGACAACCGCTGCGACGCCCGGCCGGTGCGATGCAAAGCAGCGCACTCCTAGGGCCAGCGCTGCAACCAAGAGCGCCGCCCGGTCATTCGTCCAAGACCGCGGTCAACCGTCCCGCAGCGGCGAACGGGGTCCCGTGATCCGCCCCTTGGCGAACAGGTACAGCGGCTGCAGCGGGTGCCTTACGAACGCGCCGCTGCTTGCAAGGTCCACCAGCCGTGGACTCCCGCTAGCTCCCGAGCGAGTTCGCGCCGTTGGTGCGACCTGCTCTCGCAAGTGGCCAGCCACGCGGACGTCCCGCTTGCTGGCTGCTCAACCCCACTGAACCCTCAACCACCCTCAGGTTTGGACTCGAAAAGGACTCCGCGCACGAATACGCCCTCTCAGAGGTCTCTCAACGCGCATCCCTTAGCGCGTTGGAATAGCCCATATGCAGGGTTCTTCTCGAGTGGCGAGACCCGGACTCGAACCGGGGACACCACGATTTTCAGGCAGATCGGAGGACGAGCAAGACTAATGTGTTTTGCAGGCGGATTGCGCTGAGCAGTGCCCCAAACATCGGTTGCGTTTGCCCGGGAGTCAGGGGGTTTTAGGCGACGGCACGGAGTTCGTCGCCTACTAAACCCCCGTTGCCATACGACTTCAGGACAACTGGCGCGCCATGCTCCGATCTAAGCCGCCCGGGAGAGGGCGCTGATCTCAGCGTTCACACTCGGCGGCTTGCGCGAAGAGCACGATCGAGGCGGTGGTGCCAACGCTGGGCGGGCGCGCTCTGGAGCGAGTCGCGACCTCGCGTGACCGCGTGGTCGGGTTCTTTGAGGCGGGTGATCCGCTAGGAAGCGCCGCGGAGCAGGACGATGAGGATACTGCCGGCGCAGAGCAACACGAAGGTGATGAGTAATGCGGCGCTGGCGGCCGCCGCCGCCGCCAGCGCGGACCGGGAGTGGGTACCTTCGACGCAATGCGCTCCCCCACCAGTCCTGCTGTAAGGCCACCGCCCAGCA
>JAABUQ010013288.1_pt1 | contig 10016 bp, 5 predicted proteins | sample 5560001 | NCBI WGS metagenome assembly JAABUQ01 (sample SAMN10711888, study PRJNA513371) | rock metagenome | isolation source: Antarctica rocks | place: Antarctica: Victoria Land, Finger Mt nord | collected 2015-12-18 | reverse complement strand
CCCACCCGACCGTGTCCTGCACTGCCGCGACTTCGGCGTCGGTCATTCGGCCCTGCTTTGCCAAACTCTGAGCGGCTTTGAGGGCTTGCAGCGAAAGCGTCAGCGCTTGGGGGAGATGGGCTGTGTCACCCGCGACCGCCCAGCTGTAGGCCAGGCCGTTGCGGGCATCGTTGGTTTGGGGGCTGAATGGATAAGTCGCGATGACCCGCTCGTAAGTGGCCGCCCCTTTGGCCGGGTCGCCGCTGTCAAAATAAGCCTGCGCCAGCTCGCCGAGCAGGCCCGCGCTGGGGAGGACGCCGGGCCGCGCGAGCCGGGCTTCCAGCAAGCTCGCCAGGGTTTTGGCGCTGGCCCGCGCGTTGGCCGTATCGCCCAGGCGGTTTTGCGCCTGCGCCAGCAGCGCCAGCGGGCGGTCGCTTTGCCCGAACTTGCGCGCGGCCTCGCTCAGATAAGCCACCGCCGTCGCGTCGTCCCCGGCGCTGATAAACACCTCTCCCACGCTGTCGTGCACGAACTCCGGCGGGTCCGTGCTGAAAGCCGAGTAGCCGCTGAGGTCGGGGGCATACACGCTCACGTCATTGGGGGCGACCGCAATCGCGCGGTCCGCCCACCGGCGCGCTTCCGCCGTTTTGCCCAGCGTGGCCGCCTGACGCGCCATCGTCAGGTTGTCATTGATTTTCACGTTTTTCATGTCCTGCGTGACCCCGCACCCGGCCAGGCACAGCCCAAGCGCAAACAGCAAACACAAACGGGCCGATGACATCATAACGGAGAACTTTCCTCGCCCAAACGTGGCTGGGCATCCGGCGTGGTCAGGTGCAAAAACACGTCTTCCAGGCGTCCCGACGGCGACTGCGCGCTGAGGGTGGCGGGCGTGCCGCAGGCGATCAGTCGCCCCTGCTGGAAAATGCCGACGCGGTCGCAGATTTCCTGGGCCACGTCCAGCGTGTGCGTGCTGAGAAACACGGCCACATTCTGCTCGCGGCACAATCGCCGTAGAATGTCTTTCAGGCGGCGGGTGCTGCCTGGATCAAGCCCCACGGTCGGCTCGTCCAGAAACAGCGCCGACGGGTCGTGCAGCAGGGCGGCGGCCAGCGCCATCTTTTGACGCATGCCGCGCGAGTAGCCCCCGATAAGCTGGTCGCCCTGCGGCGTCAATTCTAAAAGGGCCAGCAAATCCTCGGCCTTGCGCGTCCGGCCCGCGCCTGGGGGCATGGAATACAGGTCTGCGATAAACGCCAAAAACTCGCGCCCGGTCAGCTTGTCATAAAGAAACGGATTGTCCGGCACATACCCGACCAGGCGCTTGGCGTCGCGCGCGCGGGTTTGCAGATCAAACCCCCCGATGCGCGCCGTCCCGGACGTGGGCGCGAGCAGGCCGACCAGCATTTTGATGGTGGTGGTCTTGCCCGCCCCGTTGGGTCCCAAAAAGCCGAACAACTCGCCGGGCGGCACGAACAAAGACAAGCCGTCCACGGCGGGCGGGCTGCCGGGCCGATACGTTTTGGTCAGGTGCTGGGCCTCAATCACCGCCCATTATAGCATGTCGCGGCGTGGTTCCCGCGCGTTCGGGTCTTTGCACGCTCGCCGCGAGGGAGGCGCAGAGGCGCTGCTCCCTTGTTGCCCTCGCGCACCGACGACGGACGGATTTGTTCCGTCGTTGGTACGGGCTTGATACAAGGCAGAAAAGCGGAGGGAATGCCGGGGCTGCGCTGATGAAACGCCGAGGGGACGCCGGGGCGGCACAATCACCGGCAAGGGCCGCCTTTCTGCCGTCCCCTTCTCGCGCCGAAAAAAACATTTTGGTATGTCTTGCAATTGCATTCCCAATATGTTACACTATTAGTCAACAGGGCGATTGGTGCAGACACACCTTTCGAACGAGCAGGGACAAAGGCATGAACTCGCGCATTTTGGAGCGGCACGGCAGCGCCAGTGAAGAATTGTTTCGCGCGCTGGCCTCAGACACCCGGCTGAAGATTATCGACCTGCTGGCGGAGCGCGAGAGGAACATCAACGAGCTGCGCCAAGCGCTTGGGATCGCGCCGCCCAGCGTTTCCAAGCATGTGCAGATTTTGGAACAGGCGGGGCTGGTCACAAGCGAGTACATGTCGGGCGAGCAGGGCACGCAAAAACGCTGCCGACTGCGCTATGACCGCCTGATTATCTCTTTGGAAACTTTGCGGCTGCCGAAGGGGCAAAGTGAACAAACGGCGATGCCGGTCGGGATGTATACATTTGCGCATCCGGCAATCACCTGCGGGCTGGCATCGCGCGAGAAGATCATCGGCTTTTACGATGAGCCGCAGTCGTTTCTGCTGCCGGAGCGGTCGCAGGCGCAGATCCTCTGGATGGCGTCCGGCTTTGTGGAGTATGTGTTCCCAAACACCGTCCCTACGACGATGAAAATCAGCCGCATCGAGCTGGCGATGGAGATTTGCTCGGAAAGCCCGGACTACAACAACGATTATCCGTCGGACATCAGTGTCTGGCTGAACGGGGTAAGCCTCGGCGTCTGGACATCGCCGGGCGATTTGGGCGGGCGTCGCGGGCGTCTCACCCCGGCCTGGTGGAACGACCACGACACCCAATACGGCCTTCTGAAGGTCTGGTCGGTGGACGAGACGGGGGCTTATATCGACGGCACGGCCCTGTCCGAGACGGCGATTGGGGACATCCGGGTCGCGCCGCGCCAGCCGGTGACGGTGCGGATTGGGGTCAACCCCGATGCCGAGCATGTCGGCGGGTTTAACCTGTTTGGGCGCGGCTTCGGGAACTACGATCAAGACCTGATCCTGCGCCTGCATTACACCCCGAAGGAGGCGGTGAAAACATCGGAGCATCCGGCACAATTTACGAGTGAAACAGAAAGTATCAAGTTATGAATACACAAAACACGCAACCGCGTGCCTTACCACCCTGGGTTATCATCGTGGTGGCGGTCGTTGCTGTTTTAGCCATCGTTCTCTACGGAGTACATGTCCTGCGGCCTCAAGCGCCCAACAGTGATCTCAAAATGCCAACCTCTAACCATGGTCAGATGCCAACCTCTAATCATGCTCATTAGAACGCCGCGATGAACATCCAGGTGCGGGAAGCACCTGTCAATCACCAGGTTGAACAACGTCCCCGCAAGGGCCGCTGTTCCTACGACAAAGCACATAAGGATTAAGACCCATGAAAGTTTATCGCCGTTCTCGCCGCGGTTTCACGCTTATTGAATTGCTCGTTGTCATCGCCATCATCGCCATCCTTGCGGCCATCCTGTTCCCGGTCTTCGCCAAGGCCCGCGAAAAGGCGCGGCAGACGACTTGCCTGTCCAATGAAAAGCAGTTAGGTTTGGGGGTCTTGCAGTATAACCAAGATTATGACGAGACTTTCCCTTTGATGAAGGCCTACGACCCCAATTCAACCTTTGGCGGCAATGGGCATGAGACAGATTACTGGTGGTCACAGGCAATCTACCCATACGTCAAGAGCGCAAACGTATACATCTGTCCCACCAACCCAGACCCAGGTCCCGTGTGCCCCAACAGGGCGACGTTTTCCCCGCAAATCCACCAGTCGTACGTTGTAAACACGCGCGTCCTTCAGCCGCATGGATGGTGGGGCGGCGGTGACACGAAAGCCTCAATCATCGCGGGCATTGATGCGCCGGCGCAGAAGGTTCTGATTTGTGAGGAGACAGCCAACTTCTTTGGTGGTCCTGACTATATGTGGCCGGAAAGCTCTGCGGACGACATGAAGACTTTCGGCTTTGCCGGACACAATGGGGTGGAAAACTACCTGTTCTGCGACGGACACGCCAAAGCGATGAAACCAGTTAACACGGCCACGCCGTTCAACATGTGGGGAGCGTTAGGCAACGGTCAGAACGGCAGTCCTGGTGGAGGGCATGGCTCGGCCTGCGCGACGTATGACCTGAACTGCGACACGCCGGAGCCGGAGATGGTCAATGGACTAGGGCAGTTGGGCCAGAAATACCAATGAAAATGCGGTCTTTATGGCGTGGGCTGCGGGCGCTATCGGCGTCCGCTGCCCTTTTCCTGCTGCCCGCCGTCGCGCAGGCCCAAACGTTCCACGCGGACTTTTCCCAGGGGAGCGGGCCGCCGTTGGTCAAGGACAAGTTCGGGGTCTACCAGACGCCGTTCTTTTTTAAGAGCCATCCGCCCTCGGCGTTTGACATGACCGGCCTGCTCCGGGAGGCAGGTGTCCAAGACCTGCGCTACGAGATGGGGTGGGGCAAGCCCGACACTTATGCCTTCGACCAGATCGGTGGCACGGCGGCAAACCCGCAGATCGACTTTGCGCGGCTTGACCCTTTTGTTGGGCAGATGGCGCGGGCAGGCATCACCCCGCTGCTGGCGATGACCTACGACCCCGTGCCGCTGAAGACCGGGACGGAGTGGGCGCGCTGGAAAGACGCGCCGAGCGACCTGGACGCCTGGGGGCAGATCAACCGGCGTTATGCGGCGCATTATCGTCAACTTGGGCTGCAAGCGCCCTTTTACGAGATGTGGAACGAGCCGGACCTGCCCGGCGACGGCGGCAAAGTCTTCTTCAACGGCAGCCCCGACGCGTATGGCCGGGTCGCCCGCGCGGGCCTTGCGGGCATTCATGCCGGCGACTCGGACGCCCGCGCCGGAGGGCCGGCGATGGCCTATGATGCCGCATATGCGCATGCGATCCTTGCAGACCCCATCGAGTTTATCTCCGTACATGGGTACAACAACTACCCGATTCAGGTCGGCGGCATCGCGCGCGGCGTGGTCAAGGATCGTCCCGATCTGCCAATCCTGCTGACGGAGTATGCGTCCTACACCGAATTCGGCCTCCAAAAGCCCAACAGTCGGTATCAGGCCGCCGAGCGGTTTTTCCGCGATGCCCAGGGGCTGCTGACCTATTCCGACATGCCGAAAGTCTACTGGGCGCAGTGGATTGATGACGATCTGGGCATGATTACGAGCGACCTGCACCGAAAGGCGCTTTTTAACGCTTACCGGATTTACCAGACAATGCTGCCCGTGGATCGCAATCCCGTCAGCCCGAACGGGCAGGGCGGCGTGGGCTTGCTGGCGGCTTCGGACGACCACAACGCGGGCGTGGTCGTTTGGAACGAAAACGCGGCAAACAGCACGGTCACGGTCGCCCTGGACAATCTGCCCTTTGCGCGCGGCACGATGCAGGTATATCGCATCGATGCCGCCCATGCCAGCTTTATCGACAACCCTGCTTCAGAAGACCTAAAGGCGGAGGCGGCCACGCCTGTCACCACGCCGAAGACAGCCTGGACAGGCGTTGTCCCGGCGGAAAGCGTCGTCTTTTTGCGCGTTTCCGATGCCGCCAATAAGGCATCGCTGCTGCGGCCCGTGCGCCTGGGGACGTTTGTCAAAAGCCTTTATCGGTTCCCAGACCGAACCACCGACGGCTGGGCGGACTTCGACCCGCGCACGTCCATTGCCCGGCTGGGGATGGGCAGCCGGACCGTGGGGATTGCGCAGATCGGCAGCGTTTTTGATAAGCCTGCCCCGGTCTGGCGCGTTCAGGCGCGGCGAAGCGGCCCGTTCGCGCCGCAGGACAGCAATGCGCTGTTTGGCCTGCGGCTGGACTATGGCTCCGTGCACGGCGGCTACGGCAAAAGCGTCCTTTGGCACGACGGCTCCTTGCGGGCCGCGCGCACTTCCATCCTGCCCTGGGGCCGAGGCAAAGCGCAGGTGGATGTTCAGCATGTCGCGGCGGGGCTGCGCACGGGGGCGGCATTCAAGATCGATGTCGCCAAAGAAGCGCCGCCAGGCTGGAACCACCGCGTCCTTGTCACGCCGATCCTTCAGGATATGGGGGCAGGGTCTCAGGCCCGCCTCATTCTGACGCCGCAATAGGTAGGCGAGCGTGAAACAGGGCAGGCAGGGCGCGGGCCTGAAACCGCTGTGCCTCTGCCTGCCCGCGCATTCGACGACGGGCTGAACACGCCTTGCCTTCCCCTCACTGCTCCTGTCGCCGCCTTTCCCCCACAACACTCCGGTAAAAAAAGCCAACTCCCGGCATGATCTGTGGCCTCCTCTATGGAATAATAAAGTGTCTGCCGATAACGACATGGGGAACAGCAAGTTGTCTCCTCACTCCATTTGGATTGCCCAGAAAGAACCAAGAATGTTTCGCAACCGTACACACCGCAAAGTATCGCGGGCGGCTGTCGCTCTCTCGCTGCGTCTCGGCCTGATGCTGCTGACTGTTTTGGCGAGTTTCGGCGCGAACGCGCCCGCCCACGCGGATTGGCAATGGGCCTCGCCGCCCAATTATGTCACGCTGGGCACGGCCAATCGGTCCAATGTTTTTTATGTGGGCGACCCGGTCACATTCAGCATCCGCGATGAGCGCTATACGGGCACGACCGATGCTTCGCGCTATGAAGTGCGCGACTACTACGGCACAGTTGTGGATCAGGGGCCGGTCGCGCCGGGCTGGTCATTGACTGTCCATGTTTCCCAGCCCGGCTGGTACAAGCTGTACATTCACGGGGCCGCGCAGCAGGCTCCCTGGGGCGACAGCCTGGCCGGAACCATGTTTGTGATCTTCCGGCGCACTGCCAATTTCCCGGCCAACCCCGGCCTCAACCTGCCCAGCAACGGGGCCGTGTTTGACGGCGACGAAGTGATGCGCGGCGTTTCGGGCATGGGGCCGCAGCGGCATGTTGTCGCGGATGCAAGCAAGCCAGATGAAGCAATTGCCCTGCTGGAAACGTCGATTGCGCAGGATCGTCAGTATTATCTGCCGTATGACCCGGCGCGCAAGCGCGTCCTGCTGGTGGCCTTCCCCAACGGCACGCAGAACCTGGACGGCGTGCGCAAGATCGTAGACCATTTCAAAAACGACGTGAAGTACTGGGAAGCCCGCAACGAGCCGAACTATAGCGCAACCGGCGCGGACTTTGTCAACAACGAACTCAAGCCGTTTTATCAGACCGTCAAGAGCGTCGACCCGTCGCTCAAAGTGCTGGGGCCGGGCGCGGTCACAATCGGGCCGTATGGGCTGGGCTGGACGGAAGACTTTCTCAAAGCGGGCGGGGGAAATTATATTGACGCGTTCTCGTTCCACGCGTACAACAATGTCAACGGCGACCTCGCCCTCTCGCGCAAATCGCTGGATGCCCTGACCGCGCTTTTGACCAAGTACGGCCTGGGCAAGGTTGAAAAGTGGCAGACCGAGCAGGGCTACATGGCGGCGTGCTACGGCGCGTATCAGCCTCGCCTGCAAGGGCGCTGGACCATGCTGCAAATGATGGCCTTTGAGCAGTACGGCATCCCCAAAGAGCACAACCACCTGTGGTACGACCGCAGCCACGGCTTTTGGAGCATGCCGACGTGGTGGATGAACGAGGACGGGCCATACAGCATGGGCAGCCTGAACCCCGCCGCCCCGCTGATGCGTGTCTGGTCGGAGGAGCTTTACGGCACCAACTTCGCGCAGGCGTATGACTTTGGGCCGACGCTCAACAAAGCCTATCTAGGAAGTTTATTCACAGGGCAGGGCAAGCAGGTCGCCGCGTTTATGAGCGCGGGCAGCACCGACGGCCAGGTGACATTGCAGGTGTCGGGCGGAACGTCGCTGCACCTGGTGTCGGCGTTCGGCGTGGAAAGCGACCTGCCGGTTATCGGCGGGCAAGCCGTCCTGCCCGTGCCCGAATTGCCGGTCTATGTGGAGCTTGCGCCCAGCCAGACCATTCAAGTCGTGCCGACCGACTGGGGGCCGAACCTTGCCCTCGCGCCGGGCACGACAGCGTCCGCATCGGGAACAGGCACGTACCCCGGCGACCCCACCGTCCCGAACGACATCGGCAAGATCATCAACGGCACTTTGGAAAACTGGTACTGGGGCCAGGGCAAAGGCGACCACCCGTGGATGGACAACACGCCCGCAGATCACCCTGCCTGGGTGCAGATCACCCTGCCTGCCCCGACCCTGGTCAACCATGTCGTCATCTATGCGGGCGTGCCCTGGCAGAACGACGGCTCGCTGCTGGACTATGAATTGCAGTACGACAACAACGGGCAGTGGACGACATTGTCGCACGTGCAGGAACCCGCGAACGTGGTCAAAGCCTACACGCAGACGGTGCATACGACAGCCGACAGCTTCTACAGCGACCGCAACGTCTTCACGCACACGTTTCCCGAAGTGCTCACCCAGAAGCTGCGCCTGCTGGTGCATGACACGACGTGGGGCGGCGGGGCAAACGCCGACATCGTGGCGGCGGGCGGGCAGACCGGGCCGCACCAAGTGGAGCTGCGCGAAGTGGAAGTGTATCACAGCGGGGTGTCGGCTCCTCTGGTCGGCACAGGCCTGGTGGGGCAGTACTTCGCAGGCACCGACCTGACCACTCTTAAGCTGACGCGTTTGGACCACACCATCAACTTCATATGGAACTACCGCTCGCCGGATGTGTCGCTGCCCGCGATCCACTACTCTGTCCGCTGGACGGGCAAAGTGCAGCCTCAATACTCGGAAACATACACGTTCAGCGCGGCCAGCCATGACGGCATACGTGTGTGGGTCAACGGCCAAAAACTCATCGACAACTGGACGGATCACCCGATCACCGCCGACAAAGGCGCGATCGCTCTTGAAGCCGGGCGGCTGTACGACATCAAGGTGGAACACTACCAGAACACCGGCAGTGCGCGCTGTCAGCTTCTTTGGTCCAGTGCGAGCCAGGGAGCGCAGATTGTGCCCGCCGCGCACCTGTTCCCGCTGCTGCCGACGGTCGCGACCATTGCGGGCAAAGTCCGCTATTTCCCGCGCACCGACTGCACATCGCGCATGGTCGGCGGTCGGTTCCAGGGCAGCCATGACGGCGTGGCTTACACCGACCTGGGCGTGATAACAGCCGAGCCGCCAGCAGGGCAGTGGAGTGAGCTGTCCCTGTCCGCCGACCCTAAGCCGTACCGCTTCCTGCGCTACCTCAGCCCCGACGGCGGCTACGGCAACGTGTCCGAAGTGGAGTTTCAGAGTGGGGGTGTCAAGCTCTCCGGCACGCCGTTCGGCACGCCCGGCTCCTACCAAAACAGCGGCGCGACCATGGATAAAGTGTTTGACGGAAACACGAGCACATTCTTCGACGCACCCACTTCCAGCGGCAACTTTGCGGGGATCGACCAGGGCCTGAGCGCAAGCCCGAAATAGCCTGAGCGCAAGCCTGAAGCAGCGCGCAGGACAGGAAACAAACACAAAAGCCCGCGCCACAAACATGGCGCGGGCTTTTGCCGTCACTCGGCAATACGCAGCGGAAACTCAAAGAGAATGAGGCTTGCCGCTTGCAGGCTCTAGGGGAGGTGTCGTTTCCTGCGCCCCACGCCACGGGGCGTACCAGCGCACGCGGCCCGTGCTTTTATTTGCTACGGCCCGCCGGGTCAGAAAGGGCCGTTCAAAAACCAGGTGAAACAGATACGACCCGGCAACGGCAATGGGCACGGCAATGCCCAGCATCAGCGCAAGAGTGACTGTCGGCAACAAATGCATAGGGCGCAGAGCCGACTGGCAGACTGCCAAAATCGGCGCGTGCACCAGGTACAAACTGTACGAAAACGCGCCCAAGGCAACTGCTGCCCGCGACTCAAAAAGGCGCAGCACGCGTGGGGCGGGCCGCGCGGAGAAATGGCTGTCCGCCCGCCCGTTTTGCGCCGCATGCGCCTGCGTTAAATGCCGTGTGCAGAAGATCAGCAGGCAGGCGGTCATCGCTCCCACAACGATGTCTTTGACGGCAAGAAACAAAGACCAGTCCAAATGCTTCAAGCTGAGAATGCCTATCAAAGCGGCCAGCCCGCCCGCCATCACTCCCCACGGCAATTTCTCGCGCCAGGAAGCAAGAGACGCATTGGGTGAAAAGTTGATCTCTGCCCCCGCCATCCCCAGGGCGAACAGGCCCAAAAAGTGCGAGGCTACGCCGCTGAACCGGCCAAAAAACAGCGCCAGCGGAACCAGCCCCACGACAAACGCCGTCAGCAGCATGGCCCACAGTCCCA
>JAABUQ010013287.1_pt1 | contig 10016 bp, 10 predicted proteins | sample 5560001 | NCBI WGS metagenome assembly JAABUQ01 (sample SAMN10711888, study PRJNA513371) | rock metagenome | isolation source: Antarctica rocks | place: Antarctica: Victoria Land, Finger Mt nord | collected 2015-12-18 | reverse complement strand
TATTGCAGGCATTAAGAGGACCTGCTGCCGACGGCGGATTGTGGAATGGACGCAAAGTGGCGGACTACCTGAGTAAGTTAATGGGGGAACCCATCAGCCGTCAACAAGGGTGGGAATATCTCAAGCAGATGCGACTACGACTGCGAGTCCCCCGGCCTGAGCATCAGGAGGCCAACCCCGAAGAGCAAGAGACTTGGGAAAAAAAACTGGCAACGGTGGTAGAGCAAGTTCAGAAGGAGCATCCAGACGCCGCCGTCGAGGTCTGGTGTGAGGATGAACACCGGATTGGATTACAACCAGTGATGCGTCGGAGCTGGGTAGAAGAAGGGGAGCAACCAGTTGCTGTGGTTAACTGGCAGCGAGAGTGGCTATGGCTGTATGCCTTTGTTCAACCGCAGACAGGGGAGACCAAAAGAGTGGATTCTGCCCTATGTCAACACCAAGTTGTTTAGTCGAGTGTTGAAGGACTTTGCCCAACATTTTGGAGTTTGTAAGGACAAGCGCATTATCCTGCCGTTAGATCAAGCTGGATGGCACATGAGTGAGCAGTTGGAGGTACCAGAGGGAATCCACCTCCTGCCTCTACCCCCCTATTCCCCTGAATTGCAACCGGCTGAACGCTTGTGGCCACTAGTCAATGAGCCATTAGCTAATGAGGCTTTTGAGACGATGGTCGAGGTAGAAGAGTTAGTTTGTCAGCGTTGCCGCCGTTTGCTTAAGCAGCAGCAGTTGATTCAATGTTTGACCTTCTCATCACTGGTGGCCTGAAGTAGAGGTAGCAGCTTAATCGTGGGTATTTAACCCGACTTGATATTACTATCGCTACCCCTAACGTAGTTCAGATATCGTTCGGTTCAGCACTTTGAAGTGGCTCTATCGCTGGTGATGCTACCGGCAACGAAACTTTCCCTCGTCCAGAACTGGCGATCTCATTGCCGATGGTCCTCAGAGTCTCACTGTTGGTAACGTTGTACAGGTCGTATTGACCGTTATTATGGATGATATTGTTGCCAGGATCGTTGGCGGTTCCTAGGTCGGGTTGAGCATCAGTGATCGCCACTAATCCATAGCGTGTATTACGCTCAATTAGGTTCTGCCGCAAAACTGGGTGAGCCGAATGAGAGATGACAATTCCGTCCTTGTTTTGAATCACCAGGTTGTCAATCACGAAGGGCGCTGCCGTCTCACTAATAGCAATGCCGAATCCTGTGTCCTGAAACAAGTTGCCTCGGATCTCCCCCTGAGCCGCTCGAGCGACTGAGATCCCGTTGGCCTTGTTCTGAGTAAAGACGTTATTGACAATTTTGGGAGCAGCAGTACCTGTGACGAAAATGCCCTCGCGCCAACTATTGACAAAGGTATTGTTTTCAACAGTTGGATTGCTTGATTCAATCCACACCCCTGTGCCTCGAGTATTGGGATTCGTGATAGTAACACCTCTAATTTCGCTATCCTTCTGGGCCAGAATCGTAGTATTTTGACTGGCAAAAGTCCGACTCAGGTAGGACCCTCCACCAACAATCGACACATTCCGTCCTTTTGTAGATTCATTTCCTCGCAGAATCACGCCTGAGTTGATGATTAAGGGGAATTTCTCGCCACTCTCACGGGAATAACTGCCGTTAGCTAACTGAATGGTTGTGCCCGCTTGTGCTTGCTGTAGGGCATAGGTGAGCGTGCGATAGGGAGTTTCCTCACTGTTGACTAGACTAGAACTGTCAGTACCAAGTGTAGGGTTGACGTAAATAATTTTTTGGGTGGCTGGGACTTGGGTAGTGGGCAGGGTTGGAACTGAATTAGCCCAAGTTGGAAGTCCCATGACTCCTCCAGACCCAAGTAACAGAGCCATCAGTCCAGCCCGCCAAAGCATGGTAGCTGTTGTGCGTTTGGTAGAACGGCTCTGAGGAACTAAGAAACCCATAGCCCTAAAAGGGAAAAGATATATTTGGCTGAGAGTCTTTTTGTTGTTCATGATTAATCTCCTGTAAACTCTTTCATCAGTTCAGTAGTTCGGTTGGCTAAGTTGCAATTAATGGCAAACTTCATAGCAAACGACTCGCTTTGGGTCGCACAGCAAGACATTGCTAGAGCATCAGTCCAGTAAGCCTCTTTCCATTCATCGAGGTTCTATGAGCATTTGGGGGTACGCATTAGTTGAGCACTCCCTGGATGTCCGCTTCATCTAGTAGAACTGTTGTCTCACTGCCTACCCTGCCCATGTCCGGCTCTGGACCCAGCTCCATCTCAACGACATAGATCCATGTATCTGAATCGGGTCGGCAGGATAAGATCGTACCTGCACCCCCAACAAAGCACACTATCTGCTCCTTGGCGTACCTGGGTTTCGTCATCAAGTTTGTGGTCATCAGCCCTAATCCTCCTTCTATACTTCTGTCACTGGCGATGACCGAAGGCCGGTCGAAGACTATCGTCTGCGGTTGAACAGCGTGCTCTTGAGTTGCCATAAGAGTGCTAGTCATTGATGCCTCCAACTGTTAAAGCTTTGAGCGGGCTACAAAAAACAGCAAGTTCTGATATTTGCTTGCTATTCATAACTTCAGCTCCATTTCTTCAAACAACTTGCTATCGAATGAACAATGAGTGGCGGTAAAGACGAAATGAATTCTATTCCAGTGCTAAAACCCATTGCTCACCTGCTCTAATCCATTCGTCTAGATTTGACATTTAGTGCCGGATAAAACTCACCAATTAGATAGCCTTACTGGCTAGACTTTCAGCCAGACACTACCTGGACAATGCGGACTTTTGCGCTTGTGTATTGGGGAGCAAAGTCCAGCCTGACAACACCAGTTTTTGGTATGTTGTCCATCCCTTGGAACCTTTGGGAATGTTGTAATCTGGTACAGCATGTTCTGGACAAGCCGTGTATGGCTGCCATGGTTGGCTTAGATGAGTCCTAATGTGCAGAACCTTTTCTCCATCTGGTCCCATCATGGGTAACCAACACATTTGTCTAAGCATGGTTGAGTCCTTTATTTAAATCAGGAATGGCATTTTTGAGATGGCGCGAGAATACCACTAGCCTTGTGCGGGAGTAACGCCTAGAAGTGGGTTTACACCTTCAAAAACACAGTCAGCCAAATATTTGTCTAGATCCCTAGCTAAAGCAACTATCAACCAAGTAAATGACAGTCGGAGAAAGGAGCAATTGTGAAACAACAAAAAGAGATTTACCAAGTAATTCCTGACCACTGGGCCAAGTGATTTTGTCGAACTCCCTCTTGGTTCCTCTAAAAAATTGTTGGATCATCATTTTTCGAATCTTCTTCAATGGGATCTAAACCATCACTCGAACTCAAGCAGCCACAACTCTGACACTGCTAGCTACCAACCTGTTGCGGTCAAAACCTGTTAGAACGGCGGAGATGGAAAGTTCTGGTGGTGGTGGGCGCTCGCCCATGAAGACTTAGTGCCATTCCCACTAGCCATTGTCTTCTGCTTCATCACTTACCCGCTCTTCCAGATTCTGAATGGCCGTTTCCGCAGCCTGCCGAGTATCTGGGTGAGGGTCTGCTAACAGCGGACGTATAGACGAAATGGCCTCGACCACACCCAACCGATCTAGTTCGTCAATAGCATTCTCTCGTACAATGTAGTGGGGGTCTTGAAGTGCCTCGAGCAGTAATGATGGTGCAGATTCCGGATAGAGTTCGCTGATAAAGCGCAAAACACTACCTCTCACATATGGGGAAGGATGAGCGCGTAAGGATAAAACTTCGTTAATAGAATCCTTTTCACCTTGTCTCCGCAGTCCATCAATCGCTCTAGCCACTACATGAGGTCGTTCATCATGAAGATATGAACGCAGTGTGTCCTGTAGTAAGGGATGGTCTTGCGGCGGTAGAAAAAAGAGGATGGCTCCCAATCTCTCAGTGTTGGCTTTACTGATCTCCCCGAACAAAAAGGTAATGCCCGCCTCGCCCTTTTCTCTAATAAGAGCGGCCAATTCATCGTAGTATGAAACAGCATATTCCTCTCCATCCAGAGGAGGCTGATACCAGCAGTTTATCAGTGCTTCTAGATTGAGGTTGTCTAGCTCTGGATAAACACCCATGGCTCTGCTCCCTAAATAATTGTTAACTCTACTATCTGCATAGCCTACAGATCTCGTTCAGTGTCATTCCATTAAACTGCCCCGGAAATTCTCTTTGAAGTGTGCCTGGCAGGTCATTACTAGTAATTGTCCCTGCGTCTCGCTTCCTATTCAATTCCGCAATTCGCTGAGGGCTGAGCTTAACGTTACGATCTTTTGCAAGCCGCTGGTACTGAGTCAGAATTTTGATAGCTTTGTTGCAGTCTTGCTTAGACGGCGTTTGCGCCAACGTCCTCTGTTCTACCCGAGCCTTTGTAGGTCGAGCAAATGTGGTTCCGGAAGTGACCCATCTGCACGCTGAAGGCCATTCCCAGTTAAGAATGTCGTCACCACCGTACCATCCGGTTTCGTACAGCTGCCGACCTAAGCGAGAGAAAACAGCTACTCTGAAGTGTTCTTGGGTTTCAACCACGGGGGACAACAGCGAAAACCTGTTATAGTATCTGCCTAAACTGTTTCCGCTTAGAGATATAGCGGCAAATCTGACACAAGCTGGCTGCTGCATCAGCTGAAATTCATTCATTACCCCCATCCCTGCTACCTGTATCTGGTAAGAGTAGTCATTGCGTGTGGGCACAAAGCTAACAGTATAGTTGCCCGTATAATCTTGAGAAAGCTTAGGAGGGTCAACAAAGTAGCTATCCCCAGCACCTCCCCTAGAAAATGAAGGTTTTGGTTGTCTGTTCGGTTCCTTAGGCGAGAACTCTGGTGTTAGTGTAGGTTTGGGTTGAACACCACCTCCATCGTTTCTACCAGGTGTAATGATCGGTTTCCCCTGTGGAGTTCTGTAGGCTCTTTCTCCATTTGGACCAATGGGAACGGCAGACGCGGGGGCTATAACTGTACCGGCTACTAAAGCTAGCCCGGCGACAGCAGTGGGAACGCGAAAGTTACGCAAATGCATAGTAGTCCTCCTTCAAAATTGTTCTGTCAGCGCTCATCACCAGCTCGTGAGATTTGGTGATGAGCGTCCTTAAACTTGCTTAATTCAGTCGAGAGAGATTACCACTGAGGGCTACCAGGAGCGGGTTTGCCGCCTTCTGCGGTTGCAGTGGATTAGCACTCTTGTAAGTGGGTTTGGCTGCTTGATTACTATCTCGCTCAATTAAGTGAGCCTTCAGGAAGTACACCGGAGAGTTTTTTCCCTGAGCTTCTAGCTGAGAACGGATGCTCTGAGGAAGTTTTTGGATGCTCAGGGGAATCTTTTCCATTGGCTTAGCTTGGGAACTAAACGTGAGAGGGTTGCTCTCCGTGCCTTCCACAACGACAGATGCACCAGTCGTTAGGGGTTCTTGCTTCACGGACTCACCGTCTGCTGTTTCAAAAACAGTCCGGTCTTCTATCTTGACTAGAAATGTCTTATGAGGAGTCTTCACAAGCGCTAGATCTTTTTCGGCATATTTGACCTGACCTTGAATCAGAACTCGATGCAGCTGTGGATGAGGCTTCGAAGAGTTTGGCGTCTGGTTGACTTCTGGTCTGTTACCTTGAGCGAGTGCGGCGGGAACTGTGCCCGTACCTGCTAACAAAGCCAGTCCGACGAGAGCAGCAGGAAGGCGAAATTTACTCAAACGCATGGTTAATTATCCTTGATAATGTGATGAAATTGGGCGTTGCAGAAAAAGAGAGAGTTGACTTCAACTCAATTTCTTTTGTTTGGGTTTGGCAATATTTCCTGGATGAACAGTGTCTTTCATCTTTGGAAAGTTTTGGTGTTGCCTTAGTCCAAAGGTATCTAGGGAAACTCATAGATACAAGAGCTGGTTAATGCAGTTAAATGCAAATAGTTAAAAAGATTTATTTGCCTGCCGTAAGCACCCTTTTAGCTAGCTAAGGCGTTAGTAGTTGTAACTGAATCTATCTGCTACCGAGGAGTAAAATGCCCAGAGAACGTAGCTTTTTTGCCAGTGATAACGGCCACAGAAAACTTGAAGAAAAAATGCTTAATCAGGGCTACACGACTTCGGTCTGTTAAGATCTGAAACTAGGTAACATTCGCGCCTGTGAGTAACTCCGCCACCTGCACAGGCCGTTGCTCCAGCCCCAGATGGTGTCTCGCCAGAAGCTAATCCGTGCAGATACCTGCTTGCACTTATCCGCCCTCAGATGATGATTGAGCCAGGTTAAAGTATTAGTAGCTAAACTGAGTCGAGGCGTTAACGATGAGCCAAACACGTAGACCCAAAGGCTTCTTGGCAAGCCCAGACGGGCTAAAAAAACTTAGAGCCAAAAAATTTGAGAAGAACTACAATTACGAGCAAATTAAAGACGAGGCTCATGTGAGCCTCGATCAGGTTAAGCGGCTCTTTAATCCGCATTGGGAGTACAAAGTGGGAGAAGAAGCTATTGAAGCGATCGCCAGAGTTCTGGATTTGCAACCAACGGATATTGTTGACACCGACGAGTGGAATCCACCGCCAGCTCCAGAGGCAACTCCGCTGGACTGCAGTGAGAAGTACAGCGGCTTGCCAGCGGAAACCCAGCCCAAAGAGCCTAATATCTTAATAGAGCAGCCAGAAATGGAAGTGGTGAAAACTATGCCTCACAACCCTGGTGGAATTTCGCAAAAGATTAAAGGTAGCACATTATACGGTGGAGCACAGGCAGTCCAAGGTAATGATAACCAGCCAACAATGGAGACTCACACGACTGCACTTACTGAGGAAAAAAGTATCAGAACTGAAGAGGACTGAGCGCCCTTTACTTGCTGTCTACCTAAACGTATCCAACGGCATTTGGGCGAAGTGCTCTTGCAGCAGTTTGTGGATGAACCGATAGCGTCCGCCGACTCGTTGGAGAAACAAGCGCTCGGTAGCATAGTCGAGAAAGCGGGCGTAGTTCCAGGGGATGTAGCCGTTGTTGTAAAGGATGAGGCGTAGGATGAAATGTTGAATGCAGGCGTGACCACCAAGAAACAGCCCAGCAATTAGCCCAACAGTCAGTCCAAAAAACAGTCCAACAAGCAGCCCAGAAAACAGCCCAACAATCAGCCCCCCAATTAGCCCAACAATCAGCCCAGAAATTCCAGCATTTACTGCTGATTTAAAAATGCCTTGATTAGGGATTGTTTTTGTTTCTGTGCTTGGACTAATCAACCCAGAAAACAGCATACCAAACAGCCCAGAAAACAGCCCAACAATCAGCCTATCAATCAGTCCATGGGTCAGCACATAAAACAGCCCAATAATCAGTATAAAAATCAGCAAACCAACCAGGTTACTCCTGGCCTTTTTCCCCAAGAGGTTGTTTTTTTGGGGGTTTTGCCTAGAGATGACCCCACGAATTGGTTGATAAATCAGCCCAGCAACCAGAATAGAATAATTCCCAAACAGCGCAAGAATCAGCGCCAACATCGGCACAAGAAGTAGATCAATCTTGGCTTTTTCCCAAGACCAATTCAATGTTTCAATAGGTTCAATTTCCCGCTTCAGTCTAAAAAACAGTCCAACAAATAATCCAACAAACAGTCCAAAAAACAGTCCTACAGTTAGACCAAAAATTAGACCAAAAAATAGCCAAAAAATTAGCACAAGAAGCAGACTACTTCCCCAGTGGTATATTCTTCTCTGGACAACAGTCGCTAACCAAGAGGACTGAATTTCTTCAATCAAGAATTCAGTCTGCGCCTCCCTTTGCAACTGCTGTGCCAGCCAGATAAGACATAATCGAGTTTTTCTAGCGTTAGGCGGTTTTTTGTTGACATATACCGCGCTATCAATTTTCTTGTTCAGCATGCGAAGAACATAGGTATCTAGCAGGAATTTAATGCGGACTTCGCGGGTATTCTGCTGTTGCCATTGTTCAACTGATACTTCTTGATAAGCTAAAATAGTGACACTGAGTAGTAGAGGAGTTCTGACTAGCTTTAATAGGGCTAGGTCACCTTTGATGGCTTGCCATAATTTACCATGATTGGTAGCAGTAAGATAGTCAAGAATCTGGATGTTGGTCAAAGGTTTTAAGCAGATAGCACCATTGAGTTTGATTGGGGTTTCGCAAGCTTCAACCAAATTCTCATATTCTTTCCTACGACAGGATACCACTAAATACTGATGAGGGGACTCTTCCAAGAATTCATTAATTGCCGTGAAGCAGGGTTGTTGAAGGTTTGGCTTCAGTTCGTCCAAACCATCTAGCATCAGCACCAGTTTATTATCTTCTAGCCACTTTTTGCCAATATTAATCGGGACACGATACTTTGACTTTGAATTAAGCTCTGCTATAAGCCACTTAGCTAGCGACTGCTTATCGCTTTTCCAAGAAGACAGGTTGAAAATTACCGGGATAGGCTTATTTGAGTCCTCCTTAGCACTTTTAAGTAGAAATCCAGCAAGCTCTAGCAAGGTGGTAGTCTTGCCAGAGCCAGGAGTGCCTAGAATCAAAAACTTACCCCCAATCCCTTTCCGGTTAAAAACATCCAGAATCCTGGTGGTTTCAGGTAGTATTTCTCTGAGTTTCGCGCCCATTTTGTTAGTCCAGAGGGGCGTTACCTGGTCTGGTTGCATCTCCTTTTTCAGGTTAATCGGTACGCTAGTGAGGAGCTGCTGCTCAAGTTGGTGAACGACATCATATGTGACCGCAGCTAATAGCTTTCGCTGTTTTTCTTCTCGGTTTGGAACACCTGGTAGTTCTTTTTTCTCTAAGATTAGGTGCAACTCCTTGATGATGAGCATCAAGGAGTTATCGCCCTGAATCTGGATGTTGTCATCACCCTGGATACCCTGAAGACCTCCTCCCACCCTAGAGCCTTCAACGTTCTGCTGAAGGTTTTGATTGGGAGAAGGTTGTTGAGGGTGTGAGTCAGGGGGCGGCGGCTGGTTCACATGCTCGTCTTAATAGAAGTAACTCTTAGCTACACCAAGCGGTAGTGTTCTATATCTGTTATTGATAACTTTTCACTAATCCAGTTCAAGCAGTTGCAAACATAAACTAACAGATTGAGAACGCCATTTACCAAACTATATTGGTAATTGCATCAGGATGGGTTTGACATTTTCCCAAAGTAGCTTAGTTGATTCTACTGTAAAGCTTGTAGTTTCAAGCGTTTCAGCCATGACTTTCAGGTTGAACTTTACCACCTCCTTATTAGGCTCTTCTCGCCCAGCAGCCATCTTAGCCGCACTAAGGTAAGCGAGCACTTCTTCTCTCGTTGCTTCTGGTAGTTCTGCGCCCCCAACCAATTGCTCAATCTGCGCCAGTAGCGAGACGACTTCAGCTTGGTTTAGCTGTTTCTCAATGGGTGCAGTCGTGTGAGTCTCCATTGTTGGCTGGTTATGATTACCTTGGACTGCCTGTGCTCCACCGTATAATGTGCTACCTTCAATATTTTGCGAAATTCCACCAGGGTTGTGAGACATGGTTGCCACCTTTTCTATATGTGTTTCTGAATAAAAACTAGGGCGTTGTAGCGCTGTCACTACCATATTCTCTAAATTCCGGATGCGGATATCTTTTTCTGCTATAAGTGTTCGGACCTCCTGCTCTGCCAGGGCTCTAAGCTGATTGTAAGTAGAAAAGTATTCAGCACTCAGCGCCGAGCGGTCTGCATCCGGGGCAGTCTTGGCTTTAAGCAGAAACTTGTCGCCCCCCCGTTTCTCCATCGCCACGATTTCTAGCTCAGCATCGGGATGGTTCTCAGCTAACTGCTTAAATGAAATGGCAATGGCACGGGGGTCTACGTCCTGGTTGTGGTAAAGGTCGAGTGTATCAACAATTGGCTTGATGAAGTCAGCAAAATCACCATCTTTAAAGGTCTCTGCCCAATTATCAGGTTTGCGACGGCGGTTTGGGTCGTATTGAGTTTCTGATCGCATGAAGACATACTCACACCTCACCCCACCTAGCTTGGTATGACTCGTAATGCCCCAGTCTTCTATGGTGGCTCCTGTGAGAGTGGCTCCGG
>JAABUQ010013286.1_pt1 | contig 10017 bp, 8 predicted proteins | sample 5560001 | NCBI WGS metagenome assembly JAABUQ01 (sample SAMN10711888, study PRJNA513371) | rock metagenome | isolation source: Antarctica rocks | place: Antarctica: Victoria Land, Finger Mt nord | collected 2015-12-18 | reverse complement strand
AAAAGGACGGATTACCCAATGACTGAGTACACACCGGAATTCTTTCAAAGCCTCGTTCTCGAAGACCGCGTCCACCGGTCGATCTACACGGACCCGAACATCTACGAGCTAGAGATGGACCGCATCTTTTCGCGCGTGTGGATGTACATCGGACACGAGAGCCAAGTGCCCAATCCAGGCGACTTTTTCAGCACGCGGATCGGTCGCGAGCCGATCGTCTTGAGCCGCCACATCGACGGCAGCATCAAGGTGATCTTTAACCGTTGCGGCCACCGCGGCGCGAAGGTCCTCAACGTGGAGTGCGGCAACAGCCGCGTCTACACGTGCATGTATCACGGGTGGTCGTTTCATCCGGACGGCTCGCTCGCTGGCGTCCCGATGCGCCGCGATTTCCCCAAAGACACGCTGTGCGACCCGCAGCTCGGGATGGTGCAACTTCCTCGCGTCCAGACGTACCGCGGCTTCGTCTTCGCGAGTCTCAACGCCGACGTTGGACCACTCCTCGACTTTTTGGGCGAAGCGCGTTTGGGGATCGACGAACTCGTCGACCGTTCGCCCGTCGGTGAGATCGAGTTCTGGGCCGGTTGCCACCGCTACGAGTACAAAGGCAATTGGAAACTGCAGTTCGAGAACATGGCCGACACCTATCATCCCGCTGCGACGCACGCGTCGACCGTCGGGCCGGACGGGCGGCAGTTTAAGCGACGTTCCGGCGCGACGGGCGGATCATCGCCGTTTTACGCTCCTAACGGCGAGGCGATCGTCTCGCAAACTGGTGTGCGCGGTTTCCGCAACGGCCATACCTCCGAGGCGTCGATCTTCCGCGAAGAACAGTCGGGCGGGATCTGGGACGAGTATCGCGCGATGCTGGTAGAAAGCTACGGCGAGGAGCGCACGCGCGAAATTCTCAAGAACCGCCGGCATAGCATGTCCGTCTTCCCGAGCGTGGACGTCCTCATCGCGCAGACCGCGGTGCGCGTCATTCGACCGATAAGCGTCGATAGGACCGAGGTTCTCGTCTATCCGGTGCGCCTCAAGGGTGCTCCGGCGAAGATCTCGACCGAGATCGTGCGCTACTTGAACATGACGCATTCGGCTTCGTCGTTCGTGCAGAGCGACGACCTCGAGGCCTTCGAGCGCTCGCAGATCGGCTTTCACGCGAGCGGGACCGATTGGATCCTCGTCGCGCGCGGCCTCGGCCAAGACGTCGATGAGGGCAACGGCGTCTGGTACGGCGACCGCGCGAGCGAGGTGGGCCAACGCATGAGCCACTATGCGTGGCGCGATCTCATGAGCGCAGCGTGATCGATTGTGAGTGATGTAACGATCTATACCGACGTTGCCGAGCCGGTCTCGGTCCCGAGCCCATCGTCCGTCACGGAGCGCACGCTCCAGTCCTTCGTGGAGCGTGAGGTCTCGCTGCTCGATGGGCGTCGGTTCGAAGAGTGGGTCGATCTTTTCACCGACGACGGCGCGTACTGGGTTCCGGCGCAGCCCGGCCAGACCGATCCGCTCAGCCACGTCTCGCTGTTTTATGACGACAAGCAGACGATGCTCATCCGTGTTCAGCGGCTGCGTCATCCGCAAATGCACTGTCAGGATCCGGCGTCGGCGACGGTGCGCCTCGTCTCGAACTTCACGTTCGGCGAGCCGGACATCGAGCGGCAGGAGTGGCGGGTGACCTCGAAATTTATCATGCTCGAGGACCGGCCGGAGACGGACCGCCGCCTGTTTGGCGGCACGTATCATCACCGGCTGCGCATGTCGCCGGAAGGTTTAAAAATCGTCGAGAAGCGCGTTGAGTTAACGAACGCCGGTGCGCGATTTCCGTCCCTAAGCCAGCCGTTCTAATCCCTACCGGCGTGCAGTACATGGTCGATAACCCGGGCCGAGGAAGCGCGTCAATCGGCGCTCATCGCGCCCGGGCAACCAGATACTGCCGAGGCGGAAATCGCAAGGCGTCGCGGGCGAAGGCCCATAAAATCCTTGCATGGTATCGCTGCAGGTTAACGGCGTAAGCGAGACGGTCGCCGTGCGCGCCGATGACTCGTTACTGTACGTGCTTCGCGAGCGCCTCGGCCTTACCGGCTCCAAAGAGGGTTGTGGCATCGGCGTCTGCGGCGCATGCACCGTTCTGGTCGACGGGCGCATGGTGTCGTCGTGCATCCAGCTTGCCGTGCTTGCAGACGGCGCTCGCGTGACGACGATCGAGGGGCTCGCGAGCACCTCGAGCCTCGACCCCGTACAACGTGCGTTCGTCGAATGCGGCGGACTGCAATGCGGGGCGTGCACGCCCGGACAAATCGTTGCCGCCCGAGCGCTGCTCGATGAAACACCCAACCCGTCGCGAGAAGACGTCGTGAAGTGGATGACGGGCAACCTCTGCCGTTGTACCGGATACGAACAGATCATTCGATCGGTGTTGCGTGCCGCAGAACTCACTGCAACATGAGCACTACGAAAACCGTTCCGCGCACATTTGCAATCGTCGGAGTGGGCGTCCCGCGCGTCGATGCACCGCTCAAAGTCGTTGGTCGGGCGCAATACGTCGCCGACATCACGTTGCCGCGAATGCTCTTCGGCGCCGTGCTACGGAGCCCGCATCCGCACGCACGCATCCGGTCGATCGACACGACGGCCGCGCGTGCGCTGCCGGGCGTGCGCACGGTGATTACCGCTGAAGACACGCCGAAGCAGCCGTGGGGCGTTTTTCGTCGCGATGTGTTTGCGCTCGCGCCGGAGATCGTGCGGTATGTCGGCGACGAGGTCGCCGCCGTCGCGGCGGTCGATCTGCGAACGGCGCGTGAGGCAATCGCGCTCATCGATGTCGCGTACGAGCCGCTCCCCGCGGTGTTGACGCTCGACGAAGCGCTCGCGGACGGCGCTCCATGCGTGCACGAGGGCACGCCGCAAAACATTGCTTACGAGTTCAGCACGGATGAAGGCGACGTCGAGGGAGGCTTCGCCGCGAGCGACGTGATCGTGGAAGGGACGTGGGAGACCGGACGGCAGTGGCATTCGGCGATCGAAACGAGCGGCTGCGTCGCCGAATGGTCGCCCGACGGCCGCGTAACGATGTGGGTGAACACGCAGACGCCGTATCTCGCCCGCGCGCGGTACGCCGTCCCACTCGGTGTCGCCGAACGTGACGTGCGCGTCGTGCAGACCGAGGTCGGCGGCGGGTTCGGCGGAAAATCGGGCGACGATAACTGTGCGGTCATCTGTGCGCTTCTCGCGCGCTCTGCCGGACGCCCCGTCAAGTTGCTCAACGCGCGCGAAGATGAGATGTCGGCAACGCGTCCGCGAATGCCGATACGTTATCACGTCAAGCTCGGGTTTTCGCGCGACGGGACCGTTCGGGCAAAAGCGATCGACGTCGTTGCCGATAACGGCGCGTATACGGGAAAATCGATGGCCGTCGTGAGCACGGCAAGCGTTCGACACGACGCGCTCTATCGGTATCCGGCGACGCGCAGCCACACCCGGCTCGTGTACACGAACGTCGTGCCGACCGGTGCATTCCGTGGCTTCGGCAGCGTGCAGTCCGATTGGGCGGTCGAACAGGCGTGGGACGTGGCAGCGAAAAAACTCGGCATCGATCCGGCCGATCTGCTACGGCGAAACGCGGTCGAAACGGGCGACCGGTCGACGCACGATCATCTCATCACGAGTTGCGAGCTCAAGGCGTGCATCGATCGAGCCGTTGAGCTCATCGGGTGGCGTGCGAAGCGTGAACACCGTACACCCAATCGCGGCCTCGGGATCGCGTGCAGCGTCCACGTCAACGGACGGCGCAGCTTCGGCGATTGGGACGGCAGTGCGGCGATCGTGCGCATCAACGAAGACGGCTGCGCGACCGTCATCACCGGCGAAGGCGAGATCGGTCAAGGCGCGCGTACGACCTTGTGCTGCATCGCGGCGGAGGCGCTCGGTTTACCAATCCGCGACGTCGAGGTGACACAGTCCGACACATCGATCGCTCCGCACGCGTTGGGCGCGCTCGCGAGCCGCGTGACGTACGTTGCCGGCAACGCCGTCCTGCGCGCCGCAGAAGCGGCAAAAGCGCAATTACTCGGGGCTACCGCGGAACATCTTTCGACGCCGCGAGAGCGGCTCGACATCCGCGACGGCTGGATCGTATCGCTCGACGGGAGTGGCCCGATGCCCGGTCTTCTGCCGGTATCGGCGGCGGTTCACGCCGCGATCTACCGGCGCAACGGCGGACCGATCGTGGGCGTGGCATCGTTCGATAACCCATCGGTACATCCCGACGAAGTGAAGTTCGGCAACGAATCGGGAGCGTATAATTTCGTCGCATCGGCGGTCGAAGTCGAAGTGGATCCGGAGACCGGGAAGGTCGACGTGCTCGAGATCGTCTCGGTCGTTGACGGCGGGACCATCATCAACCCGCCGATGGCCGAAGGACAAGTACGGGGAGCGATCGCGCAAGGCCTCGGCCTCGCCATGACCGAGTCGTACGTGATCGCCGACGGTAAATTAGAGAATCAAAACTTCGGCGACTACAAGCTGCCGACGATGGGCGATATGCCGAAGGTCACGGTGGCGTTCGCGGATTCCTACGAGCCGTCGGGGCCGTTCGGCGCAAAGGGCCTAGGCGAGATTGCGCTCGACCCCATTCCGGCAATCATCGCGAACGCTATCGACGATGCCGTCGGCGTCCGCATCCACACGACCCCGATCACCGCAGAAAAAGTGTACCGCGCGCTGCGCGAACGCGACCGGAACGGCGCGGTTGGCACGTGAGCGCACCGCAGTTTCGCTTCGCGGAGTCAGTCGACGATGCGACGGCGAGCTTGATGGAACACGGCGACGATGCGCGACTCGTATGCGGCGGCACGGCGCTCGCAATCCTGTTGCGGCAGCGCTTGATCGCACCGGCGTATCTGATCGGTGTCGGGCGCATCCGCGAACTGCAGGCGATCGACGTGCTCGCAAACGGAACGCTGCGGCTCGGCGCCGCCGTGCGGGTCCGCGATGCCGAACTCGATGAAAAGGTGCACCGTTGGCAGGCACTCGGAGAAGCGCTCGCGCATGTCGCGACCCCGCGTATCCGGAACATGGCGACGATCGGCGGCGGAATTGCGCACGCCGATCCTGCGCAAGACCCGATGACTGCGCTGACCGCGCTCAATGCGACCGTACGCGTCGCGGGGCAACGGTCGCGTGATGTGCCGATCGGAGAATTCTTCCTTGATTACTACGAGACCGCACTCGAGGACGGAGAGATGGTCGCCGGTGTCGATGTTCCACCACTCGCCGCCCGAACGGGGAGCGCGTACGTGAAGTTTCTACCGCGTTCGGTCGAAGATTACGGAACGGTTACCGCCGCCGCGACGGTCGTGCTGGATCCCTCCGGCGCGATCATCGATGCGACACTGGCTCTCGGAGCGGTACACGCAACGCCCGTTGCCCCACCGGTCGCGGGCGCATTACGCGGACACGAACCATCGCCGCAGGTGTTCCGCGAGGTTGCCGAGATGGCGCGCGAGCGCGTCGACCCGATCGACGACGTTCGTGGATCGGCGGAATATAAACGCGATATGGCGGTCGTGTTCGGGCGCCGTGCGCTCGAGCTGGCGTCGCAACGGGCGACGGCGGTGCCGGTATGAGTGGTTTGTACGACGTTCACGCCCACCAAGTCGGCGACGACCTGATCGATGCGTTGCGCACAAATGGCGGCGCGTACGACATCGAGATTCGAGCCGAAGCCAACGGCCGTGAGCGCGCGATAATCGGGGGACGGCCGGCGGCGCTGCCGTTTCTTCCAAAACTCTCGAACGTCGACGAGCGACTCGCGCGGATGGACGGCGCCGGGATTGGTCGCCAACTGCTGGCGAGTTGGATGGATCTCGCCGGCTATCATCTTCCGTCGCGCTCCACGCAGTGGTTGTGTCGAGCCCAAAACCAGACGCTCGCGGCGCTTGCGCAAAGCCGGCCCGAGCGTTTCAGCGCGGCTGCGATGGTCCCACTGCAAGATCCCGCTGCTGCCGCATCCGAAGTGCGGTTCGCGGCGGAAACGCTCGGTATGACGGCCGTGCAAATTGGGACGAATATCGAAGGGCGTATGCTTGACGATCCGGAGCTCGATCCGTTTTGGGCCGCCGTCGCCGAGACGGGGATACCGGTGATCGTGCATCCCGCCGAATTAGGCGGGTCGGAGCAATCGCGGCGCTATTTCTTGCACATCCTCGTCGGTAATCCGGCCGAGACGACGGCAGCCGCTGCAGCGCTCATCTTCGGCGGCGTCGTCGAGCGCTTCCCCGATCTACGCTTCTTGCTCGTGCACGGCGGCGGGTTCATCCCGTACCAAATCGGGCGGCTCGAGCGCGGTTTCGTCGCCGCACCGCCGCAATACAAGGCGAAAGCGACGCTGCCACCGTCGAGCTTTCTCAATGCATTTTTCTTCGACACGATCGTGCACGATGCGCGCGCCTTGCGCTACCTCATCGACACCGTCGGAGCGTCGCAAGTCGTCGTGGGCAGCGATTATCCGTTTCCGCTGCAAGACCTCGATCCCGGCGCGACGCTTGCGCGCGTCGCCACAAGCGATGAGCAGGTCGCGATCGCCGGGCAGAATGCGACGCAGCGATTTTGTTGCCACACCGTCATGCCTCAACACACTCCGGAGGGCCGCGCGTGATTCGATCCGTTCGTGATCTCTTCTTCGTAGCGTCACTTGCGACCGCGTTCTGTGCGTCGTTCGCGGCGGCACCCGCGAGGGCTGCCGACGATCCGGTCGTTCGAGTCGCAACGTTGCCGATCGATCCGACCGCCGAAATTTTCTACGCCCAGGAGCTCGGCTTCTTTAAGAAAGCCGGGATCAGCGTTGAAGTTTCGACGTTCACGAACGGCGGCGCATCGGCCGCGGCACTCGTCGGCGGCGCCGTCGACATTGGCCTCGCCGATCTCGTGAGCATGGCGTCAGCGCATTCGCGCGGCTTGCCGCTGACCTATCTCGTGCCGGGCGCCGTTTACACCAAAGACGCGCAAACGTATTTTCTCATCGTACGCAAAGCGTCCACGATCAAGACGGCCAAGGATCTGCACGGTAAGACGATCGCCGTCAACGGGATCAAGAACATCAACCAGATCCCAACCGAAGCCTGGATCGACAACAACGGCGGCGATGCGAAATCGGTAAAGTTCGTCGAGATGCCGTATCCGTCGATGGTCCCCGCGCTCGACGCGGCACGCGTCGACGCTGCCGCGGTCACCGAGCCGACGCTCGCGCTCACGCAAGGGAAATACCGCGTTCTCTCGTTATCCGATAAAAATGTCGCGCCATCGTTTCTCGTCGCCGGGTACGCGACCACGAGCGACTTCGCGCAAAAGCATCCGGAGCTCGTCAAAAAGTTCGTCACCGCGATGGTCGAGACGGCAAAGTGGGCGAACACGCATCGGCCGCAGTCGGCCGCTATTCTCGCGAAAGTTTCAAAACTGACGCCGGACGTGACCGATCGCATGGTACGCGCCTATTACGGCGAGCGGCTCGACGCGGCCCAGATTCAGCCGGTCATTGACGCTGCGGTCAAATACGGCGTGATCGGGAAATCGTTCCCGGCGAGTGAGATCATCGCGGCAGACGGCGCGCGGTAGCCGCGTGAGCCTCGTCTAGTCATGCCGTATCGCGATCTGCGCGAGTACCTTCGCGCGCTCGACGAACGTGGTTTCGTTCGAACCATCGACGAACGAACGAGCAAGGATACGGAGATCGTCCCGCTCGTGCGATTGCAGTTCCGCGGGCTTCCGGAGTCCGAACGGCGCGCGTTCTGGTTCCGGAATGTTACCGACGCGCGCGGGCGCTCATTCGACGGGTCGGTGGTGCTCGGGTCGCTCGGCAGCTCGCGCGCCATCTACGGCGCGGCGTTAGGCGTCGAGCCGCAAGACATCGCGCGGCGATGGGCCGAGGTTCAAGGAAAGCATCTTGCGCCGATCGTCGTCGACCGCGATGCGGCTCCCGTGAAAGAGATCGTGCTGCGTGCGCCCGATCTCGGCGAAGGCGTCGATGCCTTTCCGAACCTGATCTCGACACCCGGTTTCGACCCGGCGCCGTTCATTACGGCGGGCAGCTGGATCACGCGCGATCCGGAGACCGGATCGTACAACCTCGGCATCTACCGCGGGATGATTAAGGCACCCGACCGGATCGGCTGCGCGACGGACGTCAACACGCAACATCTCGCGATTCATTGGGAGAAGGCGCGCCGGCTCGGCCGTCATCTCGAAGCCGCGATTTTTATCGGCGGTCCGCCGTCGCTGCTGCTCGCGTCGGCGAGCAAAGTGCCGTACGGTGTCGACGAATTCGGGCTCGCCGGTGCGCTCAACGGCGCGGCGATCGAGGTTGTCGCGGCGGAAACGGTCGACTGTGTCGTACCGGCCCATGCGGAGATCGTCATCGAAGGGCGCATCCGTACCGACGTGCTCGAGCCTGAAGCACCGTTTGGCGAAGCGAGCGGATACCTTGGTCCCCGCAAGTTGGAGAAAGTCTTCGAGGTTACGGCAATTACGCATCGGCGTGCGCCGATCTACCAGGGAATCGTCAGCGAGTTTCCGCCGAGCGAGAGCACCGTTATGCGCAAAACCGCGTTCGATGCGATCTATCTCCGGCATCTGCGCGATGCATGCAATATTCCGTCCGTCTCGCGCGTTTCGTGTCACGAAATCGCGAGCTGTAACATGCTCTTCGTTATCCAACTCGATCGTCCGCGGCTCGGTCAGCCATGGCAAGCGCTCCGCTCGGCGGCGGGGTTTGATGCGTCGCTCGGAAAGATCTTTATCGCCGTCGATTCCGACGTCGATCCCGACTCGATGGATCTCATCGTCTGGGCACTCTCATACAGCATGCAGCCGCATCGCGACATCGAGATCGTCCGCGGGAAATTGCCACGCCTCGACCCGTCGGTCACGCCGTCGCTCGATCCGCGCCAAGGACGCTATCCCGACGGCCAAGGCGCATCCGCCATCTTAATCAACGCCTGCCGCGAGCATCCGTATCTCCCCGTCTCGCTTCCGCGCCGCGAATACATGGAATCGGCCGCAACGCGCTGGAACGAAGCCGGCTTCCCCAAACTCGACCTGCAAACGCCCTGGTACGGATACCCCCTAACCGAGTGGACGCCCGAAAACGTGCAGGAAGCCGCGCTCGCCGTGAACGGCCGCTATCTCGAAACCGGCGAGAAACTCCTCGCCCGCCAAATCCCCGAACCTTCGTAATCACTCCACCCCGGTAAGCGATGACAACCCCGCCAGCCGCGCGACGTGCGCAAAGCGCACGAGCCCCGTCAACCACGCGACGGACGCAAAGCGCACGAGCCCCGCAACCACGCGACGTGCGCAAAGCGCACGAGCCCCATCAACCGCGCGACGTGCGCAAAGCGCACGAGCCCGCAGAGCCACGATGCCGTAAGGGTAGCTGCTGTGGTGCGGGGCAAGGCGCCGTGGGGCGAAGTGTGCTAAAGCACACGAGTCCCCGCCGCAACGCAGCCCCGCGTCGCAGCAGCAGTCATCACCGAAAGGATTGCATGAGGGCGGTGCTTACTAACGCCCATCCGTCCACTAAGACGAAGAGCAGTAGTTTACACGGTAGCGAGATTACGGGTGGGCTCAGCATGAACATCCCGAGGCCCATGAGGATCGAGGCGACGGCGAGATCGATCGCGACGAACGGGAGATAGAGCGCGACACCGATCGCAAACGCGCTGCGCAACTCGCCGACGATGAACGCGGGGATCAGCACGGTGAGCGGAACGTTGGCCGAGGTTTCGTTTGCGGGGCGGTGCGCAACGTGCGCAAAGAGCCCGATGTCTTTCATCCGCGTTTGTCGCAGCATGAACGTGCGCAATGGGCCCGTTGCGCGGTCGAAAAATTGCGCCTGCGATAGCTTGTGATGCGCGTAGGGTTCGACGGCGTCGTGCGAGATCGCGGCGGCCGTCGGCGACATGACGACGAGCGTCAGGATCAGCGCGAGGCCCGTGAGCACGGCGTTCGGCGGGAGCG
>JAABUQ010013285.1_pt1 | contig 10019 bp, 11 predicted proteins | sample 5560001 | NCBI WGS metagenome assembly JAABUQ01 (sample SAMN10711888, study PRJNA513371) | rock metagenome | isolation source: Antarctica rocks | place: Antarctica: Victoria Land, Finger Mt nord | collected 2015-12-18 | reverse complement strand
CCTGACCCTTGGCGCCTACCCCCTAATCCATGTGTAGGCCGCCGTTGATGTCCAGGTGCGCGCCGTGGATATAGGCCGCGGCATCCGAGGCCAGGAAGACGACCGCGCCGGCGATGTCCTCCGGCCGCCCGAGGCGTCCAAGAGGAATGCGCTCCAATTGCGTTTCGCGCTGGCTCGGAGGCCACGCTTCGACCATGGGGCTCTCCACGGGTCCGGGGTTGATCGTGTTGACGGTCACCCCCGCGCTCCCCGCCACGCGGGCCATCGACTTGGTAAGGCAACTCACGCCCGCCTTGGACACGGAGTAGTTCGCGCCCGCAGCCAGTCCTCCCACCTGCCCGGCCAGTGAGGCGATGTTGACAATGCGCCCCCCGATCCCTTGCGCCCGCATGGCGCGCAACGCCTCGCGGCCGCACAGGAACAGACCCGTCAGATTCACGTCGAGCACGCGCTGCCAATCGGCCAGCGAGAGTTCCTCCAGCGGCACGGCTTGGAAGACGCCGGCGCAATTGACGAGCACGTCGAGGCGGCCGTAGGCCTCGAGCACACGAGAGATCACCGCGGCCACGTCCGCCTCACGCGTGATGTCGGCGGCGAGGCCGAGCGCCTCCACGCCGCGCGCCCCCGCCATGTCCGCGACGCCATCGGCCGCCCCCTGGTCGAGGTCGACCACCACGATCGCCGCGCCCTCGCCGGCCAGCGCATGGGCGCAGGCCCGCCCGATCGCGCCTCCGCCGCCGGTGATAACCGCCACCTTCCCCTGCAGCCCCGTTTCCATGACTCGCGCTCCTCGTTTTGTTCATCCGTCAGCAGTAGACTTAATAGTAACGCCTGCGCATACAAACTATAGTAACGCCTGCGCATACAAGCTAGCGATTAGCATTTCGGAGGTGAAAGACGTGGCAGACGACGACAACGGGCAAAACACGGCGGACTACCTGTCGCGCCTGTTTGGCCTACACGGTCGCGTCGCCGTCGTGACGGGCGGGACCGGCGTGCTGGGGAGCGTCATGGCCCATGGTCTGGCGCGGGCGGGCGTCAAGGTCGCCATCCTCGGGCGGCGCCGCGAGCGCGCGGAGGAGGTCGCCGCCGCGATCGACGCGGCGGGCGGCGCGGCGCTGGCCGTCCCGGCCGATGTGCTGGACAAGGCCGCGCTGGAGGGCGCGCGCGACACGGTACTCGCGGCGTGGGGCCACGTCGACATCCTCGTCAACGCGGCGGGCGGCAACACACCCGCCGCGACCACGAGCGACGAGGTGGCGTTCAGCGATCTGCCCGCCGAGGCCCTGCGGCAGGTCGTCGACCTCAACCTGCTCGGCACGCTGCTGCCAAGCCAGGTGTTCGGCGCCGCCATGATGCGCGGCCGCCCCGATCCGGAGAGCCAGCGCGACCGGGGCCGGCAGGGCGCCGATGGGTGCATCGTCAACATATCCTCGCTGGCGGCGGGCCGTGCGCTCACCCGTGTGGTCGGCTACGGCGCGGCCAAAGCCGCCGTCGACAACGCGACGCGCTGGCTGGCCGTCGAATTGGCGCGGTCGCACGGGCAAGGCCTGCGCGTCAACGCCATCGCGCCGGGCTTCTTCGTGGCCGAGCAGAACCGCCGGTTGCTGCTCGAGGACGACGGCTCGCCGACGCCGCGCGGCCAGAGCATTATCGCGCACACACCGGCCGGCCGCTTCGGTGAACCGGGAGAGTTGGTAGCCACGCTATTGTGGCTGTGCGGGCCGGGGGCGTCCTTCATTACCGGCGTCGTCGTGCCTATTGACGGCGGATTCGGCGCGTTCAGCGGGGTGTAGCTGACAGCCGTCAGCCGTCAGTAAGGTGCGCGCCGGGGATTGTGATGGTGGACGCCGTGGGCCTGGCCACGTCTCACAATCGTGGGGCGCGCGTCATTACGCGCGTCATTAAGAGACCACCGGCAGCAATAGATTATCATGGAACTAGCGTTATGTCCCGTGACGTTTGACTGATAGCTGATAGCTGATAGCTGATAGCTGATAGCTGATAGCTGATAGCTGATAGCTCATTGAGAGGGAGAGAATAATGGCAGACGAGCAAACCTTCACGCTGGCCGTCAACTACTGGCCGCGCAAGAAGGCCATGTACTGGTGGAAAGACTTCGACCGCGCCGAGGTTGAAACCGAGTTCGCCCAGATCGCCGCTCTCGGCCTGCATGTGGCGCGCATCTTCCTGTTCTGGGAAGACTTCCAGCCGGCCCCCGAGCGGGTCAACGACGCGGCGCTGGCCGACCTCGGCACGGTCCTCGAGGTGGCGCGCGAGGCGGGCATCAAGGTGATGCCGACCTTCTTCACCGGCCACATGTCCGGCATCAACTGGTGGCCGCGCTGGGCGCTGCGCGACGAAGAGGACCTCGAAGGCATGCTGCGCGTCACCGACGGCCAGTACACCACGCGCGCCGGCCGCGACCCCTATGCCGACCCGTTCATGATCGAGGCCGAGAACCGCCTCGTCGACGCCGTGTGCTCCCGCTACGGCACGCATCCCGCGGTCTACGCCTGGAACTTCTCCAACGAGCCGGACCTATTCGCCGTTCCCGCCACCTACGCCGACGGCGCGGCCTGGAACCTCAACCTGACCACGCAGGTGCGCAAGCATTCGGCGCTGCCGGTCAGCGCGGGCATGCATATGGTCACGCTCAACAGCTACAACGGTTTCCGCCCCGACCTGCTCGCCCCCAACAACGACTACCTCTCCATGCACGGCTACAGCATCTACTACGCGCCGACCGAGGGTGACGACCCGCTCAACAGCGATGTGGTGCCGCTGGCCTGTCTCGTCACCGAGGCGCTCGGCGGCAAAGGCGTCCTGTTCGAGGAGTTCGGTTACGCCTCCTCCGAGCGCGGCGACATCTCGGAGCATAAAACGGTGCGGCGCGGGGCGCGCGAGAGCCTGCAGTACTTCGCCGACGACGCGGCCGGCGGCCGCTACTACACCGAGGTGTTGGAGAAACTGGCGCGCTGCGGCGCGCTCGGCGCGGGCGCCTGGATGTACTCGGACTACGACCCGGCGCTCTTCACGAAGCCGCCCTTCGACACGCACGAGCACGAGCGATTCTTCGGCCTCACGCGCGCCGACGGCTCGGTCAAGCCCTCGGGCGAGGCCGTGCGCGCCTTCTCACAGAGGGTCGCGGCGGGCGAAACGTTCGCGCGCACAGTCGGCCCACTGCGGCTCGACCCCGACGCCTACTACCTCGACCCCTCGGGCAACTTCGACCGCCTCTTCTATGAGTATCGCGGTCACATTTGAGGAACCTATGGACGAGGCGCGTTTAGTCAAGATCAGCAAGTACCTGGCGAAGCACCTACGGCATCAGCCGGAGCGGCTGGGCCTGACGCTGGCGCCGGGAGGCTGGGTACGCGTGGACGATCTGCTGCGCGCCTGCGCCCGGCAGAGCTTCCCCGTCACGCGCGCCGAACTCGACCTGGTCGTGGCCAACAACAGCAAGAGCCGCTTCGCCTACGACCCGACGGGCGCGCTGATCCGCGCCAACCAGGGGCACAGCGTGGAGGTCGACCTGCGGTTGGAGCCGGTCGAGCCGCCGGACGTACTCTACCACGGGACGGGACATGGCGCGGTCGAGGTCATTGGGCAAGAGGGGCTGCGGCGCATGGCGCGCCACCATGTGCATCTCTCCGCCGACGTACCGACGGCGACCGCGGTCGGCGCGCGGCACGGCCGACCCGTCGTCTTCGCCGTCGACGCGGCCGCGATGCGGCGGGACGGCCACACCTTCTACCGCTCCGCCAACGGCGTCTGGCTCGCCGACGAGGTCCCGCCGCGCTATCTCAGCGTCACCAATGGACCATAGCATGCCCACACTCGTACTCCCGCCGCGCCATACGGCGGACTCGAACCGCATGCGCACGGCCGCGCTACGGGCGGGATGGGAGGGTGGAACGTTTCATCGGTTGGCGTGTCCCCGAGCAACTGCGTGGCCAGGGCACAGTGCTGCGCGGACGAAGATCGCGCGTGGCTCCACAAGCTGCCGGATACGAAACTGTAATGAAGCACGAGGGGGCTGACGACTCGCCCCGGCGATAGCCTCCCCGTCCAGGGACAATGGTAGTCTCGTATACTGTAATGATGGTAGTCTCGTATACTGTAATGAAAGATGGCGTGCAGGTGAGAAACGGGGCGGGAACCATCGTGGCGCGACAAGAAGAAACTTTCACGACCTATGACTACCTTGTTGAGCGTCCGCATCCCTGGCGGAAACAGCTGTCGTTGCGCGGGCGCAACATCACAGTCGGGCAATTCGTGGCAAGTATGCGCGCTAACAACCTGAGTCCCGAGGACGCCGTGGACAATTTCGATGTACCCTTGACGCAAGTCATGGAAGTTTTAGCATACTACGCGACCCACCAAGCCCTCGTCGACGAGGAATTGCACGAAGACAAGCGACGTTTGTAGGCCAAGGGGTACGCGAGCAAGCTCCACATGTTCAACAACTGACGATACTGACATGCACTGTGACGGAGGAGGCTGCGGCCTTCGGCAGCGTTGCCCTCGATAGCCCGAGTGTGGGCCTACTGGCGGCGGTCGTCGTGGACTTGGGCTCATCGCCAGCAGAGAGTGGGCCATCATCGACGGCTAACGCCGCGTGGAACTTCGGGCGCTACAGTTACGACCCCGCCCGCGTCTTGCTCGTCTTCAATACACATGTCGCGACGGGACGACGCCATTACGAACGAGAACTGCGCATGGATACGCTGAGTGTCAGATATTGAGTTATGATGGATAGAGCGTGGCAACGTCTGCGGACTCTCCTACTCGGACTCCTGACCATCCTCATGGCGCTGTTTCGCCCCAGCCTGCGACACTCGCCGCTCATCACGTCGCAGCGCAGACCGCTCGGCGTGTTATGCGCTATCCTTGCTTTCATCGGCGGCAACGTAATATGGTCGTTAACATCACTGCCCCCAAATATCGCAACACTATCACGCTTGATGTCTGGCATCGGATGTGTTGTATACATTCTGGTTATTCTGCTTGTCCCTGACGACTACTTGGAATCGACACGACCGATAAGATAGTAGTAACTCTACTTACACATCTGACAAGCTTGAAGGACATATTCGTTGGAGTCGGTACGCACGGTCGCGGCGACGCGCTATGTGACGCCGTTGCGTGAGGGCGGCTCGCTGCCGGCCATCGTGGAGGCCGACGACGACGGGCTCTACGTGCTCAAGTTTCGCGGCGCGGGGCAGGGGCAGCGCGCGCTAATCGCCGAGCTCGTGGCCGGCGAGTTAGGGCGCGCCCTGGGGCTACCCGTACCGGAACTCGTCTTCGTCGAGCTTGATCCGGTACTGGGCCGCTCCGAGCCGGACCCCGAGATCAAGGCGCTGATCGAGGCTAGCCCCGGCCTTAACCTGGCCCTCGACTACCTGCCGGGCTCGCTCGACTACAACCCGCTCCTGGCCCCTCCCCCCGATCCCGACCTCGCCGCGCGCGTCGTGTGGTTCGACGCCTACATCTCGAACGTCGACCGCACCGTGCGCAACACCAACATGCTCCTGTGGCACAAGCGGCTCTATCTAATCGACCACGGCGCCTCGCTCTACTTCCACCACTCGTGGGCCGACTACCTCGCGCGCAGTCGCAGCCCGTTCCCTCAAATCAAAGACCATGTGCTGCTCCCCGTCGCGGGCGACATCCGCGCCGCCGACCGCGAACTGGCTCCGCTGCTGACGCCGGAGGCTATCGCCGGCGCCGTAGCGCTGATCCCCGACGCGTGGCTGCGGGATGAGCCCCTGTTCGCTGGACCCGACGAGCACCGCGCAGCGTACCGCGCCTATCTGGAGAGCCGCCTGCAAGACCCGCGGCCGTTCGTCGAGGCGGCGGAGCAGGCCAGGCAAGACAGACAGGACGGACATGCCTGAGCTCGCCTCGTACGACTACGCCGTGATCCGCGTCGTCCCGCGCGTGGAGCGCGAGGAGTTCGCCAATGTGGGCGTCATCATGTTCTGCCGCACCCAGCGCTACCTCGGCGCGCGCGTCGAACTGCACCGCGCGCGCCTCGCCGCCCTGTCCCCCGACACGGACCCCGACGAGATCGAGCGCCACCTCGCCGTGATCCCGGCGATCTGCGCGGGCGGCGACAGGTCGGGTGCGATCGGCGCGCTCTCCCTGGCCGAGCGATTCCACTGGCTGGTAGCCCCGCGCAGCACGGTCGTACAGACCTCGCGCGTACACTGCGGCCTCTGCGGCGACCCCGCCGCGACGCTCGATCACCTGATGGAAAATCTGGTTAAATGAACATGCGCTTGGCGTTCTCTACTAACCTTTGGAGGTCCCTATGACCGTGCCCCGCGTATCGCGCAAGAGCGTGGACATCGTGCTCAAGTACACGGCCGAGGCCCTTGGTGGGGCGTTGTTCGCGCGCTTCGGGCTGCCCTTCCCGCCCATCGTGGCCGGCCTGCCCTCCGAGTTGCCTCAGCTGGTGATCACCTCGCAGCAGACCGACCTGCTCTTCCTGCTCGCCGACGGCTCCATCCTGCACCTCGAGTTCCAGACCACGCGTCGCTCCGGCGACCTACTCCGCTTTGCTGCTTATCATCTGGCCGTCTATGAGCAGTACAAGCGCCCCGTCCGCACCGTCGTGCTCTACGGGGCCGGCATCCGCAGCGCCCGCGACACGCTCGACACGGGCGCGGGCGCGCTCGTCTTCCGCGTGCAAAACATCTTGGTCGGCCGCGAGGACGGCGACGCCGCGCTGCGTCGGCTGCCCGAGAAGGCGACGCGCGGCGAGCCATTCACGGAGACCGACCGCATCGACTTGATCCTGGCGCCGCTGATGCGCCAGCGCCGCCCCATTGCCGAGGTGGCGCGCGACGCGGCGCGGCTGACCGTGCACCTACCCCAGGAGCAGCGGGAGATGACGGTGGGGGCGCTGCTCGGTTTGTCGTATCCTGATATCAGCGACGACGTAGCAATAGCCATACTGGGGGAGTTAGGCATGACGGCACTATCACAGGCCCTCGAAGCGCGAGGCGAGGCGCGGGGCGAGGCGCGGGGCAAGCTCGAAGGCAAGCGCGAGGCGGTCCAGCGCATTTTGCGCCGGCGGTTCGGCACTATTCCAGTGACCATAGAGCGGCGCATCGACGCCGCCACCACGGAACACCTTGACGAGTTGATCGATCGCGCGGTCGCTATCGAGAGCATCGACGCATTCTGACCACGCTTGGTACGGTGTCATAAATAAGCGCGGGTCGATGGCGTCGCCTGCTCCCGTTTGCCGGTCCGTTACCGGGAAACGCTCTTGCCGGTCGCGCCGTGGCGGGGGCCCGCCGGTCGCGCCGCAGCCGCGAACGCCGTGCGGTCCTGCTCCGCTAGGGCCAGGGCCTCGGCCAGCAGACCGATCGTGTCCTTCTGTGGCGCGCGGTGCAGTCCACGCTCGAGGTCGCTGATGGCGCGCACGCTGAGTTTGGCGTGCTCGGCCAACTCCTCCTGGGTCAGGCCCGCCGCCACTCGATGGCGCTTGAGCAGCGCCCCGAAGCCGGGCGACGGAGGGGATACGGGCGCGGGTGGTGCGACCTTCTCCTCACCATCAACCGCCGGCCCGTCGATCGGAGCGGGCGCGACCGGATTGGGCAGGTAGACCGGCTCGACGTAGGCGGTGAGCCCGCGCACGGCGGTAACACGCACACGCTGACCCACGGGTATCCGCTCGACCGGCGAGGCGATGCGCGCCGTCCAGAACTCGGCCTTGCCAACCTGGATCGTGCCGTTGTCGCACGTCACGGTGTCGGTGACCGTGGCGAAGCGATCGACCAGGGCGAGGCCTTGGTCGATCATGGGGCGCGCCGGCTCGCGCCCCGTCAATAGACGCAGCAGGCGCGGCCGCGCCAGGCCGATGAGCAGGATCGCGAGGGCCACGAAAATCCCGACCTGCAGGGGCGCGGCTACCGCCGCGAACGCCACGAGGGCGGCGACGACGAACGCGGCAAGGGCCACGTTGAGCAGGAACAAGGCCATGGACAGGGACTCGCCGGCGAGCGCCAGCACGCCTATCAACAACCACAACCACCACGCCACGACAACTCTCCCCTGCTACGCCCCTCTTGCCCCACCATTGTACAGCGATGCACAACACTGACCCCGTGTCTATTCCGCGTCTATACTAGGCGTTACGCCACTAACCCAATGTCTATGTGAACGTTTAGGTGGGCCTTTAGGTGGGTCGCGCTGCCCTTTGGTGGTGTTCACGGGCGGTTATATGACGCAGACTAGGGTTAGGAGGGATCGCTAAGAGGCAGCCCGGTATAAGATGAGTAAGGAGAGCATTATGACCTGTCGGATTAGGGGCAAGCGACACACGAATGGGAAGGGGAGGCCGAGACCATGTCACCGGGGCTATGGGTACTGATAGGCGTCGTGGCTCTGCTGGGCGAGGCGCTGAACACGCAACTGTTCCTGCTTAACACGGCGGTCGCCGCGTTCATCGTCGCGGCGCTGGCGGTGTTCCTTGGGATGTTCCTTGGGCCATCTCTTCAGTTAGCTCTGTTCGTCGTGCTCTCGCTGCTGCTGCTTGGCCTGGTCCGCCCGCGCCTGCTACACGCGCTAGCCGGCCACACACAGCGCCGCACGCTGACCATCGTCGGCCGGTTGGTCGACCGCGCGGCCACGGTGACGCAGACCGTGACGGCCCACAGCGGGACGATTCGGGTCGGTAACGCGGACTTCTGGACGGCGCGCACGAACGGGCCGCTGCCGCCTATCCAGGCCGGGCGGGACGTGCGCATCGCCTACGTCGACGGGCTCACCGCCTACGTCGAACCTATCACGACAGTACTCGGCGAGGAAACACTCGCGCCGGACAGCGCGCCGCTCATGATGGCGCGAGAGACACAAAAAATACTAGAAAGAGGAAAATGAGTCGGGGAGTGAGGGCGCCTGCCGCGTCCGCAACTCGTTGAGCAGTTGGCGCGCCGCGGCCTGCTCGGCGCCCTGGCGGTTGAGGCCTTCGCCGCGCGCGGCACCCTGCCCCTCGACCGCGACCTCGGCCACGAAGCGGCTATCGTGCGCCGGCCCGCTGCGCTCCAGGATGCGGTAGCGCGGTGTGACGCGGAACACGCCCTGGGTGTACTCCTGAAGCTCCGACTTGGCGTTGCGATGCAGGTCGTCGGCTAGGATGAGCGGCAGGCGCCGGCGGAAGAAGGGGTCAAGGAAACGCGCCGTGCGCGCGAAGCCCTGGTCGATGAAGATGGCCCCGACGACGGCCTCGAAGGCCTCGGCCAGCACGGAGGACACGCCGCGCCCCTGCGGCCCCTCCTCGGCCCGGCTGACCGGCACGAATAGCCCCAGCTCGATCTCCGCGGCGTACTGCGCCGCGGTAGAGCGCCGCACCAGGGCCGAGCGCAGCGCCGTCAGCGGACCCTCGGCCAGGTCGGGCTGAGTGCGGTAGAGGAACGAGGCCGCGGCCGCGCCCAGGACGGCGTCGCCCAGGAACTCGAGCCGTTCGTTCGAGGGGCGGCCATCGTCCTTCCCCTCGCTCTCCGCCGCCTCGTTGCTCGATACGTGCGCCAGGGCAAGTTCCAGCGCCTCTTGCCGGCGGAACGTCACGCCGAGGCGGCGCTCCAACTCGCCCAGAGGCGGACGCTCAGCCTCCAACGCGGCCCCCGAACGAGTCGATAGTCGAAGGTCGAAAGTTGAAAGTGATCATGCGATGTAGCGGTCTCTCCTCTATCTATCGTGTTACATCGACGGACGGTATAATTATGATGTCAAGCGCCCCTGCGTCCATAAATGCCCTAAACACCTAGTTGGCAGATAGATCGCACGCAAAGCCTTCTATCTACTAACGACTAATGACTATCTACTTGGGAGAATATACCATGCCGTTCTACGAGTATAAGTGCGCCGACTGCGACAAGCCTTTTGAAATGCTCGTCGGCTCGCCGGCGCTGGCTGACAGCGTCGTGTGCCGCTACTGCGGGAGCGAGAGCGTGCGACGCCTCGTGTCATCCTTCGCCGCGCGCTCTAACGGGCCGAGCGCTTTG
>JAABUQ010013284.1_pt1 | contig 10019 bp, 6 predicted proteins | sample 5560001 | NCBI WGS metagenome assembly JAABUQ01 (sample SAMN10711888, study PRJNA513371) | rock metagenome | isolation source: Antarctica rocks | place: Antarctica: Victoria Land, Finger Mt nord | collected 2015-12-18 | reverse complement strand
AGGGTCCGCGCATTCTCATGGACGTCCATCCGGGGCTCCGGGTTGTGGGGGGTCAGCCTCGCAACCACAGCTTCTCAGCCCAGCCCCAGAGGGACAACCTCCATAGCAGCGACATCTAGAGCGTGATTAACCTGGGGTGATCACGCTCTAGACCATGATCGTGTCAGGTTGACCCGATCATGGTCCAGCCTCTCGTTTTGGCGAGGGCGATTCACGCCTGAGGTTGAACCAACCTCAAACGATCGCGCTCTAGGATCACGCTCCGCCTGACCGGGCAAAGGCGGCGAGCGTGCGGTCGCGCCGGTCGTCCAGCCTGGCCGCCGCCGCCGCCGCGCTGAAATGCTCGCGTGCGCGCGACTGTCCGCCCGCGGACAGGACGGCGCGCCGCCCGGGATCGCCGGCCAGGTCCAGCAGGGCCTGCGCGAACGAGGCCGGATCGTCGGGGTCGATGGTCACGGCCGCGTCGCCCGCCACTTCGGCGAGGCCGCCGCGGCCGGAGTAGACGAGGGCGGCGCCGCACGCCATCGCCTCCAGGGCGGTCAGGCCGAACGGCTCCTCCCAACGGCTCGGCACCACCACGATGGCGGCACGCGCCATGGCGCGCAGCACCGCGTCGTGGGGCTGGAAGCCGCGCAGGACGACGCCGGCCGCGTCCGCCTCCGGTCGCAGGCCGCGTATGAAGCCCGTGTCGGGCGCATCCGGCGAGAAGCCGTCGGCGCCGATCATCTCCGCGCGCCAGCCAGGCAGCTGCGGCAGCGCCCTGGCGCAGGCGGCGACGAAGAGGTCGGGCCCCTTGTCCGGCACGATGCGGCCGGCGAACAGGATGAGCTGCTCCCGCCGCTGCGGCGGCAGGCCGGCCGGCAGCTCGGCCATGTCAAGTGCGTTATGGATCACGACTGGCATTCGGTCGGAGGGCATCGGGTCGGACGACGTCGCAACCCCCTCCAGCAGGCAGCGGCGCAGGAAGTCCGACACCGTGACGACCTGGGACAGGCGCTTGAGCAGGCGCCGGCGCGCGCCCGGCGAGCGGGCGCCGCGCATGCTGCGCGGGTCGTTGTGCAGGAACAGGCCGACCGGACGGTGCGGGAAGCGGCGTGCCAGCCAGAGTGCCAGGTCGGGCTTGTTGTGCACCTCGATGAGGCCGGGCGGCAGCGGCGCCAGCAGCCGCGCCAGCGCGATCGCGTAACGCCGCGTCATGGTGCGCGGCCACCAGCCCGGCATGCGGGCCGGCAGGAAGTCGATCCCCGGATAGGCCGGCCCCTCGAACGGCGGGCCGATGACCAGCGCCCGGTAGCGCGACCGGGCGGCGAGGCGCCGCACCACCATCGCCACCGCGCCTGCGCAGGCCGGGCCGAACGCCTCGCGATGCGGCAGCACGATGATGACGCGCGGCGGCGAGGGGCTGTCGGCAGGCATCGGATCGATACCTTAAAGCAGCATCGGGCGGATCGGAACCAGATCGAGCTGCGTCCTTCCCGATCCCGGCGAATTCCGAAGCCGGCCATGCGCCGCGCACGCTTGCCCGGAATCGCGGTTCGGCGCTAGAAACCGCTCATGTTCCGCCTCCATCCCTCCCTATCCAGGTCGCGCCTGGCTTTCGCCGCCATCCTGTGCGGCCTCGGCCTGTCCGGTTGCAGCGGGCAGCAGATCGAGCGCGATTTCGGGCTCGTGCGCGACGCGCCTGACGAGTACACGGTGACCACGCGGGCCCCGCTCTCGATGCCGCCGGACGCGCAGATCACGGCGCCGCAGCCGGGTGCCGCGCGTCCGCAGGAGCAGAGCACGCGCACCCAGGCGCTGGAGACGCTGGCGCCGGACGTGGCGCTGCAGGGGGCGAACGGCGCCAACTCTCCCGGCCAGGCCGCGCTGGAGCAGACCGCCGCCGCCAGCAGCGCAGCGCCCACCGGTGCCGGCCGCGGCGAGCTCGACCGTCCCGGCACCGGCTTCGTCGACGAGCTGATGTTCTGGCGTGGTGGTGCCGCCGGTTCGGTGGTCGACGCCGAGGCCGAGAAGCGCCGGCTGCAGGACAACGCCGCCCTGGGCCGCGCGCCGACCGACGGCGCCACGCCGACCGTCAAGGTCAGCAAGCCCGGCCTGTTCTGAACGCCCAGCCTGTTCTGAATGAGCGCATGACGCCGCTGATCCGGCGGCTGTCCGAGCATGTCGTCAACCGGATCGCCGCCGGCGAGGTGATCGAGCGGCCCGCTGCCGCGGTCAAGGAGCTGGTCGAGAACGCGATCGACGCTGGCGCGCGCCGGATCGCGGTGCGGCTCGACGGCGGCGGCATCGACCGCATCGTGGTCACCGACGACGGCACCGGCATGACGCCGGAGGCCTTGCTCCTGGCGGTGGAGCGGCACTGCACCTCCAAGCTGTCCGACGAGACCCTGGTGCGCATCGAGACGCTGGGGTTCCGCGGCGAGGCGCTGCCCTCCATCGGCGCCGCCGCCCGTCTCTGTCTGACCTCGCGGCCGCCGGGTGCCGCGGAGGCCTGGCAGCTGCGCGTGGAGGGCGGCGTGGTCGGCGCGTGCGCGCCCTGTGCCGGCTCCACCGGCACGCGCGTGCTGGTCGAGGAGCTGTTCTTCGCCACTCCGGCACGTCGCAAGTTCCTCAAGAGCGCCCGCATCGAGGCGGGCCACGCCGAGACCGTGCTGCGCCGCCTCGCCCTGGCCACGCCGCAGGTCGCCTTCAGCGTCGAGTTCGACGGCCGTATGATACTCGAGCTGCCCGCCGCCGATCGCGCCACCCGCGTCGCCGCCCTGCTGTCGGAGGCGGGCGCGAACGGTCAGGCGGGGGGTGGACAGGCGCAGGGCGGCTACCAGGGGCTGCTCGACATCGCCGGCGAACGCGACGGGATGGTGCTGCACGGTTTCGCCTGCGGGCCGGCGGTGCATCGCGCTACGACGTCCGGACAGTTCCTGGTGGTGAACGGGCGCCCGGTGGCGGATCCGGTGCTGCGCACCGCGGTGCGCGTCGCCTACCGCCACGTCATCCGCTTCGGCAGGCACCCGGTGCTGGCGCTGTTCCTGAGCATCCCGCCGGAGCGGCTGGATGTGAACGTGCACCCGGCCAAGACCGAGCTGCGCTTCGCCGATGCGGAAGCCGTGCGGTCGCTGGTGATCGGCAGCCTGGGCCGCGCGCTCTCCGGCGGCGCCGGACAGGCCGGCGTCGGCGTCGCGGCGTTGCAGTCGCGCGGGTTCTCGCCGGCACGGATCTGGTATCCGCCGGAAGCACCGGCCGCGTCCGGCTTGCCGGGATTCGCCGAGAGCGCGCCGCCGCCTTTCAGCGGCACGCTGCCACTCGCCGCGCCGCAGGCGCGCAAGCTCGAAGCCGCCGCACCCGGTCGGCGGGCGGACCCGGCGCATCCACTCGGCGCCGCGGTGGCGCAGGTGCTCGACACCTACGTCATCGCGGTGGCAGGCGATGGCAGCCTGGTGCTGGTCGACCAGCACGCGGCGCACGAGCGGCTGACGCACGAGGCCCTGCGCGAGCAGTATCTCGGCGGCGCGGTGGCCGCGCAGCGCCTGCTGCTGCCCGAGGTGGTCGAACTGCCGCGCGCGCATGGCACCCTGCTGCTCTCGCACGCGGCCGCCCTGCCACGACTCGGGATCGACATCGAGCCGTTCGGCGGCCAGGCGGTGCTGGTGCGCGCGCTGCCGGTCCTGCTCGGCAACCCCGATGCCGCCGCCCTGCTTCGCGACGTCGCCGAAGAGCTCGCCGCCGACGAGCTGACGGCACCCGAACAATCCTCCGCGCTGACCGGTCGCCTGGACGCGGTGATCGCCCGCCTGGCCTGCCACGGCAGCATACGCGCCGGACGCACCCTGCAGCGCGACGAGATGGACGCGCTGCTGCGTCGCATGGAAGCGACCCCGCGCGCCGCCACCTGCTCGCACGGCCGCCCCACCTACCTCAAGCTGAGCCGGCACCAGATCGAGCGCCTGTTCGGGCGGGCTTGATCAAGCGGGGCCTGAACGGATCGGCGCGCGCCGCGTAATGCTGCGCACGCTGTGCAGGGATATCTAACCTGTCTAGCCTATATCGCGCCGCTCCGGCCGGTTCACCGATGATCGAGATCCAGACACGTGCATCTGCCCCTGCTCTCCCTGGTCACCTTCCTGCCCCTGCTCGGGGCGCTGTCGCTGCTGCTGATGCGCGGCACCGCCGAGCACGCCCAGAACGCCGCGCGCTGGATCGCGCTCTGGACCAGCCTGCTGGTGTGGGCGCTCTCGCTGGGGCTCTGGCTCGGCTTCGATGCGTCGCATCGCGGCTTCCAGTTCGAGGAGCGGGCGGACTGGATGCCGGGCTTCGGGGTCTCCTACCATCTCGGCCTCGACGGCATCAGCCTGCTGTTCGTGCTGCTCGCCACCACCCTGACGCCGATCGCCATCGCCGCCTCCTGGCGTCAGGCTGGCGGCCGGATACGCGACTACATGCTGACCGTGCTGCTGCTGGAGACCACCCTGATCGGGCTGTTCTCGGCGCTGGACTTCGTCGTGTTCTACGTGTTCTTCGAGGCCACCCTGATCCCGTCGAGCCTGCTGATCGGCATCTGGGGCGGCGAGAAGCGTGTGGCCGCCTCGCTCAAGTTCTTCCTGTTCACCTTCGGCGGCTCGCTGTTCATGCTGATCGCGCTGATCGCGATGTGGCGCATCGCCGGCACCACCGACATCCCGGTGCTGCTCGGCACCCGCTTCGCGCCGGCCACCCAGATGTGGATGTTCCTGGCCTTCGCGCTGGCTTTCGGCGTGAAGCTGCCGCTGTTCCCGCTGCATGGCTGGATGCCGGACGCCTACACCGAAGCGCCGGCGCCGGCCGCCGTGCTGATCTCCGGCGTGCTGTCCAAGGCGGGCGCCTACGGCTTCCTGCGCTTCGCCATCTCGATGCTGCCGGACGCCTCGCAGCGCGCCGCACCCTGGATGATCGCGCTCGGCATCGTCGCGGTGATCTACGCCGCCATCATCGCCCTCGCGCAGACCGACATGAAGCGGCTGATCGCCTACTCCTCGTTCTCGCACATGGGGCTGATCCTGGTCGGGCTGTTCACCCTGAACGGCGCCGGCGTCGACGGGGCGGTGTTCCAGATGCTCAGCCACGGCATCATCATCGCCGCCCTGTTCCTGATCGTGGGCATGCTGTCCACGCGCCTCGGCACCGGCGAGATCGCCGGCTTCGGCGGGGTCGCGCACCGGATGCCGGTGCTGGCCGCGCTGACCATGCTGTTCGCCATGGCCAATATCGGCCTACCCGGCACCGGCGCCTTCGTCGGCGAGCTGCTGGTGATGATCGGCGCGATCCAGGTCGGCTTCTGGGTGGCGCTGCTCTCCGGCATGAGCATGATCCTGGGCGCGGTCTACATGCTGGTAATGTATCGCCGGGTGATGTTCGGCGCCGCCTCCGGCTTGGTCGGGGCGCTGCGCGACCTGACGGCGCGCGAGGTCGCGGTGCTGGCCCCGCTGGCGCTGATCACGCTGTGGATGGGCATCCACCCCTCCTCGTTCACGCGCGTGTTCGATCCGACCGTGCGCGTGCTGGCGCAGGGCTACGCGTCGCCGCAGCAGGCGAGTTCGGACCCCGCCGCGGCACTGGCGGCGCGCTAGAGCATGATCGGCTCGATCATGCTCCGCTTAACTGAGGAAAGAGCAGCTTTATCAATCAAGTTGAATCGTGAAGCGATCCAACTTGAACTGATGCTGTTCTAAGGATGCCTGACATGCCAGCCGACACGAATATCATGAGCCCGACCACTGCGAGGCTGGCGCCACGGCAGCCGCCGCACCAGATGCGTACTATGCTTGCCCTGTCCGATACACGCCTGCCGGTCCCGCCGCTCAAGTCTGGGCGGCGGTCCCAGGTCGAAGCCTTCCTGGTGCTGCGCCGCAACCCGCTCGAGCTGTGGGGGCCGGATGCCTACGAGCACGGCATCCTGCCCGGCAAGTTCCTCGGCCGCCTCCAGCTGATGCTGAACGACCCGGTGGCGATCCGGCACGTGCTGCTCGGCAACCACGAGAACTACCAGCGCAACGAGCCCACCCGCCGCGTGCTGCGGCCAATCCTCGGCAAGGGTTTGTTCCTGGCGGAGGGCGAGAGCTGGCGCCACCAGCGCCGGGTGATCGCGCCGAGCCTGGCGCCGCGCGTGATGCCGATCCTGATCCGCCACATGCTGCGCGTGATGGACACCGTGGAGGGCGAGCTGGACGTGCGGCTCGGACGGCCGGTGGACCTGATCTCGGTGCTGCAGCGCCTGACGCTGGACATCGCCGGGCAGTCGATGTTCTCGCTGGAGATGGGCCGCTTCGGCGCCGACATGCGCGGCCTGATGATGCGCTATGCGCTCAACCACGCCAAGGTCGGCGTACTCGACCTGATGCTGCCGGGACACGTGCCGTCGCCGCTGGATCGCGGCCGCGCGGCGTTCCGCAAGGACTGGCTGGCGCTGATCGACCGCATCGTCGAGGCGCGCGACCAGGTGCCGCGCCCCGACGACGAGCCGCGCGACCTGCTCGACCTGCTGCGTGCGGCGCGCGATCCCGAGACAGGGGAGGGCTTCGACCAGGCGCAGCTGCGCGACGAGGTCTCGACCCTGATCCTGGCCGGGCACGAGACCACCGCCGTGTCGCTGTTCTGGGCCTGCTACATCGCCGCCCGCCGGCCCGAGATGCAGGCGCGCATCGCGGCCGAGGCGGAGGCCGCCGACCTCTCCGCGCCGGATGCGGTGTCGCGGCTGCCGTTCACCCGCGCCTTCCTCGACGAGACGCTGCGCCTGTATCCGCCCGCCTACCTGATCGTGCGTGAGGCGCAGGCAGCCGACGAGATCATGGGCCGGCCGATCGCCGCGGGGACGGTCATCAGCATCTCGCCCTGGGTGCTGCACCGCCATCGGCTGCACTGGCTGGACCCGGAGCGGTTCGACCCACAGCGCTTCCTGCCCGGGGCCACGCCGCCGGACCGCATGGTCTACATGCCGTTCGGCGCCGGCCCGCGCATCTGCGTCGGCGCGCAGTTCGCGCTGACCGAGGGGGTGCTGGTGCTGGCGCGTCTGCTGCGGCGCTTCCGGCTGGAGCTGATCGGGGCGCCGTCGGTGCGCCCACGTGGCCTGATCACCACGCAGCCGGACCGGCGGGTGCCGTTCCTGATCAGCCACCGCCAGACCTGAAAGCCAGGTCCTGAAAAGCAATGAAGGCCCCGGGGGCGAACCCTCGGAGCCTTCCATTGTCTGAAGTACTACGTGAAATGTCGGATCAGGCCGGCACCTCGTTGGAGATGGCGGAGGTTCTGACGATCCCGTCGATCCAGATCACTTCGAGCGAAGCCTTCGTCAAACAATGAGACACTGGATCACCTCCTTTCAGTTGTTATGGCTCCCGACATTAGGGGGAGGCCTGGCGTCTTTTCAAGCAATTCGACGTAGCCATCTGCATCGTCAACCACGCCAACCTTAGGTGAGACACGCATGCCATCCCTGTTCGACCCGATTCGCCTCGGCGCCATCCAGGCACCCAACCGCATCCTGATGGCGCCGCTGACGCGCGGTCGCGCTACCCGCGCGCACGTGCCGACGCCGATCATGGTCGAGTACTACGCCCAGCGTGCCGCCGCCGGGCTGATCATCAGCGAGGCGACCGGTATTAGCCAGGAGGGGCTCGGATGGCCGTACGCTCCCGGCATCTGGTCGGACGAGCAGGTGGCCGCCTGGGCCCCGGTGGTCGAGGCGGTGCACCGCGTCGGCGGACGCATCGTCTGCCAGCTCTGGCACATGGGCCGCCTCGTGCATCCCGACTTCCTGGACGGCGCAGCACCGGTCTCCGCTTCGGCCACCATGGCGCCCGCGCAGGCGCACACCTACGAGGGCAAGAAGTCCTACGGCGAGGCGCGCGCGCTCGGGCTGGAGGAGGTCCCCCGCCTGCTCGCCGACTACCGCCGCGCGACCGCGAACGCGCGCGAGGCCGGCTTCGACGGCGTCGAGATCCACGCCGCCAATGGCTACCTGATCGACCAGTTCCTGCGCGACGGCAGCAACCACCGCACCGACGCCTATGGCGGCCCGGTCGAGAACCGCATCCGCCTGCTGCGCGAAGTGACCGAGGCGGTGGCCGGGACGATGGGCGCCGACCGCACCGGTATCCGGATGTCGCCGAACGAGCCGATCCAGGGCGTCGAGGACAGCGACCCCGAGCCGCTGTTCACCGGCGCGGCCGAGGCGCTGCGCGGGATCGGCGTCGCCTTCGTCGAGCTGCGCGAGCCCAGCACGGACGGCACCTTCGGCAAGGCGGCGCGGCCTCCGGTGGCGCCGCTGATCAAGCAGGCGTTCGGTGGCCCGCTGATATTGAACTCGGACTATGACGGCGGCAGCGGCCAGCGCATGCTCGATGCTGGCGAGGCCGACGCGATCGCCTATGGCCGCACCTTCCTGGCCAATCCCGACCTGCCCGAGCGCATACGGGTGGGTGCACCGCTGAACAAGGACGTGCAGGCGACCTGGTACAGCCAGGGGCGGGAGGGCTACATCGACTACCCGACGCTGGACGCCGCGTAGGCCGGGCGGGACGAGGCACCCGGCGCCGCTCAGCTGGCGGCCCCGGGCATGAGCAGCACGGTGCCTGCGGGTCCCGCTCCCGCCGGCGCGTAGCCATGCTCCAGCAGCTCCAGCAGCAGCGGGTCGCGCCGGGGCGTGCCGGCCGCGCCATCGCCATCGAACGAGTCTCCGCTGTACTCGAACACCGCGAAGGCGTGCGCGTGCGCCAACCCGGAGAACCGCGCGATCGAGCCGCCGGTGAGGATGCTCTGGTCCAAGTTGAACAGGTCGACCGCGAACGGTTTCCCCGCCCAGAAGCATAGCGACAGGCTCTCGCAGCCTGCGATCCCCGGCGATGCCGCGATTCGTGCGATGATCGGTTGCCACGACCGCGCCCGCGCCGCCCGATGGTCGATATCTCCCCACGCCCGCTTCAGCTGCCACGGCATCATCACCAATACCGGGATCACCGCGAACCCGAGCAGCGCCGCCGGCCCGATCGCACGGCCGCGAAGCGGCAGCCCTGCCGCGGACGCCCGCGACACCGCCACCCCCGTCGTCAGGCACAGCGCGATCATCGTCTCGAAATGCGCATTGTAGTAGACGCCCTCGCCCAGGCGCTGCGGGATCCCGGTCACCAGCGAGACCGCCACGAACAGTGCCGCGAACAGCATCGGCCGATCGTCCGGCAGCCGCCTCCGCCAGGCCAGCCCGACGATCAGAAGCATCGGCAGCAGCGGGATCAGCCGCTCCACCGCCTTCTTCGCCCGGCTGGCCTGGAACACCCGGTGATGCCCCAGGATATCGGCGGCGGCGTGCCGGTGCAGCATCTCCGTCGCCAGCAGTCCCAGTCCGACCTCGGCCGCCGCCGCCGCCAGCCAGACGGCCGCCGCCCGCGGCTGCACGAGTGCCAGCCAGATCGTCACCGCCAGCGGCAGCCCGACCAGGTTGTGCTTGACGAACCCGCCCGCCGCCACCAGCAGCACCGCCACGGCCACACGCCCTGCCGGATACCGCTTCTGGTCGCGCAGGAGCACCGCCAACCCGCCCAGCATCAGCGCATGCGCCAACCATTGTGGGTCATCCATGGCGACGTAGTCGCGGAAGAACGTGCTCGAATAGAGCAGCAGCAGGCTCGACGCGGCCAGGCCTCCCCGCAGCCCGCCGCCCAGCCGCCGCACGCACACCCCGAGCAGCACGGCGGATGCCAGCAGCGATGTGATCGAGACGATCCGTCCGGCCACGATCATGTCGCCAACCACGTAACGCCCGAACGCCCCGACCAGGTAGAAGGAGAACGGCGGATAGTTGTTGAACACCAGGCTGTCCGCCGCTGGATAGAGCGGCCCCGCACCCGCACCGACCGCAAGCTGATCGAAGTAGGCGTTCCATCCCTCGTTGTAGCTCAGCGGGATACGCAGCGGGATCGTCAGCAACGGCCCCAGCAGGAGGAACACGATCAGCACGGCCCCAGCCAGCAGCAGCGTGTCGAGCCTTCCAATGC
>JAABUQ010013282.1_pt1 | contig 10021 bp, 8 predicted proteins | sample 5560001 | NCBI WGS metagenome assembly JAABUQ01 (sample SAMN10711888, study PRJNA513371) | rock metagenome | isolation source: Antarctica rocks | place: Antarctica: Victoria Land, Finger Mt nord | collected 2015-12-18 | reverse complement strand
GACCAGGTGCTCAGCCAGCCGGGCGTGGTCAGGACCATCTACGACCCAGCCTGTGGGACGGGAGGGATGCTCTCCGTCGCCGAGGACCACCTCCGGGACCTGAACCCTGGAGCCCGGCTGGAGGTGTTCGGCCAGGAGCTGAACGAGGCCACCTACGCGATTTGTCGGTCCGACATGATCCTCAAGGGCCAGGACGCCTCCCACATCACGGTTGGCAACTCCTTCTCCGATGACGGCCACCAGGGCCGCACGTTCGACTATCTACTTGCCAACCCACCGTTCGGAGTCGAGTGGAAGAAGGTCCAGGACACCATCCATGCCGAGCATGACAAACTCGGCTTCGGCGGACGCTTCGGTGCCGGACTACCCAGGATCAACGACGGATCGTTCCTCTTCCTCCAACACATGATGTCGAAGATGAAGCCACCTGAGGACGGGGGAAGCCGGGTGGCCATCGTCTTCAACGGCTCCCCGCTCTTCACTGGCGCTGCTGGATCGGGAGAGTCGGAGATCCGAAGGTGGATCATCGAGAACGACTGGCTCGAAGCCGTAGTGGCGCTGCCAGACCAGTTGTTCTACAACACCGGGATCAACACCTACTTCTGGATTGTCACCAACCGGAAGAACCCGGAGCGGCGCGGGAAGGTGCAACTCCTCGACGCCCGCGCCTACTGGGTGAAGATGCGCAAGTCATTGGGGGCGAAGCGCAAAGAGGTCGCCGTGGACCAGATCGAGGAGATCACCCGCCTCTACGCCGACTTCACCGAGGGCGAACAGGTCAAGGTCTTCCCCAACACCGCCTTCGGGTACCAGAGGATCACGGTTGAGCAACCCCTACGCCTGCGATGGGAGGTGACGGACGAGACGCTCGCCGCTCTGGACGCAAACCCGAAGATCGCAAAGCTCGAACCGGAGGTGCGCTCTGCTCTGCGGGATTGGGTAGCTGAGTGGCGAGGCGAGCCCTTCACTGACCAGGAGGAGCTACGCAAGTACCTCTGGGAGGCATGGAGCGGCATCGGCTTGTCGAGCAAGCCGCTTGAGAACACCATCACGGACGCGTTGGCCGTTCACGATCCAGACGCACCCGTCGTCACAGATGGGAAGGGCCGCCCCCAGCCGTCGTCCGAGCTGCGGGACAGCGAGAACGTCCCGCTGCCCATGACGGTCATCCACTGGGCCGCCGACCCTACAGACCGCCTGACCAGCTTGGAGTACCGCTCCCGCATCGAGGACTACGTCACGGCCGAAGTCATCCCCTACATGTCTGACTCGTGGGTGGATCACTCCAAGACCAAGCTCGGCTACGAGATCCCCCTGACGAGGCACTTCTACAAGTACGTCCCTCCCCGGCCCTTGGCCGAGATCGATGCCGAGATCAAGTCTCTGGAGGCGGAAATACGGGAGTTGCTGCAGGAAGTCACCGAGTGACCGCATTCCCGAACACCCAACTTCGGAGAGTGTTTCGGGTCACTAACGGAGGGACACCGACCTCTGACCCGGAGAACTGGGATGGCGGCATCCCTTGGGCTACACCGGTCGACCTCGGCCATGTGAATGGCGGTCTTCTTGCCAGGACTGGCCGGACGCTCACCGTCAACGGGCTTAAGACCGGGAGTTCCAGCGTCCCGAAAGGATCGTTAATCATTTCAACCAGAGCACCCATCGGGTACGTCGCTGAGACGACGACCTCACTGGCGTTCAACCAGGGATGTCGTGGCCTGATCCCGACCCAGTCAATGGATATCCGGTACTTCCGGTATCAACTGCTTTCGATGAAGGATACACTTCAGAGTCGAGGGCTGGGCTCGACATTTAGTGAACTGTCTTCCGAGAGCTTGGCTTCGACTCGTGTCCACCTGCCCCGTCTGAGCGTCCAGACCTCCATTTCTGACTACCTAGATTTCGAGGCCGCCCGCATCGACTCACTGATCGAAAAGAAGAAATTGCTAGTGGGGCTTCTAGAGGCGAATTACCGGTCCTACCGCTGGGAGAGAGTCGCAGGGGGTCTCAGGACAAGCGTCCCGAAGGTAGGGGTTCCAAAATACTTCAGTGACAGCAGCTGGCGAGCGGTGCGACTTCGATATCTTGTCGAGAGGCCCGTCGGGGGATCTTGGGGAAGTGAGCCCGGCGAAGATGAAATTGATTTGACTTGCTTGCGAGTAGCCGATTTTGATCGATGGACGGGAACTGTGGTTGCGGATGATCCGACCACACGATCAGTGAGCAAGTCAGCGCTCGACCGGATTTTGCTGAATGCCGGTGATCTCTTGCTCGAGAAATCTGGAGGCGGTGAAAAGAACTCAGTTGGTTTCGTCGCACGGGTACCTCGCCTCGGTGGTCCATCGATATGTTCCAATTTCATTGCGCGACTCCGCCCTACCGATGGTGTGGATGGAAGGTTCGTGGGCCACGTATTTGCGACCCTTTACGACCAGGGCTTGACTGCTCCATTCATCAAGCAAACAACCGGCATTCAGAACCTGGACGTTGAAGCATTCTTGTCTCAGCCTTGGGCTATGCCGCTACTCGCAGAACAGGTAGCCATTGCGGTAGCGATTGAAGGACATCTAAAGGGCGTGACCGCCGTCCGTGACCGCCTGCGTCATCAGATCCAATTGCTAGTGGACCGTCGTCAGGCGTTGATCACCGCGACTGTGACAAATACGCTTGCTTTGCAAGGGGTAGCTGCGTGAAGCCTGATGAGCGGGGGTTTGAGGATGCTATCGACGACTCTTTACTGAAACGAGGTTATCTACGGTCGGAGTCCGCTCACTTCGATCCTTTGCTGGGTATTGATACCTCGGAGTTGTTCGCCTTCGTCGGGGCAACCCAGATCAAGGAGTGGGAGGATCTGCTCGGCCGGTACGGAAACGACCCTGATGCAGCCCAGCGAGGGTTCGCCAGGCGTCTGGGCTCGGAGCTAGATACTCGGGGGACGGTCGATGTCCTGCGTCATGGCCTGGTGGATCTCGGGGTGACGATCCGGCTCGCCTTCTTCAAGCCTGCGCACAACCTGACCCCCGACCTCTCGGTCTCGTACGACGCCAACAGGCTCACGGTTACCCGGCAGTTGGCCTTCGAGGCGGGGTCGAACAAGACGTTGGACTTGGTGCTGTTGGTGAACGGCATACCAACGGCCACGGCGGAGTTGAAGAACCCCCTGACCAATCAGAGCGTCGAGCACGCCATCACCCAGTACCGCTCCGACCGTGACCCCAAGAACGTCACGTTGGGTCGCAGAGCGCTGGTCCATTTCGCTGTTGACCCGGAGCGGGTGGCCATGACCACCAAGCTGGCCGGGCAGTCCACCAGGTTCCTGCCGTTCAACCTTGGTCACGACGGCGGTGCTGGGAATCCCCCCAACCCGGCCGGTCATCGCACGGCGTACCTGTGGGAGCGTGTCTGGGCTCGCGACGCCTGGATGGACCTACTGGCCCGCTTCATCCACGTCAACCGGCCTCAAAGCGGCTCAGCAGCCTCCAGGAGGGCCGCAGAGACCACCATCTTCCCGAGGTACCACCAATGGGATGCCGTCCTCCGTCTGGAGGCTGACGCGAAGGCCAGGGGACCGGGGGGGTGTTACCTGGTCCAGCACTCAGCCGGATCGGGGAAGTCCAACACCATCGCCTGGACCGCGCACCGCCTCTCAAACCTTCACGATGCCGGGGACCGAAAGGTGTTCGACAAGGTGGTGGTCATCACCGACCGGGTCATCCTCGACCGTCAGCTCCAAGAGACGATCTACCAGTTCGAGCACGCCCGTGGTGTGGTTGTGAAGGTCGACAGCAACTCCCAGCAGTTGGCCGATGCCCTGAGGGGCGAGCAAGCTCGAATCATCATCACCACGCTCCAAAAGTTTCCGTTCGTGCTGGACAAGATTGGGGCACTCCCAGACCGCTCCTACGCCGTGATCGTGGACGAGGCCCACTCCTCGCAGACGGGTGAGGCCGCCAAGGACCTCCGTCTCGCTCTGGGCGGCACTGATGAGCAGGAGCTGACCGTTGCGGAGGCAGAGGACATGGGCTTCATCGCCCAGGCCATTGACCCCGTGGAGGAGGCCCTGGCCAAGCAGGTGGCTGCCAGAGGGCACCAGACGAACCTGTCGTTCTTCGCCTTCACGGCCACCCCCAAGGCACGGACCTTGGAGATCTTCGGCAGGCAAGGCCACGACGGCAAGTACCACCCCTTCCACCTGTACTCGATGCGCCAAGCCATCGACGAAGGGTTCATCCTCGACGTGCTGGCCAACTACTCGACCTATCAGACCTACTGGCGGATTGAGAAGGCCGTCACCGACGACCCGTCCTATGAGACCACGAAGGCCCGTCGGGCTATCGCCCGCTTCGTGTCCCTGCACCCCTCCAACCTGGCCCAGAAGGCCGAGATCATCGTTGAGCATTTCCGTGCCCATACGGCCAACAAGATCGGCGGGGCGGCAAAGGCGATGGTCGTCACCTCTTCTCGACTTCACGCGGTGCGCTACAAGAAGGCCATCGACGCCCACGTCGCCCGCAAGGGCTACAGCGATGTTGAGACGTTGGTCGCCTTCTCCGGCAAGGTCATCGCCGACGACGGCATGACGTTCACGGAGCCGAACATGAACGGCTTCTCGGAGGCCCAGACGGCCGAGCAGTTCGCCAGCTCCGATTACCAGGTCCTCGTGGTCGCGGAGAAGTTCCAGACCGGGTTTGACCAGCCGCTGCTCCACACCATGTTCGTGGACAAGGTGCTGTCCGGACTTGCGGCGGTCCAGACCCTCTCCCGCCTGAATCGGATTCTGCCGCCGCTCAAAGAGGACACCTTCGTCCTTGATTTCCGCAACGATGCTGAGGATATCGTCGCCGCTTTCGAGCCGTATTATGGCCGGACCATCGCAGCCCCTACCAATCCCAACCTGCTTTACGACACCCGGCACCGACTCGATGCCTTCGACGTCCTGCGCTCTGATGAGGTCGAGGCAGCGGTCGCTGTGCTCGCCACGATGGCCGATGTCCGGGACCACGGCAAAGTCTACAGCTACCTCGACCCCGCCGTAGAACGCTTCCATGACCTGACCGAGGAGGACCGCCTTGGGTTCAAGGACGCCCTGGACAAGTTCGTTCGGACGTACTCTTTCTTGTCTCAGATCGTGAGCTTCGGGGACACCAAGCTGGAGCGGGACTACCTGTACTGCCGGGCGTTAACCTCGATCCTGCGAGACGCCAACACGGTGGAACGCCTCGATCTGGGCACCGAGGTGGAGCTGACCCACCTGCGTCACGAGGCGACCTTCAGCGGCTCGCTCGTCCTCGACGCTGACAGCGCGGAGATTACGACCATCTTCGGGGACGGAGCCGGGCGCCAGCAGGACCCCGACATGGAAGCGTTGTCCCAGATCGTTGACACCCTGAATGAGCGGTTCGGGCTGAACCTGAACGAAGCCGACCAGCTTCTCTTCGATCAGTTCGAGAAGACCTGGCTGGCCGACCCAGCTGTCGCCGCCCAGGCCCGCAACAACACGTTGGACAACTTCCGCCTCGTATTTGACCGCACCTTCCTCAAGACCGTCATTGGCCGCATGGACGACAACGACGCTATCTATCAGCGCGTCCTGGACGATCCCGAGTTCAGCCAAGCGCTCATGGATCTCTACGCCACCCGGATCTACCGGCAAGCAAGGCGAGAAAGCAGTGGGTAGCTAGGCAGCCCGCTAATGTCGGGCATCCAGGTGAGAGTCCTCCTGGCCCCAGACAGCCAACCTCCGTTGGGTCCTTGGATCATCGGATTGCGCTCCACTACGTGGTAGCGTGGAACCACTCGGCCTTGAGGTCGCGACCGGATCGAGCTTATTCTTGTTCGTGCTGGCGCGGACGAGACCGCTGACGGCGTAGCGGATCGCCAGCAAGGAGATGGGTCACTTCGTCGAAGGTGAGCGCGGCGTTGATGAGCCCGCTCCCGTTTGCGTTCGCTACCAGACCTCTCCGGGGGTGTCCGTGACGTCCGGACTCCGGCCAGTGAGCCGGTCCCGGTCCATCTCCTGGGGGAGGTAGGCCGAGCAAGCGACTGGCGACGTGTCGGCCGCTGTTTTAGCTGCCCTGTCGGCGGCGCTGGCCTCGGCCAGGTGGGGCGGCGGGTAGGTCGAGCACCGGGCCGCCCCCACCGGTCGGCAGCCGTGTGATCGGGTCGTCAGGGTCGCGGGGGTCGACGTCGAGGCGGAGGCGTCGAAGGGATTCCCAGGTCGTGACCTCGGTGATCCGGCCTGAGAGCACCACGAAGCCGGCGACCGTGACGAGGACGCGGCGGCCGAGGTCGATCGTCCGCAACTGCCACCATCGGTCTACTCCGGCGACCGCCGCTTCCGGGTCGTCTCGGTAGAGGGCCTCGTGCCACCCGAGCCATGTTCGATCCTCGCTGTCGGTGGGGACCGCCGGACCGACACGGAGGACGGTTGCCGCTTCGGTGAGGGGCTGGAGCATCGGGGCGGCAGAGAGACGCTCGACTGCCTCAGGTGTGAACAGCCGGCCCCTGGCCTCGAAGGTTGGACCGAGGACCCCGGCCAGCCCGAGGCGCTGCACTGCCTGGGGGGTGACGGCGTGCCCCGGCTGTGAGAGTGCGGTAGCGGCATCTACCTGACCGACGAGCAACGTCGGCGCTTCATACTCGGCGGCGTTCACGAGCATCAGTCTGGCACGAGCAGCACACGGAGATGGCGGCGAAGGACACTCGGGGGCGAATGCGGTAGAGTCCTGCGTGTCGGCCGGTGGTCGGCCCCGGACGATGAGGAGTAGCGATGAGCAAGAGAGCTGAGTTTTTGGTGAGTAGCGAGGGTCTGAAGGCGACGGATAACCCGGCGTTTCCGGCTATCGACTATTCCGTGCCTTTTGAGCGGGGCGTCGAGCGTCAACAGGCACGAGATGCGAACACGGGAATGCCGGAGTGGATCGTTGAGGTCTTGCGCCCGGTCGAAGAGTATGGCGTCCCCCAGACGGTCGTCTGCAAGGTCCAGGTGCCATCGGCCGCCCGTCCCGAGGTGGCGGAAGGCCCCGTCCGCTTCACCGGCCTTAAGGTCACGGTGGCCATCAAAAGGCAAAAGCCAAATGAGCCAAGTCATGCGGCGGAGCTGGTGGAGTATTGGTCGGCGGCTGGTGTCGAGTCCGCGCCCGCGCCCGCGCCCGCTTCCCGGCGGAGCGGGGGCGAGTCGTGATGGCCGTTCCTGAGACGCACGATGATCCTGGTGCGGCCGAGGAGATCGCCCGCGCCCTCGGTGGTGCGGCCGGTCGGCTGGTCTGGGCGCGGCCCCTGCCGGTCGTCGCCGCGATCCTCGTCCTAGCCATCTGGGTGGTGTCTGGCCGGGTTTGGGGCCTGCCCCTCGGTTTGGCCGTGGCGGTGGCCGCCTATATGGTCACCCTCCGCCGCTTCCCCCGGCTGTTCGTCTGGCAGGCCCGCCGTGCTCGTCGCCTGACTTTCTCGCGGTCGTGGCCTGCTCGGGCTGAGGCCCTGGGCCTGGTCGGCGGCCGGGTCGGCGGCGAGCGACCCATCCCGCGGGTGGTTGAGTACGTGGAGGGGGAGGATGGCTCGTCGCGGGTGGTCACGCTGGTGCTGCCTGCGGGGTTGACCCCGGCCGACTTCGCCGGACGGGCCGAGCACCTGGCCCACGACCTTGGCGTCTTCCGGGTGGCGGTCGGTTCACCGGCTCGCGGCCGTGTCAGCTTGACGCTCTTCCCTGACGACCTCCTTGGCTCAACCGCTCGCCCTGACACGGCGCCCGCGATCCCACCGATCCGCCTGGGCATGGCCGAGACCCAAGGCGAGTGGTCTTGGGACCCGGCCCGCTGCCCGCACGTCCTGGTCTGCGGCCAGACCGGCTCCGGCAAGTCCTCCTTCCTTAGGTCGATGCTGCGCGGCTGGCCTGGCGACGTGATGCTGAGCGACCCGAAGCTGCTCGAGTTTGGCGCGTGGGTGCCGGGAGGTCGCCTGCTTTCGGCCGTCCACCGTCTGGGTGACATCGACGCGATGTTGGCCGGTGTGACCGTGACCGTTCGGGAGCGAGCGGCCATGCTGGCCGGGCAGGGCGCCACACACTGGACCGAAGCGCCCGCCGGTCTGCGGGCCCTGCTGGTGATCCTCGACGAGTGGCCTGCGACGATGACCCTGACCGAGGAGGGCGAGTCCGCGAAGGACGCCAAGGCCCGCCAGGATCGGCTCGCCGCTTCGCTCGACGCGGTGGCGAACCTCGGCCGAGCGGTCGGCGTCCATCTGGTCCTCGGAGCGCAGCGCCCGGACGCGAATCTCTTCAGGTCGGGGGCGACGCGAGAGCAATTCACCGGGAAGGTGGCCCTCGGGTGGCTGACACCTGAAGGCGCCGGGATGATGTTCGGGGACCGGGCGGCCGCCGAGATGATGTCCGGTGAGGCCGGGACGGGGGCGGCGGCTGGGTTCAGCGCACCGGTCCCGGAGCGTGTCCGGGTCGACTACGTCACTGCCGCCGAGGCGCATGCTGGCTACGGGCCGGGTGAGCCGCCGCTGTCCGGGGTGGGTGCATGACCCCGGCCGGGTGGAGTGACGACCAGCTTGACGGTTTAGCTCCCATGGCCCCTGGCGGGGCCGCCCTCGGCGGATGAGAATCGGCCACGCTCGGCGCGAGTTGCGCGCTCTGCGTCAACATTTTGCCTATTCACACCTCAGCCTGCGTGGTCTGCGGGCGACGTGGTGGTCCGATGATCCCGCTGGGTTGGGCGCCGCGCCCGCCTTCGTGGCGTGCCGAGGGCGTGTCGCAGGTTTTCGCTCATGTGGATTGTGAGGTCGGTCAAGGGGCGCCGGAGGCGAGCGAGGACACGGAGCGTCAGCGGAGTCCCGGAGCGGCCCTTGACCGAGCGGGCATGGGGGACCGGACCATGGGTGAGGCTCCCGCTCGTGGGGGCCTGTCCGCCGCTTTTGGTCGTGCTACGGCGGGCCGGTGGTTCCCATCGGAGCAACTGATGCTTCCACTCTGTGAGGGTGAGTCGTAATGGTCGATGACCCGTTCGGGTTGCTTGACGAGAACGAGGCCGCTGCGCTGCTCGGGACAACCGGCTCGTCGTTGGCCCGGTGGCGGAAAGGCTCTATCGGTCCCCCGTTCATCAGGCTCGGCCGCAGAGTCTGTTATCGCCGAGGTGATCTGGCCGAGTGGCTGGCCAGCCAAGTCGGCCAAGGGGGTGAGCGGTGATCGTCGTGCGTCACCTCAAGAGTGGCCAGCGCCGCTACCTGGCCAGGTATGAGGGACCGTTTGGCCGGGAGGTGGCCCGCACGTTCTCCAACCGGTCCGAGGCTCAGGCGTGGGAGCGGTCGGTCAAGGATGCGGCCAGGTCGGGGACCGGACTTCCGGCCCCTCGTTCGGTCCGGGTCCGGCCGCTGTCGGCCTGGTGGGCGGACGCCTGCGCTGGGGCACGCTGGCAGGCCCGGACCGAGGCCCGATACCGGGAGCTGTGGCGACTCCAGGTGGCGCCGGCCTGGGGCCGGGTTATTGCCGAGCGCGTCACGAGCGGAGGCGTGCGCCGATGGGTGGCTGACCTTGAGCGGGACGGACTGGCTTCAGCGACGGTGGCCCAGGCGGTGACGGTGCTTTCGGCTGCCCTCCGGGAGGCCATCGATGCCGGGGTCCTCCAGGCGAACCCGTGTCGGGGAGCGAGGCCACGATCGACCCCACCGGAGGCCCGCCGGGCATTGACGGTCCAGGAGGTCGGCCGCCTAGTTGCGGCCGCGCCCGCCCGGACCGCCCCCGTCTACCGCCTGGCCGCGCTCGTCGGCTTCCGCTTCGGTGAGCTCGCCGGCCTGGAGGTGGCGACGTGGACGTGGAGGCTGGCGTGGTGCATGTCCGCCGGGCCGTGGTCGAGGTCGCCGGCCGCCAGGCGGTCAAGCCTTTCCCCAAGGGCGGAGCGGCCTGTTGAGCGACACTCAGGATGAGGATGGGGCGGCGCTTCGGCGTCACTGACGGTGAGGACAGTGCGGATGGGCTGGGGCGCGGAGGCATGACGTCGGGCGTCAAGCTGGGGGGTGTTCTTGG
>JAABUQ010013278.1_pt1 | contig 10023 bp, 9 predicted proteins | sample 5560001 | NCBI WGS metagenome assembly JAABUQ01 (sample SAMN10711888, study PRJNA513371) | rock metagenome | isolation source: Antarctica rocks | place: Antarctica: Victoria Land, Finger Mt nord | collected 2015-12-18 | reverse complement strand
GAACTGATCCCCAACATGCCCGAACATCGGCTCGCACCACTCATCCAGCGCTTCGCTCAGGCGGTCTCAAACGCAAGCGAGTTCAATGGATTTTTTGCATCTGCGAAATGAGGGGATGAATGAGATCGCCATCTGGTTCTGGGTTACACCTGCCAACTCGCGTAAGACTTTGAGAGACTTTCCTACAATACGCCCAGCGTCAGAGTCACCGACTCTAACTGCTTTAACAATCCCGCCGTCGAGCTTTGCCATCTCTCACCCCATACCGCCCCACTCTATGCCAAGCAAATATTCCATACAAGGCATATGGTTTGGTGAAGCGTCGAACGTGAGGACTCGCACAATTCAGGAATTAGAGACTGATCCGCTCAACCTCATCGAGCGAAATCCCCTCCCCCCGCCGACCATAGAGCTTCGTCGTAAGGTCCGAGAAGTGCGCCGCCATCTCTTGCGCGTGTTCCAGATGCCGACTGAAACGGTTGTTTCAGATCACAACAACCGCAATAGGCTCTATACACGAGCTAGCCTACAGCGGCTTTTGCCGGAAGCCTTCTCCAAGCGGACCCTCCGCTTTCCATCAGCTCCTTCCACCAGCCGTGGACGATGAAACTGGCCACCCAGGGCCTGATTTCGCCTGTCACCCTCCTAGTCGAAGTTGGAGGAGGTGAGGCAATGACGCGGCGTTACTGCATCGCGCGCCGGGGAGCCGCTCTCGGCTAGTGTGCGGGCGCGACGCGCTTTAAGCCGGCTAGTGCCCAGGCGAACGGGACGAGGCTGACGGTGTTGGTGGCTGGGTTGCGCGCTAGCGTGATGAGGGGGCAGCCGCCGGAGAGGGGATGGCCGTTTTCGGCGCAGTCCGACAGTGCGATCTCGAAGAACTGCAAGGGAACGTGCGCCTCGGGAAAATCGTGACCCGCGCGCAGCTCGGGCGGGGTCTCGACCACTGTATCCAGCGTTCCCTCGTGGGTGCGGACGGCTCCTGGGCGACCGGACAGGACGGTCCATAGGGCAACGGTGTCGCTGCCGATCGTCAGGTGTTTGCCGACGATGTCGCCGGGCTTGCCGAGCTGCAGATGGGCTGGTTCGTCGCCGAGCAGTGAGACGACGATCCAATCGCCCGCGATTTCAGGCGGGATCTCGAGGGCCGATGCAGGACGGGTGAGCGCGAGGCATAGCAGGGCGGCGGTGGCGCCCAGCAGCCACCGGGTCACTTGGGCAACCAGACGACCTGGATATTCGTCACGGTTCCCAAATGGGCGTCCGATGTCGATCCGCTGGCAAATCCGTGCTCGACGCTGCCGCTCACTTCGCCGCTGAAGATGCCGCCACTGGCGCCGGCCTTGGCGCCGCCGGTTACCTTGTTCGTGGGGTCGGCGTCGGTCCGCGTCTGAGCCGATAGGATCGGCGTGATTTGAAAAAGCAGATGCTTGCCGGTGACTGCCCCGTAGCGGACAGACTGCGTCAGGATACTTGGTCCGGGCACACCGACACCGTGCTTGACCTCCTCCGGCGACGCCATCTTCATTCCCGAGAGCACAAGGGTGCCGCCGCGTGGATCGGCGGTCACACTCGGGTAGACCAGTTCGCCGGCTTCGTTGGCGAATTTCATCTGGCCAATCATCATTTGCGTGTAACGGCTGATGATGTTGCCTTCGGAATCTGACAAGCCGTAGGCCCAACGATAATGGCCCAAAGCATCCCACCGACTAAAATCCTGCACCCATATTTGCATGTTGAAATGGCTTAGGTGAGCACCTGGCCGTTGCTTTACGCCCGCTTGACCCATCATGCTGCACCACACCCATTGCGCCGAGACCGTAGCCTTGCGCTGCTTACCGCTTCAACTCACGTCTGAGTGCGCCGCCGGCCGGCCCGATGGTCGTCGAGGTTGGAACGTGACCGGGTGCCGTTGCACGATCCCACCCGGAAAGCCTGGCGCTCGACAGCGCGATCATGGGTGACGCGCGCGTGGCCGCTTTTCCGTCCCTTTTGCGCTGGGGCTGCCGGTCCGCTCGCGGCCAATGTCGGCTGGTGCATGAACGTTCGTGCGTGGGGTTCGTTGGGTCGTTGGATAGCGGGGGTTCGAGCAGTTGGCGGATTTAGCAGGATGGGTGGGGCTGGTGACGACGTCTGTTGCCGCTGTCATGACGGCGGCGAACCTGGGGGCGCGGACGACTGGGTGGGGGTTTGTCGTGTTTACCGTCGGGGCGGTTGCGTGGGGGATCGTGGGGCTGGTCCGGCATGAGACGCAGTTGCTGTGGACCAATGTTTTTCTGGGGGTGGTGGACGTGTTTGGGGTTTGGCGGTGGCTGGGGCACCGGGCTCGGATTTCGGATACGGCGGATGCGGAGGAGAAGAAGAGCGAGCGGCGGGAGGGGGAGAATTTGTTTTCTGTCGCTACGCTCGATGGGATGGCGGTTACTTCGGCCGGTGGGGAGGTGGTGGCGCATGCGGTCGATGCTTTGGCGGCGTGCGATGGGGGGCGGATCGATTTCTTGATCGTGCGTGTGGGGGGGGTTGGGGGGGTTGGGGAGACGCTGCATCGGCTGCCTTGGGCGGAGGCGTCGATCGTGGATGGGGCGATCCGGACTGGGTTGGATGCGGCGGGGATTTCGCGGTTGCCGGCGCCGATCGCGGGGTGACGGCGGCGCCTGCTCTGGCGTCTCGTTGATTGGGGCGGACGGAGACGGGTTTGGACTAAGACGGGTTTGGACTAAGACGGGCTTGGACTAAGACGGGCTTGAACTAAGCGGGCTTGGACTAAGACGGGCTTGAACTACCCGACTAGAGCATTTTCCGATCGGGTGGAATCACCCGATCGGAAGTAATGCTCGCTAAAACAATGAAGTAGAGCACTACTTCCGAGCCAAGTGGCTCGGAAAGTGCTCTAGGAATGCCTCACGGCAGATCATCAAGCCTGCCGTCGTGCGGCCGCGCCGACGTCCGAACGTCGACGCACGGCTTCTTCGCCCTTGCGGCCGTCGGCTTGGGGCTCGGCCACCCTCACCCCGGCCCTCTCCCGCCAGCGGGAGAGGGAGATAGGCGGTGGGGTTATTCGGGTTGCCAGGTTTTGGTTTCGAAATTGTGGTGGGCTTCGATGTAGCGGACGGTGCCGGATTTGCTGCGCATGACCATCGAGTGGGTGAAGGCGCCGTGGCTGAAGCGGCGGACGCCTTTGAGGAGGGCGCCTGAGGTGACGCCGGTGGCGGCGAAGACGACGTTGCCGCGGGCCATTTCGTCGACGGCGTATTTGCGCTTGGGGTCGGTGATGCCCATGGCGCGGGCGCGGTCGATCTGGGATTGGTCTTCGTAGAGCAGGCGGCCCTGCATTTGGCCGCCGATGCAGCGTAGGGCGGCCGCCGAGAGGACGCCTTCGGGGGCGCCGCCGGAGCCGATGTAGAGGTCGACGCCGCCGTCGGGGAGGGCTGCGGCGATGACTCCGGCGACGTCGCCGTCGGAGAGGAGCATGCAGCGGGCGCCGGCCTCGCGGACATGGGCGAGTTTTTCGGCGTGGCGGTCGCGTTCGAGCATGCAGACGACGAGGTCGCTGATGTCGCGCTTCTTGGCGGCGGCGAGATTACGGAGGTTTTCGGCCATGGTGGCGTCGAGGTCGACGACGCCTTCGGGGAGGCCGGGGCCGACGGCGATCTTGTCCATGTAGATGTCGGGGGCGTGGAGGAAGTTGCCGGCTTCGGCGAGGGCGACGACGGCGAGCGCGTTGGGGCCGCCTTTGGCGGTGATGGTGGTGCCTTCGAGGGGGTCGACGGCGATGTCCATGGCCGGGCCGCCGGCGCCGACTTTTTCGCCAATGTAGAGCATGGGGGCTTCGTCCATCTCGCCCTCGCCGATGACGACGGTGCCGGCGATGGCGACGGTGTCGAAGGCGCGGCGCATGGCTTCGACGGCGGCGCCGTCGGCTTCGTTCTTGCGGCCTTTGCCCATCCAGCGGGAGGCGGCGAGGGCGGCGGCTTCGGTGACACGGACCAGTTCGAGCGCGAGGTTGCGGTCGTAAGCGATCTCTGGGACGATTTTTGGGACGACTTTTGCGCGATCAGTCATAGCGGGTCTGGGGTCCTCAAGCTGGTTCGATGCGGATCAGGGCCGGCTTTTCCAGCACGGCGTCGCTTTGCTCGATCTGGGCGAGCGCTTGGCGGACGGCGGCTTCGTTGGTTTCGTGCGTGACGAGGACGACGGGGACGGCTTCGCCGGGGGCGCGGCCGCGTTGGATCATGCTTTCGAGGCTGACGCCGGCGTCGCGCAGGGCGGCGGTGACGTCGGCGATGACGCCGGCGCGGTCGACGACCATCAGGCGGAGATAGTAGGCGCCGTTGTAGGAGGTCATGGGGACGGTGGGCAGGGCTGCGAGGCGGTCGCCGGCCATGCCCCAGACCGGGGTCGAGCGGCCGCGGGCGAGGTCGATCAGGTCGGCGACGACGGCGCTGGCGGTGGGGCCTGCGCCGGCGCCGCGGCCTTCGAGCATGATGCGGCCGACGGCGTCGCCTTCGGCCACGACGGCGTTGAACACGCCGTCGACGTGGGCGAGCGGGTTGGCGTGCGGGACCATGCAGGGGTGGACGCGGGTTTCGACGCCATCGACCCCTGCAAGATGGGCTCTGCGGGCGATGCCGAGGAGTTTGATGCGGTAGCCGAGGTCGCGGGCGAAGGCGATGTCGACGGCGGAGATGGCGCGGATGCCTTCGATGTGGACGGCGGCGAAATCGACCGGGCGGTTGAACGCGATGGCGGCCAGGATGGCGAGTTTGTGGGCGGCGTCGATGCCGTCGACGTCGAAGGAGGGGTCGGTTTCGGCGTAGCCGAGGCGTTGGGCGTCGGCGAGGACGTCGGCGAACTCGCGGCCTTGCTCGCGCATGTTGGTCAGGATGTAGTTGCAGGTGCCGTTGAGGATGCCGGCGACGCGGTCGATGCGGTTGCCGGCGAGGCCTTCGCGGAGCGCCTTGATGACGGGGATGCCACCGGCGACTGCGGCTTCGTAGGCGATCGATCCGCCGCGGGCTTCGGCGAGGGCGGCGAGTTCGGCGCCGTGGACCGCGATGAGGGCTTTGTTGGCGGTGACGACCGGGCGGGCGGCGAGGATGGCGGCGTGGACGAGGTTGCGGGCGGGGCCTTCGCTGCCGCCGATGAGTTCGACGACGACGTCGATGGAGGGGTCGGCGGCGAGGGCGACCGGGTCGTCGAACCAGCGCAGGCCTTGGAGGGCGACGCCGCGGTCGCGGGTGCGGTCGCGGGCGGAGACGGCGGTGACGACGATGCCGCGTCCGGCGCGGGCGGAGACGAGTTCGGCGTTGTCGCGCAGCAGGCGGAGCACGCCCGCGCCGACGGTGCCGAGCCCGGCGATACCTACCGAGAGGGGACGGGTCATCCCCCGACTGCTTCGGTCATGACGTCTTCGAGTTGCGAAACGTTGCTTTCGGCGTTGAGGAACATGCGGATGCTGCGGACGGCCTGGCGCAGGCGGTGGGTGTTCTCGACGAGGGCGATGCGGACGTGGGTGTCGCCGTGCTCGCCGAAGCCGATGCCGGGGGCGACGGCGACCTTGGCGCGCGAGAGCAGCAGCTTGCTGAAGCCGACGCTGCCGAGGCTGGCGTATTTCTCGGGGATCGGGGCCCAGGCGAACATCGAGCCTTCCGGGCTGGGGACGTCCCAGCCGGCGGCGTTGAGGCCTTGGACGAGGACGTCGCGGCGCTCGCGATAGAGCTTGCGCATGTCGTCGACGCAGTCTTGCGGGCCGTTGAGTGCGGCGGTGGCCGCGACTTGGATGGGGGTGAAGGCGCCGTAGTCGAGGTAGGACTTCATCCGGGTGAGCGCGCTGATGAGGCGCTGGTTGCCGGCGGCGAAGCCCATGCGCCAGCCGGGCATGGAGTAGGTTTTGGACAGGCTGGTGAACTCGACGGCGATGTCCGTGGCGCCGGGGATTTCTAGTAGTGAGGGCGGGATGTGCTCGCCGAAGTAGATCTCGGCGTAGGCGAGGTCGGACAGAATAAAGATCTCGTGCTTGCGGCAGAAGGCGACGATTTCGCGGTAGAAATCGAGGTCGGCCAAGTAGGCGGTGGGATTGCTGGGGAAGTTGACGATGAGGGCGGTGGGTTTGGGGACGGAGTGGCGGACGGCGCGGTCGAGGGCTTGGAGCATGTCGTCGTCGGGGGTTGCGGGAATGCTGCGGACGGCCGCACCGGCGATGATGAAGCCGAATTGGTGGATCGGGTAGGACGGGTTGGGGACGAGGATGGTGTCGCCGGGGCTGGTGATCGCCGAGGCCAGGTTGGCCAGGCCCTCCTTCGAGCCGAGCGTGGCCACGACCTCGGTGTCGGGGTTGAGTTTTACCCCGAAGCGCCGGTCGTAGTAGGCGGCGAGCGCGCGGCGCAGGCCGGGGATGCCCTTGCTCGTGGAGTAGCGGTGGGTGCGCGGGTCCTGCACCGCCTCGACCAGCTTGGCCACGATATGCGCCGGGGTGCCGCTATCCGGATTGCCCATGCCGAGGTCGATGATGTCCTCGCCGGCGGCGCGGGCGCGGGCCTTGGCGTCGTTCACCTCGGCGAAGACGTAGGGCGGCATGCGGCGGATACGGTGGAACTCGTGCGACATCGATGGATCCGTTTCGGAGATGCAGTCTAGCAGCCGGACTGAGCAGACGGACTTAGTCTAGCAGGCGGGCGGATGCGTCGCGACCCTGCGCGGTCGCCTCCGCCCGGATCGAAGCGGCCGGCACCCCGGCGGCGATCAGCGCCGCGGTGATCGCCCCGGTGCGCCGCAACGCCAGCGGCAACGCCTCGCGCTGGGCGTCGAGGGCTGCCGAACGCGCCTCGCCGCCGGCCTGCACGCTTACCGTGCCCCCGGCGCGGCGCGCGACCAGGCTCCGCAGCGCGGCCTCGGCGGTGGCCGGCAGCGCCGCCGACCCCGGTGCGAACCGGACCGCCGCCGACGGCTTGGCCCGCACGACGACCGGCTCCGGCGTGCTGATCGGCAGCCCGGCCAGTTGCGGCAAGCTCGGCGCGGTCGTCGGCACCGCCGGGATCGGCCCGCTCGTCACCGGCGCTGCGGGCTGCAACGGGTTTGCGAAGGCGCGCGGCGGATGCGGATCGATCGGGGTCTTCGGCTCTGGGGCCGCGGCCGCGGCCGGCGTCGGCGCGCTCGCCGCGTCCAGCGTCATCGTCGACGTCTCGGCGTCGGCTGGCTTCGGAGTGGGCAGCTTCGGAGCGGGGGCCTTGGCCGCGGCCGCGGTCGCGCTGCCCGGAAAGGCGATCGGGTCCCGCGTGGCCTGGCGCGTCGCTTGGTCGCGCTGGGCGATCATGCGGGTCAGCAACGACTGCCGGGTCGCCGGGTCGATCGGGGTGGGCCTGGCCGGGATCGCGGCGAAATTCGGATAGGGGTCGGTGATGCCCGGCGGCGGCGGCCGATCGTGGGCGACCGGGCCGCCCTGCAGTTGGTGCCACCAGTCCACCGGCCGGTCCAGCGTCAGCTTGCTGTCGTAGAATCGTTCGACTCCGGCCGTCGCGCCCTCGCACCCCGAGAGCAGCGCGACACAGGCCAGCGATGCCCCCGCTTGCCGCCAGCCCCACCGCCCACTAGGTATCGCGAAACGAGACGTTCCCATCGATAAGATCCACCCAACGCAGCGCCGCCTATACTCGGCCGACGCGTTTACGGAAAGGACACCGCCATGAGCGATCGCGCGAAATCGGACAGCAGCGAACCCGTGAAATCGGCCAACCGCGACGCCGCGAAATCGGAGAGCGCGAACCCGGCCGTCAAGCTCGCGGACCCGGCCGTCCTCAGCCGCTCGATGGCCGATATCGCCGAACGGTCCCAGCGCCTCGTCGCCGAGTGGCTCAATCGGCAATCGCACGAGGTTCCGACGCTCGACCCGATGAACGTCGGCAGCGCCTTCATGGAGATGACCGCGCAGCTGATGCGTGATCCGGCCAAGCTGGTCCAGGCGCAGATCGGCTTCTGGCAGGACTACATGACGCTGTGGCAGAACACGACGCGGCGCATGCTCGGCATCGAGGCCGAAAAGCCGGTCATCGAGGCCAACCCGAAGGACAAGCGGTTCAAGGACGAGGCCTGGAAGGAGAGCGAGGTCTTCGACTTCATCAAGCAATCGTATCTGCTCTCCGCCCGTTTCGTCCAAGACGTGGTCGGCCACGTCGACGGGCTCGAGCCCAAGACGGCCAAGAAAGTCGATTTCTACGCGCGGCAGTTCGTCGACGCGATGAGCCCGAGCAATTTCTTGCTCACCAACCCCGAAGTGTTGCGCAAGACGGCCGAGACCGGCGGCGAGAACTTGCTCCGCGGGCTGAACAACTTGCTCTCCGACCTCGAGCGCGGCCGCGGCAAGCTCAGCATCAAGATGACCGACGCCGACGCCTTCGACCTCGGCGAGAACATCGGCGTCTCGCCGGGCCAGGTGGTGTTCCAGAACCATGTCATGCAGCTCATCCAATACGGGCCGAGCACGCCGAACGCGCTCAAGCGCCCGCTGCTGATCACGCCGCCCTGGATCAACAAATTCTACATTCTCGACCTGCGGCCGCGGAACAGCTTCGTCCGCTGGGCGGTCAGCCAAGGCCACACGGTATTCATGATCTCCTGGGTCAACCCCGACGAGCGGCTCTCCGAGCTCGCCTTCGACGACTATCTGACCGACGGCATCCTGGCCGCGCTCGACGCGATCGAACAGGCCACCGGCGAGCGCGAAATCAACGCGATCGGCTATTGCCTCGGCGGCACGCTGCTCGCCACCACCCTGGCCTACATGGCCGCCAGGGGCGACGATCGCGTCAAGACCGCGACCTTCTTCGTCACCATGATGGACTTCCAGGAGGCCGGCGAACTCGGCGTGTTCATCGACGAGGAGCAACTGCGTGCGCTCGAAGAGAAGATGGAGAAGCGCGGCTATCTCGAGGGCAGCGAGATGGCGACCACCTTCAACATGCTGCGCGCCAACGACCTGATCTGGTCCTTCGTCGTCAACAACTACCTGATGGGCAACGACGCCTTTCCATTCGACCTGCTGTATTGGAACAGCGACAGCACCCGCATGCCGGCGGCCATGCACAGCTTCTATCTGCGCCGCATGTATCAACAGAACCTGCTGCGCGAGCCCGGCGGCATCTCGCTCGCCGGCCAAGAGATCGACCTGGGCCGGATCAAGGTGCCGGCGTACTTCCTTTCCACCCGCGAAGACCACATCGCGCCCTGGAAGAGCACCTTCCGCGGCACTCACCTGCTCGGCGGCGAGAATCGCTTCACCCTGGCCGCGAGCGGCCACATCGCCGGCGTCGTCAATCCGCCCGAAGGCGGCAAGTATAGCTTTTGGACCAACGACAAGCCGGCGCCGGATGCCGAGACGTGGCTCGCATCGGCGACCGAAATCGCCGGCAGCTGGTGGCCCGACTGGCAGCGCTGGATTCTCGCCCACGACAAGACCGAAACCCATGCCCGCGAACCCGGCGATGGCAAACTCGTTCCCCTCGAGCCCGCGCCTGGCAGCTATGTCAAGGTGAAGTCCACCGCTTCGTAGCGGAACGTTTCATGTTCTCTTAATCTTTCCGAGATATTGTTCTCTCATTGAACGAGAGGAGAGAACATGCGTCGTTTCCTGGCGGCCAGCGCCATCATTGCTTGCGTGTCCATTTTGCACAGCCCGGCCGCCCTCGCCGACTCCCAGGACTTCACCCTGGTCAACCGCACCGGCTACCAGATCGACGAAGTCTATGTGAGCCAGAGCTCGAGCCGCAATTGGGGCAACGATGTCATGGGCGCGGACGCGCTCGACAACGGCAACAAGATCAGCATCAGCTTCGATGCGCCGGCAAACGCCTGCCGGTGGGATATGATGGTCAAGTATAACGACGGCGACAAGGCGACCTGGAACAATCTCGATCTCTGCAGCATCGAGAAGGTGACGCTCTACTGGGACAAGAAAACCCAGGTCACGCGCGCGGTCACCGAATGAGCGAAATGCGGCCCCACTCGAAGAATCAGGGCCGCCGACGTTCGTCA
>JAABUQ010013277.1_pt1 | contig 10024 bp, 16 predicted proteins | sample 5560001 | NCBI WGS metagenome assembly JAABUQ01 (sample SAMN10711888, study PRJNA513371) | rock metagenome | isolation source: Antarctica rocks | place: Antarctica: Victoria Land, Finger Mt nord | collected 2015-12-18 | reverse complement strand
GTGATGGCGTCGCGGCGCAGGCCCATGGCGTCCATCGCGCGGAACAGCTCCAGCGCCGCCTGCCACTGCCCGCCTGCGCGCCCCCCCCGCGCTCCTCAGCCACTGTTGTTCCTTGCCTGTCGCGCCCGCGGCTCGGTAGGTCGCGTGACAGGCGGCCCGGGCATGCAGGGCCGGCCACGCAGGCCACGCCCGTGCGCAGGGCAGGCACGCGGCACGACCGGGAAGGGCAGCGGCTGCGAGCGCGGCGCGCATTGCGCGCGGGCGCGCTGCAGCGCCGCGGCGGGCCCGCGCGGCCGCGTCTGCGCGCACCCTTGTCGCACGCGGAGATCGCGGAGTTGGTGATGGCGGTGTCAGGCGCGATGCCGAGCTCCGGCAGCGCCTGGAAGACCTCCAGGCCCTTGCGGAAGCCGCCCTCCTTGCTCAGCTTGCTGACCATCTTGGTCAAGCCTGCGCGCGCGGCCGGCGCGCTCGCCCGCCGCCGCTCCCGTGTGCGCAGCGGCCTGCCCGGAGCGCCGCCGGGTGCCCTCGCGGCAGCGTGCACGTCATGCTCAGCGTGAGCACGGGCAGGAGTGCAGCGTTCATGCCTGCACCAGCTCAGGTCAGACGCACGCGGTGCTGCACATCACAGCGCATGGAGGCGGCGCAGCGCGGCCGTCATGCCGCCCTCCTCGCATCCAAATGCAACACCCTGGTGAGGCCTGTGCTACACGTAAAAGCATGTGCCATGATCAAGGGTGACAGACGTATCAGAAGAGCGCTGTCTGGGCCTGTCAAGATGGCACTGTCTGGGCCTGTCAAGATGGCGCTGGCCAGGTGCACCCGGGCGCGCGCGGGCGGCGGGGGGGCGCGCGCCGGGCAGGCGCGGGCGGAAGGTGGCGCTGAGCAGGATGCGCCGCACCTCGCCCGTGCCCTCGCGCGCGGCGTGCAGCGCCGCCGCCAGGCTGCGCGCGCCCGCCTCGCGTCTCCCCAGGCGCTCTCGTAACAAGGCGCGCACGAGCCGCATGCCGCGCTGCCAGGAGGCTGCATGCATGCGGCGCGGCCCACCGCGCAGCGCACGCGTGCGGCACACACCAGGCGAGCGGCTGGTCCAGCATGCGCTGTCATGAGCAGGCAAGCGCATGGTGGAGGCGTGTGTGGACGGCTCCACTCAGCAAGGAGGGTGCGCAGAGCGGAGGCACCGCGCGAGTCAGCATGGACACAGCCATGCCACAAAGCATGCGCTGGCGGCCCGCATGCGAGCCTGGACCTGTGCCAGCGGCTATGAGCACTGCTGGTGCATAGCACAAGCTTGCCCTGCACCCCGCTTCCCCTCCCAGGCGCGCACATCATGCATTCAACAGCACAGCATATGCCCGCGCGCCATGCATCCCACAGCACAGCATCGAGCAAGGCGGCGTGGTGCCCGGCAGAGCCTGGGCGGCAACCTCTTCATGTCGCTGACGCGCCGCGACGCCATGTTTGTCTCCGCGCCTCCCCCGGTCCTGCGGCGATGCGCTCCGCCTTGCCGCACGTGCCGCGCCTGGTCAACGCGCCAGTCAGTGTGCATGCCCGGGCGCGCGCCTGCGGAAGACCTGCGCACAGGGCCTGCGGGGAGCGGCGGACCAAGCACTGAATGCGCGCCTGGGTGCCAGCACCCCGAGCGACATCACACGCATGAAAGGCAGCTATTCCTTAAAAATATGCTGTGCAGAAGCCGCTCATGGGCCACTCGCAAGGGCGTGAAGCCAACTGCACTGCAGAAGAGCGCGCCTGGCGACCAGTCCCAGCCCGGATGGAGCGTGTGCGCTGACTCGCCTCCCAAGGCTGGCCTGCGACGGCGTACAGAGCTGCATTGTCAGATAGGGACACAGAATGCATCTGCAGCTCTGTGGATGCCTAAGAAGCTCATTTCTGCATTATGTCATATGCACGTCTGCCGCGCAAGCAGGCACTGAACTGGCGGCCTGCTCACGGGGAAGCATCACTCTGAAGCGCGAACTACGCCTCGTGGCGCGTGCTTTGGCAGCAAAGGCGCTGGGGTGGGAGTGTCTACCTTGCAGCACAGGCGACGTCCGCTGTGCTATGATGCTGCTGCTCTTGCACGCAACACTGGCAGCATCTCAGGGAGTGTGGTGGGCGAGCGTACCTGCCAAGGTGTGTCTGGTATCACGACGGAACTGTTCGCGTCCTGCGCACGCGTTGCGCACGGTGCGCCCCGCCGCCTGGTCAGTACAGGCCGTGCTGCTCTCTGCAGCATCGAACGAGAAGGTAGCTGCTGAGGCCGGCTCAACTGAGATGGGACGTTGGACGGAGCCGGTGCCCTAACCTAAGCACGTGAAAGGTTGCATGCAGTGAACGGAGGAGCTACACGCTTGCTTCGCCTGCATGCCACGGAATGTCCATGCCAAATGTTTCACAGTGACCAGGTTGCTGCCATACAGCTGATGCATGTGCACAGCTCAGGTCAAAGCACATCACTAGTGCAAATATTTGCGTGCATGGATGCACAAGTCCGCTAGCATGCCATCCTGCTCTAGGAAGTTCTCTCCAATTTGAAGCCTCCAAAGCTGGCACAGCACACTTTCCTACTTTTGCCATACACGCGTGCTAGCAAACTCCACTGCTTCTCTTGCAACTGCCCACTCCCAACAAGTGAACATGGGTGAAAAGACGACTTCTCACACATGATGCTGGCCGCCAGCGTCGCCTCAAAACCAGTTGGCCAAACAGCAACATGCAGTTGTACAGATAGAACTTTAACATCTGCGCTGCAACCAGCACGTCATGGCCAGTGATACACTTGCTGCAGCGTGTGCAGCTTCAAAATGCCAATGCATGATTACACTGAGCAGACGGCGCGGCAAAGCGGCGCCAAACAATGGTCCCGCGCTGGCCTCAAAGTCCTGCCAGGTCGTCCTGTCGGTCACATCAGACTTCGGAGGCGCCGGCAAGCGCCGTCTCGATGACACCAATGCACTCGCCAACGGAGCGGCCAGCGGACATGGCGTCAACCAGGCGCGAGTGCACGCGCGCGTGCCGCCGCAGCAGCGTCACCAGGTTGAGCACCGCCCAGCGGATCTCGCTGTCGGCCTTCATCTGCGAGAACTGCGCGCAGCAGCCCCAAAGCCTGAAGCTCTGTGCTGGCACAGAGGAGCGCGCCACACGTACTCTGTCAGCTTCCAACGCTGAGGAGCCTCCGTCTACAGCAGCAGGCTTGGCAGCTCTTTGCTTGTGTGAGGCCAGGCCTGAAAGTAGACAAGGTCCTGCAATACACAGTCACGACACATACACTTAGAGTGGGTTGGGAAATGGGCTCATGCTGAGCACTCACCTTTATGCTCAGCACTTGACATGCAAACATGTACAGAGTGTGAGCGTGGAACGAGGCAGCTCGAAGCTGCCCTGCGGAGGGCTAGAGGGCGGGCACCCGCAGCGCGCGCAGCATGCCGTCCAGCTGCTGCACGTCGTTCAGGCCGCCCTCTGCCTGCCCGAACGTGACATACTCTGCGCGCGCGCGGCCCCCATGCATACCAGCTCCGCCCAGCTCCGTTTCTTAGGGTTTTGCAGCGTATCAGCAGCGCCACCGCCGCAGACAGCGACCAGTCCGGCACCGCATGCGCCCTTCTGCGCCCAGTAGCGCGCCGCGCGCCCCAGCCCTAACCCCGCGCCAGGGGGCGCGCCGGTCGTGACGCCGGCCAGCGCCACGCAGGTGTACTGGTCCAAGCTGGCGCTGGACATCGTGCCGGCGGCCACCTCGCGCTGGAACGCCGAGTCGCAGAACAGCGTGCCGGCCTGCACGTTCAGCGCGCCGTACCTGCGCGCCCGCGCGCCGCCCGCGTCGGGCGCGCCGAGGCTCACAGCCTGTCCTTGTAGACTCACACTGGTGGTGCTGACGCCTCCTGCCGAGAAGGATAAGCACTGTGATGCAGGGGCACAAGGTGTGAGCAGTGTGGAACCCTCATGTTACGGGTCAACAGCACCACCAAACTGCAAGGCCAGTCCCTGATGGTATTAACGGCGCCGGCGACAGACAGCACGTCAGCAACCTGCACCGCTACCGCTCTGTGTGGATGAAAGGGACCATCTGGCAGCAAGCCTGGCGGCCTGCGCGCACCGCCGCAGCGCGTCCAGCGAGGACAGCGTGTACGAGCGCGGCAGCAGGCCCACCAAATACGCGAGCAGGAAGTGGCCGGCCTCGTGCGTCGCCACGCGCCGCGCGTAGCTGCCGCTCAGCGCACGCCCGGCCGCGTCCAGCGCCAGCGCCTCCAGGCCGCCGCTGTTAGCCACCTGCGCAGAGGAAGGAGAAAGAGACTGCTGTCGGCCTGCCATCAAGAGCGTCCATCGCCCGCTGTGAGAGCAGCATCAGGGGTCACATACTTTAGGCTGTCAGGGAGAGATCATGTGCATTCCAGTGCAGGCGCAGGCTGTGAGAGCGCCCGTCCAACAACGCTGCCTCGGCTGATGTCACGGTAAGCAGGCCATTCCAAAGGCAAATTATGACGCCGCCACGGGCTGGTTGGTAGCAATACAACCACTACAGCATGCGCCCTGCTGGCAGGGGCGTGGGGTACCTGGTCGACGGAGGCAACGAAGAGCGCCGCGACCAGGGCGCCTAGGAGCTGCGAGGTGTCCCAGTGCAGTGCAAAGTACAGCGCTGCGAGGCCCGAGGAGGCGGCAACCTGCAGCGCGCCAAGCATATTGGAGGCAAGCGCTCGTGCCAGGACAACAAGCTTTGGCACGGCTCGCTGCTGCCGCCGCCCAATACGCGCCCAGGGTCCTCTACGCACAGGTGGCGGATGAGTACCCCGGATGCTAGCAATTACCGCCTGACACGGCCATGTACAGGCCGCAGCATTGAGGCGCATGCACAGACAGTGTTCAGACGCGTGGCCGATGCACCAGAGCTACCCGCAGCCATGGCGTCGAGGTGGGGAGCGCGCACCTGCAGCCGGGTGCGGACGGACGACAGCGTGTTGTCTCTGGGCGACAGCAGCCGCTCCGCCTCTATGTTGTTCAGGCGCAGCTCCTCCAGGGAGTAGGCGCGTTTGGGCACCTGCTTGCGGCCCGGGTCACGCATGCGTCACAGCCGTTTGCTGCTGGATGTGAGCCCCTCTAGGGCAGACGTGCGCATGGGCGCGCTTGCAAGCGCGCTCCTCACGCGAGTGCAAATGCCAACGTTGCTGCTGAAGCAGATGCTGTTCAATCCATAGCTTCAGCATGTCCGGAGGCAGGTCACGCGTCAAACCAGCTGCGACCAGCCAGCCGCAGACTGCTGTTGTGCCTGCCAGCCAGGCGGACACAAGGCGCCTGACGCCCAAACCAAGGAGAAGCAGAACCCGGTGCTTGTCTGGCGCATGCCTTGAAGCAAGAGGCAACCACAAGGCGCAGGTGCAGGAGCGGGCCGAGCTCCTGCGTTGCTCACCTGCTGCGCGCCACCAAAGCCGCGCACCTCACCTCGTCTTTGAGCTGCTCCATGAGCTGCAGCGCCTCGGCCTCAGCCTCAGAGCCCTGCTTGGCCTGCGTGGCACCCCACGAGGTCTCTTCTACTGCCGTGGGTGCTGCCAGCAGCACCCATGACATGTATGGGCGTCACGCAGAGGAGGCTGGAGCCTCTGTCCTTGTTTGCTTGACACTAGAGACACTAGAGATACTGGCTCTGCACCCAGTAGAACAGGCTTTCTCAGAGCATTGCAGTCGGTTGAGCAGCGCACCAAGAGCGCATCCAGCTCCTGCAAGGACGCCTGCAGGCCAGGCTCCGCTGCGGCTGTGCGGCACACCACGCTACGAAGTGCATGCCGGCTCCAGTGTACTTTGCGCTCTGTTGCGTGGCGCTCCTGCGGTAAACAGACGTTCAGGCCATGTTTGCTGTGTACAGTGTGCCAATGGCTGCTGTACGTACCTTCGGACGCCAGACTCGGCTGGCGTGGAAAGTGCAGCGCGTGCAAAGGCGTACAGGCAGCCCGCTAGGTGTGTGTGGCGCCCCAGTCAAGGCGCCCACAGCTGGCCTTGTGCCTCCCGGCATCAGCTACAGGCTAGCTTGCTGCTTGTGCAAGGAAGTCACAACTGGATTTACGCTGCAGCCCAAGTGAGATTGGAAAAGCAATTGGTTCACAAGCTTCAGTGGCTAGTTTGAGCAGACCCTGAAGAAGCACAGTGCTCGATAGGAAACGCTTTTCTGCTTTTCATCGCCTGGCTGCTAAGCGTTAAACTTTCGCACCGCCCCAGGCTTTGAGCCCACAAGATTCCAAGAATGTCGCGTGCGCGGGAGCTGACGCGCATGCTTCTGCAAGGATGCGCTTCCTGCAGGGCACTGAGGCACGCACATGCCTTAATTAGCAACCTGGCTCTTGGGAGAAAGGAGAGAAGCGACCTGTATTGCTATCAACGCTGCAAAGCTATTTCGGGATCAGCGTGCACGCACATTTGTGTAGCACTTTCACCAGCTTAGTTGCGTCCACAGACAGGTCCTGCGGTGCGCATGTTCACTGCCCACTCAGGCACAGGTCGAGTAGCTTGAAGCAGCGTAAACAGTCCTAAAAGTCTCACGCGCGCACAGTGGCGCTGGTGCACAAGTGCGTGCCGTCAGGCTCGTGCCCGCCCTTGATGCGCTGGTGCGGGCTTTGCTTCTTGCTGCTGCTTCCGCGCTTGGCACGTGGTCAGGATCAAGCTCTCTGTTTGACCTTCAACCCTCAAGCGTAGGCACAGAGAGGCTCCAACTTTGCGGCCGTCCCCGTCCGCCTGCACGCAACCATCCCTGGTGTGGAGATGCCGGGGCCCTCGATGCCGCCAAGTGCGCAGCACTCCTGATGGCTGATGCAGGACCACCAAGGCAAAGTATGATAGAGTGTGCATGCCGTCTCAAGCTGATGATCTGTGCTGCTGCGTATATGGAAGCACAGTGAAATGCAGACCTGGAGCTATATGCATGTCTTGCGAACAGAGTGTCAGCAAATGTGAGCGCCTCTGCTGCCAGATCATGAACATGCAAATTTCTGGTGAGGCAAGTCTGACTTGCATGTGTGAGGAATCCAGACTTCAGTGGACGAATAGTGCACTTACAAGCGTGGATGCTGAGTACAGCTGTAAATCGTGCAGTATTTAAATGGAATGGTTGCGCATGCAGACCAAGACTCTCGACACTGGCAACCCTGCATGTGCCTGCTGTGCATGGGCAGGTTTCGTAGGGAAGGTAGCATGTCAAATATTGCTGTGCCGGTGCAGGCCCTGAAATGCCGCCGACCACGCCGGGCGGGCCGGGCGTGGAGCCGGGGCCGGAGGTCACAGAGCCGCCGGGCACCGCACCGGGCGGGCTGCCGCAGCAGCCTGAGATTCCGCACATGCCGCCCCAGCACGAGGTTCCGCAGCCGTCCGCACCAGGCACGCTCGCCGCTCCAGGCACTGCAAGTGAGTGTTCGCTGGTTGGATGGAAACTGCAGCTGCATGTTCTTGTGTAGAGCGCTGTCTGATTGCATTTTTAGTGCTAGAATGTGTGAAGTGGAGAAATCCAATATGCAAAGGTGTCATGCGGGGTGGTGTGCGTAGGGGCGCCGCCTGCTTTCGGCCAGGCTTCAAATACGCAGTCTACCATGAAGGTCTGCACCTAATTTTTGATTTGCCTGGTTCACCTCACAGCAGCTGTTGCGTGTCGCGGTGGGGCTGCTGCAGAGTCGGGGCCAGACCGTATACCTCACGCATGCATTGTCTGTGACAAGCTCTGCCAAGCAGTTCTATTTAGTGGTCGAATGCATGTAAGTGTGTTGGGATCACTAGCACAGAGTGCTGTTCGATGAGTGAGGAAGTGAAGTAAGTGCGTGCACTGACACAGTACATAGGGCTTGGGGGCGCATGCGCGTGTGTAATGCACATTCGGCTAATGCGGTTGCTCAGCGTAGAGCACTTGGCTCTTTTGCACACTGCATGTGCATGCGGTGCAGGCCGGGGATGAGGTGCCGCCTGGCGCGCACTCTGCCGATGCGCCCGCTGGCCTGGGCAGCCCGCCTTCGGGGCAGGCGTCTGTGGCGCAGGACATGCCCAACGAGGCGCCTGGTCAAGCGCCGCCGGGCGCGCCTGGGGAGGAGGCTACTGCGCCAGGCGCGTTGCTATGCCAGTATTCAGCATGTGCGTACATGGCTCACTGCCTGCAGAGATTGACAAGTGAGCAATAGCTGGCTCGGAGGTGGCCTTGCCTGGTAACCTAAAGGGCAGGCTCTGGCTAGAAGGTTGCAGATTGGTGTCACCGGAATGCGCGGCGACAGGCAAGACGAAGGACATCCCATCCGACGCGCAGTTTGAGCAGTCGGGCGCGTCCGTCAAGGCGCCGCCCAAGGGCCCCATCGGCTCTGCGCCCGACCAGGTGTGCGCTTTACAAGTTGCTCACCTGTCTTCTGCAGTATGCTCTGCAGTAATGTGACTGGTTACTGTCAGTTTGATTACTTACCTCGACTTTGAACTTTGTTCTCGCAACTCAGCTGTTTCATCGCTTTTCTGACTCCGACTTGGTGGCTGACAGGGTGCGCTGAACCCGGGCAACATGCCGAAGCCTGCCACTGGCCAGGTGTAGTTGCACGCCTCTAGGCTCGACTGTCAAACAAAGTGGCAGGATTTGCACATGTGTGCATGCATTTGAGACAAAAGCAACTGCAGTGAGCAGCGGCCTTTTGAAGCTTTTATTAGCGTGTATATGTTTTTTGGGGCTGGCTGTTGCTTCAGGGGCACACATGCGCTCAGCAGGCATAACAACCTGCGCTGTAAATGGGATTGTTGTATTCCTTCCGTGGAAGAGACATCCCTTATAATATGGACCATGCTAACATATGCAGGTCAGTCAGTTGTTCAGGCCAGAAATTTTTCTATAGCCGAGCCTCCCAGAGAATGCTGCATGGACGTGATCTATGAATGGTGTACTGTCAAACGGCATGAAGCAGAGATGCAGCTTGGGCCTAACCGGCAACATGGCATGCAATGCAGGCAGCAATGCATAAACCTGGCCACCCGCTGCCTCACCCATCTCCCTGCTCTCCAATTTTTAGCAGCTGTCCTGTTCTGTGCGCGTGTCACGTGCGATCTCCTTCGGCTGTTGTACCACATCTCGCAGTTATTTATATTGACACGTAGTCTTCTAGCGCTTTGGGGCAAGTAGAGTGCCGCGCCTTCACGCAGCTGCCTAATCGCGTGCGGGTGGGCTTTTTGCAGCGGCGTTTTGAAGCCAGTGAGTCGTCTACTGCGCTGGTGCGTGTTGCAGCCAAGCAGGCTGCTGCGTTTCTGTTGAAGTTGCACTTTCCCTATGCGTCAGAGGACGCTATTGTCCGACTGTATGACAGAACATGAGTCCAAGGATACCATGACCTTGTTTAGGAACGCCCGTGCGAGTTGGCGCCCGGGAACAAGGAGCATTGGTATGCGCGCTCACAGGGCACTTAGGCACGGAGCGCTGCGGCGTCCGGGCGTCGCTTGCGCAGCACCGGGCCTTGCGCGCACTGCATGAGGAGGCGATGACACTCTGGCAGGGCGCCGAGTAGCAGCACGCGAGCGCCATGGCCGCCGTCGGCGCGCTTGATAGCTCGCGCCTGCGGCAGAACAGCCTTGAGCGGCCGCTCACGTACAGCCAGGAGGCCGAGGAGGAGGTGGTGTCCGTGCGGTGCGTGATATGCGGCAGCATCCGTGCGTCTGTGCGTAACTGCACAGAACTCGGATGTCTCGGTGTAGAGGCCAGAGCATGTGCTCTGCAACGGTTGCAAGGTGCTGTTCAAGCTTTAGCTGTTTGCATACCTGTTAGCTTGCTCCTAGTGCTTGCTCACCGTGGCGCGCGCTGCCACCACTGCAGGTCCATCCATGGCGCGGACAACGGCACGCAGCGCGAGGTCCGCATCTCCTGCCCGGACGCGACGGGCCTCGGCTGCGACTTTGCGCGCCTGCTGCTGGACTTTGGCCTCCGCATCCTGGACGGTGCGCGGCCGCCGGCCAGCCCGCCCGCGCTTGCGAGTTTGCCAGCAGGGAGAGCGTCTGTCACCACCCTGCAGCGTGCCTCCCACGTTTGCGCTGGCCG
>JAABUQ010013275.1_pt1 | contig 10024 bp, 7 predicted proteins | sample 5560001 | NCBI WGS metagenome assembly JAABUQ01 (sample SAMN10711888, study PRJNA513371) | rock metagenome | isolation source: Antarctica rocks | place: Antarctica: Victoria Land, Finger Mt nord | collected 2015-12-18 | reverse complement strand
AAGTTCGCGGCGGCGCCGACCGAGTTCCTGACCAGCGTGCCCACCATCACCAACGCCGACACGCTCGGCATCCGGCCCGACCTGACGGGCCGGCCCATCGGCAGTTGGGCCGACCTGATCGACCCGGTCTTCAAGGGCCGCGCCGCGCTGCAAGACAACCCGACGGTCGGCGTGATCGACGTCGCCATGGCCGTGGAAGCGCGGGGCGACATCAAGTACGGCAACAAGGGCAACATGACCCGGGCCGAGATCGACAAGACGGTCGCGCTGATGACCGATATCAAGCGGTCCGGGCAGTTCCGCTCCTTCTGGGGATCGTTCGACCAGTCGGTGAACCTGATGGCGTCGGGCGAGGTGGTGATCCAGTCCATGTGGTCCCCCGCCGTCACCGCCGTACGCACCCGCGGCATCCCCTGCGTGTTCCAGCCGCTGAAGGAGGGCTACCGCGGCTGGGGCTACCACTTCGGCATGATGAAGCACCTGAGCGGGTTGAAGCTGGACTGCGCCTATGAGTACCTGAACTGGTACGCGTCGGGCTTCGCTGGCGCCTTCGTCGCACGGGAAGGCTACTACTCGGCGCAGCCCGGCACCGCGAAGAAGTACCTCGCCGCCGACGAGTGGGATTACTGGTACGGCGGCAAGCCAGCCGCTGAGGACATCCACGACCCGTTCGGCAAGCTGATGGAGAAGGGCGGCCGGGCGCGGGATGGCGGCACCTTCGAGGAGCGCATGGGCAACATCGCGGTGTGGAACTCGGTGATGGACGAGGACCGCTACCTGACCCGGCGGTGGAACGAGTTCATCACGGCCTGACAGGAGCACCCCCATGCAGCTCGGCGTCTTTATCCCCATCGGCAACAACGGCTGGCTCATCTCCACGACCTCGCCGCAATACATGCCGTCCTTCGACCTCAACCGCACGATTGTGGAGAAGGCCGAGCGGTTCGGCTTCGATTTCGCGCTGTCGATGATCAAGCTGCACGGCTTCGGCGGGCCGTCCGAGTTCTGGGACCACAACCTGGAGTCCTTCACGCTCATGGCCGGGCTGGCCGCGGTGACGAGCCGCATCCAGCTTTTTGCCACGTGCGCCGTGCTGACGATGCCGCCGCCCATCGCGGCGCGCATGGCGGTGACGATCGACAGCATCGCACCGGGGCGGTTCGGCGTGAACATCATCTCCGGCTGGCAGCGGGCGGAGTACGCGCAGATGGGCATCTGGCCCGGCGCCGACCATTACCGCCGGCGCTACCAGTACTGCGCCGAGTACGTCACGGTCATGAAGGAGCTGTGGTCCGCCGGGCGGTCCGACTTCAAGGGCGAGTTCTTCACCATGGACGATTGCCGGTGCAGCCCGCTGCCGTCGCGGCCGATCCCGATCATCTGTGCGGCGCAGAGCGACGCCGGCACGCGCTACGCCGCCGAGCACGCCGACTACAACTTCTGCGCCAGCTTCGGCATCAACCAGCCCGCCGCAGTGGCGCCGAGCGTCGCGCGCCTCGTCGCCGCGACGCAGCAGACAGGGCGGCAGTGCGGCGCGCTGGTCTTGACCATGATCATCGCCGATGAAACCGACGACGCGGCGATGGCCAAGTGGGAGCACTACAAGGCCGGCACCGACCATGAGGCGCTGGCCTGGCGCGACGCGCAGTCCGGCGACGACCCCAGCACCGACCCGTTCGCCCAGCCGAACAAGCGCAAGATCCTGGGCGGCGACAAGCTGCCCACCAACCAGGGCGTGCTGGTCGGCTCCTACGCCCGCATCGCCGCCATGCTGGACGAGATGGCGGCGGTGCCGGGCGTACAGGGCGTGATGCTGACCTTCGACGACTTCGTCATCGGCATGGAGCAGTTCGGCACCCGCATCATGCCGCTGATGCGCTGCCGCGACGCGCTGCATCAGGCCGCCTGATGGCGTCCGACACCACGGCGGGCGTTCGCACGCGCACCTGGCGGCCGAAGTTCCCCAGCCTGCGCCTGGCGCCCTGGGCGGTGTCCTGGCTCCAGGTGGGGCCGCTCGCGTTGATCCTGCTGGTGCTGTTCGCGCTGCCCACGCTGCTGTTCTTCGTGGTCAGCTTCTTCGACTATGACCGCGTGGGCATCTACCCGGCCTTCATGCTCGACAACTACCGCGACCTGTTGACCACGCCGGCGACGCTGCGCATCTATGTCAGCTCGTTGAAGTTCGCCGTGATCGTCTGGGCGATCACGCTGTTCCTCGGGTTCAGCATCGCGCATTTCCTGGTGTTCCACGTCCGCAGCGGCACCATTCGGATGGTGCTGTTCCTGCTGTGCGCCATCCCGTTCTGGACGTCGGGCATCATCCGCACCATCGCCTGGATTCCCTTCCTGGGCCGCAACGGCGTGTTCAACACGATGCTGGTCGATCTGCACATCGTGGACCATCCGCTTGACGTGCTGCTGTTCTCGGATCTCGCGGTCGTCATCACCTACGTGCACCTCTACACCCTGCTGATGATGGGGCCGATTGCCAACTCGCTGTCCAAGATCGACCGCGCGCTGATCGAGGCGGCGCGGGACGCCGGGGCGAGCCGGTGGCAGGTGATGCGCCACGTCATCCTGCCGCTGTCGCGCACCGGGATCGTGCTCGGCTCCATCCTGGTGTTCACCCAGGTGATGGGCGACTATTTCGTGGTGAAGCGGATGAGCGGCGGGCAAAGCGCCTCCATCGTTTCCGCCCTCTCGACCGAAATCCAGGCGATGCAGTACCCTCCGGCCTCGGCCAACGCCGTGGTATTGGTGCTGGTCGTGGCCCTGCTGGTGGCCGGCATGATGCGGGTGGTGGATGTGCGGCGGGAGCTGGTCGGCTGATGGCGCGCGACCGCGAGCCGCGGCCCTACACCTTTTATCTGCTCGCCGGCGTGATGGGCGCCTTTTTGCTGTTCCTGTATGGCCCGATGCTGGTGATCTACGTGCTGTCCTTCCAGGGGCCGAACGGCGGCGTGACCTTCCCGATGGTCGGCGTCTCGACCAAGTGGTTCGCCGACATCCTCAAGCCCGGGCAGATGGCGAACATCCCGGTGTCGTTCGGACGCTCCGTCGCGCTGGCGGCCGTGGTCTGCGTGCTGACGGTGGTGATCTCGGTGTCCGCCGGGCTGGGCTTCCGCCGCCGCTTCCCCGGCGCCGCCCTGCTGTTCTACGTCGCGGTCGCGAGCCTGGTAATGCCGAGCCTCCTGGTCGGCTTCGGCATCGGCCTCGGCTGCCAACTGCTCGGCGTGCCGCAGGGCCTGTTCACCTCCGCGCTCGGCGCGCAGCTCACCTGGACGCTGCCGTTCGGCCTGCTCGCCATGTTCGCCGTCGTCGCCCGGTTCAACCGGTCCTATGAGGAGGCGGCGACCGACCTCGGCGCGTCGCCCTGGCAGCGGCTGCGCTACGTGACGCTGCCGATCCTGCTGCCCGGCATCATCGGCGTCGCCGTGGGCGCGTTCACCCTGTCCTATGACGAGTACGCGCGCACGACGCTCACCATCGGCAGCTACAACACCCTGCCGCTTGAGATTTACGCGCTGATCTCCAGCGACAGCACGCCCACGCTGTTCGCCATCGGCACCGTGACCACGGCGGTGTCGTTCCTGCTGATCGGGTTGACGCTGGCCTTCGTGCTGCGGCTCCAGCGCCGCCGCGGGCCGGTCTAAGGAGAGCCGTCATGGACCCCCGCTTCGATGTCGAGCTGATCAGCGTCACCAAGCGTTACGGTGGGACGACCGCGGTGGACAACATCTCGCTCCGCATCCCGAAGGCCAGCTACTGCTGCCTGCTCGGCCCCAGCGGCTGCGGCAAGACGAGCACGCTGCGCATGATCGCCGGGCACGAGGGCGTCAGCGACGGCGACGTATTGATCGGCGGCGTGAACGCCACGGGGATGCCGCCCATCAAACGCGGCACGGCGATGATGTTCCAGAACTACGCCCTGTTCCCGCATCTGAGCTGCCTGGACAATGTGGCGTTCAGTCTCCGCATGCGCGGCGTGCGCGCGGCCGAGCGTGCCCGGCGCGCGCGCGAGTTCCTGGCACTGGTGCACATGGAGGGCTTCGCTGACCGCCTGCCGGCGCAGCTTTCGGGCGGGCAGCAGCAGCGGGTCGCCCTGGCCCGCGCCTTGGTCGGCCAGCCGCGGGTGCTGCTGCTGGACGAGCCGCTGTCCGCGCTGGACCCGTTCCTGCGCGCCCGCGTGCGGGAGGAGCTCAAGCGGCTGCAGAGGGAGCTGGGCATTACCTTCATCCACGTCACCCACAGCCAGGATGAGGCGATGGCGCTGGCCGACACCATGGTGGTCATGCAGGACGGCCACATCCGCCAGGTCGGCGCACCGCGCGACGTGTTCGGCCACCCGGCCAGCAGCTTCGTGGCGCGCTTCATCGGCGGCCACAACGTGCTGCCCGGGGCGATGGGGCCGATCGCAGTGCGGGCCGACCGCTGCCGCCTGGCCGACGCCGGGCAGGGGGTTCCGGCGCAGGTGCAGGCGGTCGAGTACCAAGGCGGCACCGTCCGCATCGCGCTCACGACGGAGGCCGGGGAGGCGGCGTCGGTGCTGTTGCCGGATGACGTGTACGATGCGGACCCGGTGCAGGCGGGGGCGCAGACGCGGTTGGTTTGGGCGGCGGATGAGCGGGGGCTGGCGGCTTGAGGGGGCGACATTACGTCGCATCGTGATGTTGTACGTCTATTCGATCAGTCAGGCTTCCATTGGTCAAACAAACAACAGTGTACAACCGGAATTCTGGACAGCATACTTTTGATGTAGCTTACTATATATGTCCTAGATCTGCTTCTACTGAGGTAAATCCGAATGCGAAAGTGGCTTTAAGTAAACGCACGATACCCTCCACTAACATGGGCAAGGGCAGGTATGGGCAGTTTGGATGCCGGACTGTCATAGGTTCATCATCGATGACCTGTTGCGGCAGCACCGGGACATGCACGAAGGCGGTGACATATGCCTGGTCACGTTTGGCGGCGGTGTGCAACGCGAGGTAGAGAAGCTGGTTGCATAAATGGCTGCCGGCGTCGTTCGATATCGCCGCCGGGATGCCTGCTGTGTTGAGCGCCGCCACCAAGCGATCCTGGCCGGACCAGTTTGAATGCAGATAGGCCGGACCTCCTTTTACAACTGGCAGGTTGCAAGATAAATTTCCCTGCCGGTCGGGCGTGCTAAAATCACGTAAGTTGGTCGCGAGCCGCTCCAGAGTGATCCTGTTCCGACCAGGAGCTTGGCCCAGCAGCAACAGGTGTGTGGGCTGGGGTGGTTCGTCCAAGGCCGCCTTAAGCGCGGCGGACAGCGCCATCGTGTTGCCAGGCATAAGCTTGGTGCGAACTTCGGCACCACTGGAAGAGTGCCGCAATTGTTGCAAGTGTCCTGCGAGTGCCCCGACCAGTGCGGCGGAAGCATTGCGACACGGAGGGTCGTTCGCCTCGAAACCGGTTATCAGCACGAAACGGGGAATTTGGGAGTTCAACCTATCTTACTGCCCGAAGCCAATGAACACCGGTGGCCAGGACAGCGATGGATTACGGCGTAATCCACACACAAGCCCTTGAGACGGAAGTTCTCCGCAGCACCGGGCGCGTCATATAGGTTTACAAATATTTTGTGGACCGGATACCAAACGGCGATGATCTCATCGATCTTCTGGTCTCCTACCGCTTGCCCAAGAACAGGGAGGTGCCAGAGGATTTCTGCACCAGCCCCCGAGATAAAGCTTCTCAGGCCGGTTACGTATTGCTGGTATAAATCGCCATATGGAAAGCCCGCGTTCGGAGTGTAACCGTTCAGATTTAACATCAAGACTGGACCATCATTGGTCCCCTCGGAGATTTCTCTGGCAATTGAGAAATCACCTTCGTTCCGCTGAAGGCGGGTCGGCTCCAGATCGGTTTTGACTAACGCCATCTTGGTTACACCCTGCCGATAGGCGTTGCAAAACAAGGGACCTCTACCCGGTTGCTACGCGCGTGAGACCACATTTGGAGATGGAGTTAGGGAGCAGACGGACGAAAGATGTGTAGGTATGTGTTGCTGCTGAACGGGCGGACGTTCCTGAACGGGACGACGGCTAACATAGGCAGCTCCCTTCGCTGGTATGACCCAGACAGGTTCAACGGGTATAATCTCAGCCCACGGATTGCGGGCACCCCGGCAGGTAGCAACACTCGGCTACATGCCATGCAACGTCAAGACACTTCCATTGTGACTTCCTTGGGCCTCGCCTCCGACCAGCAGCAGTAACGGCTGGGCCACTTTCTCCACCAGCTTAAGAATGGAAACGACGGTCCGGCTTCGGGTCGTAAGCGGCTACTTCACCACGATTCAGTTGCCATGCCGCAACTCCAGCATCCCCGTCCCGCGATGAAGTCAGCCCTGCTCGCAGGTGGAGGCACACGACTTGCACAGGGCAGAACCCACCATGCCAGACACCCCCCTCCCAGCCCCGGCGGACCCAACCTACGCCGCCATGCAAAGCCGCAAGCTGCGCCTGTTGATCCCGCTCATCGTCGCCTTCGCCTTCCTGATGGAGCAACTGGACGCCACCATCGTCACCACCGCGATCCCCGACATGGCGCGCAGCCTGGGTGTCGCGCCGCTGCAGATGAACCTGACCATCACCGCCTACATCCTGAGCCTCGCCGTGTTCATGCCGCTCAGCGGCTGGATCGCCGACCGCTTCGGCGCGCGCCGGGTGTTCGCGGCGGCGCTCGTCATCTTCACCGCCGCCTCGGCGCTGTGCGGCCTGTCGGACAGCCTGCGCGTGCTGGTAGCGATGCGGGTGCTGCAAGGGTTCGGCGGCGCGATGACGACGCCGGTCGGGCGCCTGATGCTGCTGCGCGCTTTCCCGCGTAGCGAGCTGGTCACGGCCATGACCTACATGACGGTGCCCGCCGTCATCGGCCCGGCGCTCGGCCCGGTCCTTGGCGGCTTCCTGACCACCTACGCGAGCTGGCGCTGGGTGTTCTACGTCAACATCCCCATCGGCGCGGTCGGCGTGCTGCTGGCGCTGCGCTTCGTGGAGGACACGCGTGCCGACCGCCAGGCGCGCTTCGACGTGCCGGGCTTCCTGCTGTGCGGCACGGGCCTCGGCCTGCTGCAGTTCGCGTTCGAGAACGTCGGCCACCCGCTGCTGCCGCCCTGGGCCGTGTCCGGGCTGCTGGCGGCGGGCATCCTGCTGCTGGCGGCGTATGTCCCCTACGCCCGGAACCGGCCGGACGCGGCGCTCGACCTCAGCCTATTCGCCATCCGCACCTTCCGCGTCAGCACGCTGGCCGGGGGCTTGAGCCGGATCGGCGTCAACGCCGTGCCGTTCATGCTGCCGCTGCTGTTCCAGATCGGCTTCGGCCTCAGCCCCGTGCAGTCGGGATCGCTCACCTTCGTGTCCAGCCTCGGCACGCTGGTGGTGCGCCCCATCTCGGCCCGGCTGATGCGGCGCTTCGGCTACCGCGGGCTGCTGTCGGTCAACGGTGTGCTCTGCGCCGTCGTCATCGCGAGCTTCGCCATGGTGGGGCCGACGACGCCGCATTGGCTGGTGTTCCTCATGGTCCTGCTGTTCGGCGTCGCGCGCAGCACGCAGTTCATGACCACGAACACCCTGACCTACGCCGACACGCCGGCTGCCAAGCTGAGCCGCAGCACGAGCCTGGGCGGGGTGATCCAGCAACTGACGATTTCCTTCGGCGTGTCGGCCGCGGCGGCGCTGCTCGGGCTGATCGCCGGGCCGGGCCGGCTGCCCGACGTGGCGGATTTCCACGGCGCCTTCCTGATCGTGGCGCTGATTACGCTCGTGTCCGCGCCTGGCTTCCTGCGGCTGCGTCCGGAGGACGGGGCGCAGGTGAGCGGCTACCGGCCCCGCCCGGCGTCTCCCTAAGCGCGCCCGGCCTCGGCGACCACCGGGGCGACGGCCGCCGCGGTCGCCAGCAGCTGCCGGTCCGTGAAGCGCGGCGCGGTCAGCGTGACGCCCACCGGCATGCCGTTCGGCCCCGAAAGGCCCGGCAGGTTGACGCAGGGCACGTGCAGCAGCGTCCACATCCGGTTGAACACGGCATCGCCGGGGTGGCCGCCGGGCGGCGCTTCGCCGGGCGCGCTGGGCGCCAGCACGGCGTCGTAATCCGCGGCCAAGCGGTCGAACGCGGCCCTGCACGCGGCAGCGTGGTCGTAGGCGTCCAGCAACTGCCGACCGTGAAGCCGTCGCGGTTCTCGACGCGTGAATGGAAATCGTCGTGCAGCGCATGCGGGTGGGCGCGGGCGAGGTTGAGGAAGGCCGTCCGGCCCTCCGCGTGCATCACCACCTTCTGCATCGCCCCCAGCGGGTTGAAGCTCGCGGGCAGTTCCAACTCGCTGACGACCGCGCCTGCCCGCCGGAGCGCCGCCGCGGCCGTCTCCATGGCTTCGGCCGTGCCCGGCGTGGCGCTCGCCCAATCGGGCGTGCGGCAGACCGCGACCCGCGCTCCCTTCGGCGTCACCGGCCGGGGCGGCAGGTCGTCATGCACGTCGAACACGTCGCAGAGCAGGCCCAGATCGTCGAGCGAACGGGCGTAGCAGCCGAGCGTGTCCAGCGTCGCCGAGTAAAGCTTCAGCCCCTCCCGGCTCACCGCCCCCCAGGTCGGCTTGAGCGCGAACACGCCGCAGAAGGAGGCCGGGCGGATGGTCGAGCCGCCGGTCTGGGTGCCCAGCGACAGCAGCGCCTGGAAGTCCGCGACCGCCGCCGCCGATCCGCTGGAGGAGCCGCCCGCCGTGCGCGACAGGTCATGCGGGTTGCGCGTGGCGGCGAAGCGCCCGGCGGCGGCGAACTCCGTGGTGTCGGTCTTGCCGAAGATCAGCGCGCCTGCCGCCCGCAGGGTCGAGACCGGCGCCGCGTCCGTGCCGGGCCGGTGGCCCTGGAAGATCGGCGAGTTGTGCTGCGTCGGCATGTCCGCCGTGTCGATCATGTCCTTCACGCCGACGGGGATGCCGTGCAGCGGGCTGCGCCGGGGCTGCTTGTCCAGCTCCCGCGCCCGGCGGATCACCGTGTCCGGATCGACAAAGGCCCAGGCGCGCACGTCCGCGTCGCGCTCCTCGATGCGGCGCAGGCAGGCGCGGGCCAGGACCTCCGCCGTGAGCGTCCCGGCGCAGATCTGCGCCGCCGCCTCGCTCGCGGTCAGCCGGTCGGGAGTCGCTTGGGTCATGGCGTTTCCCTTGTCAGGCGTTGCGGCGCGGCAGGCCGTAGATCTGGGCAAGGCAGGCGTCGAGCGTCACGACATCGGCGTAGCGCCGGCCCACGTCGCGAAGGTTCGCCAAATGCGGCCCGTCCTCTACGTCGCCCACGCAGTCCTCGGGCACGATCACGCGGAAGCCGTAGCTGAAGGCGTCGTTCACGCTGGCGCGCACGCAGCCGGAGGTGGTGCAGCCAGTGACGATCACGGTATCGACGCCCTGCCGCACGAAGATCGGCGCGGCTGCGGTGTGGAAGAAGATGGACGGCGCGGCCTTGCACAGCACCACGTCGTAGGCCGGATCATGGATGCGGGGATCGAGCCGCGCCGCCTCGCTGCCGTGCCGCAGCGTTTCGGTGACGGGCGGCACCTTCCAATGCGGCGCGTCCTCGGCGCCGTGGTAGGCGGTGTAGCAGCTCACCACCGGCAGCCGGGCGGCGCGGGCCGCATGCAGCAGCGTCGCGGTGTTCACGACCGCGCGCTCGGTCAGCGCGGCGCCGCCGAGCGGGAAGCGCGGATCGGTGAAGCCGAGCTGAAAGTCCACGACGGCGATGCCGACGCGCTGCCCGAAGCCGACATCCGTTCCGCCGTAGCCGCGCTGGCCGTACTCGTCCATTCCGATCCCCTGGGTTCAATGCATCAGAGTTGTAGCAACCGGCGTGCCAGCGGACGGTGCAAAGATCGAAGGCCGAAACGCGATTGACGCCCGGGTCCGCCGCTCTCTAGCGTAGCCCGCAACCAAGCGAGTATTTGCTCACCCCCCTGTTCGGATGAGCGATGGGCAGGATGGCTGAACACCGCCGACGAGGCTTTGCGGGAGCGAGTTGCG
>JAABUQ010013274.1_pt1 | contig 10024 bp, 9 predicted proteins | sample 5560001 | NCBI WGS metagenome assembly JAABUQ01 (sample SAMN10711888, study PRJNA513371) | rock metagenome | isolation source: Antarctica rocks | place: Antarctica: Victoria Land, Finger Mt nord | collected 2015-12-18 | reverse complement strand
ACCAGCACACGCTCCCGATCTGGCCGCGGCCGCGCTGACGTTCTGCCCATTCCTCACCTCCTGCAAAGTAGCAGGACCGCAACGCAGAACCTCAGCAAACAGCCAACTTTGCCGGCCTAGAAAAAAAAGCTGGCGAGGACCAGGCCATCGGGCGGTCCCGCGGCGGCTTGAGCACCAAGATACACACGATGGTGGACGCGCTGGGCAACCCGGTTGGGTTCTTCCTCACCGGCGGGCAGGCGCATGACCTCGCAGGCGCCGACCACCTGCTGCCACAGATGGAAGCGGACATGCTGATCGCCGACAAAGCATTCGACGCCGACAAGCGCGTGCTTGAGCCGCTCGCCGCAGCCGGCAAGTCCGCCGTGATCCCGCCCAAGGCCAATCGCACCGTCCAGCGAGACTACGACCGCGCTCTCTACAAGACCCGGCACCTGATCGAGAACTTCTTCGCCAAGCTCAAGCAGTTCCGGGCCATCGCCACGCGCTACGACAAAACCGCACGCAACTTCCTCGCCGGCATCCACCTCGCCGCAGCAACCATCTGGCTCAATTGAGGACACGCCCTAGCAGAAACAACGGTTGAAGCAGGTTTGGCGCGGCTGTTCGCGCAGAGCCTGCTCCAGGGTTTAGAGACAAGGCTGCACAGGCGCTGACGGGGCTGCCAGACCCAGTAGCGTGCACAAGCCATCGTGGATGTCGCAGAATACGCCGCCTCTCACCAGGCTTCTTGACCGGCAGGACTTCCCATTCCGATCGGCTCATGGCGGTTCTCGTCCGTAATGCCGGCCACCAAGGCTTCAATGGCGTAGTGCGCCGGCTGCAACGGCTCGATCACAATCCACCGCCCTTCCTCGCGCACATCCAGCGGCTGGTCCAGGCACACTTGGGCCGCTTCCAGCACGGAGGCCGGGATGCGCGCCGTGGTGCTGTTGCCCCACTTCTTCACCATGCTCTGCATGTGCCACCTGATTGCCGGAAAATTGTTTCCACAGCGTAGAGAACGCCATGAGCGCTGCCTAGCTCCCCTTGGCCCGAAGGACAATTGAGCTACCCCAGCTCCGCCTGCCGCTTGTCCACCGCCCGCAGCAGGAACTCCCGCCCGACCTTCACCCGCGCCTCCCCGTCATAGGCCACGATATCAGCCGTCGCATACGTCTCGTGCCAGTCGTCGGGGATGAAGCTCCCCGTCCCCACCACGTCAATCGGCGCCTTGGTGTCCGACATCACCCGGCACTTCGCCACGCCAAAGCCCGACGACACCACGATCCGCACCCGCGGGAACCCGGCCTCGTCCAGCGCCTCCCGCATCCGCCAGATCGCCGCCGCCGAAACGCCGGTGCCAACCAGGTGGCGCAGCTCGGCATCGCTGCGGTAGCGGCGTATCGCGCCCGGCGCGCGGCGGTCCAGCACGGCGTAGCTGCTAGCGGGGTCCAGCCCCTCCAAATAGCGCCCGCCATGAGTGTCGAGCCGAACGGACAGCCGCCCCTCCTCCGCCAAATCGGGAAAGGCGCGGCACACCGCCAGGCCGTCCGTGACCTCCTTGCCAAAGAAGTCGGTCAGCACCGTCAGGCCCACGTCCGGGCAGGCCGCGCGGAACATCTCGGCGGCGCGCACGGTGGACCCGGCGTAGCCGATCAGCGCATGCGGCATGGTGCCGGACCCGCGCAGGGCGCCGAAATAGGGTGCGGCCAGGTCCGTGCTGGCGCCCACGAAGCCGCGCGCGCCCTCCGCCTGGGCGGCGCGGCTGCCGACCCCGGCGGCGTAGGCCATCAGATCCTGCATCTCCGCCCCGGCGCAATGCCGCGCGTCCATCGCCAGGAAGGCGACTCCGGGCAACGCCAGGCACATCTGATAGACATTGTGCGCCGCGACGCAGGCGGCGCCGAGCTTCTGCAGGAACAGGGTTTCCAGGTCCGCCAGGTTGAGGAAGCTGCCGGTGATATAGGCGATGGGCTCGCCGGCGCCGACCCAGGTGCCCTCGGGGTGGACGGTGTCGAAGATGAACCGCACGTTGCGCGACGCCGCGACCTCCTGCAGCCAGTCCATCATCTTGCCGGGGGCGGAGATGACGGGGCGGCGAAGGAACACGGCATAGGTGACGGTGCGGTCGCCGAACTGGGCGACGACCTCACGCGTGCGGTTGAAGTAGGCGTCGGTGCGCCGGGCGATGTCGTCCTCCAAGGCGCTCATGCTTGCTTCTCCCTCTCCCAGCGGGAGAGGGAGAAGGATGCTCATGCCCTTGCCCCGCCGCGCCGGGCCTTCAGCTCCTCGGCCACCAGGAACGCCAGCTCCAGCGACTGCTCCGCATTCAGCCGCGGATCGCAGAACGTCTCGTAGCGTCCGCCCAGGTCGGCCTCAGTCAAACGGTGGGCACCGCCAACGCATTCCGTCACCTCCTGGCCGGTCATCTCGACATGGACGCCGCCGGCCCAGGTGCCGGCACCGGCGTGCGCGTCAAAAAAGCCGCGGACCTCCGCCAGGATGCTGTCGAAGCTGCGGGTCTTGACCTGCACCTGATTACCCCGGGTGTTGATAGTGTTGCCGTGCATCGGGTCGCACAGCCACACCACCCGGCGCCCGGCGCGCTGCACGGCAGCCAGCAGCGGCGGCAGGGCCTGGGCCACGCGCTCCGCCCCCATGCGGCTGATGAGGGTCAGTCGGCCCGGCTCGTTCGCCGGGTTCAGGGCGTCAATCAGGCGCAGCAGCTCGTCCACCTTCATGGTCGGGCCGACCTTGAGGCCGATCGGGTTCCGCACGCCGCGCAGGAACTCGACATGCGCGCCGTCGAGCTGCCGGGTGCGGTCGCCGATCCACAGGAAATGCGCGCTGCACGCATACGGGTCGCCGCTGGTGCTGTCGGTGCGGGTCAGCGCCTGCTCATAGGGGAGCAGCAGGGCCTCGTGGCTGGTGTAGAACTCGGTTTCGCGTATCTGCGGCGTGTTCATGCTCTGCATGCCGCAGGCCTGCATGAAGGCCAGGGTCTCATCTATCCGGGCCGCAAGATCCTGGTAGCGGGCCGCAAGCGGCGAGCGCGCCGCAAAGTCGAGGTTCCAACGGTGGACCTCATGCAGGTCGGCATAGCCGCCATTGGCGAAGGCGCGCAGCAAATTGAGGGTGCCGGCGGATTGGAAGTAGCCGGTTTCCATGCGCGCCGGGTCGGGCACCCGGTCGGCGGCGGTGAAGTTGGGGCCGTTGATGATGTCGCCCCGGTAGGATGGCAGGGTCTCGCCGCCCACCGTCTCGTTGTCGGACGAGCGCGGCTTGGCGAACTGCCCGGCCATCCGCCCCATCTTCACCACCGGCACCCCGGCGCCGAAGGTCAGCACGACCGCCATCTGCAGCAGCACGCGGAAGGTGTCGCGGATGATGTTGGCGTTGAAGCTGCCGAAGCTCTCGGCGCAGTCGCCGCCCTGCAGCACGAAGGCCTGGCCGCCCTCCGCCAGGGCGAGAGCGGCCTTGAGCCGCCGGGCCTCGCCTGCAAAAACCAGCGGCGGGTAGCCGGCGAGCCGGGCCTCCATCGCCTGCAGCGCCGCCGGGTCCGGGTAGGCCGGGCTTTGCAGCACGGGGTGCGCGCGCCAACTCCCGGGCGTCCAGCCGTCTGCGCCGTGGCCTCCGATCCCGCTAATCCCGTCCATCATCCCCGTCGCCCCCACGCGCAGCGCCCATGCGCCGCATGGGTCCAGGGCACAGTTATCGCGGGTTTCGCACGCGAATGCCACCCGAACGGCGGGTGCGGGCAGGGGGATGAGGCGTCCTTTCCCTCTCCCTCCGGGAGAGGGCCGGGGTGAGGGGGTCTTGGCTGCGGAGCGGGGCGCATCCAGTGCCGCCGGAACAAGGGCTTGCTTGGGAGGGCACTGCACCTCAAGACCCCCTCACCCCAACCCTCTCCCGGAGGGAGAGGGAGAAGGAAGCTACTCCGCAGCCTGCCGCACCCCGGCGGTGCGGGTTGGCGTCCGCATGGTCACGAACTCCTCCGCGCTCGTCGGGTGGATGCCGATGGTGCGATCAAAGTCCGCCTTGGTCGCCCCGGCGACGAGCGCCACGCCGATGCCCTGCATCATCTCCGGCACGTCGTCGCCCAGCATGTGGACGCCCAGCACGCGCTGGCTCCCCTGGTCCACGACCATCTTCATGAAGGTCTTGCCGGCGCGGCCGGACATGACGTGGCGCATCGGGCGGAAGTGCGCGGTGTAGATGTCCACCGGGCCATGCCGGGCCGCCTCCTCCTCGGTCAGGCCCACTGTGGCCAGGGGCGGGGCGCTGAACACCGCCGTCGCTACCGGGTCCAGAGCCCAGGTGCGGGGGCGGCCAGGGCCGAACAGGCGGTCGGCAAGGTGGTGGCCCTCGGCGATGGCGACGGGAGTCAGGTTCAGCTTGTTGCTGACGTCGCCGATGGCGAAGATATGGGGCTGGCTGGTGGCGTTCCCGGCATCCACCGTCACGGCGCCCTTGGCGTCCAGGGCGACGCCCGCGCGCTCCAATCCCAGCCCAGCCGTCTTGGGGCTGCGCCCGACGGCGAAGAACACCAGGTCGGCCTCGACCACGTGGCCGCTGGTGAGGGTGACGCGCCGGGCGCCCCCGCCGGCGTCCTCCACCTTATGGACGGTCTGGCTGGGATGCAGGCGCACGCCCTGCTCGGTGACGGCGGTTGCCAGGGCCTCCCGCAGCTCCCCGTCGAAGCCGCGCAGCGGCAGCGGCTGCCGGTAGGCCACATCCACCTCGGCGCCCAGCCCGTGGAAGATGCCCGCGAACTCCATGCCGATGTAGCCGCCGCCGACCATCAGCACCCGGCGCGGCATGGACGGCAGGTGGAACGCCTGGTCCGAGGTGATGCCCAGCTCCATGCCCTCGATGTGCGGCTCGATGCTGGGATGGCCGCCGACGGCAATCACGATGCGCTCCGCCGTGACAGCCGTGCCGCCGACATCCAAGGTATGCGGGCCGGTGAACACGGCGCGGGCGTGGTGCAGCACGACGCCGGACCCCTCCAGCATCTGGACGTAGATGCCGTTCAGGCGCAGGATCTCGGCGTCCTTCTTGGCAATAAAGGCGGGCCAGTCGTGCACCATGCGCCCGCTCTCCCCCGGCACGGGATGCCAGCCGAATCCCGCGGCATCCACCGCGTGCCGGGCATACTCGCTGGCCTGGACCATGATCTTCTTGGGTACGCAGCCGACGTTGACGCAGGTGCCGCCCCAGTGCGCGGCCTCGGCGATGCCGACCCGGGCGCCGTGCCCGGCGGCGATGCGGGCGCAACGCACCCCGCCGGAGCCGCCGCCGATGACGAACAGGTCGTAGTCGTATGCGGAGCCGTGTGCCTTGGGGGCCATGATGGTGCCGTCCCTGATTGATGCTGCCGGGGCTGTGACATGGGTGGGGTGCGCCCCCTGTCCTACCCCGGCATGGTTGTCATGCTATGGCCTGGGGCATGGCGGACACCAGCCCCGACCCCCTCGCGCCGTCAGCGCGCGCCGAGACCCTGGCCGGCATCGCCCTGATGCTTGGCGCCGCCGCGACGTTCGCGGCGCTGGACACCACGGGCAAGTGGCTGAACCAGACCGGCGACCCCGTGGGGACGGCGGCGGTGCGTTACGTCATCAGCTTCGTGCTGGTCGGGCTGTTCATCAATCCCTGGGGCCGCGCCGGGCTGCCGCGCAGCCGCAACCCGATGCTGCAGGTGACGCGGGCGGGGTTCCTGATCATCGCCACCGTGACCTCCATGTTCGCCTACCGGGCGCTGCCGATGACGCAGGCGGCGGCGATCACCTTCGTCGCGCCCCTGATCGTGGCGGTGATCGCCGGGCCGCTGCTGGGGGAATGGATCGGCCCGCGCGGGGCCGTGGCCGTGCTGGCCGGGTTCGGCGGCGTGCTGGTCATCACCCGTCCCGGCGCCGGCATGCAGCTGGCGAGCGTGCTGGCGCTAGGAACCGCGGCGTCGAACGCGCTGTATGTCGTGGCGACCCGGTTCCTGGCGGGGCGGGACAGCACGCGGACGACGCTGTTCTACACCGGCCTGGTGGGCGCGGCAGTCGCGCTGCCGGTGCTGCCGTTCACGTGGCAGCCGCCGGGGACCGTGCTGGGCTGGGCGGTGACGCTGGCGATGGGCACGCTGGCCTCGCTCGGCCACTGGCTGCTGATCCTGGCGCACCGGCGGGCGCCGGCGTCACTGCTGTCGCCGTTCGGCTATGCGCAACTGCTGTGGGCGACGGTGCTGGGTGGTGTGGTGTTCGGGGAGGTGCCGGACCGCTGGACGGTGATCGGCGGGATGGTGGTTATCGCGGCGGGGCTTTACTTGCTGTCGCTGCAGCGCCGGGGGCGCTGACAGTGCAGCGTTGCTTCTAGACGGGGCCATCCCATGCGGCCTGGACGGGGTAGGGTGATATTCCCCCTCCCCGTCCCGCGCCGCCGTGGCCAAGGCAACGTTGAAACAACAATCAGCCCCCAAGCCCACCCAGCGCCAAGTACTTCACCTCCAAGTAATCCTCAATCCCATACTTGGACCCCTCCCGCCCCAGCCCGCTGCTCTTCATCCCGCCGAACGGCGCTACCTCCGTCGAGATGATGCCTTCGTTGCAGCCGATGATGCCGTATTCCAGACCCTCCGCCACCCGGAAGATGCGGCCGACGTCGCGGCTGTAGAAATAGGCGGCCAGGCCGAACTCGGTGTCGTTGGCCATCTCGACCGCCTCCGCCTCGTCCTTGAAGCGGAACAGGGCTGCAGCGGGGCCAAAGGTCTCCTCGCGGAAGATATCCGCCTCCCGCGGCACCTCCGTCAGGATCGTCGGCTGGAAGAAGGTGCCGCCCAACTGATGCCGGGCGCCCCCGAGCACGACATGCGCGCCACGCCCGATGGCGTCCTTCACGTGCGCCTCCACCTTCTCGACTGCATCCATGTTGATCATCGGACCCTGGGTCACGCCGGCGTCCATGCCGTTGCCGACTTGCAGCGCCTCGACCGCCACCTTCAGCTTGGCGGTGAAGGCCTCGTAAACCCCGTCCTGCACCAGCAGCCGGTTGGCGCAGACGCAGGTTTGCCCGGCGTTGCGGAACTTGCTGGCAATCGCCCCCACCACCGCCGCATCCAGGTCGGCGTCGTCGAACACGATAAAGGGCGCGTTGCCGCCCAGCTCCATGCTGGTCTTCTTGATCGTGGGCGCACACTGCGCCAGCAGCTTGGCGCCAACCTCGGTACTGCCGGTGAAGGTCAGCTTGCGCACCACCGGGTTGGCCGTCAGCTCGGCGCCGATGGGGCCGCTCGGCCCGGTGATGACGTTGCACACGCCGGGCGGCATCCCGGCCCGCTCCGCCAGCACGGCGATAGCAAGCGCCGAGAACGGCGTCTGGCTCGCGGGCCGCACGACCCCGGTGCAGCCAGCGGCCCAGCCGGGGCCGACCTTCCGGGTGATCATCGCCGCCGGGAAGTTCCAGGGCGTGATGGCGGCAAACACGCCGATTGGCTCCTTGGTGACGATGATGCGGCGGCCTTGGGCGTTGGTGGGGATCGTGTCGCCGTAGATGCGCTTGCCCTCTTCTGCGAACCACTCGATGAAGCTGGCGGCATAGGCGATCTCGCCGCGGGATTCGGCCAACGGCTTGCCCTGCTCGGCGGTCATGATGACGACAAGGTCGTCCTGGTTCTCGATCATCAGCGCGAACAGGCGGCGCAGGATAATGGCGCGGTCCTTGGCCAGCATGCGGCGCCAGGCCGGCAGGGCGCGATTGGCGGCGTCTATGGCCCGGCGGGTTTCCGCGGCGCCCAGGGCGGGGACAGTGCCGACGGTGTCGCCGGTGGCCGGGTTGCGGACGGTCAGCGTCGCGCCATCATCGGCCTCGACCCAGCGGCCGTCTATGCAGCAGGCCTGGCGGAGCAGGCTGGGGTCGCGCAGCGGCAGGGTCGCAATCTGGTTCAGCATGACGTCCTCCGGGATAAGTGCAGAGAACATGGGCAAGCCAGAGGTGGGATGCCAGGCCTGGGCGGTGCCGGGCTGGGTGGGCCTGGCAGGTGCAGCCCATCACAGGTTGCGGCGGAGGCAAATGCCGGATTTGCGCACGGGACGGCCGCCCCCGCTGCGTCCACAATCCAGTTGGCGCAGCCAGCCCCGCCTCTGCCACTAACCCAGACCCTGTTTAGGCGGGCGCTGGGCCGGCCTGCAGCCCACTCAAACCGGATCTCAAATGAGCGGAATCGTCTGCTCAACCACGTGGTTCAGCGCCGGCGCATCCGGCGAGGTAAGCACCATGCGCAACCGGAGCGCGTCGCCCTGCCCCGCATGCTCGCGCGCCACCTTCTCGATTTCACGCTGCGAGGTCACGCCGACCTCCTTGAGGAACTTGCGCAACGCCATGTTGAAGCGGTCTTCGTCCATCGCAGTCGTCTCCTTGCGGTCACGGGGCGACGCTCCGTAACACGCGGGCGGCTGGCGCGCGACGCTGGACGGCATCATAGAAGGAGGGCCGACAGTCAGGACGCGTTCCGTCCAGCCGTCGTCTCGGCAAGCCAGTCCACGACGGCGCCGATGGCCTCACGCTCGCCAAGCCCGCGCGCCCGGGCATCGGCGAAGGTGGCAAGCTGGCGGTCGGCGCTCGTGCCCCCGGCCAAGATGCCGCGCACCCCAGCCACCTCCCGCTCGCACCCCAAGGCATGCGCATCCTCGGCCACCAGGGCGAGCGTGGCGTCGAGGTAGGCCGCGAACGGCCCGGCAACGCCGGGTTCCTCCTCGATGATCTCCGCGCGCACCCCGTCGCGTTGGGCACGCCACAGGTTCTCGGCGGCGATCGCCCGCGACGCGCCGGTCACGCCACGGTTCAGGTCCGGCCGCCGGTCGGCCAGGCGAACGAGGCAGCGATACAGGGCGGCGATGGCCAGCGTGTCCTCCAGGCGGGTGCAGCTATCGGCCACGCGCAGTTCCAGCGTCGGGTAGCGTATCGAGGGGCGCAGCGTCCACCACAGGAAGGACGCGTCCGCAATCGCCCCGGCCCGGGTCATGACGCGCACGTAGCGTTCATACTCCCCCATGCTGCCGAACAGGTCCGGCAGGCCCGTGCGGGGCATCTCGCCAAAGGCGGACATGCGGTAGGCGGCCAGCCCGGTATTGCGCCCCTGCCAAAACGGCGAGGACGCGGACAGCGCCAGTAGCAGCGGCATGTACGGCAGCAGGCGGTTCATGAGGTCCACGCGCGTCTCGGGCCGGGGCACCTCGACGTGGATATGCATGCCGCAGACCATGTTGCGCCGGCCCAGCATGCGCAGCTCGTCCAGCAGCTTCTCATACCGGTCCTTCTGCGTATTGGTCTGACGGGTCCAGCGGGCAACGGGGTGGGTGCCGGCGGCAAGCACCAGGATGCCATGCGACTGCCCCACCTCGGCCAGGCCGGACCGCAGCCCGGCCAGGGTGTCGCGCGCCTCGGCGAAGCTGGTCGAGGGCGGCGTGGAAACCTCGACCTGCGACTGCAGCAGCTCGCGCTCCACCCGCGGCAGGCGGGTGCGGGCGGCCTCATGGAACGCCTTAACCGTCCGCCGGGGCGTGCCGCGCGTCTTGGCGTCGGCGAGGAAGTACTCCTCCTCGATGCCGAACTGATAGGTGTGATTCATGGCGTCTCCGGTAAATGGACGGCTGCAGCGCCATGGCCTGCGAAGGTGCCTAGTCAGGCTTGCGCGGCATGTCACGCAGATGGCCCGCGGCCGTGCAGGGCGCGCAAGCCTGCTTCGCTTTTGACCTGCGCGCAAACCTAAGTGTCTGTCCGGGATCATGTTGTTGATATAAATTGATGTTCCTTCCATCGGCGCATGTCAGGTTGGTGCCTGATCACCTGATGCGTGCTGCATTTCCGTCCCTTGGCTTGTGCAAACCCGCATGCCGTAGGGGAATGTTTTCAACAACATGATCCCGGACAGAGTAACCGGGGCAAAACCCCGGGGTTGATTGCATTTTAGGGCTTCCCTGAAGCGGGCGAGTACGATTCGCTTGGCACATGGCAACACCCCACAACCTTCCGAGCCTATCGCGCACCGATTTGGAGG
>JAABUQ010013272.1_pt1 | contig 10025 bp, 7 predicted proteins | sample 5560001 | NCBI WGS metagenome assembly JAABUQ01 (sample SAMN10711888, study PRJNA513371) | rock metagenome | isolation source: Antarctica rocks | place: Antarctica: Victoria Land, Finger Mt nord | collected 2015-12-18 | reverse complement strand
GTGGCCCGAGAATGGATCGGCGTCGAACACCTCGCGCGTTAGCGCGGCCAACCCGTCGAAACTCTTGCGCATGCTGACCGGCTTGCACGCGAGATAGACCTTGGTGCCCGCGCCCAGCGCTAGCACGGTGCCTCGCGCAGCGCGCGCAGCACCCGGGACAGCGCCTTCTCATTGACGTAAGCATCCACCGACAGCCGCACGCCCGAGGTCAGGCCGATGTCGATCGCGCCCGGACGCAAACCGGGATGCGGTCGGACGAGCGCGTCCGAGATTATCGACCCCGATTGGGCAGGCTTGGGTGCAGGTGCCCGGACAACGCTCGACGGGTCGGGCGCTGACATGTCGTTGGCGTCGGTGACCGCGCCATAGGCGATGAACTGCATCGGCTCACTCGCGATGCTCGCCGCCTTCCGCCGAGCCGTCCACCAATGATAAATCAGGCTCTCGGCGACACCGTGGCGCTTCGCTGCTCCGCGCACCGTCGAACCCGGCGCGTCGGCATCCGCCAAGATCGCCGCCTTGGTAGCCTCACTGTGACGCCGCCGCCGCTCGGTATGGGTGATGATCTCCATCCGCCCCATCTCCAACCCTCCTTTCGGAGTCCGAAAGGAAACCCCAAGCAGGTCCGAAATCGCCGGCTACGCTGAACGCCGCAACACGACAATGCCCGGACGCTTACGGCGTTTGAGCGAGTTGCTTCGTGCCGCACCAGCTTGGCACCAGGGCGATCCTGCTTGCGCAGATTGCGCAACCATAATCCCTGCTCGACTACGATTAATTCCCTGTTCTGGAGTCTAGGGAATTGCGGGAAAAGCTGAGGGAACCGGAGCCTTATAGGCCGTTAGAATGCGTCCAGAACGCTAAATTCGCGGATTCCCTGTTTATTCCCGTATATCAGGCAAAATCCGCCCCGAGACGCGTTCGCCCCGGACTGCGTCGCGCACCATTCGCCCGATCACGGCGCGACGGGTTTCTGCGCCAAGCCAAGCACTCGACCGGGTCGTCCGGCGGCATCATAGTAGGTGGTCGCGCCGATACGCTGCGCGCTCAGGACCGTGCGTGCGCCATCGGCGGCGGGGGTCGAGCGGGTGGTGACGCGCGTCACCTTGGGCAGCCGTCCGCCGGGCGTGGCCTCGGTCAGCACGCGGCCGAGCAGATGGCCGTGGGGCGCGATCGTCAGGCCGAGCAGGTATGCCATCGTGCGGCCGAGATCGGCGTTGCTGGTCGGCGCAGGATCGCGCCAGGCGCGCCGGAAGCCTGGCCCAGCCGCCGCCATGAAATTGAACGTGTCGCCGCGTCCGAAGCTGCCGTGCATTCCTTGGCCAGTCTGCAGCGGCGTATCTGCGACTTGCACCTCGCAGTTGGTGGGCACCGCGCAGCCCGTGCTCCACGTCCGGAAACCGACGACGATCGCGGGGCGCGGCGTGCGCGCGTCGCCGACGAAGCCGATCGCGCTCATGGGAAGCGTGCCAGGAATGGGGCCGAGCTGGTCGTCGACGAACACCGCACCGGTATAATCCTGCATAAGCAGCGCGGTGACGATGCGGCGCGCCAAGGCATGATCCTTTTGCGGAAGATAGATCAGGTCCGAGCCGCCGTTGCCCGCGACCACCACCTGCGGCGAGTCCGCGCTCGCCCCCAGCAGCGCGTTGCCGCGCGAGGGGTGCGCGCCCGCCGCGATTGCCGTGTTTGCCGCGTCGGGATCGAACGCCTGCAACTTGAGCGCACTCGCCAGATCGAGCGCTACGAAGCCCTGCGGCAGCTCGGCCGGGGCCACATCGGGGTAGGTGGCGCGCGCGGCGGGGCTGGTGCGGCTTTGCTTGGAGATGGTCGAGAAGCCGTGATCGGCGGTGACGATGATGTCGGTCGTGTCGAACAGCCCCCGCGACTTCAGCGCGGCTTCGAGCGCGGCGAGGTTGTTGTCCGCGTTGCGGATGGCGGCCAGGCTGGTCGGACCGTTGATGCCGGGTGTGAGCTTGCCGAGGCTATCCCCCTGATTATGCTGTGTTCCATCGGGATCGCGCGACCAATAAACCATTACGAACGGCTTATCTTCCAGACGCAGCAAGCCGAGCACCGCCTTTGCTACGTCCGAGAACCAGCGTTGCTGTTCGATATTCGCGACCAGCGTGCCGGGCGTCCTGGAATCCCCCGACTTGCCGTTCGCCCCGCGCGAGGGCGCGGTATCGAGCAGTTTCGCGGACGCGATCACCTGCGCCACCGCATCCGATAGTGGAACGCCCGCCGGGGTGCCCGTCGCATCATCGATGACGCTTGGCGGCGTCGCGCAATTGCCCGCGCGGTGATCCTGGATCCTTGCTGGACCGAGCTTGCCGATCGAAATGCTATTCAGCCCGGCGCAGCGCGCGGCTTCGAGGACGGTCTCCTCGTCGAGGTAATCGCCACTGAAATGCTGATCGAGTTCGGCCAGCACCGCGTCATTCTCGATAAAGGGTGTTACGCTGCCCTTCGCCGCCTTGACCGGGAAGCCCGTGTAGATCGTATTCGAGAAATCGCCCGTGTCGCCCAAATAGTGGCCGGTCGCCATCGCCGACGCGTTCGCGGTCGTGAAGGTGGGGAATAGCGAGTGCGCATTGGGGAACGCTACGCCGCGCTTGGCGAGCGCCGCCATCGCGGGCGCGGTGTCGGGCGAAACGATGCCGCCGCGCAGGCCGTCGGCTACGAACAGGATGACATTGTGGGGCTTGCGCGTGGGCGCGGGTGCGGGCGCGGCGAGCGCCCCGGTGGCGGTCAGGAGAAGCGAGGCGAGGGCAGGCAGGCGACGCATACAGGGCTCCGCTGGATATGGCCGCGCCGCCCTATCAAGATAGCTGCGCGCGCGCCACGCCTCGTCTATGGACCGGGGGCCCAAGCCGGAGACCAGTGCCTATGCGTCACCTTGCCCCGATCGCCCTCCTGCTCGCCGCCGCGCTGCCCGCGGTGGCGCAGACCCTGCCGACCGGACAGGACATCACCCCGCTCGCCGCGCCGGGCGCGCGGTTCACGGCTCTCGATCCGGGCTTGCCGGGGCTGGCGGGGGGCGTGGCGGGGCAGCCTGCCGCGATGACGCTTTCGCCGGACGGGCGCACGCTGGTGGTGCTGACGAGCGGTTACAACCGGACCTATGGCGCGGATGGAAAGGCCGTTCCCGCGCTGTCGGACGAGTATGCGTTCGTTTACGACCTGGCCGAGAGCACACCCAGGTTAGTCTCGGCGGTTCCGCTCGCCAACGCGCTGTTCGGCATCGCCTGGGCTCCGGCGGGCGATCGCTTCTACGTCGCGGGCGGGGTGGACGACGCAGTGATCGAGGTCGCGCGCACCGGCGATGGCTGGGCGCAGGCGCGGCGGCTAGTGCTCGGCCACACGGCGGGGCTGGGCATCGGGGCCAAACCCGCCGCGAGTGCAGTGGCGGTGAGCCCGGATGGCGGCCATGCTCTGGTGGCGAACTACTACAATGACAGCGTGACGCTTGTGGACCTACGCGAGTGGACCGTAACCGCCGAGCAGGACCTTCGCCCCGGCAAGGCCGATTCTGCCCTTAACGGAACGCCGGGCGGCACCTACCCGCGCGCGCTGGCGTGGGCATCGGCCGGTCGCGCCTATGTCGCCAGCCAGCGCGACCGCGAGGTGATCGCGCTGGACATGGCTGCGGGCCGTGTCACGGTTGGCACGCGCATCCCGGTTGCGGGCCAGCCCGTCGCGCTGCTGGCGCGCGGGTCGCGCGTGTATGCGGCGCTGGACAACGCGGACGCGCTCGCCACGATCGACACGCGCACTAATCGCGTGATCGAGCGCGTATCCACAGTCGCCCCGCGCGCCATTTTACCCGATGGCGGCCGTCTCGGCGGCGCGGGGAGCAGCGCGCTGGCGCTTTCGCAGGACGGCGCGACGATGTTCGTCAGTAATGGCGGGCAGAATGCGGTCGCGGTGGTCGCGCTCGGTCAAGCGGCGCGGGGATCAGCTCAGGCGCGCGGACCTCGCGGGCGTTCGGCGGTCGTGGGCCTGATTCCCGCTGGCTGGTATCCAAGCGCAGTCGCGGTCCAGGGCAACCGCCTGTTCGTCACGAACGCCAAGAGCCTGCCCGGCCCCAACCCGCTCGGCTGTCGCAACCAGCATGGCGCGCCCGAGAAGCCCGGTGCGTGTAAGAGCGCGAACCAGTATGTCTGGCAACTCGAGAAGGGCGGGCTCACCACCATCCCCCTGCCCTCGCCCGCCGTTCTGGGTCGGCTGACGCGCCAGGTCGCGACGAACAACCATTACCCGAGCGAGCGCGGACGCGCGCGCGCGGACGTGACGATGGCGTTCCTGCGCGCGCACATCCGCCACGTGCTCTACATCGTAAAGGAAAACCGCAGCTACGATCAGGTGCTGGGCGATCTGGGGCGCGGCAATGGCGATCCCAGGCTGACGTTGCTCGGTGAAGCCTTTAGCCCCAACCACCATGCGCTCGCGCGCGAGTTCGTCGATCTGGACTGCTTCGAGGACGCGGGCGAATCGTCCAATACGGGCTGGAACTGGACGACGGCGGCGCGCACGACCGACTATGTCGAGCGTAACGCCCCGGTCAATTACGCCGATCGCGGGCTGACCTACGATTCCGAGGGAAATAACCGCAACGTCAACGTCGGCCTGAGCGGCGCGGCCCGGCGGGCGGCGAACCCGCTCACCCCGCCCGACCCCGACCTGCTCGCGGGTATGGCGGACGTCGCCGCGCCCGATGGGCCAGGCGGAGCGATCGGCGAGGGGTATCTCTGGAACGCGGCGCTGCGGGCGGGCAAGTCGATCCGCAATTACGGCTTCTACGGCGATCTCGGGCGCTACTTCGTTGCTGCCTCGACCGGACAACGTATCCCGATCGTCCGCGAGCCGTTCAAGGATCATGTGCAGGTCTTCTTCCCCACCAAGGCCGCGCTCGCGCCGGTGACCGATCTCTACTATCGCGGCTTCGATCTCGGCTTGCCCGATTACTGGCGCTTTCGCGAATGGAAGCGCGAGTTCGACAGCTATGCCGCGCGCGGCGACCTGCCGGCGTTGTCGCTAATCCGGCTGCCCAATGATCATTTCGGCGCCTTCGCAACCGGCACCGACGGGGTGAACACGGTCGAGACGCAGATGGGGGACAATGATTATGCGCTCGGCCGCATCATCGAGACAGTCGCGGCTTCGAAGTTTGCTGCCGACACGCTGGTTTTCGTGGTGGAGGACGACGCGCAGGACGGTCCCGATCATGTGAGCGCGCACCGCTCGATCGCGTTCGTCGCGGGGCCCTACGTGAAGCGCGGTGCGGTGGTGCACGAGCATTACACGACGGTATCGATGATCCGCACGATCGAGGATGTGTTGGGCCTCGCACCCATGGGCCTGAACGACGCGATGGCCGCGCCGATGAGCGCGGTGTTCGATCCGGGCGCGGGCACCGCGTGGACCTACCGCGCGCGCGTTCCCCAAGCGTTGCGCGTCACCAGCCTGCCCCTGCCCGCGCGGACCGTGGCCGAAACCCCATGCCGCCCATCGTTGCACAACGCTGCTTACTGGACGGCGGCGATGAAAGGCCAGGACTTCCGCGCCGAGGACCGGCTGGACACGGCTGCCTTCAACCGCGCGCTGGCGCGGGGACTCGCTCCTCGCGCGCCTCGATGTAACGCGGGCGCGTGGCGGTCGGGCAACACACGCTGACTGCCGCGAGCCGCGCCGCTGTTATGTTCACCACACACCACTTGCCTTGTTCGGCGGGATGCAAGAAAACGCGCGCCGTCAACCCCGCCAGTGAGCCGATGCGCTCGCCACAAACAGAGGAATGCTCATGAACTCCAAGTATCTGCTCGCCACCGCCGCTCTCGGCTTCGCGCTCGCCACCGGCACGACCGTCATGGCGCAGACCACTAGCGAGACGACGGTGAAGACCGACACCAGCATGAAGGACGGTGTCGCGACCAAAAAGACCAAAGTCGAGCACGTCCGCAAGCACAAGACGGGTCATTCCAGGAAAATCTTGGGCGTGAAGGTCGGCCATAAAACCCACGTCAACAAGACGGTCAAGGAGACGACGACGAGCTCCAATGGTGACAAGAGCACCACGGTGAAGACAAGTAACAAGTAAAACTGTTGCGGTCGACGGCCAAATTACGGCCGTCGACCGAACGGATCGGGATGCGGCTCTACGGATTGCGGTGTCGCTTATCCGATTTTAAAGGCTGTCGTCGCATCTATAAGGCTGTCTTGCGAGACCACGTACAGTGGATAACACGCAGCGAGCCATTCGATCCCAAGCGCATTCAAGGTGGCGTGCGGTCAGGAGACTCGGGCTAGACCGGGTTTTCCAGGCTGAACGTCTCGCTCTGCTCATCATACGAGAACGCCTCCGCGAACCGACCCCAGTCGATCACCGCGCGCAGCGTTTCTTCGGCATAGTCCTCGGACATATAATCCTCCAGCTCCTCGTGGAACCGCGCCAACCGGGCGCGGTGCGAGGGGCGCTCGTCGAGCACGCGGCGAATTAGGCCGACGATCGGCACGAAGGCGAGCAATTGCTCGGCGAACAGCTTCTTGCGCGCGTCCGTGTCCAAATCGGCGAACCTCTTGCCCGCTGCGGTGAGCCGGATGCGGCCCTCCCCCATTTCGCCCAAGCGCAGCAATTGCAGCACCTCGGCAATGGGGAAGAGTTCGTCCAGCTCCAGATAGAGTGCGCTCGCCAGCGCGGGCAGTTCGGCCTCGCCGTTCGAGGGCGGCGCGGCGACCGCCTCGATCAGGCCCGCGATAAGGTTGGTCGACACCTCGGGCAGGATCATGCCGACGCCCGTGCCCGGAAAACCGCCCTGGACGGCGGATGCGATCGTGGGGCCGCGCTGGGTCATCAGGCGGTAGATGTCGTTCACCATCTCGCGGAAGGCGGGATCGAGGCGGTTGCGCGGGTGTTTAAGCGCGACCTTGAGTTCGCGCTTGATACGCCCGGGATTGCTGGAAAAGACGAGGATGCGGTCGCACATCAGCACCGCTTCCTCGATGTTGTGCGTGACCATCAGGATCGAACCGATCGGCAGCCGTCCCTCGATCCACAGATCGATCAGGTCGGTGCGCAATGTCTCGGCGGTGAGCACGTCCAACGCCGAAAACGGCTCGTCCATCAGCAGCAGATCGGGATGCACCACCAGCGCGCGCGCCAGACCGACGCGCTGGCGCATTCCGCCCGACAGCTCCTTGGGATAGGCGCTCTCGAATCCATCCAATCCGATCAGGTCGATCGCCTCGACCGCGAGCCGCCGCCGCTCGACTTTGGCAACACCTTTGGCCTCCAGCCCAAGCTCCACATTCTCGAGCACCGTCAGCCACGGGAAAAGCGCGAAGGACTGGAACACCATCGCCACGCCCTCGGCCGGGCCCGTCACCGCGCGGCCCTGCCACGCGACCGAGCCCTGCGTCGGCGTCAGCAGCCCCGCGATAATGCGCAGCAGTGTGGATTTGCCCGAACCCGATCGCCCGAGCAACCCGACCAGTTCGCCGCGCCGGATGGTGAGGTCCACGCCCTCCAGCACGACCAGGTCGGCCCCGCCCCCCGCTTTGTGATAGCTCCGCCCGACCTGCTTCACATCGAGCAGCGCCGCCTGTGTCGCCATGTTCGCCGTCCCCTCAGTCGTGCCGCAGTCGCTTTGCCGAATAGGCGTAAAGCGGCCGCCACAACAGCCGGTTGAACGCGATCACGAACACGCTCATCACCGCCGTGCCGAGCACGATGCGCGGGTAATCGCCCGCCGTGGTCGCCTGCGCGATATAGGCCCCCAGCCCATGCGCGGTGACGGTGTTGCGCTTCCAGCGGACGAGTTCAGCGACGATGCTCGCGTTCCACGATCCTCCCGATGCAGTGATCGCGCCGGTGATGTAATAGGGCGCGATACCGGGTAGCATCACGCGTCGCCACCAGCGCCACCCGTGCACGCCGAAGCTGGCCGAGACCTCCTTCAGGTCCCCCGGAAAGACGCTCGCCCCCGCGATCACATTGAACAGGATGTACCACTGTGTGCCGAGCACCATCAGCGGGCTCAGCCACACGTCCGCGTTCAGGCCGTAGCTGAGGATCGCGGCGACCACGAAGGGGAACAGCAGGTTGGCGGGAAACGCGGCGAGAAACTGCGCGACGGGCTGCACCACTTGCGTCAGCCTGGGCCGCATCCCGATCCAGACGCCCACGGGTACCCAGAACAGGCTGGCGAGCGCGATCAGGACAACCACGCGCAGCAGCGTGAACAGGCCCATCAGGCTCGCATGGCCCACCTCGCGCCAGCTCAACTGCCCGCCGACATAGTCCGCGATCCGCCACACCGCCCAGACCACCAGCACGATCACCAACGCGCTCCACAGCCGGGCTGACCACGCTGCCACCGTCAGATCGCGCGGCGTCGGCTCGGCGGGGGCGCGCACCGGGAACAACGGCCACCGCGCGACGGCGCGCAGCGCCTCGCCCACCGGGGTCAGCGCCTTGCCGATCCAGCGCGCACGACCGACCATCTCGAGTACCCACGAACGCGGCGGCTCGCTCGTCTGCGTCTGCTCGAAGCGAAACTTCTCCGCCCACGCGACAACCGGGCGGAACAGCAGCTGATCGTAGGCCAGGATCACCAGGAACATCGCCAGCACCGCCCAACCGATCGCGCGGGTGTTCCCTTGGTCGAGCGCGACCGCGACATAGGATCCGATGCCGGGCAGCTTCACCTCAGTCCGGCCGACCGTGATCGCCTCGGAGATTGTGAGAAAGAACCAGCTGCCGCTCATCGAGAGCATCGTGTTCCACACCAGACCGGGTGCGGCGAAGGGGGCTTCCAGTCGCCAGAACCGCTGCCAGCCGGTCAGGCGGAAGCTGGCGGCCGCCTCCGCGAGATCGGCGGGCACGGATTTGAGCGACTGATAGAAGCTGAACGCCATGTTCCACGCCTGCGCGGTGAAGATGGCGAAGATGCTCGCCAGCTCGACGCCAAGCACGCGACCCGGAAACAGGCCGAGGAACAGCACGGTCGTGAAGGTAAGAAACGAGAGCACCGGCACCGATTGCAGCACGTCCAGCGCGGGCACGATGATCTGCTCGGCCTTGGGGTTCTTCGCCGCTAGCGTCGCGACCGTGAAGGTGAACACCAGGCTGGCCGTGATCGCGGCGAACATCCTGAGCGTGGTCCGCAGCGCGTACTCCGGCAACATCGCGGGATCGAGGCTGATCGGGGCGCGGTGGAGCGCGGCCAGGGGCTGCAACGCCTCGCGTGCACCGTGCGCGACCGCGACGAGCGTGGCGAACAGCAGCGCCAGCGCGGCCGCATCCCATAGATTGGGCGCAAGCTGGACCAGCCGCAGGTTGGCCGGTTGATAGAGGCGGATCAGGGGCCAGCGCGTGGGCATGGCCGGGACTTAATCGCCCCAGCCGCGCTGTCCACCTCTGTGCGCGATCGGCGCGCTCAAGCCTTGCGGGGCGCGTTGCCCAACACCGCCGACACCGCGGCCGCCAGCTCGTCGGGCGTGAAGGGCTTGGCGAGTGTCCGAAGCGCGGGATCGTCGAGCCGTGCAAATCCGATCACGATCAGGACCGGCAAGTCGGGCCACCGTTCGCGAACCTTCAGCGCCATATCCGCCCCGATCATACCGGGCATTAGATAATCACTGACGATCAGCTCGGGCACGGAGCCATGCGCGAGGATATCCAGGCCTTGCTGCGCGGAACTCGCGGTCACGACGTCGTGGCCGAGCGAGGTGGTCAACATTTCGCTGACCACCTCGCGAACCGCAGGCTCGTCATCCACCACCAGCACACGCGACCCGAGCGAAGGCGCGACCGCGCGCTCGGGAATGCGCGTCTCGGCGGCTCTGTTGCAAAAACTCGGGGCGGGTCTGATCTGCCGCGCCTGATGTAAGCGGGGAGTGGGTGTGGGCGATTTCAAATGGCGTCATTTTCGCGGCGATATCATCCTCTGGGCGGTCCGCTGGTACTGCAAGTACGGGATCAGCTACCGTAACTTGGAGGAAATGCTCGAGGAGCGCGGCGTCGA
>JAABUQ010013269.1_pt1 | contig 10027 bp, 10 predicted proteins | sample 5560001 | NCBI WGS metagenome assembly JAABUQ01 (sample SAMN10711888, study PRJNA513371) | rock metagenome | isolation source: Antarctica rocks | place: Antarctica: Victoria Land, Finger Mt nord | collected 2015-12-18 | reverse complement strand
GTCGGCCTCCAGCGACGCATACTTCTGGCTGAGCGCATCCATAGCGCGCTCCTGGTCGCGCAGCTGGGCGGCCAGGTCGGCCACCTGCCGGCGCAGGTCCAGGTCAGCCGCCACCGCCGCCGCCGCGCCGTACAGGCTTAGCGGGCCGGCGTCGGCGGGCGCCGGCGCGGGCGGTGCTGGCGCGGGCGCGGGCGCCGGCGCGGGCGCCGCGGCCGCTGGCGCTGGCGGCTCGCGCAGTGGCGCCGCGGTCGCCGGCGCGAAGGCCGCCGCGCCGTCGACGCGCTGCGCGGGCGCGGCCGCGGCACGCCGCTTGGGCGCCGGCGCGGGCGCCGGCGCGGCGCCGCGAGCGCGCTTTCCGCTGCGCCACTGCGACGCTTCGCCGCGCGGGGAGGTCACGGCTGCCGCAGGCGCGTCGCCCAGCGGCGGCGACGTGTCCAAGGACGCCTGCGCCCACCCACACCAGTCACACGACGCTGTTTTGTCACCATTGCGAAGCAAGCTGCTCCCTGTAACCCGTGTGGTACGCAGGCACTGTTGCTGCACCCCGTGGTCGTAGCATCAGCCTACCGCAATGCTCTCCATACTCCGCCGCACAGAGCAGGCACGCGCGAACCATGGACCGTGGGGGGCGCGCCTCGGCCGCGTGCGCGGGCATGCGCAGCACCCACATGTCCGCGGCATACATCTTGGCGTTGCTGTAGCCGCCCGCCAGGTAGAGCGCCGAACCGACGACGTCCAGGCTGAAGGCCGCGCGTCCTGCGCCGCTGCGCGCTGAGGTTAGGGTTAGGGTCAAAGTGCTGAGCGCTTCGCGGCGCCGGGGCTGCGCGCCAACAGCGCAAGGCCCCCTCAGACAGCGGGAGAGCACGGTGCCAGCCGGGGAGAGCTCAGTGCCAGCAGGGCACAGGCACATGGCCTGAGCCCGCCAGCACGCCGGAAGGCGCCCAGCAGCGCTCGAGTCTGCAGCCTGCGCAGGGGTGCTGCCGCGGCCCGGGTACACAGACAGAGACAGATAAAGCAGGTCTGCCGAGGAGAGCGCGCCGCAGGGCTGCCGCGGCCCGGGCGTGTCCACACAGCTCCACTGGAGCCGCGCGGCGTCCGCCGCCGCGGGGCCCAGCCAGTGCATGTCGCCCAGGCGCCGCCGGCCGCCGTCCACGCCGCCATACACCAGCATGCCGCCCGCCACCGCGACCGCCCTGGCGGCGCGGCGCGGCCGGGGCCCGTCAGGCGAGGCACGCCGCGCTGAGAGCGTGGCGCTCGAAGCACCCGGCCTCTGCAGGGCGCAGTTCCAGCCTCTTACCAGCGCAGCTCTGATGGGTGGCGCTGCACAGCAAGCATGCAGACCTCCATGACCACACACGCTGGGCCGCTGTGCAGAATTACGCGCCGCTGCTTCGCTCGCAGATTCCACCCCTCCCTTTACCCCGACGTAGCACTTAGGAGCGCGCCTGTGGCTGGAGCGGCAGCTGGGCGCCAGGCCGGCCACGGCGCGCGCGGTCGGCAGCCAGCGGTTGACGCGTACGTCGTACAGGCCGAGCAGCTCGCGCGGCGGCATCAGGTCGCTTGCGTCGCCGCTCCGCAGGTCGCCCTTGCCGCCGACCACCGCGCAGCGTGGGCCACCGCCGGCGCCGCCTGGCAGCAGCGCCGCCGCGTGGTAGCCGCGCGGCAGCGGCGGCGCGCCGCCCGGCCGCAGCGCCTGCGCCTCGCGCCTGCGCGCGCGGCCCGCAGACCGTCAAGGCTCTGCCACCTGCCAGCAGTGCTTGAACGCTTTATCGCGAAGCCGCGGGAGCGGCTTGGAGCACCGTCGCCCTGCGCCCTGCGCCCTGCGCGGGCGTGGGCGTGAGGTGCAGCGCGCGACGCGACGCGGGGGACATGCAGCGGCGCCGTTAGCATCCACCCTAATTGATGCGCGCGTCCGCAGGTTGATGGTCGTGCGCAACTCGCAGCTGGCTGCTTCATACCAGCGGACCACCCAGGCCAGAGTCGCACAGGGCGCAGGAGAGCGCGGGCGCAGAAGTCGCGCACCGATCGACGTGCAGCAGCACGATGTCGTTCAGGTACGCACCATCTGGCCCGCCGTAGCCGCCGAACAGCAGCAGCGCGCCCGGGATGGTCGGGTGCGCGACGGCGGCATGCGCCGTGCGCGCGAGCAGCATGTGCGGGCCCCTGCGCCGGGCAGGCAGGCGGCTCACGTGCGGTGAGCGCGCAGGCTCTGCATGCGCCCCGGCGTGTGCTGTACCACCGGCCAGCGGCGTGGTGCTGTACGCAGTCGGAGCCTACACCCACATTGCTGTTCATGGCTTTGGGAGCTTCGCGCGACGCAGGCTGTAGGCTGGACAGACCAAAGGCTGGCGCATGGCGCACGGGGATAGGACGCGGCAAAAACTGTTAGGGCCCCAAGTTTGAGCACGACAGAGCGCGCTCCCGGCAGCTCCCTAAGCAAGTCTGTAATGAAGCTGTGGTAGGCAGCAGCGGGCAGAGTGCACTGCCAGCGGGCCCGCCGCTGCAGACTCTTTCATACGCCCGCACGTTGCAGAGGCGGGCCTGCAGTGCAAGCCGCCGTGCCCGCAGCTGCGGCCCAGAGCTGCGTCGGGAGCGCCCCCGGCGGGAGCAGGAGAGCGGCAGCCGTGCGGCGCGCACTTGACGCAGACCTGCCGCCAGCGCCGGTCCGCCGGCTTGTACGCCCACACGTCATCGAAGGGCTCGTTCTTGTCGGAGCCGCCCACGACCACGATCTCGTCGCCCACCGCCGTCGCGGTGTGGTAGGCGCGCGGCGCGAACGGCACGCGCGCGTGGCCCCGGTCCCAGCGCGCGGTGACCGTGTTGAAGCTCGTGACGTCTGCGTGCCAGGTATCCCTGCCGCAGCGGCAGCGTGAGCGCGCGCCGCTCTGCCGGCGGGCGGACCGCACGGGCATTGCCTCGCGCTGAAACACGCCGGAGCAGCGTGATGGCGCGGGCGGCTGCTGCGGGGCAGAGCAGACGGAGCGGGGCGCACTGCGTGCGGCCGCATATAAAGAAGATGGTGTCGCCCGCGACCGCGGATGCGTGGCCCGCCCGCCTCAGCACCTCGGGTGCCTCCGGCAAGCGCTCCCAGACACCCAGAGCGTGCTCGAGGCTAACGGCGACCATGGCGGCAGTGCGCTTTCGACCCTCAGCGTTTGCTCATACTACTGAGGGCTTTATATGCAAAGTCGGCTATGTGGCGGGCACACAGAACCGGGTGTGTGGCGCCGGGTGTGTGGCGAATGAGGAGTGGCCCAGACTCTTTCGACCAAAGCATGGACAGCAGGCTAGGGTTGAATCACCTTGCTGGGTTGCAGACACACACAGCAGCAGCCTGCTGCCAGCAGGCCCCTGCCCCCTTGCTAGGTTGCACAACCAGCAGCAGGCACCGCCTACCCGTACGTTTTGTGTCTCTCATGTCCCTCACCACTCTCCCTTGGTCGCAACTCTCCGTTCAGTATATTAAGTTGACAAGCCTCCTCGCTCACGCTGAAGTACAAAGCGCCTCTGCGCAACCCCAGGGAGCACTGAAAGACACGGCACGTCGCGACCGCGCGCGCGCGCCTCACAGCCCCCCAATGCGTCACTCCACGCCCGCGCGCTCGCTAGCCCGGGGCCGCGCCCACCAGCTGCCGACCTTTGGCGCGCCCGGTGGCCCCCCGCCCCAACCCGCCACAGCGGCGCCCTCCTGATAACCGCGCCGCGCGGCCTTCCGCACGCCAGGCAGGCCCGCCGCGCCTGGACCCCCGCCCGCGCCGCCCCACCCCAGCACGGCCGCCGTCGCGCGGCGCGCCCGCCCCACCTCAGCCGCCAGCGGCGCAATGTGCCCCGCTCCGGGCGGGGCGAGCGGCGCCGCGCCGCTAGCGCCGGCTCGGCTGTTGGCGTCAGCCGGCGCCCAGCTAGCGCTGGCACCGCTGCTCGCGGCAGCAGACGGGTAGGCTTGCGCCTGTGAGGCGCGTGCGCTGCGCCCAGGCTGCGCTGCGCCCCAGCCGCGCCTCGCGTGGGCAGCGCCGGGCGTGGCCCCAGCTGCCCCCCGGTCGATTCCCGCTGACGCCTCCGCAGGCTGGCGCAGGTCGCGGGCATGCTCATCGCTGCCGGTCGGCTGCACGCTCTGCGCGCCATCCCAGGCTGCGGCGCGCGCGGGCCCCGCAGCGCCCGCGGCCGAGTTGGCCGCGGGCGCAGCGCCATGCGCGTCCCCGGCAGCCCTGCCACCGCGCGCCGCGCGCCGCCGCACATCAACTCCGTAGGGATCCGCGACCCCGCGCGCGGCCGCGAGCTGGTCGGCCAGCGCGGCCAGGCCGGAGACCTTGCGCCACAGCTGCGCGCGCGGGTCTGCGTCGTGGCCGCCCTGCACGCGCACGTGAGCCGCCTGCTCAGGACGTCAACGCGCGCCTGGCCGCAAGCGTGCCCACCAGCCTGCGCTGGTCTAGCCGCGTTTGCTACAAGTAGTGCTACTGCAGCCGTGTCCTACATAAAACACAGCCAGTCTGCGTCCAGCAGGTATGGGGCTGCCCTGCCGCACTTCAGGAGTCCACAAAATTCAAGGAAGACAAGCCAGGCAGGGAGCGCGCACCGCAAGCAGCTCTCGGGCAGAGAGCGAGCGCCCCGCATGCTGGCGCCCTCGGTCTGCGGCGGCTCGCACCCGGGCCTGGCCGGCCCCGCACACGCCCGCGTCAGAGCCTATGCCACTTCCCTGTGTCTGGTGACAAAACTGTGTTTGCAGCTGTGACTGCCTTCGCACGCGCGCGCACTGCCCCGAAGCAGGTCGGCACCAGTGGAGAAGCACCTGCAGCGCAGCCAGGCGCTCGCCGTCCCGTTCGTCCCGACCGGCAGCGCCCCACCCCTCCACGCGCCTGCCGCCGCTGCTCCGGCCGCTGGCGCGGCTCGCCTCGCCCTCACCCTCGACCTGCGAGCCAGCCCAGCGGCCCCGCCCTCGCCCCTGCCTTGCTAGGCGCGCCGCGGCAGCCTCGGCAGCCTCCAGTGCCGCGCCACGCGCGAGCGTCTCGCGTACGTGCTGCGCGGCTTTGCGCTGCGCGGCTCCCTGCGCCTCGGCTTGCGCCTCCCAGGCCGCCCATGCAGCAGCGTTCTGCGCGCGCAGCGCGGCGGCGGACTCATCCCGCGTCGTCTGCTGCAGCCCGGCTGCGCCCCGCTGGGGCCAGCCGCTGGTATCCCTACTCTGTCCCCAGGCACGCTGGCTGCCACCGACTGCGTGCGCCCGGCACAGCCTGCGCAGCGTGCTGCACGGCGTGACACGCCAACAGCCTGCTACCCCCGTCTCCATCGTGCGGGCGCCGCAGCTCCTCCAGAGCAGTGCTTCAACAGGACTGACCTAGTAAAGGCGCACTGCTCCTGCAGCAGGAGCGGCCTACTCAGCCCTGGCTGGACCGAGGGTTGGCTCATGGCAAGGGCATCAAGGCACCAAAAGTGGAGCAAAAGTTTGGGCAGCAGCTTGCGAGGCAGCCAGGCTTGCCAACCTAGGACCTGGGTGCGCGGGTTGACGCAGATGGAGGGTTGGACGAGCACGGGGTGGCGCGAGCGCGGCGAGCGCCACACTGGCGCTGCGCACAGCGCAGCGCACGGCGAGCAGGCCGCGTCATGCAGCTACTCGACTTTCGCCAGCACCATCTGCAGGGTGGAGTATGAGGGCGAGGGCGAGGGCGGGCGGCCCGTGCGCAAGTGCACGCGGCTGCTCAAAAAGCTTCGAGACTGCGGCAGGCGCGCTCCTGGCGCCCTGCTCGTCGCAGGCACCCAGAGAGGCCGTGCGGGCGTGCTGAGACCGCCGCTGCACTCGCTGCATGACGTCTGTGGATGCTGCTTGACCGCCGTGCTGCGTGCAGAGGCCCCGAGGTGGTGGAGATGGAGACCGTGGAGTTGGCCGACCACAACGTGGGTCAGCTGGCCGATACGGACCGGTTCGTTTCCCAGACCTACCTGTGGCGAGCTGCTGGAGTGCACATGCAGCCCGAAAGGGACCTGAGACGGCTCTGCTGCTGCCCTTCGCAGGCAGCTGGCAGCGAGCACAAGTGGCGCGCCGCTGGACGCCAGCGTCGGCGAGGCGCTCGAGGAGTTTCTGCAGTATGCGCAGCAGCTCAAGCAGCGCGCAGCGGGCGCTGGTGCGAGCGCCTGCTCCGCTTGGCAGACTGTTGCGTATGCCGCAGCGCGGGCAGTGTGGTGCCGGCGTGAGCTGGCTGCCGCCCTTGCCGCGCTGGTTTGCAACTTGCAGTGTTGCGCTTTCGCAAGTGTGGACCTTGCGCGGCCCTGCGCCTGCACCGCAGTGCGCAAAGCTCTGTATGCACGACCCTAGCACACAATTTCAGCAGTCCTGTCAACATTTGTAGGCTGCAATAGTACTACAGCGTTGCGCACTGTGTGTGTGCAAAAACAAATGCTTCGGGCACATAACGTGGTGCTCTGGTTGCTGCAGGTGGAGACCAGGTCGTGCTGGAGCCTGCGCACGGCCTCGCGCATAGCCGGCCATATGTCGAGCCAGCGCCCCGGCCCTGGCGCGGGCTCTTTGCCAGCCTGTTTGCGCGCGAGGCGCAGTGTTCGCCCGGTGCGCCCGTGCCGCGTTTTGTGCAATCACTCAGCCACCCAGCTTGTGCTTTTGATGCCTCGCAAGAAGTCTGCTTGTTGTCCAGCTTTGAACCACACCTGTGAAAGGGTGTGCGCAACCTTGTGCAAACCGTGCTCTTGGAGCGGCAGCAGGCATATGCGCTTGACTGTATGTCACCCAGGTGTGCCTGCACGCACAAGAGGCGCTGTGCATGGCGCGAGCCTGAGCGCTGGGCGTGTTTGCGCCGCAGGGCGCTCTCGTCCCAAAGAGGGCGCGAGCTGGGAGGAGTTTGCCAAGGACTTCAAGGAGGTCTAGGGCATGCGCACGGTTTGTGAGTCCTGCTACGCGCAGGTGAGTTATGTAGCGCTGGCTGTCAACGCGTATGTCCTTAGGATAGCAGTTTTTCTAGCAAAGGAGCTGTCCGTGTTCATGTCGTTAAGTGTTCGGAGTGCAGGCTGCGTAACAAGATTTTGGCAACAGGTTCTCACTGCGTTGAGCAATGCAAGCAAATTCTGCGCGCCCAGTACGTGCAAGAGACTGCGTTGGCTGTGCCAGGAAAGTGTTAATTGAAACTAATGTGGTATTGAAACACCTTCATGCACCTTCATGCCTCTGACTACCGTGCAACCCGTTATCTTGTCTGTGGCCCTCGTTCAGCGAAATGTTTTAAAGTCTGGACTACTACTGGGATACAGTAAACGCTTGCGTTTCTGTCGGCACAGCACCCCGTCCTCCACTACTGCGTGTACAGCTGCAGCAAGCGGCGCACCAGGTGCGGGTGCATGGCGACCACTTTGTGACTCACACTGGGCATATACCGGCTACACGCTGCCTGACTGGGCAGGCGCTGCTGTGCGGGCTGAACTGAGTGCCTGTGGCGCGCAGCATTGGTGTCAACGTGACCGGAGTTTTTCCTCAAGCAGTGCAATGGCCTCGCAAGGCCTGCTTCCTGGGCTGGTACCAAGCACCTGCACACACAGTGCGTTGGATTACCCGGCCGTGTCACATAGCGCCCGTCCAGCACCTGTCAGGCTTGCTGAGTCCATAGACACTGTGGGTGTCACTGCGCATTGTATATCCATGCTGTGAGCCGCACCGGCGTTGCGACTCACTTTGCGTGCCAGGCAGTGAGAGAGAGTCGTGTTTGCGGTTGTGCCTCTGCACACAGAGCTGCTCGGCCTTGTCCTCAGCGCAGTGGGCGCTTGATAAGCGCACTCCCACAAGAGCCGCAGATAGCCAGCACTGGCGAGTGCACCGGCGCAGGAGCATGCCAGCGGCCGTCGCCCGGCCTGCGCGCCTGCCGTGGGGCTGCGCTCGCGCCGGCGCCGCCGCCGGCCGGGCAGGCGGTGCGCGCTGTCCGTCGCAGCCGCGGCGCGGCGCGGGCGCGGCGGGCGGCCACGCGGGTGGCCTGCCTGCCGGACATAGAGGGCAACAACTCGTTCACTGAGGAGCTGCGCGCGACGGCCAAGTACATCAGCCGGCGCGGCTTCGGCATCCTCGCCTCGGACGAGTCCAACGCCACCACTGGCAAGCGGCTGGCCACCGTCGGTGCGGCGCTCACCTTCCTTCCGATTCGACCAAGCGTGCCTGAGATGGCGAGCTGCGGGCGGCTGTGGGCAGCGCTGTCTGCGGCCTCTCGCCACAGCACTGTGGGCTGCAGCCATGCATTCGTGAGAGTGCATGGGCTGGCATCCTGTCTGCTACGCACGTTGCCCTGCACGTTGCCAGCACTTTCGAACATGCCAAGACGCGCCTTCAACTGCGCTGGACGGCATGCCTGAGGACAGGTTTGGGGAGCGGCATGCTGGCTCAAGTGTGCTTTGCAGGCTCAGGACTAGACATGCGCCTATGTATAAGATGCCCATTGTGGCTGGGCTGAAGCCTGAGGTCGTGGGAGCTGAGCGTCAGGGGCGGCCCGCGCCTGGACAGGACGACAAGCAGGCCAACCCTGCGAGTGGCGCGCCAGGTTGGCTTGCTTATTGACCTGTTGTCCTGTCCAAGCGCGGGGCCGCCCCTGATATCGGCTCCCCTGACCTCAGGCTGGAACTTGAACTCGCCCTCTATGTCACCAGGCAGACTCAGAGCTGAGACGCGGGCCTGACACTCTTGGGGCGGGCCTGCATGCAGACGTGGAGAACACGGAGACCAACCGGCGCGACTGGCGCGAGCTGCTCTACACCGCGCCGGGCCTGAGCGACGCCATCTCGGGGTGCATCATGTTTGAGGAGACGCTGTACCAGTCGACCGCGGCGGGCAAGCCCTTTGTGGACGTGCTGAGGAGTGCGGGAATCGTCCCTGGCATCAAGGTGGACGCGGGCCTACAGGCGCGGCCGGCTACTGGATCGCCGGCGAGCTCGGCGCCATGTGTTTGCTTCAGCTTGTGCCACGCTCTGCTTGGCAAACCCAGCTTGTGCCACGCTCTGCTTGGCAAAACCAAGTCCTGCACAAAGACACAACGTCTGAGGAAGTGCTGCGAGACATCAAGTAAATGCCCAAGTTCGCAAGGCGCCTGGCGCAGGTGATCCCCGGCACCGACGGCGAGACCGCAACGCAGGGCCTGGACGGCCTGGGCGACCGCTGCAAGGCGTACTACAAGCAGGGCGCGCGCTTTGCCAAGCGCGCCCCAGCCTTTCGTACTGTATGAGGAGGTTCTGACCATGCCCTGGTGCTGAGCACGTGCACCCCACCGCCAAGCGCGGCGTGCAGTGATGCAAGGATAGCATGGGGCAGTGGTAAACTGCACTGCGCAGGGGCGTCGTCTGGGTCAAGCTGCGCGATGGCCGTGCGCGCGTGTTCCATGCAGAGGCCTGGCCTGAGCCGCGCGCCGTCTGCACGGACGCGGAGCAGCACGCGGCCGCCGAGCGCACGACGCAGCGCCAGGCCGTGGCCGCGGCTGCGCGCGCGCGCGGCAGCGCCGCGGCGCCGCGGGCGCTGACCTGCGCGTGCGTGCGCCCGGGCGCGCAGGTGGCGCGCGGTCATCAAGATCGGCAGCGCGGCCACGCCGTCCACGACCGCGATCTTGGAGAACGCGCACGGGCTCGCGCGCTACGCGCAGATCGCGCAGGTGCGCGAACCCTCCCAGCGCGCCCGCTGGCCGGCGCGGCAGCGGCTGCACCCCCGTGGGGCAGGCCGGCTAGTCGTAGCTCGCGGCGTCGATCGGCGCACTCCTTGCAGACAGGGCGCCACGCAAGTCCCCTGCAATCGTGATCAAGTGGTGGTGCCTCTCCTGCCGTAGCTGTGTCGCATCGGGGCTGGCTGCACCACGGCAGAGAGCCCTCTCTGCGACCCGCAGTGCTTTCAGCGACGAACGTGATCTGGTGCACCCTGGATGAAGACAGGGCCGGGCGGTGGGGGACGCTGAGGGGTGCGGCGCGGCGGCCGGCAGGAGAACGGGCTGGTGCCCATCGTGGAGCCGGAGGTGACGCTGGGCCCGGGCGACTACACGATCGAGGAGACCGCCTTCTGGTCCGAGCG
>JAABUQ010013267.1_pt1 | contig 10031 bp, 8 predicted proteins | sample 5560001 | NCBI WGS metagenome assembly JAABUQ01 (sample SAMN10711888, study PRJNA513371) | rock metagenome | isolation source: Antarctica rocks | place: Antarctica: Victoria Land, Finger Mt nord | collected 2015-12-18 | reverse complement strand
TCTCATCGTCTCGGTTGCAATGGGGTTTTCTATTTTAGTCGGCACGGTATTCGGAACGTATCCCGCTCTGCGCGCAGCCAAGCTCGATCCGATCGAGGCGCTGCGCGCGTGATTGCTCAATTCTTCGGAGAAGCGTTCCGCGTTTTGAGCGAAAACAAGGTGCGCTCTCTACTGACATTGCTGGGGCTCATTATCGGCGTCATGGCGGTCATCACGATTCAGGTTCTCGGCAAAGGAATGGCGGGCTCGGTGGCCGGGGTACTAGGCAGTTTTAACGACCATTCGTTCACCGTGCTTCCTAACTTCCGGCAGCCCGACTTCGCTCGCGCTGCGATAAAATTATCCGATATTCCAAAAATTCAGCGTGCTGATCCAAATATCGCTCAAGCCTTGCCGGCCGGGGGAATGACGCGCCAAGCACGCTTCGGCTCGAGAAAGGCAAGATTGGTCGTGTACGGTGAATCGGAGAACCGGTTCATCACCACTCCCATTTCCTCGGGAAGATCGTTTGATGCGAGCGACATCGCCTTGGGCGGCAATGTATGTTTGCTTTCTGCCGACGGCTTTAAAAAAGTTGTCCCGCCGGAAACGGATCCGGTGGGCCAGAGCTTGCGAATCGGCGAGCGCCGCTTCGTTATCATCGGCGTGCTTGCGCCGGCGACCAAAGGGATCTTATCGCAGGCTTTGCGCACGGGCGATGTCGCGATACCGTACACCACATACGAACGGGAATACCTCCGCGGCAAACCGGTCTTTGCGCTGCGCTTCTTTGTAAAAGACGACACGCAAATGGGCGATACGGAAATTGCGGTGATAAGGGCACTTCAAGGGCTTCATCGCGGAAAGTTTCAGTATCAGACGTTCGATCGCAAGACCATATCCTCAGGCATTGACGGCATTTTCGGCGCCGTGACGTTTATCGTAGCACTAATCGGGGCCGTGTCCTTGCTGGTCGCGGGAATCGGAATTCTAAATATCATGCTGGTTTCGGTCGCCGAACGCACCCGCGAGATCGGTTTACGCAAGGCGATCGGCGCGACGCGTTTCCAAATCTCGCTGCAATTTTTTATTGAAGCGCTGCTACTTTCGTCGTTCGGTTGCGCAATCGGCCTCATACTGGGGCTTGCGATCGGTGGTCTGGTGAACCGATTCGCGCTCATCAACCTCTCGGGAATCGTCGCACCGATCCCGTGGCTGCAGTCCGTCGTCATTGCGGTAGGTTTCGCTACGCTGGTAACGCTAGCGTTTGGGACATATCCTGCGTACCGCGCCTCGCGGCTCGACCCCATCGAAGCGCTGCGCTATGAATAAAGCCGCCATCGACGTCCGTGAAGTGACAAAAACTTATGCCAGCGGAGCGCTTGAAGTGCACGCCTTACGCGGTGTGAGCTTCTCAATCAATCACGGCGAATACGTGGCAATCATGGGTCCATCGGGTTCCGGAAAATCGACGTTGATGAACGTCATCGGCTGTTTGGACCGGATCACCAGCGGAATTTACGTATTGGACGGCGTGGACGTCGCTGGTTTAGACGACAACGAATTGGCCGCCATCCGCTTGAAAAAATTGGGATTCGTATTTCAGGGCTTCAACCTGCTTGCGCGCACCGACGCGGTCAAGAACGTGGCGCTACCGTTGTTCTACGCCGGCATCCCGACGCGCCAACGCAACGCCGCGGCGGCGGTACGGCTGGCGGAAGTCGGACTAGCCGATCGCGGACATCATAAACCCAGCGAGCTTTCCGGCGGACAGCAGCAGCGCGTGGCAATCGCCCGCGCGCTCGTCAACGATCCCGCCGTGCTGCTCGCCGACGAGCCCACGGGAAACCTCGACTCAACCACAAGTGAAGAAATTATGGCACTCTTCGCGGCTTTGAACTCTCAAGGTCGCACCATCATCATGGTCACCCATGACCATGAGGTCGCCCGACACGCAAAGCGCACAATCCGCCTGAGGGATGGACTCATCGTTTCCGATGATATCGCGGCCGTCACGCGGTAAGTTCTTGGCGCCACATGAAGTGGGAAGTGCCATGCGTTTTGAGTTGTAGCCTGCTCGTCTGCATGGCAACCGCGGAAATGCCGCAGTGCAACCTCCGGCCGTTTGTTTTGCCGCAACCAAGTGCGCGACACGGTCTCCGCAAGTTTGTTTCGTGTCCGCTGCGTCACGAGCGAGGTCTTCCTGTTTCGCGCGTCCTCGCGTTCAGTACGTGGTTAAACATAGGCAAGCCAAGCGAGCAAGCAAAAATTAGGACGAATTCCGGCTTGGTGTGACATTTCGTGGTTCCTGCGGTACATATAGGAAGCTTCACTCTCGACAAGCAGGTTAATTAGCATGTTCAAAAGTCGTTTGTTGCCAACCGCCATCGTTGCTCTCGTGGGCGCTGTTCTGGGCAGTTTCGCCATGATGGTGTACGCGAGTACCCATTTTGCCAATGTTGCGGGGCCCAACAACACGCCGCCGGCATTGTCCGCCGCTCCCTACGCCGGTTCGAGCGATCAAGACCGCATCGTGAACGCCGTCAAGCGCGTCAAGCCGTCAGTTGTCGCGATTAACCTCGTGGTTAACGGGCAACAGCGCATGCCGTTCGATCCGTTCTCACAATTCTTTGGCGGTCAAGGCGGCTCCGCGCCGGTGCAGCCCTACCGCGCCCGCGCTTCGGGCTCTGGATTCGTGTACGCGAATTCAGGACTCATCGTGACCAACGCGCACGTCGTTTCACCGCCAGGGAACGCGACCATCTCTAAATTGGAAGTGGTCTTCCAGAACAATGACCGCGTGCCCGCGCATGTCGTCTCCACCAACATCGGCGCTGATTTAGCTCTTATTAAAGTGGACAACTACGCGAAGCTGCCCCCGCCGCTCGTGCTTGCTGATTCCGATCGCCTCGAGCAGGGACAATGGGCCATCGCGATCGGCGAACCGCTGCAGCTTCAGCAGACGGTGACCGTGGGCGTCGTCTCGGGCTTCAACCGCACGGAGCCGATTCCCGATGAAAACGGCGGGGTGATTACCTTTAAGGGCCTGATGCAAACATCCGCGCCCATCAACCCTGGCAATTCGGGAGGACCGCTGGTGGACGTCACGGGTCGGGTTATCGGAGTGAACCAATCAACTGCCAGTCCGGGCTCCGCCCAAGGGATTGGCTTTGCGATTCCATCCAATATCGTGCGCGCCACGCTGGCTTCCCTCGAACGCAATCCCGGCGTGCACCAGGGCACCAATGCTGGCTTCATCGGAGCGGCCTTGGCCGACCTTAGTCCCAGCATTAAAAATCAACTGAACTATTCGGGCCAAGGCGTGGCCATCGGGCAAATCACTCAAGGCTCACCGGCCGACAACGCCGGGCTTCAGCCGGGTGACGTGATCTTGAAAGTCAACGGTAAAGCCGTGACGCGCTCGTCCGAAGTGATCTCGGCAATTCGCGCCACCAAGCCCGGGCAAACCGTCGCCTTGCAGGTTTGGAGTCAAGGGGTGAAACGTTTGGCGACCGTGCGGGTCACCGAGCGTCCGGCCGACGCGCCCGAGCCGCCTCCGCAGCCAGAGAACCCTTAGCGGGTTATCTGGGCCACGTCAACAGCAGTATGACAATGACCGCGGCGGCGAACGTCGCGGTCATTATTTCCGAGCGAAATCCATCGCGGGGCGAACCGCGAGGGCCGCCTTCAGGTGCGATTTTCCAAGGCAACGGGATTAGGCGCGGCACGCTCGAGCGATATTGAGCGTAGGCCAGTCCCGACGTTTTGGACAGGAAGCGCTCTTCCGTCGAAACCAGTGCGAGCGTAAAGATCAGCATGCCGATGAGCAACAGCAGCAGCACCGGCCATGCGCCCATCAACCCTATTCCGACAGCTTGCATGAGATTGCCCAGGTACAGAGGGTTGCGCGTGTACCGGTAGGGTCCGGAGACTCGCAATTCGTGCAAGCGCACGTCTTGCTGCCAAACGACTGACGCTTCCAAATGACTGGATGCCCAAACGCGCAACGCGTATCCACCGAGCGCGCCCACCAGCGCAATGCTGCCGAAAAGCAGCGGATGCCCTGAAGACTTGTAGGCAGGTTGAGCGGGCTGGCCTGCTAAGCCGGCTATCAAGAATCCCAGCGGAAACGATGATCCATAGATGAGAGCAAAGACGGTAAACCGTTTTCGGAAGTACCAGGGGGCCTCCGGCGCGGGCGCTTGGGGCGGCGAATTACCTGCCACGCCGCAACCTTCTGCAACCGTCGCATCTTTTTCTTTGTCTTATTAAGTGGAACAATCGGGCGCCGATACTGTACTATAGTCGGTGCAACAACAATCCTTGAGTTTGGGTAAGCGGCAAGGCTGAAAGCGAGTGCCATCGGCGCTCATTAGGCTGGTCCACCGGATTCGGAAAGAGAGAACAGTTTACTATGGCAAAAGTGGTCGGTATCGACCTAGGCACGACCAACTCGGTCGTCGCCGTAATGGAAGGTTCACAACCAACGGTAATTGCAAACGCTGAGGGAAGTCGCACGACTCCCTCGGTGGTTGCGTTTACAAAAACCGGCGAGAGGCTCGTCGGACAACTGGCAAAGCGCCAGGCTATCACCAACCCCGACCGGACGATCGCTTCGATCAAACGGCACATGGGAACGGAATTTAAGGTAAAGATCGACGGTAAGGATTATACGCCGCAAGAAATTTCGGCGATGATTCTGCAAAAGCTGGCGAACGATGCCTCGAACTATTTGGGAGAAAAGGTCACCAAGGCCGTCATTACGGTGCCGGCCTATTTTAACGACGCCCAACGCCAGGCAACCAAAGATGCGGGCCGCATTGCAGGGCTGGACGTCCTGCGCATCATCAACGAACCAACGGCCGCTGCCCTTGCCTACGGTCTCGATAAGAAGACCAGCGAAACTATTTTAGTGTGGGACTTAGGCGGCGGAACCTACGACGTTTCGATTCTTGAAGTCGGCGACGGCGTTTTCGAAGTGAAAGCCACCAACGGTGATACGCACCTGGGCGGCGATGACTATGACAAGCGTTTGGTCGATCATTTGGTTAGTGAGTTCCGCAAAGAGCAAGGGATCGATCTTTCCAATGACAAGCAGGCCATGCAGCGTCTCACTGAAGCCGCTGAGAAGGCGAAGATCGAACTCTCGAGCGTCGTTCAGACCAACATCAATCTGCCGTTCATTACGGCCGATCAAAATGGCCCCAAGCATCTCGACGTCACCATGACGCGCGCCAAGTTCGAAGAGCTTACGTCGGATCTGACCGATCGGTGCGTGCAACCGTTCAAAAACGCTATTGCCGACGCAAAGATGGACGTTTCGAAAATCGATGAGGTCGTGCTGGTGGGCGGCTCCACGCGCATGCCGGTCATTCAGGAATTAGTTAAGAAACTCACCGGAAAAGACGCCAACCAAAGCGTGAACCCAGATGAAGTCGTCGCCATCGGCGCGGCCATTCAGGGCGGCGTGCTGGCGGGTGAAGTACGCGACGTCGTTCTGCTGGATGTGACGCCGCTATCGCTCGGACTGGAAACGCTTGGCGGCGTGATGACCAAACTCATCGATCGCAACACGACCATCCCAACGCGGAAGACCCAGGTCTTTACCACAGCGGAAGACGGCCAGACCTCAGTCGACATCCACGTGCTGCAAGGCGAACGTGAAATGGCGCAAAATAACAAGACGCTGGCGCGGTTCCGTCTTGAGGGAATCCCTGCTGCTCCCCGCGGAGTGCCGCAGATTGAGGTCACTTTTAACATCGATGCTAACGGCATCGTGAACGTCGGCGCAAAAGACCTGGGGACTGGAAAAGAGCAGCAAATTCAGATCACGGCGACCACCAATCTTTCCAAGGACGAAGTCGAACGGATGGTTCGTGACGCGGAAACTTCTGCGGCCGACGACAAGCGCAAACGCGAAGAAGCCGAAACGCGCAACATGGCAAGCAGCCTCATCTACTCAACGGAAAAATCGTTGAAGGAAGTCGGCGAGAAGTTGGATGCGGGCGCGCGAGGCGACGTCGAGTCGGCGCTAGCTGATTTGAAGCGGGTTTCCGAAAACGGGACCGCAGACGAGATCAAGTCCGCTACTGAGAAACTGCAGCAGGCCTCCTTTAAGATGGCCGAGTTGCTGTACCAGAAAACCGGAGCGGCGGGCGATGGCGCCACCTCACAAAACGGGGCGGCCGAAGGCGCGGCGCAGGACGGCAGCGCACAGGGCCCGAGCGAAGATGTAATCGACGCCGAGTTCAAAGAGGCAAAATAACTCGCTGGCGCGGTGGGCGCGCACGTCGCCCACTGCGCCCGTACTTGGAGCTTTAATGGAACAACAATCCACTGATCAAGCACAAGCACACGGCGAGGAGATTGCTACGAACGGGGCTTCTGAGGCCCAAGACACGTCCGCCTCAGAAGACCTCAGCATTCAGCTCGCCGACGCTAAAGCTACTGCGGAAGACAACTACAACAAGTTTCTTTTGGCTGTGGCCGATTTTGACAATTACAAAAAACGCATCGAGCGGCAATTTTCTGAAATAGCTCTTGCGGGCCGCAAATCGTTGTTGGAAAAATTCTTGCCGATCCTGGACAACCTGGAACGGGCGCTCTCCTACCGCGAAGATTCCGATGGGCTGCGCGGCGGCTTGCAGCAGACGCTCAAGGGCTTTGAAGCGATGCTCGCCAGTGAAGGGGTCAAACCCATCGCCGTCAAGGGAGAACCGTTCGATCCGAAAGTTGCTGAGGCGATCGGAACGCAACCGGCAGAAGGCGTGGCTAACGATGTAGTGCTGGAGGAAGCGCAAAAGGGCTACACGATTGCAGGCGAACTGCTGCGGCCCGCCCGCGTCATTGTCGCGAAGAATGAACTATAAAAATTATTACGACATCTTAGGCGTGCCGAAAAACGCGCCCGAAAAAGATATTAAGTCAGCCTATCGCAAGCTGGCGCGTAAATGGCACCCTGACGCGAATCCGAGCAATCAAAAACAGGCTGAGGATAAATTCAAAGACATCCAAGAAGCCTACGAAGTCTTAGGCGACGCGGAAAAGCGCAAGAAGTACGACGTCTTGGGCAGCGACTGGCAACAGGCAGCGCGTCAGGCTGAACAGCAACGGCAGTACCGCACCCAGCAGGGCGAAGGATCGTTCGACGTGGGCAGCTTTGGAGCCGGCGGCGGAAATAGCGGCTTCTCAGATTTTTTCGACATGTTCTTCTCAGGGATCGGCAAGCGGCAAACCCCTCAAACTAAGGGGTTCGCGCAGCGCGGCCAGGACCTTGAAACGACCATCGATCTGACCCTGAAAGAGGCCTTCCAGGGCGGCCGAAAATCTGTTTCTCTTCAAATCGAGGATCTGTGCCCCCGTTGTCGAGGAACCGGCACCGATCGCAGCGGCTTGTGTTCGCAATGTCACGGCACGGGTCGCGTGTTACAAACCAAGAAATTCGACGTGACGATCCCTAAAGGAGTACGCGAAGGTCAACGAATCCGTCTCGGCGGTCAGGGAGGCGCTGGCGTCTCCGGTGGCCCGAACGGCGACTTATTCTTGATCGTCAATCTGGTGGATGACGGCCTCTATCACCGCAAGGGTGACGACTTATACGTGGATTTGCCGGTCAGTATCTACGACCTAGTATTGGGCGGTGAAGTCACGGTGCCAACGATGAACGGACAAGTGACCATGACAATTCCAGCGGAAACGCAAAACAACAAGACGTTGCGACTTGCCGGAAGAGGGATGCCTAAAGTTAAAAACGGCGGTGCCGGGGATCAGTACGTGCGACTCTTGGGACAATTGCCTGCAGCCCTTACCGATAAGGAGAAGATACTGTACGCGGAGCTTGCCGCCTTGCGAAACGGAAAAAAGTAATGGTCATGGTCAAAGAGATCGCCTTCACCGCATATCCCGCCGCCGACGTTGAGCGGCTCGTTAACTTTTATTCCGATACGTTGGGACTAAAGCTGTACGGCAAGTACGAAGAAGACGGTAAAATGCAGTATGCCGAATTTGAAGTCGGCAATTCGTGGTTCAGCATCATGACCCACGAGTGGATGGACGTTCCTCCGGGTAGCGCTGCGGGTGTCGCGCTGGAAGTCGGAGACATCGATGAAGCACTCAAAGAGCTCGAATCTAAGGGCATCGCTCGCGAAGACACCCATGACACGCCCGTGTGCCGGATCGCGACATTCAAAGATCCCGAAGGCAATAAATTCACGCTACATCAGACAACGCGGCCGCATTAGCGACAACCTTTCAAAGGTTGCCTGGGTTATGCCCGGCGTATGATGTCCGGCCCACCCGTCCACTTAATGTGGTCGAGCTCTTACTCACCCGATAAGCCGAAGGTTCACAAACAGGTAGACTGGCGGCGCATCGGTGCATTTTTTGCGCCATATTGGCGTCAAGAAGCCGTCGTACTGTTCTGCATGCTGAGCGTCGCACTACTTGGCTTGATTGGACCCGTCATCACGGCCCGCATTATCGATTCAGCCATTCCTCACGGCAACACCCGCGAGCTCATCATCGATGTTGGTTACATCATCGCTTCCGGAGTCGTAGCCGGTCTTATCGGGGTGTACCAGGGGTTCCTCAACTCGCTGGTGGGCGAAGGCATCATGCGCGACATCCGCACCAGCCTGGTCGCGCACCTGCACAAGATGTCCCTTGGGTTCTTTACGAACACGAAGACGGGCGAAATTATGAACCGCGTTTCGAACGACGTCGACAACATCGATAACGTCGTGACCGGAACGTTGGTAACGATCATTACGAATTTCTTTATGATCACAACCACGTTAGTGACGATGCTGCTCATGAATTGGCGGCTGGCTTTGATCGGAATTGCCGTAGTGCCGCTGATGATTCTGCCCCTCTCGCCGGTCGGCCGGAAGATGTATGAGATCCGCAAGCGCACCCGAGAGAAGCGCGATCAGATCGAGAGCATCACCCAGGAAACGCTTTCGATCTCCGGTATAACGCTCATCAAATCGTTCGCGCGCGAATTCTACGAACGAGACCGCTTCTACGACGCCGGAACCCAGCTAATGAAGCTGGAGATTTCGCTTGCCATGGTCGGGCGCTGGTTCATGATGGCCATCAGCGCCATGGTGGTCGTGGGACCAGCGATCGTGTGGCTGGGCGGCGGTTGGCTTGCCCTCGCACACATGCTGACTACGGGCGTTATCGTTGCCTTCGTTACCCTCATCGTGACTCGGTTGTACGGTCCCGCTGCGGCACTTGCCGGCATTCAAGTGCAGATTATCAGCGCGCTAGCTGTCTTCGAGCGCATCTTCGAGTATTTGGACATGGAACCGGAAGCGTATTCCTCGCCCGGTGCGATTGCGCTCGCGAGAATCAAGGGCGATCTGCGGTTCAACGACGTGTATTTCTCATACTCCGGCAATCGAAGAGCGCTCGACGGAGTTTCCTTCCACGTAGAACCTGGACAAGTCGCCGCTTTCGTCGGACCTTCCGGTGCGGGAAAAACTACCCTTACCCAACTCGTGCCGCGCTTTTACGATCCTCAAACCGGAAGCATCGCTATCGACGGTCACGACATCCGGACGGTGACCCTGGAGTCGCTGCGGCTCGGCATCGGCATCGTCACTCAGGAAACATACTTATTTCACGACACGATCGCAATGAATCTTCGGTACGCGAAAACCAGCGCAAGCGATGCGGAGCTCATTCAAGCGGCCAAAGCCGCAAATATCCACGAGTTTATCGCCTCACTTCCCGACGGCTACGAGACGGTGGTTGGCGAACGCGGGCACAAACTCAGCGGCGGCGAGCGTCAGCGACTCGCGATTGCCCGCGTGCTGCTCAAAGACCCTCGGATTCTTATCCTCGACGAAGCGACAAGCTCTCTCGACTCACACAACGAGGCGGCGATTCAAGCGGCACTCGTGCCCTTGATGCGTGGCCGCACCAGTCTCGTGATCGCGCACAGACTTTCTACGATCTTGTCGGCTGACATTATCTTCATGATGGAGCACGGAAAAGTCGTCGAAAGCGGCACCCATGCGGTGCTGCTCGCGCGAAACGGCGCGTACGCA
>JAABUQ010013266.1_pt1 | contig 10033 bp, 11 predicted proteins | sample 5560001 | NCBI WGS metagenome assembly JAABUQ01 (sample SAMN10711888, study PRJNA513371) | rock metagenome | isolation source: Antarctica rocks | place: Antarctica: Victoria Land, Finger Mt nord | collected 2015-12-18 | reverse complement strand
CGCCTGACGCCACGTCGTCCAGCGCAGCACCCGCCCAGCAGAAGATCCAGAAGGCCGCGCAAGACTTCGAGGCCATGGCCATCGGCCAGATGCTCTCGCCCATGTTCCAACCGTCGATCACTCGAAAACCATGTTCGGCGGCGGCGACGGCGAAGAGCAATGGCGCCCGATGTGGATCAGCGCCCTCTCCAAGCAGATGGCCGCCAACGGCGGCATCGGCCTGGCCCGACCCATCATGCAGGCAATGCTAACCATGCAGGAGCAACACAATGGATCACGCTAACCCCGCCGACACGCTCGAGGCCGCCCTCGTCGCCGAGAACACCGCCCTCGAACGACACGACGCGACCGCCGCCGTCGCCCTGCTCGAGCAGAAGCTCGCCGCAACCCAGGCCCTTGCGGCACTCGCCATCGAGCCCCAACAGCTCGCCCGCCTGCGTGACCTCGCCGCCGACAATCGCCGCCTGCTCGAGCGCGCCATCGGCGTCCAGAGCCAGATCATCAACATGGTCGCCCGCGCCGCCCAGTCGACGTCCAACCATTCGCGCTACGGCGCCGACTGCCGCACCGTCCGCAACGACGGCGCCCTGGCGATCGCCCGCCAGGCGTGACGATGCCGCCGGCCCATGTTAGGCCGGCGCATGCATCTCGTTTTCGCGCTCCCCGACCCGGATCAGTCCGGCAACGGCGGTGGCACCGCCTACATGGACGGACTGACCCAGGCCGCACGCCACCTAGGCCACACGATCGATTGTCAGACCGGAGCTGGACCGATCTTTCCGCCGCACGCCGTGCCCGTCATCGACGGCATGCTGCTCCCTAGCCTTCGCCCCCGGCTCGATGAACTCCTTGCATCCGGCGCCATCGCCCTCATCCATCACGTCTCCGCCGCCGCCGGCCGCGATGACGGCGCGAAAGAGATCGTCCACGCGATCGAGGCCGAAATGCTCCCGCGCATGCGCCTCGTCGTCGCCACAAGCCAACCCGTCGCCACCCGTCTGACCGCCGAATTCGGCATCGCCGCCAAGATCGTCCCGCCAGGCGCCCGCGACCTCCCGCGAAGCACCAACCAAGACCCCGACACCCCCCTCATCCTCGCCGTCGGCGTCCTCACCCGACGCAAGCGCCACGACCTCCTGCTCCGCGCCGCCGCCCGCCTCACCGATCTGCCCTGGCGTCTCTCGATCGCCGGCGACGCTGGCCGCGAACCCGCGCACGCCGCCGAACTCGCCGCCCTCATCGACGAACTCGGCCTCGCACAGCGCGCCAAACTCATCGCCGATCCGGCGCCCGACGCCCTCGATCACCTCTGGCACTCCGCATCAGTCTTCGCCCTGGCCACGCGCTGGGAAGGCTATCCCGCCTCCGTCGCCGAGGCGCTCCGCCGCGGCATCCCCGTCGTCGTCTCCGACTCCAGCGACGCCGCCGACATCGTTCCGGTTGCCGCCGGCGCAGTCGTGCCCCGCGACGACATGGCAACCTTCGGCAAATGCCTCCGCCGGGTCCTGTTCGACGACGACCTCCGCCGCGAGATGACGGAGGCCGCGTGGAACGCCGGCCAGAAATTGCCCGGCTGGCCGGAGCGCGCCCGCGCCTTCATCGATCTGCTGGAGTCCTGACATGGCATTGCTGGGCTGCATCGCCGACGATTTCACCGGCGCCACCGACCTCGCCTCCATGCTCGTCAAGAACGGCATGCGCACCGTCCAACTCATCGGCGTGCCCTCCGACAACACCCCTCCTCCGCCCGCCGACGCGCTCGTCGTCGCCCTCAAGTCGCGCACCATCGCCGCCGCCGACGCCGTCGCTCAAAGCCTGGCAGCCCTCGCCTGGCTCCAGCGCGCCGGCTGCCGCCAGTTCTTCTTCAAATACTGCTCCACCTTCGACAGCACCGAGGCCGGCAATATCGGCCCCGTCGCCGACACGCTCGTCCGCGCGCTCGACGCCGGCTTCGCCATCGCCTGCCCCGCCTTTCCGGCCAACGCCCGCAGCGTCTACCAAGGCCATCTTTTCGTCGGTCACGCGCTCCTCAACGAGAGCGGCATGCAGGACCATCCGCTGACGCCGATGAAGGACGCCAACCTCGTCCGCGTCCTCTCGCGCCAGACCGACGGCACCGTCGGCCTCGTCCCGTTCCCGGTCGTCGATGCCGGCGCCGGTCCCATCCGCGCGGCGCTGACGTCGCTCAAGGAACAAGGCCGCCGTTACGCGATCGTCGACGCCGTCTCCGACGCGCACCTGCTCGCCATCGGACAGGCCGTCGCGCACCACCCGCTCGTCACCGGCGGCTCCGGCGTCGCGATGGGATTGCCGGAGAACTTCCGCCGTCTCGGTCTGCTCGAAACCGCCGAGGCCGGCGCGCTGCCAGCGATCAGCGGCCCGGCCGTCGTGCTGGCCGGGTCATGCTCGCGCGCAACGCTGTTGCAGGTCGCCAACGCCCGCACCCGCGTGCCCACCCTAGAACTCGATCCCCTCGCAACGCCCGACGCCGACGCGCTGGCGAAGCAAGCGATCGAATGGGCCGCCAACAAACTTGGCGACGAGCCGATCGTCATCGCCGCCTCGACCACACCCGACCGCGTCGCGGCCTTGCAGGCCAAACTCGGTCGCGATGCCGCGGGCGCCTTGGTCGAGCGAGCCCTCGCGCAGATCGCAGTGGACCTCGTCGCGCGCGGCGCCCGCCGCATGATCGTCGCCGGCGGCGAAACCAGCGGCGCGGTGGTCTCCGCACTTGGCGTTACGCAATTGCGGATCGGCTCCGAGATCGATCCCGGTGTGCCCTGGACGTTCGCCGAGGGCTCCGGACCGCCGCTGCTCCTCGCGCTCAAATCGGGCAATTTCGGCGGCCCGCACTTCTTCGTCGCCGCCTTCGACGCGCCGCACAAGTAGCCTTAAAAACGAATGGCCGGGTCTCCCCGGCCATTCGCTCGCGACGGACCTAGAGCATTTTCCGATCAGGTGGAATCACCTGATCGGAAGTAATGCTCTTTTTATCAATGAGGTAGAGCACTACTCCCGAGCCAATCGGCTCGGGAAGTGCTCTAGTCCGATCGAGTACGCCGACAGCGTGCGTCAGGCGCCCGCGGCAGCCGGCTTGCGCCCACGTCCGGACGTTGCCGGCTTCGGCGCGGCAGCCGACTTCGTCGCGCGCGGCTTCTTCGCCGGCGCGGCTTTCTCGGCCATCGCAGGCTTGGACGCAGTCGTCTTCGTCGCGCGCTTGACCGGGGCGGGCTTGGCGGGCTCCACGTGGGCAGCTGCCTTCGTCGTCCGCTTGGTCGCCGCCGGCTTCACCTCGGCCGTGGCCGCCTTGCGCGTGGTCGCGCGCTTCGGCGAAGCCTTCTCGCTCGTCGTCGCTTTCGCCGTCGCTGCCTTGGCTGTCGCTGCCTTCGCGGTAGTCGCCTTCTTCGGCGCCGCCTTGGTCTCGGCCGGCTTGGCCGCGGCCTTCGTCGTCTTGCGAGCAGTCGGCGCCGCCGGCTCGCTAACCGGAGCGGCACTCTTCATCGTCCGCTTCGGCGTCTTCGCTTCAGCAGCACCATTCCCGACCGCTTTCGTCGACGCGCGGATCGCCATCGCCTGCGCGCGCATCGTCGCCGGAGTTTCCTCAGCCATGTTCAAGCCTCCTTCCCAAGAGTTCCAGTCGTGCCAAATGAGGTCTCACGTGACCGGCGCAGCTCAACACAGAAGAAAGTATGGCCCGGCATCGTTACGCCCCCGGCGGCACGTCGATCCCCAAACACGATGCTTGCGAATCGATGATGTGCTCACCTAATGCCGCTCTCACGCGTACGACGCCCCGCTGTCAATGAAAACTCGCAATCGACGCAATGAATCACGCAAAGGCGATGCGCGATTACCTTTGGTCAAGCGTAACGAAAACCTGGTTTTCCGGCCCGGTGTAATTCGCCGTCGGCCGGATCAGCTTGTTGTCGACCCGCTGCTCCATCACGTGCGCCGCCCAACCGCTCGTCCGACTGATGACGAAGATCGGCGTGAACATCGCCGTCGGAATCCGCATCTGGCTATACGCCACCGCGCTGAACCAATCGAGATTGGCGAACATCCGCTTCAGCTCCCACATCGTCGCTTCGATCCGGTCCGCCACGCGATAGCCCAGCGTGTCGCCATTCTCCTCCGACAGATGCTGCGCCACGCGCTTGATCACCACATTGCGCGGATCGGCCACGGTATACACCGCATGCCCGAACCCGATGATCACCTCCTTGCCCGCGACCCGGCGCCTGATGTCCGCCTCCGCATCCTCCACACTCGCGTACCGCTGCTGGATCTCCAACGCGACCTCGTTCGCGCCGCCATGCTTCGGCCCGCGCAACGCCCCGATGCCGCCCACGATCGCCGAGTAGATATCGGCCCCCGTGCCCGCCACCACGCGCGCGGCAAACGTGCTCGCGTTGAACTCGTGCTCCGCATACAGCACCAGGCTCGTGTGCATCGCCCGCACCCAGGCCGCACTCGCCTCGCGTCCGTGCAGCAGGTGCAGGAAGTGACCGCCGATGCTGTCGTCGTCGGTCTCCACCTCGATCCGCTTGCCGTTGTGCGAGAAGTGCCACCAATAGAGCAGGATCGATCCGCCACAGGCCATGATCCGGTCGGCGATCTCGCGCGCGCCCGACGCGTTGTGACCCTCCCTCTCCGGCAGCGCGCAGCCCAGCGCCGAAATCCCCGTACGCATCACGTCCATCGGATGCGTCGACGCCGGCAACGCCTCCAGCACCGCGCGCACCGTCAGTGGCAACCCGCGCATCGACTGCAGCCGGGCCTTGTACGCCGTCAACTGCGCCCGGTTCGGCAGCGCCCCATGCACCAGCAAATACGCGATCTCCTCGAACTCACACTGCTCGGCGACGTCGAGAATGTCATAGCCGCGGTAATGCAGATCGTTGCCCGTGTGTCCCACCGTACACAGCGCCGTGTTGCCCGCCGTCACCCCGGCCAGCGCCACACCCTTCTTCGCCTTCGGCGCAACCTGTGTCTCAGACATCCCAATTCCTCCCTAAGATCTTGAGTCCGCCCGCGTCAGAACAGACCCGTCTTCCCCTTCTGCACGCTGCCGTCCGGCATCGCGACGTTGAGCGTGAACAACTCGCCCGCCCGCAACTGCGGCAGCCGTTCGCACGCCTCGAGGAACCGCTCGCTCTCCGCCGGCGTGATCAACCCCTCCGTCATCGAGCGGAACTTCCCGACATAGTCCGCCCGCTTCCACGGCGTGGCTCCCATCGGATGCGCATTGGCCACCGCCAGCTCATCCGCGATCACCTTTCCGTCCTTCATCCGGATCGTGATCCGCCCGCCGAACGCCAGATCCTCGTGCCGCCGCGCATGATAGCGCTCCGTCCACGTCGGCTCTTCAACGGTGCGGATCTTGTGCCACAGCCGCACCGTATCCTCGCGCCCCGCCCGCTCCGGCGCGTAGCTCCGCACGTGGTGCCACTCGCCATCCTGCAGCGCGACCGCGACGATGTACATGATCGAGTGATCGAGCGTCTCCCGGCTCGCCATTGGATCCATCTTCTGCGGATCGTTCGCCCCGGTGCCGATCACGTAGTGCGTGTGATGGCTCGTCTCGATCACCACCTCCCCCACGTCGTCCCAATCTTGGACCTGCTCCCCCATCTTGAACGCCAGATCGATCAACGCCTGGCTCTGGTACTCCGCCGAATGCTCCTTCGTGTAGCTGTCCATGATCGCCCGCTTCGGCTCGCCCTTCCCCGGCAGCGGCACTCGGTAATGCGCCTTCGGCCCGTCGAGCAGCCACGCGATGACGCTGTCCTCGCCTTCGTAGATCGGGCTCGGCGCCCCTTCGCCGCGCATCACCCGATCGACCGCCTCGATTGCGAGCTTGCCCGCATGCGCCGGCGCATACGCCTTCCATGAACTGATCTCGCCCTTGCGGCTCTGCCGCGTCGTGAAGCTCACATGCACCGCCTGCTGCACCGCCTGGAAGATCGTCGCCGTATCGAGCCCGAGCATCGTCCCGATCCCCGCCGCCTGTGCCGGGCACAGATGCGCGATGTGATCGATCTTGTGCTCGTGCAAGCAGATCGCGCGCACCAGGTCGATATGGATCTCATACCCCGTCGCGATCCCGCGCAGCAGCTCGCGCCCCGACATCCCCAAGCTCTGCGCCACCGCCAGCACCGGCGGAATGTTGTCGCCGGGATGGCTGTAATCGGCGGCGAGGAACGTGTCGTGCATGTCGAGCTCACGCACCGCCGTGCCGTTCGCCCACGCCGCCCACTCCGGACTCACCCTCACCCCATCGCCCATCCCGAACACCGCAGCACCCGCGCGCCCCGGACCCGGCGGATGCGCCAGCGCCATGTCCCGCGCCGACATGCAGGGATGCCGGTTCACGCTCGCGATCGCCACCGCCGCATTGTCGATGACCCGGTTGACGATCATCTCCGCCGTCTCCGCAGGCACCTCGACCGGGTCGGCCGCCACCTCGGCGATCTTCCATGCCAACTGATCCTCACGCGCGAGATGGGCCTGCGACGGATGAACCGTGACGTCGTGGAGTTGCATATTCTATTCCTTGGGCTTGGCGGTTTCCTGTCGCGCTCATAAGGTTGCGCTATCGCTTCGGCAAGCAGTCGCCGTGTCAGTGGAGGGCATCGCCGCAATGAGGGTTGTCGTCCTTGGAGCCGTCATCCTGCTCGCCGGCTGCGTGCAGCAGGGCTATGGTCCGCCCGCCCCGATCCAGTTGCAGCCGTTCGGCCCGGCGATGCCCTACAGCACCGTTCCGTCCGATCGTCCGCCGCTCGCCATGCCCGCCCCGCCCACAGCCGCTGCACCCGTCCCGCTCGACGCGCCAACCACACCGCCCGCCGCCGACGACAACGGCGCCATCCCGCTGCAGGACATGCCCACCCCTTCTGCGGAGACGCCGCAAGCCTCGCCCGCCAACGCAAGGCCGCCAGACGCGGCACCTTCTCCCGCCGTGCAAAGGCCCCCCACCACCGGGCCCGGCAGCAACGTCCCGCTCGAGGGATTCCGCCCGATGCACAGCCAGACCCGGCCGGCGCCCTGACATGCCCCTACCGCCACGACAATTTCGTCAGCACGCGAACTGGAAATTCGCCCTGGCGTAACCTCCTGGGAGTAGACATAACTCCCGGCAACGGAAGGCGCTGCACTTGCCCGACACGACACCTCCCGTCCGGTGGCAGCCGGACCGGTCTCCGGAGACGCCAGCCTGGCCGATCCCGCCCATGCTGACCGCGATCGGCCGCGGCCTCATGTGCCGCTGCCCAGCCTGCGGGCAGACCCACGTGTTCAACGGATGGCTGCGCGTCGTGCCGCAATGCCTCGTCTGCGGCGCGCCCCTCGGCCGCTATCGCGCCGACGATGCCCCCCCTTACTTCACCATTTTCGCCGTCGGCCACATCGTCATCCCGCTGCTCTTCCTGACGGAGACCAGCCTGCATCCGCCGCTCTGGGTCCACGCCGCGATCTGGCTCCCCGTCAGCGGCATCCTCGCCACCCTGTTGCTTCGGCCGATCAAGGGTGCGACGGTCGGCCTCATGCTCAAGCTCGGCATGGTCAAAGCGGACGACGAGTGATCGACGCTGCACGACTGGTCCACGTCGTCCTCGCCGGCGAATCGCTGACCCGGCTATCGCCCCTGCTCGAGGCCGACCGCGCCCAAGCCGTCGCCGATCTCGAGCACGAAAATCACTTCGCCCTCTCCCCCGCCGACACCCGAACCTTCCCGCCCGGCCCCTACATCCTTCACCTCTCGGTCCAGGAAGGCCGTCTCGTCTTCGATGTCCGTGACGAAGCCGACACGCCATTGACGGCGATCGTCCTCGCCCTCGGCCCGTTCCGCAGCATCATCAAGGACTACCAGCTCCTCGTCGACAGCCACATGCTCGCCGTCGAGGAGGGCCGCGCCGAGCGCATCCAGGCGATCGACATGGGCCGCCGCGGCCTGCACAACGAGGGCGCCAGCCTCCTTCAGACCCGTCTCGAGAACAAAGCCGACATCGACCACGAAACCGCGCGCCGCCTCTTCACCCTCGTCTGCGTCCTGCATCAGCGAATCTGAACTCCCGACCTCTCCCTCTCCCTCCGGGAGAGGGCCGGGGTGAGGGTCTGTCATGCAGATCCCCTCCTCTTGCATTGCTGCCCCCAAGGTGCCCAATGATCATCATCTCGTCAGGAGGAACCCCATGATCGACGCCGCCATCGTGGGCTGGGCCCACACCCCATTCGGTAAGCTCGAAGAAGACGTTGAAGGCCTGATCGCCCGCGTCGCCGGCGCCGCCATCGAGGACGCCGGCCTCGAACCAACCCAAATCGACGGCCTGTTCGTCGGCACCTTCAACAACGGCTTCTCCAAGCAGGACTTCCCCAGCTCGCTCGCCCTGCAATCGATCGACGCCCTCCGCTTCAAGCCCGCCACACGCTACGAGAACGCCTGTGCCTCCGGCTCTGCCGCCATCCACGGCGCCCGCGACTTCCTCGCCGCCGGCCGCGGCCGCTTCACCCTCGTCATCGGCGTCGAAAAGATGACCGCAACACCCGGCCCGCAAATCGGCGACAACCTCCTCGGCGCCAGCTACCGCAAGGAGGAAGGCGACATCCCCGCAGGCTTCGCCGGCGTTTTCGGCCGCATCGCCGAGCGCTACTTCCAGCGCTACGGTGACCAATCCGACGCGCTGGCCGCCATCGCCGCCAAGAACCACAAGAACGGCGTCGATAACCCCTACGCCCAGATGCGCCGCGACCTCGGCTTCGATTTCTGCCGCACCGTCAGCGACAAGAACCCCTACGTCGCGCCCCCGCTCAAGCGAACCGACTGCTCCCTCGTCTCCGACGGCGCCGCCGCCCTCGTCATCACCGACGCCGAGACCGCCCGCACCATGAACAAGGCCGTCGGTTTCCGCGCCGCCGTCCACGTCAACGACTACCTCCCCCTCTCCAAGCGCGACGCCACCCGCTTCGACGGCGCGGCCCACGCCTGGTCGCAAGCCCTCGACCAAGCCGGCCTCACCCTCGATGACCTCTCCTTCGCCGAAGTCCACGACTGCTTCACCATCGCCGAGCTCCTCGTCTACGAAGCCATGGGCCTCGCCAAGCCCGGCGAAGGCGCCCGCGTCCTCTCCGACGGCATCGTCGGCCCCACCGGCCGCCTCCCGATCAACCGCAGCGGCGGCCTCAAGGCCAAGGGCCATCCGGTCGGCGCCACCGGCGTCTCCATGCACGCTATCGCCGCCATGCAGCTCACCGGCCAAGCCGGCGCCATGCAACTCGACAACCCGAAGCTCGGCGCCGTCTTCAACATGGGCGGCGCCGCCGTCGCCAACTACGTCAGCATCCTGGAACCGCTTCGCTGATCCCGACCGCTAATCTGGCTACTCTCCTCCTTCAGACCGCCGCGCGCCTTCCCGACCGGCCGGCGGTCATCCAAGGCGACCAGGCCACCACCTGGTCGACCTTCGCCCAGCACGTCCGCTCCGCCGCCGCCGGCCTCTCCGAAGCCGGCGTCCGACATGGCGACCGGGTCCTGGTCCACGGCCGCAACGGCCGCGCCTATTTCGAAACCCTCTGGGCCTGCTGGATGCTCGGCGCCGTCTGGGTCCCGACCAATTTCCGCCTTACCCCGCCCGAAGTCGCCTACTTGGCCCAAAACGCCGCCGCCGCCGCCCACATCATGGACCCCAGCTGCGACGCCCACGCCGCCGCCTGCCGCGAGGCCAACCCAGCCGCCACCATCCATCTCGATCTCCAAACCAACTGGGAGTCACTCTACGACCAACCCCCGCTCGACCACCCCGCCGACGTCGACCGCGACCATCCCTGCTGGCTTTTCTACACCTCCGGCACCACCGGCCGCCCCAAGGGCGGCATCCTGACGCACGGCCAGATGGGCTTCGTCGTCACCAACCATCTCTGCGACCTCATGCCCGGAACGACCGAGGACGACGCCAGCCTCGTCGTCGCCCCGCTCTCCCACGGCGCCGGCGTCCACGCCCTGCCGCACGTCGCTGCGGGCGCTCCCACCATCCTCCCC
>JAABUQ010013264.1_pt1 | contig 10033 bp, 8 predicted proteins | sample 5560001 | NCBI WGS metagenome assembly JAABUQ01 (sample SAMN10711888, study PRJNA513371) | rock metagenome | isolation source: Antarctica rocks | place: Antarctica: Victoria Land, Finger Mt nord | collected 2015-12-18 | reverse complement strand
GTTGCGGCGTCCCCGTTCAGCGTCCCTATGGTCGGCGGAGCCGTCGCACCGCCCGGTGTGAGCTTGCCGGCGCCGCCGGCCGCCTTGCTCACCGCCACGGCCTTGCCCGCCGCGGCGGAGGGCGTGGTCGGTCCTGTGGGCGTCAGCGGAGGGAAGCCCTGCGGGATGGTCGCCTGCCCGGCGGTTGCGGTTGCGGTTGTGGAGGGCGCGGCGGGAAGCCCTGTCCCGATGGGTGGGCCCGACGGCGCGCCGTCGCTCGTAGCGTCAGCCGCCGTGCTGGACGGCGTGGCCGCGTCGGTAGGCACGGTCGACGGGACCGGCGGCGACTGGGTCGGCGAAGGCGGGACGGGCGGCGGCGGCGCAGCGTCGGCCTCGTCCGGCCGATGGTCGTCGGGCCTGGCCGGATCGGACCCGTCGTCGGCGTTCGTGGCCGCTCTGGACGGCGCAGGCGGCGGGTCGGCGGGTCGGTCGGGCAGCAGGCGCGCGAAGGCGTGGTCGGCCGCGTCCTGCTGCGGGCTCGGCTGGGCCGGGCGCAGGGCGGGGCGCGCCGGGACGGCGGGCGGCGGCGCAGGGGCGGCGGCGAGGGCGGCGGACATGCAGGCCGGGAAGCTGGGGCGGCGCCTGCTGCGCCCTGAGAGTCGGAGCGGCTCAGCAAACGCCGGGCCAAGCCGCGCCCTGCGCCTCAGCCCTTTGATCCGCCTCCACTTTCGGCCGGGCGGCGGCGGGTCGGCGGCCTGATCCGTCGGCGTTTCCTGCCGTCCTCCGGGCGATGCAGCCGGGGCGATCCTGCCGGGCGGCGGTTGGCCCGGGCCTTGCCCCCATGATCGAGCATGAATGCCGCGGCTGCTACAAACCCGAGCGAAAACAAGGCTGCGGCCCGGCGCGCCCGGCCGTTTTCGCCCGCTCATTCCTGCCGCCCCGCCCAAACCTGCCGGGGGCCGATGTCATGTCGCTGAGCGGCGTCTTCGCCAGCGCCAACGCCGGCCTGCAGGCGGCGCAGGCGCAGCTGCGCGCGGTGTCCGACAACGTCGCCAACGTCGACACCAAGGGCTATGTCCGCAAGACCGTCGACCAGACCGCGCCCGGGAACGGCGGGGCGGGCGTCCATGTCGGCGCGGTGCAGAACGCCGCCGACCGCTTCCTCCAGGCGACCAGTCTACACGGGACCGCCCAGGCCGCCCGCGCCGGGGCGGTGGCCGGCACGCTGGACCAGGCGCAGCAGCTGTTCGGCGACCCGACCAGCTCCAGCTCGCTGTTCGGCGCGCTGGACGGCGTGTTCGGCGCCTTCACCGCCCTGAACGCCAGCCCGTCGGCGGCCGGCGCGGCCCAGGCGGTCGGCGCGACGCAGCGGTTCTTCGGCCAGGCGAGCTCGGTCGCCGCCGGCCTGACCCAGCTGTCGAACCAGGCCGACCAGAAGCTCGCGGGCGATGTGGCGACGGCCAACGGCTTGCTGCAGCAGATCGACGCGCTGAACGGCTCCATCGCCACAGCGCAGGCGAGCGGCGGCGACGCCACCGACCTGCAGGACAACCAGAGCGGCTTGGTGGACCAGCTGGCCGGGCTGATCGACGTCAAGGTCTCGCCGCTGGCGGGGGGCGGGGTCGGCGTCCGCACCGCCGAGGGTACGGCGCTGGCGGGGAACGGTGCGGCCACCCTGGCCTATGACGGTTCGGGCGCGACGGGGGTGCTGACGGTTACGCCTGCGGGGGGCCAGCCGCGCGACCTGAGCCCGGTGCTGCAGGGCGGCGAGATCAAAGGCCTGCTCGATCTGCGCAACACCGGCCTGCCGGCCGTGCAGGGCGCGCTCGCCGACCTGGAGGCCGCAACGGCCGACGCGCTGAACGCCGCGCACAACGCCTATTCGGCCGTCCCCGCTCCCGCGACCCTCGGCGGCCGCAACACCGGCCAGGACGCGGCGACCGCGGTCGCCGGCTTCACCGGCCGGACCACGGTCGCGATCGTCGACGGTTCGGGCGCGTTGGTGCGGCAGGCGGCGATCGACTTCGACGCCGGCACGATCACCGCGGGCGGCGTGGCCACGCGCTTCACCCCGCAGAGCTTCGTCTCGACCCTGAACACGGCGCTCTCGCCCGCGGGCGGCGCGAGCTTCGGCGACGGCGCCCTCAACCTGACCGCCTCGGGCGGGGACGGCGTCGCCGTCGCCGTCGATCCCGCCGCGCCCGGCGCCAAGGCGGGGCAGGGCTTCTCCGACTTTTTCGGGCTGAACGACCTGGTCGGCTCGAGCGTCCCCTCAGACTACGCCACCGGGCTGACGGCGGCGAGCCCCGGCAACTACACCGGCTCGCTGACCGTGCGATTGACCGCGGCGGACGGCACGGCGATCCGCGACGCGACCGTCAGCCTGCCGGCGGGCGGGTCGGTGGGCGACCTGCTCGGCGCGCTCAACGACCCGGCGCAGGGGGTGGGCCTGTACGGGTCGTTCGCGCTGGACAGCCAGGGGCGGCTCGCATTCTCGCCGGCGGCGAACTCGGGCGTCAGCCTGTCGGTGGCGCGGGACGCGACGGTCAGCGCCACCGGCGGCGCCTCGCTCAGCGCTCGGTTCGGCATCGGCGCCGCGGCCCAGGCCGCCCGCGCGGGGACGTTCTCGGCGCGCGCCGACATCGCCGCCAACCCCGCCAAGCTGGCTCTCGCCAAGCTGAACCTGTCGGCGGCGTCGGGGACGCCCGCCCTGGCCTCGGGCGACGTGAGCGGGGCCGACGCCCTGTCGCAGGCGGGCCGCAGCGTGACGGCGCCGGGCGGGGCTTCGGTCAGCGACTACGCCGCCTCGATCGCCGCCTCCATCGCCCGCCAGGCTTCCGACGCCGACCAGGCCAAGACGAGCGCGCAGGCGGTCTCCGCCGCCGCCGATGCGCGGCGCTCGTCGGGCGAGGGCGTCAACCTGGACGACGAACTCGTCAAGCTGACCACCTATCAGCAGGCCTACAGCGCCTCCGCCCGGCTGGTGCAGGCGGCCAAGGACGTGTTCGACGCCCTGCTCAACGTGACTTGAGGGAGAGCCCCGTGACGCAGATCGCCTCCACCGCCGGCCGCTATGACGCCCTGCTGCAGACCCTGAACGCGGCGGAGACGCGACAGGCGCAGGCGGGCCAGCAGGTCGCCAGCGGCAAGATCGGCTCCGACCTCTCCGCTTACGCGCCCCGGGCGGACACGCTGGTGGCCACCCAGGCGGTCAAGGCGCGCACCGACGCCTATGTCGCCTCCAACCAGGCCGTGGCCGACCGGCTGACGGTGCAGGCGCAGGCGCTCGGCGAGGTCTCCTCCGCCACCGCGGGGGCCAAGCAGGCGGTGCTGAGCGCCCTGGCCGGCGGCGACGCCTCGACTTTGCTGACCAGCCTGCAGTCCAGCCTCGGCCAGGCCGCGGGCGCGCTGAACGCCCAGGTGGACGGCCGCTACCTGTTCGGCGGAGGCGATAACGCCGGGCCGCCCGCCGCCGCACAGTCGCTCGGCGACCTGACCGCCGCCCCGTCCGTCGCGGCGGTGTTCAAGAACGGCGCGGTGGCCAAGGTGGACCGGCTGGACGACCAGACCACGCTGCAGACCGGCGTGACCGCCGCGGCTGCCGGGACGCCCCTGTTCCAGGCGCTGCAGGCGGTGCAGGCCTATGCCGCCGGGCCGAACGGGCCGCTGAACGGCAAGCTGACCAGCGCCCAGTCCAGCTTTCTACAAGGCGTGGTGCAGCAGCTGGGCGCCGCCTCTGCGAGTTCCATCGGCCTGGAGGCGCAGACCGGCGCGCTGCAGAACCAGGTCTCCGCTAGTCAGACCGCCTTGACCGCATGTCAGACCGCTTTGACCGGCGTGCTGGGTGATCTCACCGATGTGGACGAGGCCGACGCCGCCACGCGGCTGCAGCAGGCGCAGAACGCGGTGCAGGCCTCCGCCCAGGTGTTCGCCGCGCTGAAAACCAGTTCGCTGCTGACCACGCTAAGCACGACCGCCTGATGTCTGTGCTGATCCTCCCTGTCGCGCAAGCGACGGGGAGGAGGAGGGGGACCGCGAAGCGGTGGAGGGGCCGCGCGACAGCGCGGAAGACCCATCCCCGCCGTCAACCGTTCCGCTCGCTACGCGAACGGCCCCCTCCCGGCCTTCGGCCGTACTCCCCCATGCTGCGCATGGAGGAGATTGCTACACGTACCGCTCAGGCGAGCCGCAGCCCCTGGCGGTGGACGGCGCGGGTCAGGGCGGCGTTGTCGGACGCGCTCAGCCGTTCGCGGAAGGGCGGGAACACCACTTCCTCCTCCTCGCGGACGTGCTCGCGCACTAGGGCGTGAAACGCGCGCACCTTGCCGATCCACTTGGGATCGTCCTTCTCGCCCGCGTCCAGCTCGTGCAGGTAAGTTTTCATGTCGAAGTGCTCGGCGGCGAGGTGGGTCGACATGGCACCCTGGTCGGCGTCGCGCAGGGCCGGGTAGACCACGTGCTCTTCTTCCAGCGAGTGGCGGGTCAGGGCCTCGTCCAGCACCTCGAGCAGCCGCTCTCGTTTGGCGACCTGGGCGTCGGCGGTGGCCAGGATGGACTTGAACAGCCGGTCGATGCGGCGGTGCTCGGATTTCAGCGTCTCGTACCAGTCGCCCTGAAAGGCGGTGCTGGTCGCCGCCGCCGCCCGGCGCGAGTTGGCCGCCGCCAGCGCGGTGGCGAACCCCACGCCCAGCGCGCCCGCGACCACCGTCAGCGACACCCGCTCACGCCGCAGGGCGTCGGCCTGCTTGAAGGCGTAGTGCGCCCCCCGCTCGGTCTGCTGGGTGGCGGCCTGGGCGACCTTGCTCCAGCGGCCGCGCGCGTCGTTCAGCACCTGCATGCGCTCGCTCCTCGTCGGGTCCTGCTTCGTCAACGTCAAGGCTGAGTTGGGCGTTCCGGGCGCGCTCGTCCACCCGGCTTGCCGTTCATCTGCGCCCCGTCGTAAGGGCGGCCATGACCGGCGCCAAGATCTGCGGCCTGAAGACGCCCGAGGCGGTCGCCGCCGCAGTCGACGGCGGGGCGGCCTATGTCGGCTTCGTGGTCTACGGCCCGAGCCCCCGCGACATCGCGCCCGCCGTCGCCGCCCGGCTCGCGACCCCGGCTAGGGCGCGGAACGTGCAGGTGGTGGCGGTCACGGTCGATCCCGACGACGCCCTGCTGGAGCGGATCGTGGGCGCGCTGGCCCCCGACCTGATCCAGCTGCATGGGCGCGAGAGCCCCGCCCGCTGCGCCGAGGTCGCCCGTCGCACCGGGGCGGGGGTGGTCAAGGCCCTGCCGGTGGCGGTGGAGGCCGACCTCGACGCCGCCCGCGCCTACGACGGGGCGGCCCAGCACCTGATGCTGGACGCCCGGCCGCCGCCCGGCGCGACCCTGCCCGGCGGCAACGGGGCGGCGATCGAGTGGCCCATCCTGCGCGGGTTCAGGGCTCAGCGGCCCTGGTTCCTGGCGGGCGGGTTGGACCCGTGGAACGTGGCGGCCGCGGTCGCCGCGTCCAGCGCGCCGCTGGTGGACGTGTCCTCTGGCGTGGAGCGCGGGCCGGGCGTAAAGGATCCCCGCTTGATCGCGGCCTTTCTCGATGCCGTGCGCGCTCTATAAGCCGCTCATTCCCGCGAATGCGGGAACCCAGTCTCGCTCGGCGAGGCGGCGAACAAGGCTGGGTCCCCGCCTGCGCGGGGATGAGCGGAGATTGGAATGAACGCCCCCGTGCTCCGCAACGACTTCGGCGCCTATCCCGACGCGCAGGGGCGGTTCGGGGACTATGGCGGGTTGTATGTGCCCGAGACGTTGATGCCCCTGGTGCTGGACCTCGACCGCGCCTACGAGGCGGCCAAGGCGGACCCGAGCTATCAGGCCGAAATCGACGCCTTCGCCACCCACTATGTCGGCCGCCCCAGCCCGCTCTACTACGCCGAGCGCTTGACCGAGCATTTCGGCGGCGCGCGCCTGTATCTCAAGCGCGACGAGCTGAACCATACCGGCAGCCACAAGATCAACAATGCCCTGGGCCAGATCCTGCTCGCCCGGCGCATGGGCAAGACCCGCATCATCGCCGAGACCGGCGCCGGTCAGCACGGAGTCGCCACCGCCACCGTCTGCGCGAGGTTCGGCCTGCCCTGCGTGGTCTACATGGGCGAGACCGACGTGGAGCGTCAGCGGCCCAACGTCTTCCGCATGAAGCTGCTGGGCGCCGAGGTCGTGCCCGTGACCACGGGCACCGGCACGCTGAAGGACGCCATGAACGAGGCCATGCGCGACTGGGTGACCAACGTGGCCGACACCTATTACCTGATCGGCACCGCCGCCGGGCCGCACCCCTATCCCGGCATGGTGCGCGACTTCCAGTCGGTGATCGGGCGTGAGGCGCGGGCGCAGATGCTGGAGGCGGAGGGCCGCCTGCCCGACGTGGCGGTCGCCTGCATCGGCGGAGGCAGCAACGCCATCGGCCTGTTCCACCCCTTCCTGAACGATGCCGGCGTGCGGCTGGTCGGGGTGGAGGCGGCGGGCAAGGGGCTGGGCAGCGGGTTGCACGCCGCCTCGCTGACCGGCGGGCGGCCGGGGGTGCTGCACGGCCACAAGACCTACCTGTTGCAGGACGACGACGGCCAGATCGCCGACGCCCACTCGATTTCCGCCGGGCTCGACTATCCCGGCATCGGGCCGGAGCACGCTTGGTTGCACGACGTGGGTCGGGTGCAATACTTGTCGGCCACCGACGACGAGGCCCTGGCCATGTTCAAGCTGTGCGCCGAGCTGGAGGGCATCATCCCCGCGCTGGAGCCCGCCCACGCCCTGGCGAGGGTGGCCGACCTCTGCCGCGAACTCGGCCCCGACGGGCTGGTGCTGATGAACCTGTGCGGGCGGGGCGACAAGGACATCTTCGCAGTCGCCGAGCATCTCGGGGCGGCGCTGTGAGAGTTCTCGGTGTGGTTGTTCTAGTCTTGGGGATTTCAGGCTGCGCACAAGCTTACGTCCTCTCGGAGCTGTCCCCGACGGAAACGAACACTCGTCGAGCCGTATCATCTCCTCAGCTCGACCCACGCAAGCCTGTCCTCTGGATATGCTTGCGTAACCCTGTTAGTATCGCTCCAATCAGATTTGAGGGAACTCGCGCTGACGGTAGTCAGATCAGGACTGTGACGACTACTCAGACGATTGTAGACGTTGCATCACCGGCTATGACGAGTGATGGTGTCTGCGGAGATGTGTCCTGGTATTCTCCTGAGGCGAAATCCACGGCGATTGAACATAGATGCTTTCATTACGCGCAACTAAGTGCCGTGCTAACAAGTCGTCCGCGGACAGTTCTCGCTGACGCACCCTATTACACTCACCTCGCTTGCCCCAGACCAGCATCGTGACCGTTGCGCGCATCGACGCCCGGTTCTCCGCGCTGCGGGCGGAGGGGCGGGCGGGGTTCGTGGCCTATGTCATGGGCGGCGACCCCGACCATGCGACCAGCCTGGCGATCGTGCGGGGGCTGGCGGCGGCGGGGGCGGACCTGATCGAGGTCGGCTTCCCGTTCAGCGACCCGATGGCCGAGGGTCCCAGCATCCAGCGCGCCAACCAGCGTGCGCTGCGGGCGCGGACCACCTTGCGAAGCGTGCTGGCGCTGGTGCGGGCGTTCAGGTCCTCTCCGGAGCGTAGCGAGGGGGAGGGGGACCCTGCGCAGCAGGGTGGAGGGGCCGCGCGGGACGCGCGGGCTGGCGTTGTCGAGTCGGCGGCCGTTCCGCTCGCTGCGCGAGCGGCCCCCTCCCCCCCTTCGGGGGTACTCTCCCCCGCTGCGCGCGGGGGAGATCTGGGCACCCCCATCATCCTCATGGGCTACCTCAACCCCGTGCTCACCTATGGCTACGAGGCGTTCGCGCGAGATGCCGCGGAGGCGGGGGTGGATGGGTTGATCGTGGTGGACTGCCCGCCGGAGGAGGCTTCCGGGCTCGCCGACGCGCTGGACGCCGCCGGCATCGCCCTGATTCGGCTGACCGCGCCCACCACCGACGACGCCCGGCTGGCGGTGGTGGCGCGGCGCACCTCGGGCTTTGTCTATCACGTCAGCGTGGCGGGGGTGACCGGGGTCAAGTCGGCCGTCGCCGCCGACATCGCGCCGGCGGTGGAGCGGGTGCGGGCCGCGTCCGGCCTGCCCGTCGCCGTCGGCTTCGGCATCCGCAACCCCAATCAGGCGGCGGCTGTGGCCCGGGTCGCCGACGCCGCGGTGGTCGGCTCCGCCCTGGTCGACGAGATCGCCGCCGCCCTGGACGCCGCCGCCGACCCCGTCTCGCCCGTCGCCGCCCTGGCCGCCGAGCTGGCGCAGGCCGTGCGCGCCGCTCGCCTGGAGCCCTGAGCATGGCCGATCCCTGGGACGAGGTGGACGATCGCGCGGACGCCCAGCCCGAGGCGCAGCGACGGGGCTGGCTGACCCGCCTGCGCCCCGGCGTCCGCCGCCGGCCCGAACGCCCCGCCCCCGACACCCCCGACCTGTGGGTCAAGGACCCCGACAGCGGCGAGATGCTGTTCCGCGCCGACCTGGAGGCGGCCCTGTGGGTCACCCCGTCCGGCCGCCACATGCGGATCGGCGCCGACGCCCGGCTGCGCGCCACCTTCGACGGCGGGGTCTGGGAAGCGATCGAGTCGCCGCCGACCCCCGCCGACCCGCTGGGCTTCAACGACGGCAAGCCGTATCCCGAGCGCTTGGCCGCCGCCCGCGCCGCCACCGGCCGAAGCGACGCCATGACTATCGGCCGGGGGACGATCGGCGGCGTGGCGGCGGTGGCCCTGGTGCAAGATTTCGCTTTCATGGGGGGGTCGCTCGGCACGGCGGCGGGGGAGGGCTTCATCGCCGCCGCCCGTGCCGCCGTCGCGGCCGAGGCGCCGCTGGTCGCCTTCACCGCCTCGGGGGGCGCGCGGATGCAGGAGGGCACGCTCAGTCTGATGCAGATGGCGCGCACCACGCTGGCTATTCAGGAGCTGAAGGCCGCGACCCTGCCCTACGTGGTGGTGCTGACCGACCCGACCACCGGCGGGGTGACCGCCAGCTACGCCATGCTGGGCGACGTGCATCTGGCCGAGCCCGGCGCCCTGATCGGCTTCAGCGGCCCGCGCATCATCGAGCAGACCATGCGCGAAAGCCTGCCGCCCGGCTTCCAGCGCTCGGAGTACCTGGAGGCGAAGGGCATGGTCGACCGGGTCGTGCCCCGGCGCGAGCTGCCGGGCGTGCTGGCGAGCATACTAGGCGTGCTGATGGCCGGGCGCGCGGGAACGCGAAGCGCGGCCGCCGCGTAATCCCCACCTCAGCGATGGACCGAGCGATGGCCGACAAGCAGTTCAAGGCGGGCGACCACGTCAAGTGGGGGACGCCCCAGGGCGAGACCTCGGGCGAAGTCGTCAAGAAGGAGACCGGCGAGGCCCACGTGAAGGGCCACGTCGCCAAGGCCTCCAAGGAAGAACCCGAATACCGCGTCAAGGGCGACAAGTCGGGAAAGGAGGCCATCCACAAGCCCGAGGAGCTGAAGAAGGGGTGAGGGCCTTGAATCCTCTCCATCGCGAAGCGATGGGGAGGGGGACCGCGAAGCGGTGGAGGGGCCGCGCGGAGCGCGGAAGCAGCAGCCCCGCCATCAGTCGTTCCGCTCGCCTTCGCCGAGCGGCCCCCTCCCCGGCGGAGTTTATCCTCGGGCCGACGCACGGTCGGACCCGGGGGCCGGTACTCCCCCATGCTGCGCATGGAGGAGAACAAGTCCCATGAGCGACCTCCTCCGTCCGCATGACGCCGCGCTGGAACGGCTGCGCGGGCTGCACCCCAAGCTGATCGACTTGTCGCTCGGGCGGATGGTGAGGCTGTGCGCGGCGCTGAACGACCCGCAGGACCGGCTGCCGCTGGTGGTGCACGTGGCGGGCACCAACGGCAAAGGCTCCACCGTCGCCTTCCTGCGCGCCATCGGCGAGGCGGCGGGCCTGCGCGTCCACGCCTTTACCTCGCCCCACTTAGTGCGCTTCGCCGAGCGCATCCGGTTGGCGGGCGCGCTGATCGACGACGGCCATCTGGCTGACGTGCTGGCGCGGGTGG
>JAABUQ010013263.1_pt1 | contig 10034 bp, 7 predicted proteins | sample 5560001 | NCBI WGS metagenome assembly JAABUQ01 (sample SAMN10711888, study PRJNA513371) | rock metagenome | isolation source: Antarctica rocks | place: Antarctica: Victoria Land, Finger Mt nord | collected 2015-12-18 | reverse complement strand
CCGGCCGCTTGACCTTTCCGATCACGCGACCATTGTGCAGGGGGTCAAGCAGCAGCCACTCGCCTTTGTCGATGTGGCTGTGGACGAAGGGCAGGCGCTGCTGAAGAAGTCGCCCGAGATGGAGCCGCTGGCACCCAATCCAAAACTCGTGCGGCAGCAGAAATCACGGAGCGCTGTTCCTGCCAATGGGAATGCTGCGCTTGAAGCGGCGATGCCATCGCTCTGGAAGCTCCCTGAGCTAACGCTGCTCAATAGCCCTGAAGAGGTGAAGCTCCAGATGTACGGCGACGATACGCACTCGCTGGCTAAGGTCATTCAGGACACCCTGCGCAGCTTCCGCGTTGATGCCGAGGTCAGGCCCGAAGATATTAGCATTGGCCCGACCATTATTCGTTTTGGTATCCGCCCAACCGGCAAGCCCGAGATGGTGAAGGATGACAAGACGGGCAAGATGATGCCTGTGCGCGATGCCGCCGGACAGATCGTCTACGAGACGCGCACACGCGTGAGCCGCATCATGGCGCTGCAAAACGACCTGGCGCTGGTGTTGGAGGCCAAGACGATCCGTATGGAGGCTCCCGTGCCCGGCCGTCCCTATGTCGGCGTTGAGGTTCCGAACAAAAATAGCCGGCTGGTCACCCTGCGCGAAGTCCTGGAGAGTAAGGAATACCAGCTGGTCAAAGCCAAGTCGAAGTTGTCTATCGGCCTGGGCAAAGATGTCGCCGGGATGGTGCGCGTTGGGGATCTCGCGCGTATGCCGCACTTACTCATCGCCGGCGCGACTGGTGCCGGCAAGAGCGTTATGATCAACTCGATCATCGCCAGCATTATCACCCAGGCTACGCCCGACGATGTGCGTATGCTTATGGTTGACCCCAAGATGGTCGAGCTGAACATGTACAATGGCATTCCCCACCTGCTCTCACCGGTGGTGATCGAAGTTGAGAAGGTCGTCTCGCTGCTGAAAAATGCGATCGCTGAGATGGAGCGCCGCTACCGGCAATTTTCACAACTGGGTGTGCGTAACCTGGATGGCTATCGTAAGCTGCGCGCGGAGAAGATAAGCAGTGGTGATACGTCGCTGGGCAACCTGCCCGCGATCGTGATTATCATCGACGAGCTGGCGGACCTGATGATGGCGGCCCCTGAAGAGGTTGAGGGTATGATCTGCCGCCTGGCCCAACTGGCGCGCGCGACCGGCATTCACCTGGTGGTCGCCACCCAGCGTCCATCCGTCGATGTCATTACAGGCTTGATCAAGGCAAACATTCCAACGCGTATCTCGTTCATGGTCAGTTCCGCCGTAGACTCGCGCACAATCATCGATATGGGCGGTGCTGAGCGCCTGCTTGGCCGTGGTGACATGCTCTACCTGCCGGCTGATGCGGGCCGTCCTGAGCGCATCCAGGGCGCGTTTTTAACTGACGATGAGGCACAGAAGCTCGCTGATTACTGGCGTCTGCAAATGGCGGTCTCCTCCGCCGGGAATGCCACCCCCGTGCCAGCGCAGTCGCACATAGAACCTGGTTGGGAGCTGAAAGATGAGCCCGCCGAAGATCCCGAATTGGATGATGACATGCTGGATCGGGCCGAAGATGTTGTGCGCGAGTACGGCAAGGCCTCGATCTCGCTGCTCCAGCGCCGCCTGCGCGTTGGCTACTCGCGCGCCGCTCGTTTGATCGATCTGTTGGAAGAGCGCGGGATCATTGGCCACTCTGAAGCCGGCGGCCGTGGGCGCGAGGTCTATGAAAGTGGTGGTGGCGGCTATGGCCGCGCCGGTGGCGATGGCCACAGCATGGCCGACGAGGTCGCGGATATCGTGGCCGAGGAGAAGGCCCGCGATGACTTCCTGCGCAAACAGGCCGCCAAATTCCAGCCGCAGCCAGACAAAGAGCCATCAACTCCCGCCTATGACGACGACGACGAAGAAAGTTAGCTTCTCCATCTGCCTGCGCTGGAGGCACAGAAAACACAGAATATGTCTGTTGCAGCCCCTCATACCGCCGAAGGCGGTATGAGGGGCTGCAACAGCACGAAAAATTTATTTGTACTGGTTGTTACGCATATTTTCTTGCCAACGGCAAGAAAATATGCGTAACAACCAGTACAAATTTTAGAGCTTATACTTCTTGAGCAGGGGGGCGGCGATCTTATCCAGGCATGTCTCCAGGGCCAGCCAGCATAGCCGGCGCGACCAGGGGAGATGCTGCAGGATGATCGCGCTATATTCGATTTCGACATAAGCACCGCGATTGCGCTTGAATTGCGCGGCCCCCGAGCTTTCATGCAGCAGGTGCCCATTTTCTCTGGCCTGCGAGAATAACAGGGCTGAGAGCATACGATAGAGACCAGGTTCCTGCGGCAGAGTGGTATCATAGCCAAAAAGCGGAGTGGTCATGACACCGTTGCGGCAGAAATAGCCCAGGACCGCGTCGATACGATCGTCCTTCTTACAGGCAACCAAGTGCAGGATCTGGTCGCGCAGTGCCAGTCTTACGAAGTGCTCGTTGAACATCGGATTATAACGCGAGTATTTTTCGAGATAGAGCGCGTTGTACAGTTCAACGATGCGTGGGATTTCGTCCTCACGGATCTCGTCGCCCTGTACGACGCTGTAGCCCTCTTTCTCAATCAGCTTCAGATCGCGCTTCACCAGCCAGCGCGCTTTGGCGGAGATGCTCTCCTGGTCGGCGGGACGCACAAGATAGATCTGGCGACTGGGCACAAGCGTGCTCCCACTGCGGCGGAATATATCGAGCAATGTCGCGTTGCAGGCATTATTCAACGAGCGAAAGATGATCGTGTGGCGTGGGAAGCGTCGCTGGAGAAAAGCGACAGCAGCCGTGACCTGCCCCTCAGTCAGCTCTGGATATAGATTCGTGGAGAGCAGCCAGTTGTTGACGTGGACGGCACGATTGATATGGCACGCTCCGCACAGCAGTCCAAAAACATAGATAAGGCATGCCAGCGCCCTGCGCATCCATACCTGTGGGATCATGACCAGCTCTTCATGTGCGTAACTGATATAGTGCGAATAGGGCGAGCAGACATACGAGTTCGCATATTCCCGCTCATTGAGCGTGATGGGCAGGACAATGCGTCGATCGATAAGCAGGACCATACAGGTGGTAGCGGCATTCTCGATAAAGTGCGTCGCACCGTGACGGATCAAGGGAACGAGATAGCTTCTGGCATAGACACCATCGGGCGTAGCGGGCCAGGGGAGGCTGTCGATGGTGGCAGCATCGAAGAGTTCAATCGTGGCCATCTCACCTGGCTGCTCTGACTGTTCGTGACGGGATTGAGTCATTGCTGGCCGTTCCATTCAATATCTCTGGTCGTGAATTCGGCGATAGAGATGCGGCGGCGGCGGCTCTCCAGCCAGTTATACCCCAGTACAAATGTTTGCGCGAAAAACGGTATGGGATCATCAAGGGCGAACAGAACGTCTCTGCTGCCAAAAAAGAGCCGTGCCCAACGCCTGAACTGTTTTATGGAACGGATCGTGGGCAAGCCGCAAAACAACATGGCCAGGCCAAGCATCGCGCGCGTGCCGGGCCGTGGTTTGAGCGTATCAGCAGTGGCGCGGGCGTTAAAAAAAGCTTCGTTGAGTTCATTAGAGGCACCAAAGAGGTGTACACCACTGGTTGCACGTGGATTACATTCGAGCGGATAGACGGTGCCCGCTGCTGTGACGATAAAGTCACAGGCGATCTGCCCGCTAAAACGCTCGTGGCGCAGAAAATCGACAACCCACTGTTCAATGGCCGACTGTTCGACCGCCTGAAAGTGGATGCAGGCCCCCTGGCCCGCTGTGAACGTCTCTGGATAGACGGTGTGCGCCAGCAGCCTCCCTTCATACGCTATACTGTAGGAGCTGAAAGCCTGGCCCACAATACGCTCCTGTGCCACCCAGGGATACTGTGGCGAGATCGTGAGTTGATGACACAGGGCCTGTTCCGCTCGCTCAATCACGTGGACATGGGTGGCGAAACGCGAAAAGACCGGTTTGAGCACGAACGGAGACGATCTCTGTATGCAAAAGTGGTGCAGATCGGCGCGCGAGGTAAGTAGGTGTGTTTCCGGCACCGGGAGGCCATACTGGCGCGCCGCTTGCACAAAGTCCCATTTACTGTGCAACCTACGCATCTGTGCAAGGGGAGAGGCACAGACGCAGCACAACTCACGCAATTGCTCCAACCCTCGTGCGACAAAAAAGACTTCCTCGCAGGTAGGGATTAGCAGATCGATCCCCTCGGCCCGAATAATATGCTCCAGGGCCGCGATAAATGCCGCTGGTTCAGCGTTCGGCGGCGGCACCTGGTAGCATTTCTTGACCAGGTGTGATGTACGACAGAGATGGAGCGGGATACTTTCAGCCACAACGACGCAGTGCCCCGCGCGCGCAAACTGCCGTGCCAGATCCAGTGTCGCAGGCGCTCGCCCGCCTGTAAGTAGGATATGACGTGGTTCCACTCCTCCCCTCCTTCCTGTACTATTCCTGTTGGTCCTCTTGAGCAAGCTCTTGTAACAACTTCTTGTCCTGTTTGCTGCTCAGATCGAGCTTCGCGAAGAGGTCGGGACGGCGCTGGCGTGTCCTGCGCAGGGCCTCCTTGCGTCGCCAGCGCGCCACGTTCTCGTGGTGGCCTGAGAGCAGGATAGCGGGGACGGGCCAGCCTCTGAAATCGGGAGGACGTGTGTATTGCGGGTATTCCAGCAGATTGTTGCTATGCGATTCCTCGTGGGGAGAAGCTTCGGCCAGCACGCCGGGGATCAGTCTGCTCACCGCGTCAACTACGACCATCGCCGCCAGCTCGCCGCCGGTGAGCACGTAGTCGCCAATGGAAATCTGGTCGGTCACGAGATACTGGCACACGCGCTCATCGATCCCTTCGTAGTGACCACACAGGAGAGTGATGCGCGCTTCATGCGCGAGCTGCTGCGCGATCTCCTGGTTGAAGAGCCTTCCCTGCGGCGTCAGGTAAATGATCGGGCCGTCCTGGTAGACAGCTTCGACTGCCGCAAAAATGGGATCAGGCTTCATTACCATACCCGCGCCGCCACCATAGGGGTAGTCATCAACAATATGGTGCCGGTCGGTGGCAGCATCACGAATATTATGCAAGACGATACTGAGCAGCCCCTGCTCCTGCGCGCGCTTCAGCATACTCTCGCTAAATGGTCCCTGGAACATTGCCGGGAAGAGTGTGAAGATGTCAAAATGCATGTGTCTACTCACCTCTCATGATATGTGTTACAATAACACCGTTGCCTCTTACTGGCAAGGCTGTTGCTCTACATCCACCTGATTTCGCCACTGCTTTTACTTTGCTTATGCAAAAGCGCTGAGACGCTGTAAAAAGCAATGGGCAACGCCGCTTGAGCGACCTCCGTATTCCGACCGACAACGCCACTCTCGTGGCCAGCTACGCTCAGTCGGTCGGAGCGGAAGCGGCTACCAAAGCCAGCAGTGGCAGAGCAAGAGTATCTCTGACTGCATGTACATGTATGCCACGTGGAGTCTGTGTTATGTCCTGGTCCCAGCCGCAGCACGCAAAGGATACGCATGATCAAATGGCTGTGCTCATCGGTAGCGCTATACAACTGTTGTGTGGTGATGCCGGCGTCTTTGTGATGTCAAATGAAGCGTTTGACCCACAAAGCAGTGCCGAGTATGTCCTTTATCGGGTAAGTGAGACGGCGGTGCCACGGCTGCTGGACTTTGTGCAGGAAGGTATGCAGCCCAACTCGCTCCATCCTCTGGTTTTCGAAGCTCTGGCACCGGACCTGGCGGTAGAACTGGGCGTTGCGCAAGCGGTAGCCAGGCGGCAGGGGGTTGAATGCGGTTCGTTAGCCGTGTATGATGAGGGCGGATCGCTGGGCGTGCTCCATTTTTTGCGCGTCGCGACGGCCCGTTCGTGTTTTGAATGTGGAGGTGGGGGAGAGGTCATTGGGGATAGCAGTAGCTCGCTGTATCTGTTTATAGCGCAGCTGGCGGCGGGCCTGCGTTTCGCCTTCAAAGCGCAAGCGCTGGTGAAGGAACAGGGACGCTTTGCTGCCATCTTCCAGCACAGCACTGAAGGCATCCTGACAGTTGATAACGCGCTGCGCATTATTGATTTCAACCCGGCGATGGAGCACCTGACGGGCTGGCGCGAGAGCGAGGTGCTGGGACGTTTCTACTTTAAAGTGCTGCGTCCACAGGATCGCCAGGGCAATGATCTGGGCTTAGAGAACTCGCCGATTCTCCAGGCTTTTGCGGGCCAGGAAGTCGTGAACCGGGAGATGATCATCCGCGCGCGCGATGGCCAGCGTTTTAATGTCGCCGTGAGCGCCTCCTGTGTGCGTTCCGCCAGGGGAGAAGCGATGAATGGCATTTTGAACGTGCACGACCTGACGCGTGAGCGAGAGCAGGAGGAGCAGCGTTCGACATTTATTTCCGTGATCTCACACGAGTTGCAGACCCCGATCGCGATTATTAAAGGCTACGCCGCTACGCTGGCGCGAGCAGTGGGCGCAGGGCTGGATGACAGGGCGCTGCAAGCACGATTGAGCGCGATTGAGGAAGAGGCGGACCGCTTGAATAAACTGGTCGGGAACCTGTTGTATGCCTCACGTATCCAGGCTCATGGCCTGCAAATGGATATTAGTCCGCTGGACCTTGGTTCTCTGGTGAACGTGGTCGTACGCCGTTTACAGACGAAAGCGCCCGATATTACCATCACCGTAACGACCCCGCCTCACTTACCCTCGGTGATGGCCGATCGGGAGCGCATCGAAGAGGTGTTGCAGAACTTGCTGGATAATGCCATAAAGTACTCGCCGCGTACTCCTGTCATCGGCGTCGCCTGTTACGCAACAGGCGAGGAGGTGATTGTCAGCGTAAGCGATAGCGGCATGGGTATCTCGCTCCGTGACCAGGAGCAGATCTTTAAGCGCTTCCAGCGCATCGGCGATCCCCTGGCCCAGGCGACGCCAGGAGCGGGGCTGGGGCTGTACATCTGTCGCGCGATTGTTGAGGCACATGGAGGGCGTATCTGGGTAGAGAGCACGCTGCGTGAAGGCTCAACGTTTTCTTTTAGTTTACCTCGTGAAGAGAAAGCACAATTACCAATGGTGGTTTTTTGATGATGGAACAGGAAGCATTTGATCAACGTGATATGACCATTTTGATCGTGGATGATGAAGCGCGCATTCGCGATTTTGTACGCATGAACCTGGAGTTAGAGCACTACCGGGTGATCGAGGCGGCCAATGGTATCGAGGCGCTGGACCAGCTGCGCGAAAATCTGCCGGACCTGGTGGTATTGGATGTGATGATGCCGGAGATGGACGGCTTTGAGACGCTGCGCGCCATCCGCGAAGTGTCAACGGTGCCGGTGATTATGCTCACTGTGCGCCAGAGCGAGCAGGATAGAATCCGGGGTCTGGATCTGGGAGCCGATGATTATATCGCCAAACCGTTCAGTCCGCGCGAACTCCTCTTGCGCATACGCGCATTATTACGTCGTTCGCTGATGGCACCACCTTCACGAAAGACAGAGATTATAGTAGACCCCGACTTAAAGATCGATTTTGCCCGCCGCGAGGTAATCGTGCGTGGGAAAAAGGTGGTGCTGCGCCCCACCGAGTATCGTCTTCTCTATCACCTTGTGAATAACGCTGGCCATCTGCTTACCCATGAAACGCTGCTTTCCAAGGTCTGGGGACGTGAGTATCGCGACGAGGCGCATTATTTGCGGCTCTATATCACGTACTTACGCCAGAAATTGGAGAAAGACCCGGCGCATCCTAAATATATTCTGACTGAGCGAGGGGTAGGATATCGTTTTAAGTCTCTGGATGATGATGAACGAGATGAATAGCAGAAAACACATATGTTGAAGCCAAAAGAGTAGCAGGAAAGGATGCGCTATGAATAAAAAGGAACGTGTTGATGCCGCATTACGAGGCGAAAAAGTAGACCATGTTCCGGTAAGTGTATGGGGGCATGACTATGAGCGTGAGTGGGGTGTGCAGTCATTGATGGAGGCAACCGTCGAGAATTTTAGCCGCTATGACTGGGATTTTGTGAAGGTCACTCCCCGTGCCAGCTATCTTGTTGAGGGGTGGAAGGCCAGGTACCGCCAGGCCGGCGAGAAAGGGAAGGCACCGATTTTCGAAGATACACCGATCAAAAGCTCGTCGGACTGGAAGCGGCTGCGTCCCCTGGAGCCAGATCGCGGCGCCTTTGATGAGCAACTGCGCGTCTTGCAATTGCTCAATCATGCTGTCGGCTATGATGCCTATTTTGTGCAGACGATTCTCTGCCCGTTAGGTGTGGCGAAGTATCTGGTTGGGAATACGGCTGAGCCGGTCCTACATTCGATTCGCGAGGATCGCTCCGCGTTGCACTACGCATTACGCGCAATTACAGAAACGCTAGTTACCTATGCTATTGCCTGCCTGGAACAGGGAGCGAGCGGCATCTTCTATTCTACTCATGGCTGGGCCTGTGAAGGAATATTAACACAGGACCAGTACCGGGAATTTGGCGAACAGTACGATCAGGAATTGCTCGACGGGATCAAGAGTCGCAGTAAATTCAATATTCTCCATAACTGCGGCGAGCGTATCTACTTTGATCTGCTGGGCTCGTACCCGGTGCAGGTGATTAGCTGGGATGCCGCGCAAGAGGGAAATCCTGATCTGGGCGAGGGCAAGCTGCGCAGTGGCAAGGCGGTAATGGGCGGTCTACGTGCCGAAACACTGCGTACCGGTTCAAGCAACCAGGTTCAGGAAGAGGTGGCGCAGGCGCTTGAACTGACAGGTGAGCGCCATTTGCTCCTCTCTCCTGGCAATGCAGTCTCCCCGGGAGCGCCGGCCCGAAACTTCGAAGCTATTCGGCGCATGTTGTCTTGACACTGACTGGTACATTCGCTATACTCACACGTAATTCTCTGCCATACCGATGCAGCGCAATTTAATGTATCGATCCTTATCACGATAGTGTATAAAGGGCTGCGTGGATGAGGCATGGTGAGCAGGTAGACGCACACAAGGCACAGCGGACGATCGGCATGCATCTTTTCCTTTTCTTTCGCCTGTCACCCTTGGTGATAGTCTCAAGGGGAAGTAGAGGAGGTTCCCTACTTACGTTAACTCCTATCGGGATCGTCCCTGCTCTACACGTTGGGGTGGTTCATTGTCAGACGGTGGATGGGAAAAATGTTGTATAGTATATTTTAATGTGTAGAAGAGAAAACTGTGCATCGCGCTGTGCGATGAAAGAGGTTGGTGCGCAGGAGGACGTCAAGCGACAACGCCCACGAGTCCTCGCACTTTGTGGCGTGAAGCCCGGACATTCGTGCCGCATTATCGGTGGAAATAGAGAGGGTAGATTGCGAGCAATGGAGCGATATCGAACAATACGAGCCTACTCAGCAGGTGGTGTTGTATTCCGCCTTGCTCCTATGCGCTCTCCTGAAAAATTTTTTGTGGCGGGTCAATGTGCTGTGCGCTCTGCCCTGTCAGAGGCTGAAGGAATCGTCGCGATGGAGGTTGTCCTGGTAGGGCGTAGTCAGGCCGGCATCTGGGCCCTGCCCAAAGGAACACCACATCCAGGTGAGACTATCGAGCAGGTAGCAATGCGCGAGGCGCAGGAAGAGACTGGCCTGCAGGTGCAATTGATTGGCTATATAGGAAGTATCACATATTCCTTTGTGCGTGACCAGGTACGCTATCACAAACAGGTGCGCCATTTTCTGCTGGAAGCCATTGGGGGTGATACTGCTTTGCATGATCACGAATACGATCTGGTAGAATGGTTCTCACTGCCCGAAGCCTGTCGTCGCCTTACCTATCAAAATGAAGTGAATATTCTGTATCAAGCAGAAGAGATACTACAGCGCTGGTTACAATACCGGCACCAGGAAGGGCGGCAGTAGCCCTATGCAAAATCGGCCGCGTTTCTCACTTGCCCGCCGCCTGCTTTTCCCTTATACGGGGGAAGAGGCGCTGACGCCTGCGCAGGGAGGACGTGTTATCGCTACCTG
>JAABUQ010013261.1_pt1 | contig 10034 bp, 7 predicted proteins | sample 5560001 | NCBI WGS metagenome assembly JAABUQ01 (sample SAMN10711888, study PRJNA513371) | rock metagenome | isolation source: Antarctica rocks | place: Antarctica: Victoria Land, Finger Mt nord | collected 2015-12-18 | reverse complement strand
CCAATCGCGGCCGATACGTCGTCTCCGAAGCCTGGGTCATTGGGCGGTGCCATTGACACGTTGATTCGTACTCAGCCGTGACCTGTCAATGCCCCCTACAACGAGATGACCTGGGCTGTTACGGTTTTCGATTTGATGGTCGACGCGTCTACCTTCGTGATAGCACGCTATCCGGGTTCTATCGCAAAATCACCTATTCACTTCGCCATGAGGTACGAGCATTCGTCGCCCGATATCCCGGCAAGAATACAGATTTCCTAGTGGAAAATTTCAATGTAGAAGCGTTCATGAAGAAGTTTGGGCGTATTGAGGACTATGACCCAAACTCAGACTACGAAGACTGGACTTTCTGGACTTATGCCAAGCGGGCTGCCCGAGAGTTTGGCCCTAGAGGACTGCCGATTTACAAACAGATGCGTGGACACCGCTAGCTGATTGTAAGCAGAATGCGCAAGGAGTTCGATGTTGCGCTCTCATAGAGTATGACTGACCTTCATCCTGGCTCACTAGCCGTCTGGATAGTGCTATTTGCCAATTTAGACTGGCGGACAACGGCTCTCGCTAATACCGGAACTAACACTGTTCACGGAAACCCGATGTCAGATAGGCACACCGACTTAATACCTCCCTCCTCAGAAACTTGGCGAGTAGAAGCTGTACGTCTCGCAACGTTTTTGAGATGCGGCTATTGCGCAGCCGCCTCCGGCGCCGCAACAGGCGCTTCCCCACCTCCAGGCTTAGGCCGGTTCATCATCGCCCCCGTCATCGGAATAAAGAACACCCCAACATCCTTCCGAGAATGCACCTTCCCCTCATCGTCCTTAGTATAAACATAAAGCAACTGCCCCCGCTTAAACGGCTGCCCAATCGGGATCAGCATCCGCCCTCCCGGCTTCAACTGCTTGAACAGCTCCGGCGGCGCATACTGCGCAGCGCACGTCACAATGATCACATCAAAGCCGCCCTTAACCTCCGGCCAGCCGAAGTACCCATCCCCCACCCGGCTTTCAACGTTGTGATACCCAAGCGGCGCGAAAATCTTCCCCACCGCCTGCCCCAACGGCTCGATAATCTCAATCGAGTAGCTGCGCTTAACAATCCGGGACAGCAGCGAACTCTGGAACCCGCTGCCGGTGCCGATCTCCAGCGTAATGTCGCCCGGCTGCGGCTTGCAGACCTGACTCATGTAGGCCTGGCCAAGATAGTCGGACAGCGCCGAGCCGTAGCCCAGCGCCCAAGGCTTCGGGTCGTCCTCATAGGCGACCCCGGACTGCGACCGGTGCTCGGGATAGACATAATGAAAATACTCGCGCGGCACCTCCCCGAAGGCGCGCAGCACGGCCGGGTCGACGTGGCCAAGGTGCTCCTTCAAATAGGTCTCGATCCGGCGCATGGCGGCGGGCTTGCGGGCCTGGATCGCGTCGAACTGCGACTCCGAGAGGTCCGTCGGGCGGCCAGACTTGCGCATGGCCTCCAGGTAGGCGTCGCGGGACCATGTGCCCTGGGCTCCCGGCGCAGCCACCGCTGCCCCGGCAAACGGCGCGGCGGCAGCGGCGAGCAACAGGGAGCGGCGGGTCAACTGCCCGGTTAGCTGGTGGGGGATGGCTGCCACTGGACGGCCTTTCGGACAGAGGGATAGGCGAGATAGGTCACGACATAGAGCAATGCGGCGATTAACAGAACCCTATCGAACCCGAATTGGACAGCCACAAGGTTCGCCAGTGGCGTAGCAACAACGGAAAACGCGCCGTTCAGGCCCCAGGCCCACGGCAGCAACCCGCCCCCAGCCGTGCCGGCCCGCGCCAGGCCGAGCGGGAAAGGCATCCCAAGCGCCAACGACACCGGCGCCACCAGCGCCACCACAATCGCGGCCCGCAGCAGCCAAGGCAGCCCCAAGGTCGCCAGCAAAAACGGCTCCAGCCCCAGCAGCGCCAGCGCGCACCAGCCCACCACCACCGCCGCCGCGAGCGCAATGCCGACCCGGCGCACCCGGTCGGCAAGCAAGCTGCCCAACCCCGAGAACACCAGCATCCCCGTCAACACGAGGGCAAAGGCGCTGGTGCGGTCGTTAAGATACAGGCTGGCCCTCTCGATTAGGAAGATTTCGATGAACAGGAACCCCAGCCCGAGCGAGGCAAAGTACACGATGGGCCGCAGCATGGCCGGGCGCCCCGACCGCTGTCCGGCGACACGCGGCGCAAACAGCGGCACGGCCAGCACAACAAGCGCGATCACGACCGCCTGCGCCAGCACGGCAAGGTTGACGAGCTGCCCAACCTCCGCCTGCGGCAGGATTTCAAGCCGCTTCAGGATCGTCGGAAGCTGGGTGAGCCGCAGGATGGCGTAGTAGAACGGCCGGTCGAGCGTGATCGGCGCCAGGTTGAACGCATCCTGCGACTCCGTGCGCTCGCCCGCCAGCACCCGGCCCGCCTCGTCCGCCACCGCGTCCTCCGACCCGGCGCCCGACGTGACCTCGCCGTTCTCGAAGCTGACGGCGGGCAGGTCGTTGTAGATGTTGGCGCGGGCGGCCTCGACGTCGATGCCGGGGTAGTACGACACGTCGAACGACCGCTCGTCGCAGAAGGAACGGACGGCGGCTATGCGCTCGGGCGTCCACGGCTCGTTGCCGACCAGGATGCGCAGGTTCCAGGCGGAGCGGTAAACAACGACGTTGGCCGCCGGGTCGGCGGCGCCGGCGCGGCGCAACGCCTCCTGCACCGTCGCCAGCACGCGGACGGCATAGACCGGGAACTCGCGGATCGAGACCGGGATCGACGCCAGTCCGCCCGGCTTGAGCGCACGGAGGTAGCCGGCGATGGCCTCGGCGGTGTAGGCGGCGCTGTTCGCCTCGGCGGCGTCAAGGAAGTCGCCGGCGATGTCGACGAGATCGTAGCCTCCGCCCCGCCCCGCCATCGCCAGCGGGCTGTCGGGGGAGAGCTCGACGCGCGGGTTGGCGGCGAGGGCCGGGGACGGGCCAAGGCCATGCCGCAGCGCTCCGAGCAGCACCGGATCGGGTTCGAGCGCGTCGACATGGCTGGCGCCCAGGCTCAAGGCTTGCTGGATGCCGAAGCCGCCGCTGGTTCCGGCCAGCATAACGCGGGCGCCCGGCAGCAGGCGGTAAGCGAGCGCGTCGAGCGCCGCCGGAGCGAAGGCGGCGGTGACGCCCCCGGCCTTCGGCAGCGCGGCGATGCGGTTGCCGTCGCGGTACAGGCCGAGCGACTGCGGCGGTCCCGGCACGCCCAACAGGCCGGCGTTGTTGGAAACGTCGGTGTCGACCCGCTCGGTGAAATCGTCCAGCAGCGCATAGAGGCCGCGTGGCGAGCGGACCTCTGCGACTTGCTTCGCGTCCGGCACGTGCAGCGGGGCGTAGATCGCCTTGAAGTCGTTGTAGTCCGCCTGCGGGTCCAGCAGCAGCACGGCCTCGCTGGCCAGCAGCGCCACCAGCGACGCCAGGCCGACGCGCAATGGCCGGCTGCCGAACAGGGCGCTCGCGGCCAGCACCACCAGCAGCGCCGCGACAAGCTGGAACGGATGCAGCAGGCTCATCAGGCCCAGCACGAGCGCCGCCCCGGCGCCGGCCCCGGTCAGGTCGAAGCCATAGACCCGGCCAACCCGGTCCTCGTTCAGCACAAAGGTCAGGCTGATATACAAGCCGGTGAGGAAGAAGAACGGCAGCAGCACGGCGTAGTACAGCGCGATGTAGCCAAGCTGCGGCAGGAACGTCACCGCGTTCTGCAATTGCAGTGGGTTGAACGGGTTCGCGGTGGTCGCCTGGTAGCCCCCGGCCGCCGTGAGGATCAGCGCCACCGGCAGCCAAGCCAGCAGCGCCGCCCCGTGCCGCACCGCCCAGTCCCGCACCAGCGCGATCGTAACGCCGCTCAGCGCGAAACCGACCATGACGATCGAGATCACCCAGTAGCCGTACTCCGACCATTTCGCGACGGCGAAGTAGCGGGTCAGCGCGATCTCGTATGCGACGGCCGCGCCCGAAATCAGGAACAGCGGCAGCAGCGACATGCGCCGGCGCTCCGCCTTGGCCGCAATCGTCATGGCCACACCCGGCGGTGGATGAACCCTTGCAGCACGCTGTCAAAGCGGGCCGGCTCGTCGACGAACAGCGCGTGGCCGGCCTCGTTGAACTCCGCGATCTCCGCCGTCGGGTGCCGCGCCACCAGGTTGCCCGCCTGGCCGGCGAAGCGTGGCCGCACGATATACAGCAGCGGCTTGTGCACGGAGTAGACGGCATCCCGCCAATAGCTGCGCGGCGCCGCATAGTTGGCAAGCTGGGCGGCGGCCTCGGGCGGCACGCGCAGCGCGGTCTCGGTCAAGCGTTCGAGGTAAGCCTCGCCGGGCGCGCTGCGGAACATGCCCTGCACGAACCGGCGCATTTGCAGCTCGCGCTCCAGCTTCGGGCCGCGCCGCAACGGCAGCGGCGAGGGCAGCGGCGGCGGGTCCTCGCCGATTGAGTTGTCGATCAGCACAAGCCCGGCCAGCCGCGTGTCCCCGGCCTGCTGGACATAGGACAGGGCGTCGAGCACGCCGAGCGACCACGCGACCAGCAGCACCGGACGGCCGGGCAGCCGCGCGAGGAGGTCGCCGATGTCCTGGCCGCGGCGGACCAGGTTGTAGCCGTTTAGCGGGATGTCGCTGTCGCCCTGCCCGCGCGGATCGAGTGCCACGACGTGGTAGGCGCGGGAGAACTCGTTGATCTGCTGTTGGAAGATCCAGGCCGGCATCGTCCAGCCCGGCACGAAGACGATCGTCTGCGCCTTGGGCGGCCCGGCCTCGATCACGTGCAGCCGGACGCCGTCCGACGTCGTGAACGCCATGTCCGCCGCGTGCGCCGGGGCAAAGAAGGACACAAGCAGCAGCAGGGACCATGGAAGACGGAAAGGACGCATGCCATAGTTATGCCGGCAAGCATCACGCCGCTGTCAACCGGTCGTGCGGCGGATGCAGTACTTTTCGGGGAAGCGCTTTGAGCGAAAGCCAGGATCGCAGTTAATTCGCCAAATCGTCGCAGTTTTGATCCTGCTGGTGCTGCTGGTCGGCGGCGGGTTATGGCTGACCCATGCGCTCCGTGGCGCGGCGACAATCCAGGATTGCGTGTCTGCCGGCCGGACCAACTGCGCGCCGATCCAGAATTAGTGCCCAGCCTAACTAGGGCACGTACTCACTGATTACAGAGACGGGTGATCACCGTGTTCGTCCAGTTTCGGCTTTCCGCCGGACGTACGCCATCCGTGCCGCGGCTCGCAGATGCGCCAGAAGCGATCATGCAAAATGGCATTCGTTGAGGCGGCGGACGCCTGCCATTTTCAACGAAGCGCAACGCTGCCGCCGTCAGCTTGGATTGCCGCGAGAAGCGCGGGCTTTCCGGCGCCCGCAAGCCACTCGTCCATCGTGAGCAGCCCAGGGAATTCTGTCCGAAGCGACGCGATGTCTGCATTGCCGGCTAGTCGGCCCTGATCGACAAGCCTGGCCAGGTCGCCAAGGAAAGCATTCTGTTCAAGCACACTGTCCGGAAAGCGATGATAGGTGATGGGACGCTCCGCTGTCCGGCTGAATTTTCCGGCCAGTTCAACCCCCGTTACTGCGTCGCCAGCAATCTCGATAGTCTGTGACCCGAACTTCGCGGGACCAGCGAAGATTCCGGCAACTATCCTTCCAATGTCCTCAACCGCAATGAACTGCATCGGTTGATGTGGTCTCATAAAGAATGCGAACTCGCCATTATCGAGGCCCATGCCGGGTATCGTCAAAATCTCCATGAACGCGCTCGGCCGGATGACGGTGCTCAAGATACTCAGGCCGCGAACATACCCCTCGATCTCACTTTTGGTATCGAAATGCCCCACTCCGGTTTTGGTCGGCCCTGCGGCGTTTGCAGAGCTGTAAACAAGATGGCGGACGCCGTTCGCTGCCGCGATGTCCGCTATCGCCTTTCCATATCGGATTTCGTCCTCATCGGCCACATCATAGGCCGCCCCTTGGCCAGAGCTTGGTTGAACGCTGAAAACGCCGTAGGCGCCCGCCATTGCGGCCTGGATCGACTGCATGTCCGCGAGATCGCCGCGAACTGGCTCCATCCCTCGGGCTGCAAGCGCCCTGGTCCTACCGCTGTTCGCATCACGGACAAGCGCCTTGACCCGCCAACCATTTGATTGCAAGGCATTTGCCACGGAGCCGCCCTGCTGGCCTGTCGCACCGAAAACAAGGACGGTTTTGTCTCGGGATTTCACTTAAGCCCCTGTCAGTAACGATCGACGATTACTCATATGCTCTAGCAGGAACGCCCCGCAAGACGGCACAGATGTGTGCGTCAGTCACATGGAGAGAACCCTTGGCACAGACCATTTATGGCCGACCTTACGCTGTAACGGCTCGCGGCCCGGTTTTGACGCCCTGTGCGCCGCATGATGTCCTGGCGCGCCTTGGCGACAAATGGACAATCCTGGTCATGTCCCTTCTGTCGCTTGCCCCGGAAAAACAGTCGCGCTTCTCCGAGATCAAAAATGGCGCGAAAGGAATTTCACAGCGGATGCTGACGCTGACGCTTCGAAACCTGGAACGCGACGGGTTGCTTGTCCGGCACTATTTTCCTGAAGTCCCGCCGCGTGTCGAGTATGAGCTGAGCACAATGGGAAAAAGCCTGCTGCCGGCGCTGGAAGCCTTTACCGGTTGGATCAGGTCAAATTGGCCAGCAATCGAACAGGCTCGGCGGGATTTCGATTCTCCCCAGCATGCGCCACGCCCCAGTGCCCGGCCTGGCTAGTGCCCAACCTCCTTGGGCACGTCGGCGGACCGGAGCTGAAGGTCGCGCATCCCAGCCGCGATCACCACGGCAACGCACAGCAAGACGGCGCACACGGCGAACGAAAGCTGGAAGCCGCCGACCAGCGCCGTCCGGGCCAGGCCCAGGCTGCCGACATCGGCCATGCCCTCTGCCCCGCCCCGCAACGCCCCGAGGTCGATGTTGCCAGCGAAGCCGGCCGCATGCAGCCCGGCGTTGAACCGCGCCACCAGCAGCGCGCCGACGATGGTGCTGCCAAACGCGCCGCCCATCGACCGCAGGAACAGCAGCGATCCCGTCGCAGCACCCACGTCCTGCCGCGCCGCCGCGTTCTGCACCTGCATCAGCACGCTCGGCATCGTGGCGCCGATCCCCACCCCCAGCAGCGCCGTGCAGGGCAGCACGAGCGACAGCGGCGCGTTGCCGGTCAGTGCCGCCAGCCCGGCGAACCCCACGACGCAGGCCAGCAGGGCCGTCAATACGATCGCCTTCGTGCGCCCGAGCCGCCGGGCGTACTGTCCCGAACCAAATGCGCCGATGACGCTTGCCACCAGGAAGGGCACTACCATCAGCCCCGACTCGGCCGCTGCCACCCCCAACACAAGCTGGAAGTAAAGTGGCAGCAGGAACGTGGCGCCAAACAGGCCGAGCGAGGCAAAGAACGCGATCAGCACGCCGCGCAAGAAAGTCGGGTTGCCGAACAGGTGCGGCGGCAGGATCGGGTCCGCCACCCGGCGCTCCTGCCACACCAGCGCTGCCAGCAGGACGCAACCCAAGGCGCCAGTGCCGACCACCGGGGCCGACGCCCAGGGGAACTCCGTCCCGCCCCAACTCAGCATCAGCAACAACGCCGTCACCCCGCCGGCCAGCAGCGCCGCGCCAACGCCGTCGATGCGCGCGTCGCGCCGCTGCACCGGCATGGTGCGGAGCGCGCGGTCGCACAGCCACATCGCGGCCAGCCCCACCGGCAGGTTGGCCCAGAACACCCAGCGCCAGGACAGGTGGTCGGTCACGTAGCCGCCCACGAGCGGCCCGGCCACCGATGCCACGCCCCACATCGACGCCATGTAGCCCTGGTAGCGCCCGCGCTCCCGCGGCGAGACGACGTCCGCCACCGCGGCCTGCGCCATCGACAGCAGCCCGGCCCCGCCCAGGCCCTGCAACGCCCGCGCCCCGATCAATTGCGGCAGGGTCTGCGCGAAGCCGCATACCATGCTGGCGGCGATGAACAGCATGAGCGCCGGCAGCAGCAGCGCGCGGCGCCCGTAGATGTCGGACAGCTTGCCATAGATCGGCGTCGCCGCCGTGCTGGTCAGCAGGTAGGCCGTGACGATCCAGGACAGGTGCCCGAACGCGCCGAGGTCGGCCGCGATGGCGGGAACCGCGGGGATCACGACCGTCTGGTCCAGCGACGCCAGCAGGATGCACAGCATGATCCCGGTGACGACCCGCTTGATCTGCTGGTGGGTGTAGGTCGGGATGACGTCGGGGATTGTGCTGCTGGGAAGCGCGTCGGCCATCAACCGGGCTTACTCCCATAGGGTTTGCGTGTCAGCCCCGCTACGCCGCCTGCCGCTTGCGCGCCACAGTGTCCCGCAGCAGCCGGTCCAGGATCGCGGCCCGTTGCTGGTAGGTGTGCCCGGCCAGGATGCGTGCCCGCGCCGCCTCGCCGATGCCGCGCGCCCGCGCCGGCGTGAGGCCGCGCAGATGGTCCGCGACATCCGCGCCGTCCCGCGCCACCAGGATTTCGGCGCCGGGCTGGAGGAACAACTCGATGCCCTCCCATGCATCGGTGATCAGGCACGCCCCGGCGCCGGCCGCCTCGAACACCCGCGTGGCCGGCGAGAAGCCCACCGCCGCCATGCTGTCCCGCGCGACGTTCAGCACCGCGAGCGCAGAGCAGTTGAAGGCGTTGTGGTCCGCCGTCCCGACGTGGCCGATGGCGCGGACGTTGCCCGGCACCGGCTTGTCGTGCCAGCCGTTGCCGCCGAGCAGGAAGCTTTGCTCCGCGCAGCGTGCGGCGGCGTCGAGGAAGAACGCTTCGACCCGCGCCTCCCGGTCCGGCAGGCGGTTGGCCAGGAAAGCGAGGTCGGTTTGGAAGCGTGGGTCGGCGGGCACCGGATGGTGGGCCGCGGGATCGAGCGCATTGTAGATCGGCACGCACCGCAGCGCCCCGAGTGCCGTGTAGGCGTCCACGACCGGAGGCCCGCCGCCATAGGTCAGCACGAGGTCGAGTCCGGCGAGCGCGCGGCGCATGGGATGGCCGGCGTCGGCGCGGATGGCGGCGAGGGTCGCAGGCGCGTCCACGTCCATGAAGGCCCGGATGGCGCCGGGCCTTGCATGGCGCAGGACGCCGGCCAGCAACTCGTCGTCGAACACGCCGACGCCGCTGGCCTTCACCACGACATCGGCCCGCGGCGCCTCGGCCAGCACCGCCTGCACGCCGTCGGCGGTGGCGGGATAGACGACGACGCGCGCCCAGTCCGGCGGCTCGATGTCGCGGTGGCGCTGCCGGTCGAAGGCGTCGGGCTCGTAGAACGTGATGCCATGGCCCAACCGGGCGAGCGCCCCCAGTAGGCCGCGGTAGTACGTCGCCGCACCGTTCCAATAGGACGACAGCAGGCTCGATCCGTAAAAGGCGATGTCCATCAAGCGCTCATGGTTCGAGGGGCGTCGAGCTGGTCCAGGACGCCCAGCAGCTCGTCCACGCGGTGCGCGCAGGTGTGCCGGGCGCGTATGGTCCCCAGGCCGTGGGCCGCGAGCGCAGCGCAAAGGGCCGGTTCGGCGTCGAGGGCAGCCAGGTGGCGCCGCATTTCGGCGCCGTCCCGCGCCACTAGGAAGTCCTCGCCCGGCGTGAACAGCCGCTCAGTGTCCCGCCATGGGGCGGAGACCAGCGGGATGCCGCAGGCCAGCGCCTCGAACACGCGGATCGTCGGGATGCCGGGCAGCGTCGTGGCGTAGAAGCGGCGCGGCACGTGGACCGTCATCCTATGCTGCGCGAACACTGCGGGCGCATGCGGGTTCGGCAACCAGCCGCGGTAGCGTGCGCCGTAGCGGGCCAGCGTCTCCAGGGCTGGTTCGGGATACCTTACGCCATAAACGTCTAACGGCAGGTTAAGGGCCGCGGCGGGGGCCAGCAGGAACTCCTCAAGCTCGGCGGTGCGTTCGCCGTCCCCCCAGTTGCCGATCCAAACTGCGCCGGCGCGCGTGCGCTCGGCCGCGGGCGGGTGGAACAGGCGGA
>JAABUQ010013256.1_pt1 | contig 10040 bp, 9 predicted proteins | sample 5560001 | NCBI WGS metagenome assembly JAABUQ01 (sample SAMN10711888, study PRJNA513371) | rock metagenome | isolation source: Antarctica rocks | place: Antarctica: Victoria Land, Finger Mt nord | collected 2015-12-18 | reverse complement strand
GTGACGAGCCGGACCTCCTCCAGCCGCTTGCCCTGCAACAACAGCCCGTTGCGCACCGCGGCGGCCACGATGATCGCGGTGCCGTGCTGGTCGTCGTGGAACACGGGGATGCCCATGCGGGCGCGCAGCCGGCGCTCGATCTCGAAGCACTCCGGCGCCTTGATGTCTTCGAGGTTGATGGCGCCGAACGTCGGCTCCAGCGCCGCCACCACGCTCACGAACAGGTCGGGGTCGGCGGCGTCCACCTCGATGTCGAACACGTCGATGCCGGCGAACTTCTTGAACAGGACCGCCTTGCCCTCCATCACCGGCTTGCCCGCCAGCGCGCCGATGTTGCCGAGGCCCAGCACCGCCGTGCCGTTGGAGATCACCGCGACGAGGTTGCCGCGCGCCGTGAGGTCGCGCGCCGCGTCTGGGTCGGCGGCGATGGCCTCGCACGCCGCCGCAACGCCGGGGGAATAGGCGAGCGCGAGGTCGCGTTGGGTGGCCATGCGCTTGGTGGCCTCGATGGCCAGTTTGCCGGGACGGGGCAGGCGGTGGTAGTCCAGCGCCGCCTTACGGAAATCCTCGTCCATCGCCACGTGCTCCCTGCCTACGGGCCATGAGGTTTAGCCGGACGGGACGGGAAGGCAATGCAGGTGTTGGGCCAGTCAAGAATGCGGTCGAGAAGACTCGAACTTCCACAGGGTTTCCCCCACAAGCACCTCAAGCTTGCGCGTCTACCATTTCGCCACGACCGCATCGTGCCCAGGCCGGATCGCCGCCTGGATGGCGGGCCGTATAGCGGATGACGCCGCTGGTTTCAACTGTGCCGGCTCCATGCGCGCCTGCTTCAAGCGGGGCGCTGGAGTGGCGCGTCGAGGACGGGCTGCTGCCCTACCCTGCGGCGCTGGCGGCGATGCAGGCTCGCGCGGACGCGATCCGCGCCGGGCAGGCCGGCGAGCAGGTGTGGCTGGTCGAGCATCCGCCGCTTTACACCGCTGGGACCTCGGCCAAGCCCGCGGACCTGGCGGACCCCGGCCGTTTCCCGACGTTTGCGGCCGGGCGCGGTGGGCAGTGGACCTACCATGGCCCTGGCCAGCGCACCGCCTACGTCATGCTGGACCTGACCCGGCCGCACGGCAGCGTCCGCCCGCGCGACGTGCGCGCCTTCGTGCACGGGCTGGAGGATTGGCTGATCCGCGCGCTCGACCGGTTCAACGTCCGGGGCGAGCGGCGGGAGGGCCGGGTCGGCATCTGGGTCGCGGACCGCGCGGCCGGCACGGAGGCGAAGATCGCCGCCATCGGCGTCCGCGTCACCCGTTGGGTGAGCTGGCACGGCGTGGCGCTGAACGTGGAGCCGAACCTTGAGCATTTCACGGGGATCGTGCCCTGCGGCATCCCGGAGCACGGCGTCACCAGCCTGCACGCGCTCGGCCTGCCGGTGACGATGGCCGACGCGGACGTGGCGCTGCGGGCGGCGTGGGACGAGGTGTTCGGGGGCTGAATTACGCAGACGGGCGTCCCGGATTTGTGCAAAATGGTATCAAGAGGATGCAGGAGGCATCATGCCCGACGGTCTCTATGAACGTGACGCCTTGGCGTGGTCTGAGCGGCAGGCGGACTTGCTGCGACGGTTGGCAGCCGGCGAGCGCGTGAACGAAATGGTGGACTGGCCCAACCTGATCGACGAGGTGGAAGCTGTGGGCCGGTCGGAACTGCGAAGCTGCGAGAGCCTGCTGCGCCAAGCCATGGTGCATTTGCTTAAGCTGGCCGCCTGGCCCGGTAGCCGAGCCGCGGCGCATTGGCGAGGGGAGACGATCGGCTTCCTGGCCGACGCGCGGCGCTGTTTTTCGTCGTCGATGCGGCAACGGATCGATTTGGCTGATCTGTATGCGACGGCGCTGCGCCAGGTGCGTGCCGTGACGGACGATGCCGGCGAGCCGCGTCCGCTTCCGGAGGCGTGCCCGTTCGTGTTGGATGACCTGCTCGATACAAGCGCCGACGTGAAAACCTTTGTAGATCGGATCTGATGGGATGCTTGTTGGTCGTGGAGGCGGCACGGCGGGACCATGCGGGCATCGCATAGGCTGGACGTCGAGGTTTTCCACTGCGCTCATTGCGCCGCTGTTGCTGGCCGGCGTCTCGTGTTCGCAGAGCGCGCCTGCCTCCGCGGTGCTGGATTCCAGCAAGGTGGCGTCCGTCGTGGTCGGCCGCTCGTCGCGGACCGACGTGTTCGCCGCCTTGGGACAGCCCAGCCGCACGGAGCGGAGCGCGCTTGGCGAAGCTTGGGTCTACGAGGCAAGGACGGGTGATGCAGGCGGGCGCGGCCTGATGAACGGAGCGTCGGCCGCCTCCGGGGTCGTTGGCGCCTTTGTGCCCTACGTGGGCCTTATCGGGTCCGGCCTCGGGCTGGCGGGCGTTGCCATGGACGGAACGCGCACGGAGCCGCAGGTTGTCAGCCTCGCGGTGACGTTCAGGGACGACGGCGTAGTGTGGGACTGCGCCTATTCCAGCACGGCTTCCCCGGCTGGCGTGCCGGGGTCCGCAGCGGGGGTGGCAAAGCTTGTGGACTGCCAACGGCCTGGCCCGAGCGCCGGACGCGCGTTGTGAAGCTAGGCGGTGTGGCGGGAGTTGGCACCAGCCTAAGCCGTCACTCACGAGCCGCCCGTTAGCGGCGCAGGCCTGCCTCGCCATCATGTCCGTCTGGCTTGATCATGCACAGGGCGACTCTCAACGCGCCCGTCCGATCTAGGCAGCAGGGCGGTCGGTCCTTGCTTACGCGCTGGCTCAGGTCCAATTACGATGCGTCACTCACTATTCTATGGAGGGACCAGCATGACACGCCTAGAGATCGACAGATCGGCTCCAGTCACCTGCAGGGCAGAGACGGCAGTCGCCGCGGCGCCGGAGGAAGTCTGGGCGGCGCTTGTCGGAGTGGCCCAGTGGACAGAGTGGAACACCGAGATCCTCGCCGCACGCTTGGATGGCCCGTTGGAGGCTGGCTCCACCATCCATTGGCAAGCGGGAGGCATGGACATTCAGTCCAGACTCGTGCGCGTCGAGCCGTACCGCCAACTCATCTGGAACGGCACGCATGGAGCAGTCCACGTCTGGACTCTGTCAGCCGAGGACGGGAAGACGACCGTCACCAACGAAGAGTCCATTTCGGAAGGCCCCGCTCTCGACACGGCCGACGCCATGACTGCCCAGCTACAGGCATTCCTTGAGCGCTGGAACATGCTTTTGAAGGCTTGTGCCGAAGCTGGCCCAACAGCTTAGACGCTTCGGTTTCCGTGCGCCTCGTGCGCTTTCTCACGCCTGCCTACTTTGCACGTTACGATGTGGATGTTGGATCAGCCCTCCGTAGGACCGCTGCCGGTTCCCTACGGCTGTTGTGGGCACAGTGTTTGACAGAGGAAGGTGGCGACTGACTGTGCGCCTGGGTTTCCTTTGACGGACAGGCGCCGCATCGGAAGTTCACGCCCGGCTCAATCTCACGTCCGCTGAAGTAGCGGCCTATACACGAGTCTCAAGCCAAGGCCGAGCTGCAACCTTCAAACGATCCAGCCGTTCCGAAGCGCATAATCACCCCCGCCGTATGCCCCAAAACAACGGCATACCCTGCAACCCGCCAATCAACCCCCGCGACCAAGCCGTCGGCTGGAAGAACTGCCCCAACGGCAGGAACGGCACGTCCTCGAACGCCTGCCCCTGCAAATCCGCCGCGATGCGCCGCTGACTGGCAACGTCCGGCGCCGCCAGCCAGTCGTCCCGCAGCCCCTCCAGCCGCGGCGCCGTCGGCCAGCCGAACCACCCGTCGCCGCCGGTGCCGCGCAGCGCCGGGTTGCTCGCCGGACTCGACATGTCGGCCCCGGTGAAGGTCGTAATGAACACGCTCCAGCCCCCCTGCCCCGGCGCCGCCTTGCTCGCCCGGCGCTGGATCACGCTGCCCCAGTCCATCTCCTGCACGTCGACGTTCATGCCGCAGCGCTGCATCAGGTCCGCGGCGACAGCGGCCAGCGCGGCAATGCGCGGATAGTCGCCGGGGCTCATCAACACCACGCGCTCCCCGGCATAGCCGGCGGCCTGCATGGCCCGCCGCGCCGCGCCGGCGTCGCGCGGGCCACTAAGCGCCGCAAGCCCCCGGTCGCTCGCCATCGGCGTGCCCGGCGCAAAGAAGCCGACCCCGCTCCGCCAATAAGCCTCCTGGTCGCCAGCGACGGCGCGCATGAAGTCGCCCTGGTCCAACGCCAGCAGCAGGGCGCGGCGCACGGCAGGATTGTCGAACGGAGGGTGCAGGGCGTTCATCCGCAGCAGGCCGATGTTGCCAGTCACCTCGACAACCGACGTGGCGACGCCGGGATCGCGCGCCAGCAGCGGCAACAGGTCGAATAGCGGCTGCTCCCACCAATCCGCCTCGCCCCGGCGCAGCGCCGCAGCCGCCGTCGCGCCGTCGGGGATCACGGTCCACTCCACCCGGTCGAAATGCGCGACCTTCGGCCCCGCCGTCCAATCCGCGGCACCGGCGTCCCTCGGCTGGTAGCCCTCGAACCGGGCATAAGCGACGCGGGCGCCCGACACGCGCTCGTCCGCCAGGAAGCGGAACGGGCCGCTGCCGACCATCTCCGTCACCTGCTTGAACGGATCGGTGGCGGCCAGGCGCTCGGGCATGACCGGCAGCATGTTGATGCCGATTTTCCCCAGCGCGTCCGGCAGCCACGGGCAGGGGGTGCGCAGGCGGAACACGATGGTGCGGTCGTCCGCGGCCGAGAGCTCGTCCGTCGCGCGCAACAACGTCTGGCCGAAGGCGTCCCGCCGGCCCCAGCGGCGGATGCTGGCGACGCAATCCCGCGCGAGCACCGGCTCGCCGTCATGGAAGCGCAGCCCGTCCCGCAGCCGCAGCCGCCATTCAAGGCCGTCGCGCCCGGTCGTGGCGCCCTCGACCATCTGCGGCTGGGTGCGGAAGGCGCTGTCTTGGCCATACAGGGTGTCGAACACCATGTAGCCGTGGTTGCGCGTGACATAAACAGACGTCCAAACGGGGTCGAGCGCCGCGAGGTCGGCCTGCGGGATGAAGCGCAGGACGCGGGACGCTTCGGCCCTGGCGATGCTTGGCGCGGCCAGGCCTGTTGAGGCCAGGATGCCGGCGGTGCGTGCGAGGAGCGTGCGGCGGCGCATTGGCACTCGTTTCAAGCAAAGGATTTGCTGCTAAGGGGAACATGGGTTCGTGCGCCGCAATGCCGGCACCTGCCAGTGTGCCAGCTATCACAAAGCCTCGCGGGGGAAAATTGGCCAAGGGGTCGCAAACCTGGGTTCGTGCGCTCAGCGCCATTTCGGGCCTGGCTGAAGACGGGCGCACGCTGCCACAGCGGCTGCCGGAGCTTGCGGAGCGTTTCGGGCCGCGGCCGGCGCTTATGTCCCAAGCGGGCATATCGGAAGCAGGGCCGCTGAGCTACGCCGGACTGGCAGCGAGGTCGAACCAGTATGGGCGGTGGGCGCAGCAGCAGGGGCTGAACCACGGCGAGGTCGTGTGCCTGCTGATGCCGAACTGCGCCGAATACGCGGCGGTTTGGCTCGGCATCAGCGGAATCGGCGGCGTGGTCGCGCTGCTGAACACCGGGCTGCGGCACGAGGCGCTGGTCCACGCCATCACCATCGTCATCCCCAGGCACGTGATCGCCGACGCGGCGTTGGCCGACGCGCTGGACGCGGTGCGCCCACGCCTGCCGCCCGGCACACGCTGCTGGGTGCATGGGGCCGAGCGCGCAGGCTGGCCGCGCCTCGACGTCTCGACGCTGCCGCACGGCGCCGTCGTAGCCGAGCGGCCACCAGCGCTCGCGGACCGGGCACTGCACATCTACACCTCGGGAACCACGGGGCTGCCGAAGGCGGTCAACATCAGCCACGCGCGGGTGCTGGAATGGAGCCTGTGGTTCGCCGGACTGATGGACATCGGGCCGGACGACCGGATGTACGACTGCCTGCCGATGTATCACAGTATCGGCGGCGTGGTCGCGGTCGGCGCGATGCTGGCGCGCGGCGGGTCCGTGCTGATCCGTCCCGGCTTTTCCGCGTCGCGCTTCTGGGACGACGTAGCGGACGGCGGCTGCACGGTGTTCCAGTACATCGGCGAGCTGTGCCGCTTCCTGGTCAACAGCCCGCCGCACCCCAGGGAACGCGCGCACGCCCTGCGCCTCGCCTGCGGCAACGGGCTGCAAGGCGAGGTCTGGACCCGGTTCACCGAACGTTTCCAAATTCCCCACGTGCTGGAGTACTACGCCGCCACCGAGGGCAGCGTGTCGCTGTATAACGTCGAGGAGCGGCCCGGTGCCATCGGCCGCATCCCGCCCTATTTGGCGCACCGCTTCCCCCTGGCGCTGATCCGCTGCGACCCGGCGACCGGCACGGCATTGCGGGATGCGGACGGCCGTTGCCAGCGCTGCCTGCCGGGCGAGGCGGGAGAGGCAATCGGCCCGGCGCCAACGCAGGGCCTCTACACCGACCCAGCCGCCTCGGAGGCCAAGCTGCTGCGGGACGTTTTCGCCGCGGGCGACGCCTGGTTCCGCACCGGCGACCTGATGCGGCGGGACCGCGAGGGTTTTTTCAGCTTCGTCGACCGCATGGGCGACACCTTCCGCTGGAAGGGCGAGAACGTCGCGACGACCGAGGTCGCCGACGCAATCGGCGCCTGTCCCGGCGTCGTGTCGGTGACTGTCTACGGCGTGGCCGTGCCGGGGACCGAGGGCCGGGCCGGCATGGCGGCGCTCGCCGTCGACCCTGGCTTCCGCATGGACGCATTGCACGCCCACCTGGCGGCACGGCTGCCGGAGCATGCAAGGCCGCTGTTCCTCCGCCTGCGCCCGGCGCTGGAGACCACGGGGACGTTCAAGCCGGTGAAGGCCGACCTGGCGCGGGAAGGCTTTGACCCCACTGCGACCGCCGACGCGCTGTTTGCCCGCGACCGGGCAGGCGACGGATACGTGGCGTTGGACGCTGCCCTGTTCGCCGCCATCCTCAATGGCGGGGTGCGCCTTTAGGCCGTGTTGCCGGCGTCCACCGTCAGCACCGTGCCGGTGACGTTGCGCCCGGCGGCGCTGAACAGGTAGTCCACCGCGCCAGCCACGTCCTCGGTCTCCGGCATGCGCTTCAACGCGCTGCGCCGGGCGATCTGCGCGCGGTGGGCGTCGCCCAGCTCCCGCGTCATCTCCGTGTCGACAAAGCCCGGCGCCACGACGTTCACCGTGATGCCCAGCGCGCCGACCTCCCGCGCCAGCGACCGGGTGAAGCCATGCAGCGCGGCCTTGGTCGCACTGTAGACCGACAGGCCGCTATAGCCCGTGGTGGCGACCACCGACGAGACCATCACGATCCGCCCGGCGCCCGCCGCCATCATGGAGCGCACCGCGTACTTGGTCAGCGTGATGGGGGATGTGACGTTAAGCCGGATCAACCGCTCGATTGCAACATCGGGCATGGTCGCCAGCACGCCGCTCGTGCCGACGCCTGCATTGTTCACCAGCCCGTAAAGCGGCCCGTAGTCGCGCCGAAGCCCGCGCACCAAATCCGGAAGCGCCCCCGTTTCCATGAGGTCGGCGGCCTGAAAGTGCAGTTGGTCCCCGAACTCCGTTTGAGCAGCCGCCAGGGCCTCGCTGTGCTGGCGCGCGATGGCGACGACGTTGAAGCCCGAACCGGCCAGACGGCGGGCGATGCCAAGCCCCAGTCCCCGGCTGCCGCCGGTTACGACGACGTTGCGCTCCGCGCCGGGGACGTTGCGCTTCGCGCCGGGGACGTTGTGCTCCGCGCCGGGAACGTCACCCACCGCGTCGGGCCAGCTTGCCAGACGGCAGCACGTCGAGCGCCGAGACGATCCGCAGCAGGGCAGGCACCTTATGCGGCGCGAGCAGGGCGCGGCAGTTGGCCTTGATCGCCCTGCACAGCGCGTCGTCCTCCATGCCGTCCCCGCCTGTGTCAACAACCACGTCCGCCGTGACGACAGCGCCGGTGATCGGGTTCAGCCGGGCGCGCACGCGGGCGGCGAGCACGGCAGGATGGGCGTTCAGCGCGGCCTCGACCTCCTCCGGGTACACCTTCTGGCCGCCGACATTGATCACGCCGCCAACCCGGCCAAGGAAATAATAGCGGTCCCCCCGCAACGCCACGATGTCCCCGGTGTCGACGAAACCGTCCGCGTCCGCCAGGGACGCGACGGCGCCGAGGTAGCCATTGGCGGTGCGGGCGGAGCGGATGCGCAGCGTGTCGCTGGCCACGCGAAGCTCAGCAGGCCCGGCAGCGCCGACCCAAGCGGCAGGGAAGCCGGCAAGCCCATCCGTCACGTCGAAGGCAACCCCGGCCTCGGTCGACGCGAAGGCGTGCGAGACGCGGGCGGCGGGATAGGCGGCGCGCAGCCGGTCCAGCACCGCCTGGTCCGCGACCTCGCCCGACAGGCGCACATAGGCCGGGTCGATCCGTGCGGCGTGCCCGCTCATTAGTGCCCGGCGCCAATGCGAGGGCGTGCCGGAGATGTGCGTGACCCCTGCCCCGCCCGCCCTGGCCAAGAACGCCCCCACGGCTTCGGCGGCGTCCGAAAACACCATGGACCCGCCGCCCAGCAACGCGCGCAGCAGGATTTGCAGGCCACCGTAGCGCCGGACATCGTAGAACGTGCTCCACACCGCGCCGGATGCCGCGCCAACCGGCGCCGCGGCAATCGGGCCAACGAGGCCCGGCAGGGTGTGCGACACGAGTTTCGGCGCGCCAGTGGTGCCGGAGGTGAACAGCACCCATTCGGTGTCGTGCGCGGCTGCTGCCCGGTTCAGGCGCGGAGCCAGGTCCGAGCCGCAAAACAGGACGCGCACGTCAGGCCGCGGCGCCGGGTCGTCGGTGATCAGCGTATCGATCCCAGCCTGGGCAATGGCGTCGTCCAAATGCGCCGGCGTGGTGTCCGGCGGCGCCAGAACGAGGCGGCGGGCGACTCCATCCAATTCCAGCGCCGCCAGCGCCGCCGGTAGCTGCCGCGCCGTGTGGACCAAGACCGAGCAGCCCTTTAGCGCTGCCGCATCGAGGCTTGCGCCGCCCTGCAAATCCGTCAACGCGACCCCGCGCCCCGGCCCGGCCAGCACGCGCCGCCCCGGCAGGCCCGCCGCCGCAGCCAAGTCCCAAAGCGTGTCGCGGCTAAGCTGCGGCACTCTCATACAGCTTGATGAAGTCGCCGATGGTCACGGGGAAAGCGCCGTCGTCGGCCGTGCTGAAAGGGTCGACGCCCAGCTCGTCCTCCAGCCGCGCCACGATCACCGCCAGGCACAGCGAGTCCAACCCGGACTCCAACAGCGGCAACTCGTCGGTCAACGGGGCGAGCTTCTTGTCGTGCTCAGCCGCGACTTGGGTGATCTGGGTCAGAACGGTGGACCGTATGGTCATGCTCGGGTGCTTTCAGTCATGGGGGGGCCTACCGGACCGCGACCTATCGATGGCAGGCTGCCTGTAGGGCATCGGCGGCCTCCATCATATCCTCAGGCGTCGTCTCGCCGTTGGTCACGCAGGCGCGGACGACATCGCGCCCCTCGAACCGGGCCACGGACACCCAGGCGCGGCCAGAGGCGAGCACCCGGCCGACCACCTCCCGGACCTCGCCGGAGCCGGGCGGCGGCTCGGCGCACAGCACCGCCAGCGCCGGGTCGTTGGCAATGCGCCAGCCCCGGTCGGCGAGGCGGTCCCGCAGCAATCCGGCCAAGGCGACGGACCGCTCGACGTGCACGCCGTAGCCTGCCCAGCCCGCCGACGCGAGCGACAGGAACAGGCGCAGGCCGAGGAAACGCCGCGACCACTGCGCCGACATGATGTAGGGATCGGCTGCCGCACCGTCTTCCAGCGTGGCCGGCGGCATGAAGTTGGTTGAAGCCTGGAACACGGCCGCCGGCGCCGCCGGGTCCGCGCAGATGAACATCCCGCAGCCCATGGTCGTCGCGAGCCACTTGTGCGCGTCGATCGTGACCGAGTCGGCGCGGCCGATCCCGGCCAGCAGGCCGCGCAGCCGGTCCGACGCGATGAGCGCACCGCCC
>JAABUQ010013255.1_pt1 | contig 10040 bp, 8 predicted proteins | sample 5560001 | NCBI WGS metagenome assembly JAABUQ01 (sample SAMN10711888, study PRJNA513371) | rock metagenome | isolation source: Antarctica rocks | place: Antarctica: Victoria Land, Finger Mt nord | collected 2015-12-18 | reverse complement strand
CCCGTCGGATGACAAGGACAAGCAGCCGCCGCACCGCCAAGCGGCGGCCTACTACAGGAAACAGGCGACCCGCCTCGGCGGCGAATTCCTCGTCACCATGTCTCACCCGACCGAAGGGGCGCCGAGACCGATCGTCATCGCCATCGATCACCTCGGCGCGACGACCAAGAAACCCGGCCTGAGTGGCGCCGCTTTCGTGCCCAGCGTCCGCGCGCCGCGGGCGGGGTAGGGCGATGGAAACGATGGAAGCAATGGAAGCGTCCGATCACGCGGCCCCGGGCGATGTCATCGCGCCCAGCGACCTGACGCTGCATATGGCGCGGCAACTCTGCCGTGTGGCCTGTTCCGCCGCGTTCGCCTACGCGTCCTTCGTGGAAGCGCGTCGCCTGCCGACCGGGGAAGAGATCGTCGTGTGCGAGGTTGAGGTGGAGGTCCCCCAACGGCCGGTCCACGACATCCGGCGACACGAGCGCGTCGCGGTGCTCGTGTCGCCGAACGACGCCGACACGCCGCTGCCGCTCGCGCTGCGTCGGGATTTCCCGGCCGTGCCGCACACCTATCCCGTGATAGCCGGGTCGCTCGTACCCCTGTGCCTCTACGAGCAGCCATGGAGCGAGGTGCGCCTCGACTGGACCCCCACGGGCTACCTGCACCAACTCCGCGACTGGCTGGCGCGCACGGCCCGTGGCGAGCTACACGGCGACGACCAACCTCTCGAGCCACTTCTCCTCGCCGCTGCGCCCACGCTGATCGTGCCGCACGACCTCGCGCCAATCCAGGGGGACATGCCGGAACATCTTCTGATACACGCACGCGATGGCGGAAACGGGCGATGTGTGTACGTGGCCGAGCGTCCCGAGGCCGTGACCACGTCAGACCGACGGGTCACATGCGCGGCCGTGGTGATCGGTGGTCGGCCGCAGCCGCACGGCGTCATCCGCCAGACTCCGCGCACGCTGGATGAGTTGCACCTGTTCCTGCAGGCAGCCGACGTCGATTTGCGCGCGCAGCTTGGTTGCATCCTCAAGGCGTGGCGCAGCGACCGCCAGCAACTCGAGCTATCGCTCATGCTGATCGTCATCCTGCCCAAGACGCGGCGCGTCGCAGGTGACATCGAAGAGGAGGAGTTGCGGGCATTCTACACCAGACGCACGATCGGCGAGATCGGCGAGGCGCTCGGGTTGTGGCAGATGCGGGACGGCCACGCGGGCCTGTTGCTCGGCGCCGGCGCCGAGCCTACCGGGGTCGACGTGCCGCTGGAGCTACTCAACCCCACCCGCCTCCTCTCTCGGGATCGCGCGGCGCGCCTTAACGGTCGTCCCGACGCCGTAGCGACGCGCATCATGGCCGTCGGTCTGGGAGCCCTGGGCTCGCAAGTATTCATGAATCTCGTGCGCGCCGGCTATGGGGAGTGGACCCTGGTCGACGATGACCAACTTCTTCCCCACAACCTCGCGCGCCATGCGCTCGATGGCTGGTCGCTCGGCGGGGCGAAGGCGGCGATGCTAGCCGCGGCCGCGAATGCGACGATCGCGGGCGGTCCCATCGCGACGCCCCTCGTCGCTAACATCCTCAATCCGGGTGAGCAGGCGGAGGCGGTGCGCGACGCACTGACGACGGCCGAGGTCGTCGTCGATATGAGCGCGGCGCTGGGGGGCGCGCGATACCTGGCGCGCGACATCCCCAACGTCGCACGCCGCCTGTCGCTGTTCCTCAATCCCGCCGGCGCCGATCTCGTGCTCCTGGCGGAAGATGCGGGCCCGGACCGGCGCACGCCGCTCGATTGGGCTGAGATGATGTATTACCGCCATCTCCTCCACGAGGACGCGCTGGCCCGTCACCACGATGGCTTGGCCGGGCATATCCGCTACGGCGGCGGCTGTCGCGACGTGAGCGGCGTGATATCCCAGGAGCGCGTGGCCCTGCTCGCCGCGATCGCCAGTCGGGGCCTACGCGCGGCGCTCAATGCACGAGAGGCGACCATCGCCGTCTGGCGCTCCGACGAGGATGGCGCCGTGGTTGCGACGCGCGCGCGACCGACGCCGATAGTCACCCAGATGTTCGGCGAGTGGACCTTATGCACGGACACGTGGGTGCGCGACCGCATGACGCGGACCAGGGCGGCGACGCTGCCGAACGAGACCGGCGGGGTCCTCGTGGGGGTCCACGACATGCGCCGCCGTATCGTCTACATCGTCGACATCCTGGAGTCCCCTCCGGACAGCGTCGAGTGGCCCACTCTCTACATCCGTGGATGTCGCGGCCTACCCGAGCGCCTGCGCACCGTCGCCGAGCGCACGGGCGGCATGGTGCGCTACGTCGGCGAGTGGCACTCCCACCCGCACGGCTGCAGCCCAGCCCCGAGCGACCCTGATCGCGCGGCCTTTGCCTGGCTGGCCGAGTGGATGGGGCTGGACGATTGCCCTGCGGTGATGGCGATCGTCGCGGATACACCGGCCTGGTACCTGGGGACGATGCCATGAGGCCAGCGGACTATCGCGACGACGAAGGGGAGCCGAGGCGCGACATCGGCGTGGCGCTCTCCGGCGGCGGCTTCCGTGCGGCCGCCTTCCACCTGGGCTGCCTGCGCGCCTTGCACGATCGCGGCCTGCTGCCTCGCGTGCGCGTGATCTCGGGCGTCTCCGGGGGGGCTCTCCTCGCGGCGCTCTACGCCTACGGGCCGGCCGCGTTCGGGGAGTTCGACGACCTCGCGGTGGGGCTGCTACGCGAGGGGCTGCAGCTGGCCATTGCCCGGCGATTTTTCACCAGTCGTCGCGTCGTTGAGGCCGGCCTGAGCTTAGCAACCCTGCCCGCCGTCGGGCTGGCCGGCCTGGCGCGGCGACTAGCCGTCTCCCTGAGCAGCGCACGCGGGGAACTGCGGGAGGGGGAGGAGCACCCTGCGCTGCTGCGCCGCGTGAACCGCACCACCGCATTTGCCGACGTGCTCGCGTCGCGGTTGTACGGTGGGCATACCGTGCGCGCGGTGACGCATCCAGGTCTCGACGTGGTCCTCACCGCCTGCGATCTCGTGACGGGCGGGGCCGTCCGCTTCGGCAGCCGCGCCAACTTCTACTCACGACTCGGCAGCGAGATCCTCGATGAGGTGCTTGTCGCAGACGCGGTCGCCGCGTCGGCTGCGTACCCGGCGCTGCTCCCCGCCCTGGAGCGGCGTTACCGCCTGCGCAACGATGCGGGCGTCGAGGTAAAGAGGGTGATGCTGCTGGCCGACGGGGGTATATACGACAACCTGGGGCTGAGCGTGCTGGACCCCGAGCGCGACAAGCAGTATACGCCTCACGTTTACGATCTGGACTATGTCGTCGCCTGCGACGCCGGTCAGGGACTACTGGCGACGGCTACGCCCCATATCTGGCCGACGCGCATGATTCGCGTCGTCAAGATCATGCACCTGCGGGCGCAGCACGGTGAGCGAGGGCGGTTTTACGCGGCGGGCGACAGTGGCGCACTCTCGGGTGTTGTGCATGCCTATCTGGGCATGGATGATAAGAAGCTGCCGGCGCCCGTTGCCGGCCTGGTGCCGCGCGAAGCCGTCGTGGCCTACCCGACCGACTTCGCCGCCATGTCTCAGCGGGATCTGGACGCATTGTCTTCGCGGGGTAAGCAGCTCGTCGGGGCGCTCCTGCCGCATTACTGCCCTGCGCTGTGAGTCGGATGTGACGCGGGTGGTACAGGGTGAGGTCGCTGTACCTTCCAAACGCCAAGCGATGGGTACCCGGCGACGGTTAGTGGTGATCGGAGATCGCCAGGAGAACATCGGGAGAGAACATCGGGTTAGAGTGAAACAGGAGGGAAGAAGGGATGATTATATCGGATGCGGTCGTGCAGGGCCTGATAACCCTCGTTGGCATGTGTGGCGTCGCCGTACTCACGCAGCGGGGTAAGACGCGCGAGTTGCGAATGGCGCACGACCTGAAGGCGCGGGAGGAGCGCCGGTCGAGGGAGGAGGACCTGTATGCGGAAATAGAGAGGTGCGTCGATGGCTTGCAACTGACGGTTCGTGCGCAGTGTCGCAAGATAGGCGACCTTCCCATCGTTGACCAAGAACAACTTGACGCCGCCGAGCAGGTAAGGCAACGTTTGAGCCGCGAGCCGTTTGTGTACAGCATCCGCTGGGCATATGGCAGGGTATGGGAGCGTTTCCTCGTCGTCCTGGACGAGGCGGACAAGGCGCGAGGGGCGAAACTCGAGGAGCATCCGCGCCTCGTTCGCTCCGCCGACGAGTTCGCCGCTGCTGTCGATACGCTGTCACGGATCACGCGCGATAAGAGGGCTGCGCTGTGGGATCGCAGCCTGGCCTATACCTCGGTGGACCTGGTGTATCTGATCCCCTTATTCATGGTCCGATCGTCGCAACTACGGGCCGCTGAGCACCGCAGCCGTTCCTTGCTGGCGCGCATCTCTATCACGGCTCCTAGCGCCAACGACACGCAAGAGATCCTGTGATCTGTGGCTATCGGTACGTGGAGCGGAGCGCCGTGTTCGAGGACGCTGATATGGGGCTACAGGACGGATGCAGATGCCAGCGCGACCAACGGACTGGGGACGTTTGGCAGCCACAGCGCGGCGACTCGACCGAGGGGGAGAGTTGCGAGTGATCATGTCACAGACGTTATACACTATTCTGATGTCGGTGGTGATGGAAGCCAATGTGGGGGCGGTTACGCTACGATGTTGGCGGCGATGACAACACGATGACACAGGTCGCGGAAACAGGTCACGGAAGAGGAGAGTAGACGATGGTTCAACGAGACGCGACGACCATTCCTTGCGACTGCGCTACCCATCCGGTCGAAGACATCCGGAGGCTGTTCGTCGATGTGGACATGACCGAGCGCATCCGCGCGGGCCAACGCCCGGCGCGGCGCGGGGCCTTCGCGAAGCCCCACGGGTGCGCGCACGGGACATTCGTCGTGGCGGCGACCCTGCCGCACGATCTCAAGGTCGGTGTGTTCGGGCACGCGCGCTTCCCGGCGTGGGTGCGCTTCTCCAGTGACACCCAACCGCCCGGACCCGATCTAAAAAAGCCGCTCGGTCTAGCGATCAAGCTCTTCGGCGTGCCGGGCGAGAAAATCCTGGAGACCGACCGGGCCGCGACGACGCACGATTTCATCTTCCAGAACCACGACGTTTTCTTCGTCGACACGGCCACGGATATGTGCGCGTTCACCTGCGCGGGCTTCGGCCCATCGTACTATGAGGCGCACCCGGCGACGAAGCAAATCGTCGATGCCATGTACAGCAAGGAGGTGGGGAGCGTCGCGCTCACGGACTACTGGAGCGTCCTACCGTATGCCTTCGGTCCCGGTCGGTACGCGAAATATAAGCTGCAGCCACTGGGCGGGGCGACGGATCCAGCCGTCACCGCCGCGCAGCGGGTCAACCCAAACTATCTGCACGACGACCTGCGGGGCCGGCTGCTCAAGGGGCCGGTCGCCTTCGCGTTCCACGTCCAACTGCGCACCCATCCCGCGGCTATGCCGCTCGATCAGGCGACCGTGCGGTGGGACGAGGCCGCCTCGCCGCCGATCCATGTCGCCACGTTGACGTTGCCCGTTCAGGACATCGACGCGCCCGGGCAAGCCGCGTACGGCGACAACCTCTCGTTCACTCCCTGGCATGCGCTCCCGGAGCACGCCCCGGTCGGAAGCATCGGTCAGGCCAGGAAAACCGTGTACGAGGCATCCGTCCATCTCAGAAGGACCACGAACGGGGTGGCTAGCGGCGAGCCTTCTGTCCCCTGGACCCCGCCGCCCACGCATGGCGTCTCCTGAGGGGCGCCGAGAGAGGTATGGCGACCGCGCCTCCGATGGAGCGGCAGCTCGTTAATGCCCTCTGGATCGATAGACTGTCAAGCCGTTAGCCTATCGCTAACGGCTCCACGCATAGATAGAGAGAGGTGACGGATGAGTGACAACGAGATCGTGCGTTGCGCAATCCATCCCGGCATCGGCATCGCGCGCATTGGCAACAGCCCCGACCAGTATTTCATCGGCCCCGAGGTACCGGGTGTCACGCCGGTGCCGAGCGGCGGCTTCAAGGATGCCCAGGGCCGCATCAAGCGGCAGGTCGCCAAGTTTCGCCTCTACGGCCTCAACCAAGCCGGCGCCGTCGTCGCCGAGCTGACGCCCGACCATCCCGGCGTCACCATCGCCTGGCATGTCCATCTCGCCAACAAGAAGGCCGCCTGGTACGACTTCGACCTGGCGCTGGATATCCCCGAGGCCAAGGGGTCATCGCCCGTCAGGAGCAGGCGGCGCAACCCTCGGTACGCGGGCGCCGACCGGCGGAAGCTGATTATCGATCCTGGGCCGCGCTCCATCGCTGGCAAGAATACGAAGGGGCCAAACTCCGCCTACCAGTTCGACACGGGCGCGTTTCTGGGCAAGCCAGTGCCGCTTGGCGAGCTGCGGACCGACGCCGACGGTGGCCTACTCGTGTTCGGTGGCCAGGGCCAATCCGCATCCGTCGACGGCGCGCGGGCAACCGCGTTCGGCAACAACGACGGGTGGCACGACGACACCTCCGATGGACCGGTCACCGCCCATGTGACACTGAACGGCAAAATCCTGTTTGTGGCGCCGGCGTGGGTCGTCGTCGCGCCGCCCGACTATGCGCCTGGGATCGACTCCGTGGTCACCCTGTATGACCTGGCCGTCCAGGCCTCCCTGGACGCCGACCCGCACCAGACTCCGCAGCCGGTCTCGTTCGCGCGGCACATCTACCCGATCCTCGAGCGGATCGTCCGCTTGCAATGGGTCAACGGGGGCTTCTACCACGACTTCGGCACAGGGTCGCCCGGAGACTTTCTGGCCCCAGCCATGCTGGCCAAACTCGCGAGCGTCGCACCTGCGGACGCGCCAGCGCGCGAGGCCGTGTTCGGGCACTTCCGCAACCCGGACTACCACGCCATGGACGAAGCGGCCATCCCTCAGATCTATGGCGACGGTTTTACCTGCCCGCCCACGGGCCCACGGCAATATCTTACCGTCACCCGGGAGCAGTATCGGCGCCTCGCGCTCTGGGCGCACGGACAGTTTCATGCTGACGGGGTGCCTGGAGCGGCGATTGGCGCGCGTCGGCCGGAGGACCTTCCCGTCGCGGATCGACCGGCCGCGCTGGACGAGGCGGCGCTGGCGGCGTGCCTCGGTGGCCCGTTCCACCCGGGTTGCGAGGTCACGTGGCCCCTGCGCCATCCGTCGATGTACATGGGGCCGTGCCGCCTCAATGTGCGGGCGGACACTGACCCGGAGGGCGACTACGGCGAGGTGATGACGGCGGACATCGCGCTGGCGCCTAACGGGCCGCTACACAAGAGTGGGCCGGGAGACATCACCCGCTGGATGGCCGTGCCCTGGCAGACCGATACGGCCAGTTGTGGAGCGGGCATCCCAGGCTCCACCGTGTCGACGGACATGTTCCCGTACCTCCCGACGTTCTGGCCGGCGCGCGTGCCCAATCGCGTCCTGACCGAGCAGGCCTACCGGCGGGTCATGGACGGGTCGCTCTCCCCTGACGCGCGCCGGGCGGCGTTCGAGTCTCGTGAGCGGTGGTACCGCCACCTGGACCAGGACTGGGTCACCCGCATGAACCAGTTCGTTGCCGATTGGAGCCGCGTAGGGATCGTCACGCGGCAACCGGGACCGGCGCACGACGCGGCGCTCCCATCCGAGATGCATGTGGAGATCGGCAGCGAGTTCCCGGAGGGGACGAGCGGTATGCCGGCGGCGCAGGCTCCACCGCCCCTCCACGACCCGCGCCGGCAGCCGTGACCGGGGCGGGGCGCATCCTCCTGACGAACGACCAGTGGGTGGACATTGCGATCATCGGTGGCGGGCCGGCGGGGTCCGCCGCCGCGATGGTGCTCGCGCGGGCCGGCGTCTCCGTCCTGCTCATTGATCGCGGCGACGGATGGGCGCGTGGCATCGGCGAGAGCTTGCCCCCGATGGCCGCGCCACTCCTGCGCGCTCTTGGCGTCTGGGACCAGTTCCTCGCCGCTGGCCATCTTCCCTCGCACGGGAATCGGTCGGCGTGGGGCACGCCGGAGGCTGAGGAGCGCGATTTCCTCTCCCATCCCGAGGGCGTCGGCTGGCACCTGGACCGACCGCGATTCGACGCTATGCTCGTCGATGCGGCGGTGCGGGCAGGCGCCTCCTATGCACGGCGCACGCGCCTGGCCCGGCGCCGCAGGGGCGCGGGGGGCGCCTGGCTCCTCGATCTCGTGGTAGGGGGGCGAGAGACGACGGTGCGGGCCGGGGCCATCGTCGACGCCAGCGGCCGGACCGCGGTGCTGGCGCGCGCCGAGGGGGTGCCTCGCGCCGCGTATGACCGCCTCGTCGGCGTCGTCGGAACGCTCATCCCCACAGACGTCGAGGGTGATCCGGCTTTCGATCAAGACTCCCTTACCCTGATCGAGGCTGTGCCCGACGGCTGGTGGTACGCGGCGCGCATCCCCGGAGGACGCCTTGTCGTGGCGCACATGACCGATGCGGACATCGCCGCATCGCGCGGCGTGCGCAGCCCTAGTGGCTGGTCGGCATCGCTGGCGGACGCGCCGCGCATCCAGGAGCGGGTCAGGCGGCATGGCTATCGCCTGGACGCGGCGCTGCGCGTCGTCCCGGCGGATAGTTCGTATCTGCGCGACGTAGGAGGCGACGGATGGTGCGCCGTCGGCGACGCCGCGGCCGCCCACGACCCTTTGTCGTCGTTCGGGATCACAGGGGCTCTTGCCGGGGGCGAACAGGCCGCGCGCGCGATCCTGGTGGATGGCGGCTCGCTCCACGTGGGACGGGGCGAACTCAACGAGTATGCGCGCCGGATGCGGCAGACGTACGCCGGTTACGTGGCGCAGTGGCTCGGCAATTACGCGCTGGAGCGCCGGTGGCTGGGCACCCCCTTCTGGGCCCGTCGGCATGGCCTGCTCGAGCGTCTCCTCCGACCGTAGGTGCGTGCAGTACAACATGGGTCGGCGGTGCTACCCTTCTACCATATCCAACAGGGCGACGTGGCCGACGCGGAAACACCACTATCCTAGCGATCACACGGGGGGCCTATCACAGTCCATGCGCCTCTTCACTACCGCGACGTGCTATGGTGAAGCATCACATCGATCACTCACACCACAGGAGCGTCACCATGCAGTTCTACAGCCTTCAGACCAGGGAGAGCATCGAGGTGCCCGACGAGCAGGTCGAGCGTACCACCATGGCCAACGGCCGGCCCGCCGCCCGGGCGACCATCACCCGCGACGGCAAGACCCTCAAGCTCTTCAAGTTCCTCCCCGCCTCTGCCGCCGCCCCAGCCGCCGCACCTGCATCAGCGGAGGTGCCGGCCGCCAAGACCAAGGCGAAGAGGTCAACCAAGGCCTGAGCTTGCCGCAGGGCAGGGCCGGTGCGACCTGGCCCGGTCCCGCTTCAGCTCGTCGACCGTCGCGCGAACCGGGGCGGGCGGGGCCAGCACCCACGTCTCGCGCGGCTCACTCCTCGGTGTCCCCCAGCGGCGGGACCACGCGCAGGTGCGGCTCCTCGATGCGTGCCGCCCGCGCCGCCTCCGCCCCCGCGAGCATCGCCAGGAACCGCGCCGCCTCCTCGCGCCCGAACCGTTCCCGGTCCGACGGCCCACCGGCGCCGTCGTAGCGGTTCAGGGCGTCTCCCAGCGCCGCGAAGTAGTCACCGAGTACCAGTGCCACGCGCTGGCGTCCCCGCTCGTCGGCCAGGTCGGACGCGGCGAGCGCCTGCCGGACCGCCCCGCGCAGCCACTCCAGCAGCGGCGTCGGCGGCAGCTCCCGCAGGTCCTGTGGGTCGCACGGCATCAGCGGTCCCTCCAGGCGTGCCGCCCCGCGGGAAGCGCCGGTCGCACCCGCCGGTCCCTCACGCGACATCCTCCCGTCCGTCCGACCCCCACGCCGGATGCCCGCCCCCGCGCATCGCGCCCGACACGATGGCCGCCGACAGGGACAGCGCCGGCCTGACGTACCGGGAGGGACCAGCGGGAGGACCGGGGACGGTCCCGCACGACGCCCA
>JAABUQ010013254.1_pt1 | contig 10041 bp, 10 predicted proteins | sample 5560001 | NCBI WGS metagenome assembly JAABUQ01 (sample SAMN10711888, study PRJNA513371) | rock metagenome | isolation source: Antarctica rocks | place: Antarctica: Victoria Land, Finger Mt nord | collected 2015-12-18 | reverse complement strand
CGGGCCATGACGGTAATGGGGCTCTGCTGGGCGAACCGCTCGAAGATGTCGTCAAGGACCATAGCACCGCCCCCCTGGAATGTCGCTATCTCCTGGTGTGGCGGTACTTTACCAGACCCATCACTCCACCTTCAAAGCCCTGGTCGGTCACCCCATCTTGCCGACTCGGCCGATTCACCACCAGAGAATTTGGTTACACCCCGTAGGTCTGTTAGAATGCTACTCTTTAGATCTGCGGTAGACCGCTTTTTTCGGCAGGGCCAGCCCCGTGCATGCGACCGCACGCGGCGGATGTCTCGGTCGCAATTCCCGGAAGCAGGTGCCGCGACCGGAGGTCATTGCGGAGAAGAGCGGCCGGAGCGTAGGCTACTTCGCCCGGCAGGTCCGCAAGGCCGCGAGGGTCACCGCCATGTCGTCGGGCAGGGGGGCCGTGAGGTCCAGGGCCTGGCCGGTGAGGGGATGCGTCAGGTGCAGGGCGTGGGCGTGCAGCGCCTGGCGGTCGAGCAGGACGCGGTTGGCGTCGGGGACGCCCGGCCCGGCGATGTCCGCGAGCAGGATGCGGTCCCGGCCGGCGTAGAGCTTGTCGGCGAGGACCGGGTGGCCGACGTGGGCCAGGTGGACGCGGATCTGGTGAGTCCGCCCGGTCCGGGGCTTGCAACGGACGAGGGCGTGGCCGTCGAACCGTTCGAGGACCTCGTAGAAGGTGACTGCCTCCTTGCCGCCGTCGGCGGCCGTGCGGATCGCCATCTTCTCGCGGTGGGTCGGGTGCGGGCCGATCAGGCGCTCGATGTAGTCGCCGTCGCGGCCCGGGACGCCCGAGACTAGGGCGAGGTACTCCTTGCGGATCGTCCGCTCCTCGAACTGGCGGGCGAGGGCGGCGTGGGCCCGGTCGTCCTTGGCGACGATCAGGAGGCCCGAGGTGTCGCGGTCGAGCCGGTGGACGATCCCGGGCCGGTGCGCGCCGCCGACGGTCGAGAGCCGGTCGAAGTGGAACTGGAGCGCATTGACCAGCGTGCCGGACCGGTGCCCCTTGGCCGGGTGGGTGACGAGGCCCGGGGGCTTGATCACGACGACGAACGCCTCGTCCTCGAAGGCGACCGCCAGCGGGATGTCCTCGGGGACGAACGCGTCGTCGGCCAGATCGGGCAGCCAGATCCGGACGGAGTCCCCCTCGCGGACCTTGGACGACGCCTTGGCCGGCGCCCCGTTGATCAGCACGGCGCCGGCGTCGATGACCTTCTGGATCACGCTCCGGGAGTAGTCCTGATACCGGCCGGACAGGTACGCGTCGACCCGCTTGCCCGCTATCCGGGCCTTGACGACGAACTCGGTGGGGTCCGGCGAGAGCTCGGGCGGCATGGGGCCAGACGCGCGGGGCGAGCGCCGCTTGAGGGTGCGGCGGCTCGCCCGAAGGGTGAAGGGAGACGGTCGGGTCGATCGGCCGGGTCAGGGCTTGGGCCGGGGCGCGTCGGGGGCGAACGGGTCGGCCGGCAGATCGTCCTTCTTGGTCGCGGGCGTCTCGGCCTTGGCCGGCGAGGTCGAGGCCGGCGGTGGGGCGATGTCGAGCGGGCCGGGGCCGAGGGCGTCGATGGCCGGGGCCGTCGCCGGCCTGGTCAGGTCCAGGCCCGCCGGCGAGGGGAGGGCCGGGGCGGGGATCGTCGGGCCGGAGAGCGACGGGTGGCCGGCGGGCAGGTCGCCGACCTCGGGCAGGCTCGTCGGCAGCGAGGCCGTTGGGGCCTTGTAGGTGTACATGTCCTTGTAGAAGGCGACGACCTCGGGGTCCTTCAGCTGCTCGACGAGCTTCGCGGCCTGGCGCGCCTCGGCCGAGTCCGGCGCCGCGGCGATGACGGCCTTGTACGCCCCGATCGCCTCGGGCAGCTCGTTGCGGGCCTCGAGGGCCCGGGCCGCGCCGAAGGCGGCGGCGGTCGCCTCGTCCGAGCCCTTCGGGGCCTCGCGGGCGACCTGCTGGTAGAGGTCCAGCGCCTTCTTCAGCTGCGGGAGGGCCGACTCGCGGTTGGCGGGCAGGTCGCGGATCGCCTGGAGGAAATGGTCGGCGGCGGCCTGGAGCTTGGCGACCCGGGAGACCTCGCCGGCGGGGAACGCCTCGGCGACCTCGACCTTCTGCCCGGGAGTCTGCGCCCCCGAGAGGTCGGCCCAGGCCTGCCCGGACGTCGTCCGTCCCTTCGAGAGGCCGCCGGCCAGGACGCCGACGAGGACCGCGACGCCGACCGCGCCGGCCAGGAGGAACCAGAACCGCGGCCCCTGCTCCATCCCGCGGCGGAGCCATCGGGCCAGGATCGTCAGGTCCTGGTCCGGGTCGTGGATGACGGTCGGCTCGGCATGCTCGAATTCATGCTCGGGCCTGACCGCCGTGCGCGGTTCCTCTTTCATCGTTCCATCCCGTGTCTAAGCTGTCGGACGGAGCAAGGCCCGGGCCGGGAGACGGGGCGCGACGCCCCCTCCGTGTCGAGACGGCCCCCGCGGCAATCTTAACGGCGGGCCTCGCGCGGGGTCAAGCGCCGCCGATCGGCCCCCAGACGATTGGAGATAACGCCGTTCAGGTAGGCCCTGGCGGCCGGCTGGCTTGGCTGAGCGTGGGTAGCAACCCTTGCCTCGCGGGAAATCCGACGACGGCCAGCAATTCTTCGACCGCCATCACGCCGTAGCAGTCGTCCATGAAGATCACCACCGGGGAGCGACCCAGGCCGGCTTGAGTTCGACGCCGCAGGCGTCTGATCCCCAGCTTGGCCAGCCGCTCGCCGCCGCGACTGCGGTAGATCTGCGCCGTGTTGAAGGCCAGGATCGTCAGTGTCGTGCGACCGTGAGCGGCGGCGTCCCGGCCCCACCGCTGCTTCTCCAGGCCGAAACCCTCCTTCAACTCCCGATAGCCGTCGTTCTCGATATGCCAGCGGGGGCGGAACGCTTGCAACGCCGCGTAGCCGTTGGCGAACCGCCGCGTGCTCACCAAGGCCCAGCAATCCTTCAACTCCCGGGGCTCCGGCTCGATCTCCCGGATCAGGGCCACCCATAAGCCGGGATCGGACACGCCGTAGTCTCGGGCGGCTTCCACGAAGCTCTCCCAACTGGTCATCTCCCCGACCGCCGCCACCTCAACGGCCCTCGCCTCTTTGTGGCCTCGGATGGTCCGCACGTACCGATGCCGCGTCCACGCCAGCGATCCGCCCCGGGCCAGGCCCAACGCGTCGGCGAACATCCGCCGGTCCGGCGGCAACGGCGTCAGCACGTCGATCCCCTTCTCATAGGCCAGCCAGGCGATCAGCGGGCCGTCGGCATAGAGGGCGTCGGCCAGCAGCAGATCGATGCACTCCGGGCCGCCGGACTCCAGGGTCTGCTCGATCAGCTCCCGCGTCACCTCGGCCTCGCGTCCCTTCTCCGAGGCGGTCCCCTCCAGCAGCCGCCAGGCCACGATCACCGGCCGCTGAGCCGAGACACAGACCAGGCAGACCAGGCGGAAGTCGTCGCCCAGGCCGCTGCCGTCGATCGCGTAGACCTGGCCCCGGACCGACTGGCGTTGATCCAGCGAGGCGACGGCGGCCTTCTAGACCTGGAGCCAGGCCCCGGTCTCGACCCGCCGCAGGGCGTCTCGCAAGGTGTCGGGATGACACGGCAGCGAATCGACCCGGCGGCCTTGGGGATGACGATGGCGTCGATTGGCGCCGGCCTGGATCTGGGCCGGAGCCCACCCCAGTTGGAGCAAGGTCGCCGGGTCCTGAAACAAGAGCCGAGCTGACGGGTCGAGGCCGGGCTCCGGGAGGAACGGCAGCACGGCGAGGCTCCGGAACAGCAGCGGATCATCGATCCCGGTCCGCTGGCGATCGACGGGGAGACGGTCGAGGGCCTCGAAGATGCCCAACTCGATGTGCAAGGCGGTCAATTCATCGAGCGGTCCCGAGGTCGTCGTGGTGGCCATCAACGGCCGCTCCCCGCGTCGCAACGCATCCAGGACCGCCTGCTTGTCCTGCCGAAACCAACGGATCTCCATGACGCACCCCCCTGGTACGCCTGATCCTACGGCCTCAAGGGCTTATCTCCAATTGTCTGGATCGGCCCCCAGGACGATTGCAAAGTCGGTTTCGACTGGTTATTCCTTGACAGGGGAGGGACTTGATTCGACCACCACCGGGGTGGACTCCCATGTCTCAGCCCGCCGTCGATTCCCTGATGGCTGCCTTCGCGGGGCTGTCCGACCCGCGGCACCGCCGCGGCATCCGCCACCCCTACGCCGGGCTCCTGGCCTTGACCTTCCTCGGCCTGCTCTGCCGCCAGGCCGACTTCGCCTCGATCGCCCGCTGGGCCCGGCGGCATTGGGAGGACCTCGCCGGGCCGCTGGGGTTCACCCGCCGCGACGCCCCCCACGCCACCACCCTCAGCCGCGCCGCGGCACGCGACTCCGTCGCCGAGTTCCGCGCCGCCCTGGCCGACTGGATGGCGGGGCTGCTGGCCGAGGCCGATCTGGTCGTCGCCGTCGACGGCAAGACCAGCAAGCAGGCCCGCGACGCCGAGGGCCGCCCGATCCACGTGCTCGACGTCTTCGCCCACGGCCTGAAGCTGGCGCCGGCGGACTGGCCGGTCGGCAGCAAGTCGACCGAGCCGGAGGTCCTCAAGGCCCACCTCGATGAGCGGGTCGCCGCCTACCCGAGCTTGCGCGTGCTGACCGGCGACGCCCGGTTCTGCCGGCGGCCGCTGGCCCGGGCGATCATCGAGGCGGGGCGCGACTACGTCCTGGCGGTCACGGACAACCAGGGGGAGCTGCACGAGGCCGCCCGCACGGCGCTGGCCGCCGCGACGGCGGAGACCGCCGCGGCGACGGCGCGGGAAAAAACCTAGGGCGGCAAAGTTCATTTGACCCGTGGTGATGGATTCGTTACTCCTGGGGCGTCCATCGCTTCGAGGAGATGCCCCATGCCGCGACGGAGTGCCCGACCCCGCCCCGAGCGGACTCTGGACCTGGCCGCCCACACCCGGGTCTGCCCCGCCTGCGCCGGGCCGCTCTGGTCCGCCGCCACGGCCCGCCGGACCGTCGTCACCCTGGAGGGGCTCGTGCAGCCGCGGCTCCAGGTCCGCAGCTGCCGCAACCCCGCCTGCCCCCGACATCGGGTCTGCCTCCGCCCCGAGCAGGAGGGGCATCTCGCCTCGCCGCAGCACGAGTTCGGCCTCGACATCATCGCCGCGGTCGGCCGATTGCGGCATGCCGGGCACCGCAGCGTCCCCGAGATCCACGCCGAGCTGGCCCGCCGCGGCGTGCCGATCCGCGCGCGCAGCGTCGGCAACCTCCCGGACCGCTCCGACGAGCTGCTGGCGCTGTCCTGCACCGATGCCGCCCGGCTGCGGCGGATCACCGCGGAGGCCGGGCGGGTCATCCTGGCCATCGACGGCCTGCAGCCCGACGTCGGCCACGAGGTCCTCCGGGTCCTCCGCGACGTGCTCAGCGGCGAGGTGCTCCTGGCCCGGAGCCTGCTGTCGTCCTGCCGGGACGACCGGGCGAAGCGGATCGGCGAGGTGAAGGCGGCCCTGCCGGTGCCGATCGCCGGGGTCGTCTCCGACGGCCAGGCCTCGATCCGCAACGCGGTGAAGGCGGCCCTCGACGGGGTGCCCCATCAGCTCTGCCATCTCCACCGCCTGCGCGAGGCGGCCCCGCCGGTCTACCAGGCGGATCGGCACATCAAGGTCCGACTGAAGAAGGAGGCCCGCGGTATCCGGCCGATCGAGCGGGAGGTCGAGGGCCGCGAGGATGACGAGGCCGAGGCGATCCGGGGCTACTGCGCCGCGGTGCGCGGCGCGTTGACCGACGATGGCCGGCCGCCCCTGGACGCCGCGGGGCTGAAGCTGCAGGGCCGCCCGGCCGAGGTGGCCGCGAGCCCGGACCGGGCGGGCGCGAAAGGGGGCTCTCGAAGGAGCTGACCCGGCTGCGGGCGATCCCGGGGAAGGGCCCGGAAGCGGCCGAGGCGTCGTGGCCGGACGTGCGGACGGCCCTCGGCCGGGTGCATCGGGCCGCCGCCATCTTTCGCAACAAGCAAGGGCTCGACGCCGCCGGGGTGAGGCTGCGCCACCGCGGAGGGACAAATCGGCACCCAACCGGCGGCGTGTTTGATCGTCAGCGCCGATTTCCGGCGGTCAAGTCGAAAAGAGATGTCGGAGACCAAATGACTCAAGCTGGGGCGACCACGCGTAAGACTTCGCCCGAACGGCTGAGTCCCCTTACAGGTCTTTCCTCATCTCCCTTCGTGCTTCCGAGCGAAACCCAGCCCCTCGCCCCCGGCCCGCCGGTCTGTTAACATGCTCGGGGTGAGACCTTATCCCCTCGATCGATCCGCCCGACGAGGTCCCATGTCGCTGCTCGCCGAACCGCCCGTCGTCTCGCACTTCCCGGCGTTCGAGCCCCACCCGCTGCTCCGCAACGGCCATCTCCAGACGATCGTGGCGCGGTACATGCCGGGGCCGCGGGTGAAGCTCCCCTCGACGTATCACGAGGTCGACCTCGGCGACGGCGACCGGCTGAGCGTGCTCGAGTCGCGGCCGGATGGGTGGGAGCCCGGCGACCCGGCCGTGGTGATGGTCCACGGGCTGGCCGGCTGCGTCCGGTCGCCGTACCTCGCGCGGGTCGGGCTGAGGCTGTTCCGGATGGGGATCCGGGTCGTCCGGATGAACATGCGCGGGGCGGGCTCGGGGTATGGGATCTCGCGGAGCTACTACCACGGGGGCCGGTCCGAAGACCCGAGGGCCGTGGTCGAGTGGCTGGCCGGGCGCGCCCCGGGGTCCCCGATCGGGCTGGTCGGGTTCTCGCTCGGCGCGAACCTCGTGCTGAAGCTCGCGGGCGAGGCGGCCGACGACGACCTCGCCGGGTTCGACTGCGTCGTGGCGGCGAATCCCCCGCTCGACCTGCACGCCGCCTGCTTGCACATCCGCCGGCCCCAGGGCAAGATCTACGACCGGAACTTCATCCGGCTCCTCCAGGTCGAGGAGGAGCGGCTCCGGTTCGCCTTCCCCGGGCTCGCCCCGGTCGACTTCTCTCGGGTCGGGAACCTGTTCGAGTTCGACGATGTCTACACGGCGCCCCGCAACGGGTTCCGGGACGCGGCCGAGTACTATGCCCGCAGCAGTTCTGCCCCGCTGATCCCCCGGATCACCGCCCCCGGCCTGGTGATCCACGCGGCCGACGACCCGTTCATCCCGGTCGAACCGTTCCACCGGGTCCAGTTTCCGCCGCAGTTGGCACTGGAATTGAATCCCCACGGAGGACATCTCGGATACCTCGGCCGTCTGTCGCGGGGTGGAGATCGTCGGTGGCTCGACGCGCGGATCGCGGCCTGGCTCGCGGCACGTTGGGGCGTCGACCACCGCCCCGCCGCGGACGGCCCCCGTCCCCGGTCGAACCAGGGAGGCCGCGAGGCTCATGTCGGACACCCGCTTCAATAAGTTCCGCGCCGCCGCCGAAGTCCTCCAGCGCGGCCGCGATCGCCTGGTCGAGGCCCTGGCCGAGGATGTCCTCGACCAGGCCGACGACCTGATGGACAACAACTTCCTCTTCAACGAGTTCCTCGAGACCCAGGGGACCAAGCTCCATTTCCTGATGCTGGTCCTCTCGCAGCTCGAGCAATCCGCCGAGTCGTTCGACGAGCTGGCGGCGATCCTGCCGGCCCCGCCGATGCCGGCCCCGGCCGCCTCGCCCAAGGCGGTCGAACCGCCCAAGAAGCGGCGGGCCCGGGCAAAGAAGATCCCCCAGAAGGCGACCACCGAGGGCGATGACCTCTGATCGCCGGCCGGGCCCACACGACGTGACGTGCGGGACGGCGCGAAAGTAAGCCGGCGAGGGGAGGTGGCGGGGCGTCGGCGTCAGTGCTTGCGACGGACCTCGCCCCGGAGGAAATGGTCGAGCTCGTCGTCGTCGTCGAGGTTCAGCTCGAAGCCGTGCCACTGGCCGGTCGACTCGTCGAGGATCGCCGCGGCGGAGCGGCCGCTCGGGGACTGGGCCGGGTCGGTCCAGATGAGCCGATCGTCCTCGTTGGTGAACCCGAGGCCGTCCCACTGGCCGATCCCGCCGACGGCCTCGCGGAGCGCCGTGCGCACGGCATACACGGCGCCGAAGGCGTCGGGGTTCTCGACCATGGCGTCGGGGTAGATCCGGATCGCGTAGATCGCCCGGACGCTCTCCAGGAAGTCCGACAGCCAGCGGACGGCCGCGGGGGGCCCCCCGGCCTCGAGGCTGTCGATGAACTCGGCGACTTCCTCGGCGCCGAGGGTGTTGGGGCCGACCGGGTTCCGCTCGACGGTCGCCCAGACGTTCTGGTTCTCGTGGATCTTCGGCCCGATCGCCAGGTAGTTGCCGAGCATGCCCGGGTGGTCGACCGACCAGACGGCGCCGCTCGGCGCCGCCCGCTGGAGGTCGGCCAGGGGGATCGGCCGGTCGTTGACCGTCAGGAGGCGAAGGTAGTCACCCATCGGCCGACTCCATCGCGAGAGGCCCCATCGAGGCACCGACCGGCACGGCTCCCTCTCGCGACGTCGGCCTCGTCGGCGTGACGGCGTCCCGACGGCTCGTCGTCGCGACGTCCGGACGAAACGCGAACATAAAGGAGCCTATCAGCCCGGCATGGATCAGGCAAGGGACGAGAAAGACGCTCGCCGAATTGCCCCCGAGCCGGCCGACCAGGGCCCCCGCCAGCAGGCTGCCGAGCAGCGACCCGACCCCCGACGTGACCAGCATGTTCAGCCCCTGGACGCTCGCCCTCCGGTCGGCCGGGGCCCGTCCGTCGAGGAAGACGTGGCCCCCGACCGTGAAGCAGGCGATGCCCACCCCGTGCAACGGGATGCCCGCCACGGCCGCCCAGAGCGGCGGGTCGATCGCCAGCGAGGCGAACCGGACGAGATACGCGCCCATCCCCAGCAGCATCGTCCGCTTGTGGCCGATCCGCCGGAGCAGCCAGGGCAGGAGCGCCAGCGCCCCGACTTCGGGGGCCTGGCCGAGCGTCAGGACCGTCGACGCCCAGGCCCTCGGCAGCCCGCGCGACTCCAGGTAATGCGGCATCACCTGGTAGACGAACGGCGTCGTCAGGCTCACGCCCATCGCCGTGACCAGGTAGGCCGCGACGTCCCGCGACCTCAGGAGCGACCCGGCCGCCCCGATCCCGGGCCGACCCGTCGGCCTGGCTAGCGGCGGCGTCTTGGGCAGGAGCCGGGCGAACCTGGCCATCGCCGCCGAGAGCCCCGCCGCCACCCAGAACGCCGGATACGCCCCGCCGCCCGACCGGGTCGACCCCGACCACGCCATCGCCGCCGAGACGAACCAGCCGACCCCCATCCAGCCGACGGTCCCCCAGAGCCGGACCAGGCCGAACTCGGCGTCGGGCCGCGGCAGGTTCCGGAGGGCGACCGAGCTGGCCACCCCGTGCGTCGGCGCCGTGATCAGCCAGTAGGCCAGCAAGAGCGCGAAGATCGCCGGCGTCCCCGCCGTGACCCCCAGCGCCATCGCCGTCAGGGCGATGGCCCCCAGGCCATAGCAGGCCGAGAGGTACCGCTCCGACGGCATCAGCCGATCGACGAGCGTCCCGGCCCCGACCGACATCGCGATCGTGGCGAGCGGATACGTCGCGAACAGCCAGCCGCGACCCGGCCCCGAGATCCCGAGGTCCCCCAGGTGGAGCGCCAGCAGCGGCCACCAGGCCCCCTGCACCGCATAGATCAGGGCCATCATGACCGACAGCCGCGCCCGAACGTGTCCGCCCATGGGTCTCCCGACTTTCCTGGCACCCGCATCTCCCCCGCAGATTCTAGCGACGGACCGCGATTTGCCGAAGTCGAGTCGACGATCCTTCGGCGAAGCCCGGCCGGTCCGCGTCCCTCGGTGGTCGCCGCGCGGGTCGCTGAGGTAGGATGGACATGTGGCGTCGCGGCGGTAAGGAGAACGAGGCTCTGTCGCAGAGTGGATCGAAAGTGGTCCGACCGGGTTGACAGTTTGTCTTGAAGGGGAGGCCGCCCCGTGATCGACTGGTTCACAACCACGATCGCCAGCACCAGGGAGGG
>JAABUQ010013253.1_pt1 | contig 10043 bp, 9 predicted proteins | sample 5560001 | NCBI WGS metagenome assembly JAABUQ01 (sample SAMN10711888, study PRJNA513371) | rock metagenome | isolation source: Antarctica rocks | place: Antarctica: Victoria Land, Finger Mt nord | collected 2015-12-18 | reverse complement strand
GATGCAGCGCAGCTCCTTGCCGCGCCGAAACGGAGCGACCCGCACCGTCCGCCCGTTCAGCGGATGCCACGGGTAGGCGATCGTCGCGAAGCGTAAACTATATGCAGAATGTCGGTCGTTGGCCGCGTCTCCACCGAAAGATCGCCCCGCTGTTGCGCCATCGCCCCCAGTGCGAAGACGCTTTGCATGTGGTCGAACACGCGCTGTCCATTTCCCGGGTCGCGCGCCATCAGTTCGCCCGTAGTTGCGGCCGCCTGCTCGAACGCATTGACCGCCGTGGGGAAGTCCCCCCGCTGCTCGCGCAACTCGCCCACCATCCGCAGCGCCTTTGCGCGGCGGGCGAGTTCGTCGGCGTTCAGCGAGCCGAGCGGTTGCTTGCCGTAATAGCGCATCGTCTCCGCGCCGACCGAATCGAGGACGTCCAGCCGCCCGACCGCGTCCAGGCGCTTGCGCAGATCGCCGAGCATGAACTCGACCAGTTGCTCGGCGTCCCCCCGCTCCGCCCGCGCCGCCGCGCGCGCGCGCGCCGCTTCGGCCGCCAGCCCGGTCATCGCCACCGTGGCGAGCGCGCCGACACCCGCCAGCATCGCCCAGAACCGCCGCCGCCGCGTATCGAAGCCACGGATCAGCGTCAGCGCGGGCGGCTGCTCCGATCCGGCGGGTTCGGGATGCGCCACCGGCGCGATCTCGCCAATGAGCCGGTAGCCGACGCGCGCGATGGTTTCGATGCCGAAGCCGCCGCCGCGCTCGGCCGCGACCTTGCGCAGACGCGAGATGACGCGGTTGATCGAGTCGTCGCCGACGATGCGACCCTCCCAGCAGCATTCGATCAGATCGTCGCGGCTGACCACGCCACCATCCGCGCGCGCGAGCTGGACAAGCACCTGCATCACGCGCGGCTCCAGCCGTTCGGATTGACCATCGACACCGATTACGGTGCGCGCGGCGGGATCGACCACCACGCGCCCGACACGCAGCGGCGCTTCCTTGGCGAGCATGATTCGCGAGATAGGCTCCATCTATGTCGTGCTCCCGGCGGCAACACCATATTAACATTTCGGCGTGCCGAAGTCAGCTTCGTTCGGACGCAGCAACGGCGCTCGGCCGATTTGCTGCCGATGATTGATTAATCGGTTAACAATCGGCGCATCATCGGCGTCCGTCCCTAGTCCATCGGCGGTAAAAGCGCGCACCCCGGGTCATCGCCGGCCGGAATAATCCGCCGGTCGAACAGGAAGGACCCTCCCCCATGAATATCCGCATCGCGGTCGCCACCGCGCTTCTGACGCTCACCACCGGCTTCACGGCCTACGCCCAGGATGTGCAAATCCGCTCGGTGGGGGTGCGCTACAAGGACCTGAATTTTGATGCCGAAGCCGGACGTACAACGATGCGCCACCGCTTGATATCGGCCGCCAACGCGGTTTGCGAAGTTCCCGTCGGCAGCATCGATCTGACTGCCCGCATGGACCAGGCCAGGTGCATCAAGGCCGCGATGAAGCAGGCACAGGCCGACCTCGAATTCAGGCTCCGCCCAACGATGGCGTCGCGCTGAGGCTTCGGACTGGGCAGGGCTGAAGCTCCCACCTCCCATCTCAAGCCAAACTGGGGTTCGTCGTTATCCAGCGACGGACCCCGTTTTATGTTCCGCAAGCAGCCGAGACCAGTGTCGCCCGGAGTGGCCTCGCGCATCCACTGGCAAGCAGAGCGTCGCTATCGGCGTCGGGGCAGGCCGGAGGCAGCCGACGAGAATGCTTTCGCCCGGTGCCTAGCCCGCGCTCAGCCGATCCCTGGTGCTCTATCCCGATATCGGTCGAGTTCATCATCGACAACGGTCTGACCGCGATTGTCGCCGAGCGGTTCGACGCCGGCGTGAGGCTCGGCGGCACTGTCGCCAGGGACATGATCGCGGTGCCGATCCCGCAGATCGATTACCAAGATCCGAAGTGCGCGTGCGGCATCGACGTATGCAGCCGTCAACCAGAAAATGCGTTCAAGTGTTCATGCGCCAGCGGCTCGCTCGTCTCAACGTCGTCGGACGGCCCCGCCGCGTGGCGATCGCAGTTCCAATCAAGAACGAGGCCGAGGGTATTTCAGGGTGTTTGGCCGCGCTCGACCGTGCTGCGGCGAGTTATGCCGGTTCAGTCAGCGTCGTCGCATTCGCCAACGACTGTATCGACAGGAGTATCGAACGCATCGCAGCGTTCCAGCCGGCTCACTTCGATCTCGATTTGTGCACCACCTCGTTGGTGCCCGGCGCGCGCCACGCGGGCTGGGCGCGCCGATTGGCGTTCGACGCCGCGACCACACATCTCGTGGAGGATACCGATCTGCTGCTTTCAACCGACGCCGATAGCCATGTCGATCCCGCGTGGCTCGCGCGCACGGTTGCTCACGTCGACGCCGGTTACGACGCGGTCGCGGGAATGGCGCTGACGCCCGCGCGCGACCGCGCCACGCTTGGCGACGTGATGCGACGACGGATGAACCTGCTTGGGCGCTACGGCATCGCTATCGCACATTTGCGCAGGAGGGCCGAGCCGGGTTCGCGCGATCCGTGGCCGAGGCATGATTACGAGGGCGGGGCGAGCATCGCGCTGACACTCGCGGCCTACCGCCGGATTGGTGGCGCGCCGACTCCACCGCTCGCCGAAGACCGTGCGCTGTTCGCTGCCGTGCGCGCGACCGGCGGTCGCGTACGCCACGCGGTCGACGTGCGCGTTTTCACGTCCTGCCGGTTCGACGGCCGCGCGCCGGGCGGCATGGCGGACACGCTCGCGCGCTGGGCGGCACAAGACGAGGACGCGCCGGTCCACGAAACCTACACCGTTGCCGCCATGCTTGGCCACGCACCGCGCGGGCCGGGGCAGCAACTGAGCTTCGGCACGCTGCCGCACGCGCTGGCCACCGCTCAGCGAGCTATCCGCGAGAGCGTCGGTCAGTCGCTTTGACGCACTGCCTAAGCCCGCCGCCACACGTCCAGACGATAGTCATCGGTGCGCTCCTCGCGCGCGACCACCACGCTCGAGCCCAGGCCCGCACGCAAATTTTCGACCGCCTCGTCGCCGCTCTTTGGATAGTCGGTCGGCCCTGTCCAATGGACGAGCAGGACGTGGCCGTGGTCGGTCAATGCGCGCGGCAGCCACTCGGCGACGCGCGCGACGTCGGCGCTATCCCAATAATAAACGACTTCGGACAATAGGACGGTGTCGAACCGCCCCGGCGGAAGCTGCTGCGGCACGCGCATTTGCGCAAAGGTGGTGTTCGGGAATGCTACGCACCGCTGTGCGGCGATGCCGAGCGCGGTTTCGCTCACGTCGAGTGCGAGAAGCTGCGCGCATCGCGGCGCAAGCTGGGCGGTCAGCACTCCGATCGAGCAACCGACCTCCAGAAGCGCGCCTGGCGGATCGGGCAGGACTTCGAGCGTGCGCGCGTACTTGGCCGCCTCGTAGGCGCTCGTCTCGAAGCCCCACGGGTCGCGACACACGCGGTAGAGCGCCTCGAAATAGCAGGGATCGATCGACGCCTCACGCCGCATGGCGCGCCTCGGTGCGAAGCAGCACCAACCGTGGCCGCCTGCCGATCGCGATCATTGCGCGCGGCAGGCGAAAGGCGTGCGCCGCACCCCCGATACGCGTGCCCACTTGCGTTTGGTGGCAGTGCACCGCGCGCCATTGCTTTGCGCGTTCGCCGCGCGACAATAGGATCGTGATCGCTGCCTCCGCCGAGGTCCCAAGCCTGTCTCCCGTCCAGCCCCATACGGGATAGGCATAGACGCACACGCGCCCGCGCGCACGCCTAGCGACCTCCGCCGCGACAATGGCCGCCGCCACATGATCGCAGTGCGGATCGCCCGCCCACGCGGTCGCGAGCGCTCGGATACGGCGGCGACGGCACAGCGCCCCTAGCCGACGCACGGTCGCCTCGAACGGAGGAGACCCCGGCGGCCCGGCGAGGCGTCCGGCCAGTTCAGATGCACCGCCGCCGCGCGCACGCCAAGCATCCGCAAAGCTCGGGTCGCTTCGCGTCGCCTTGCGCCCACGATCCGGCGCGCACTCCAGCCGGGCGCGCCCTCGTGCGAGCGCGAGCCGTCCGTGAGAAAGGCGATGCGCGGCGGCGCGCCCCGGCGCGCGAGCATCGCAATCAGTCCACCCGGTCCCAGGCTCTCGTCGTCGGGATGCGGGGCAAGCATCAGCCACGGCCCCATTCGTTCGGCCTGCGGGCGTCCGACCGACCGCGCCCGGCGCACCAGCGCGCTCCACATCGCCGCACCCGGTGCTACCACCATGGATCGTCGGTCCAGGGATCGGCGGCGAGCCAGGCCGCGCCCGCGCGGACGCGCGCCGCGTCGGGCGCGGGTTGGCGCAGATAGAGGCCAAGGTCGCGCGTAATCCGGTCGATCGGGTTGGCCGTGAAGAACGCCGCCGTGCCGACCGCTCGCGCGGTCGCCTCCATGACCGCGAGCCCTGCGTCCTCGACGATTCCGCGCGTCATCATCACCATCGGAATTGCGTCCGCGCCGCCCGCCTCGGCCGACTGCGCCGCGCGCACTACCCACATTCCCGCCGTCCGCGCCGCCGCGGCACACCCGGCAAACCGCGTGCGCTGAATCGCATCCTCACCCTTGTCGCTGGTGAGCAGGTGTGAGCGAAGGTAGCGCACAAGTGCCTCGATCGCGCCGAGCTGCACGGCGGTGAAACGCCACGCGCCCGCACTGAATCGCGGTTCGCGCTCATAATCGCCCGTTGCGCCGAGCAGCGCGTTTTCGTCGACGATCATGCCCGTGAAATCGAAGCGGCCGCTTACCGTTCCGCGCATGCCGCGCACGGCCCACCCGCTCGCGTCTGCCCGGTCGCCGCGGCCCGTCAGGTCGACGACGACCATCTGCTTGCCGCCCTTCGCCAGCCGCGCGGTGACAAGCGCGCGGTCGAGATAACCGGTGCCAGTAGCGAACATCTTCATGCCGTTCAGCCGCCAGCCGCCGGGAACACGCGCGAGCGTCAGCCCGGGCACGCTTTCGGTGTTCCACACGCCGAACGTGCGCCCGGTGGCGAGGTCGCCTTCCAGACGCGCGCGCTGCGCTGGCGTGCCGTAGGCGTGGACCAGTTGAACGGCGTTCACGTGGCCCTCGAAAATACGCCCGAGCCCGAGATCCGCTCCGCCGACCAGCCGCAACGTATCAAGCAGATCCGTCGTTTGTTCGCCCGGTGTGACGGTCGCGAAACGTCCGAGTAGGCCGATCTTTCCCAGATCGGTTAAACGCGCGGCGGGGAATGCGGCTTCACTCTCGCCATCGAGCGCCCATCTGGAAACACTTTCGCGCAGGTCCGCGCGCCAACCGATGCTGTCGTTCAGAGGACGGAGTCGGTGGAGGATTGCGGCTCTCCCATCTTCGCCGACCAAATCGGCGGGAAAGCCTCAAACTCCCGAAGTAGCTAAAGGATCATACGCCATCAGGTCGCGGTTACCAAGCGGTCCTTGCTGGCCAGGCCGCGCCTGAGCTACCCGAACGCGGTGCAGACCGACTTCAAGATTTCGCGCGCCGCGACCCTGAAGCCGATTGCCGACGTCGCCGACTGGCTCCAGATCCCCGAGGACGCAGTCGAGCCTTACGGCCGGTTCAAAGCCAAGATCGATCTCGATTGGCTGATCTCGACGCGCGCGCCCCGCAGGCAAGCTGATCCTGGTAACCGCGACCAGTCCGACGCCGGCCGGCGAGGGCAAGACCACGACATCCATTGGGCTGGCGGACGCCTTGAACCGGACCGGGCGGCGTGCAGTCCTGGCGTTGCGCGAACCCTCGCTCGGGCCGTGCTTCGGCATCAAGGGCGGCGCGACGGGCGGCGGCCACGCGCAGATCGCGCCGATGGAGGACATCAACCTTCATTTCAACGGCGATTTTCACGCGATCACCTCGGCGCACAATCTGCTCGCCGCTATGATCGACAACCATGTTTATTGGGGCAACGCGCTCGACATCGACGTGCGGCGGATCGTGTGGCGGCGTGTGTTGGACGTAAACGACCGCGCGTTGCGCGGTATCGTGCAGTCCCTGGGCGGCGCGGCGAACGGGTTCCCACGCGAGTCCGCGTTCGATATCACCGCCGCCTCCGAAGTGATGGCAATCCTGTGCCTGGCCGAGGACCGGGAGGACTTGGTGGCCCGGCTCGGGCGCATTGTCGTGGCTTACACGCGCGATCGACGGCCGGTCACCTCGCGCGACTTGAAGGCGGATGGCGCGATGGCGGTGCTGCTGCGGCAAGCGCTCGCGCCCAATCTGGTGCAGACGCTGGAGGGCACGCCTGCCTTCGTCCACGGTGGCCCGTTCGCCAACATCGCGCACGGCTGCAATTCGGTGATCGCCACGCGCGCGGCGCTGGCGCTCGGCGACTATGTCGTGACGGAGGCGGGGTTCGGCGCGGACCTGGGGGCGGAGAAGTTCTTCGACATCAAGTGCCGCCAAGCTGGCCTGGAACCGTCGGCGGCGGTGATCGTCACGACGGTGCGCGCCCTTAAAATGAACGGCGGGGTGGCGAAGGCCGCTCTGGGCGTGGAGGATTTGGGGGCGGTAGCGCGCGGCGTGGCCAACCTCGCGCGTCATATCGAGAATGTCCGCGTGTTCGGCGTTCCTGCCGTAGTAGCAATCAACCATTTCGCTGGCGACAGCGCGGCCGAACTGGATGCCGTGCGCGCCGCCGCCGCCGCGCTCGACACCGCCGCCATTGTCTGCCACCACTGGGCCGAGGGCGGCGCGGGCGCGACCGCGCTCGCCGACGCGGTCGGCGCACTGGCAGACAGTGGTTTGGAGCGGTTCCAACCGCTGTACCCGGACACAATGCCGCTCCTCAACAAGCTGCAGATCGTCGCCACTCGCATCTACCGCGCCGCCGAAGTCGCCGTGCCGCCCGCCGTTCACGCGCAGCTTCGCGCCTTCGAGGCGGAAGGGTTCGGCCAGCTTCCCGTGTGTATCGCCAAAACGCAGTATAGCTTTACCAGCAATCCTGCGGCACTCGGCGCGCCAAGCGGACATACGTTGAATGTACGCGAGGTGCGGCTATCGGCGGGCGCGGGCTTCGTGGTGGCAATCTGCGGAGACTTGAACACAATGCCCGGCCTTCCGCGCTTGCCCGCCGCCGAAGCAATCGGGCTAGATGGAACGGGTGAAATCGTAGGTCTCTCCTAGGTCGGCTGCCAAGGACGCGCGCTCGTTCGACTTCACCAAGATCTCACGCCGTTTCCCCCCAAAAAAAGGCCCGCTTGGGCTGAGATCATGCGTCGAGCGGAACGCAGTCTCGGTCAAACTTCATCGGCGGCCCGCCACGATATCGGGCACAGCATTATCTAACTTTGGGCCTGAACACCTGCGCGAGATTTCGGTTAAAGTTCCGCTTTCATGGTGAGTGGAACGAGCCACCGCAGCGTGCAATGCACTAGGCTGATGTTAACTCCGCCTTCGAGTTTAGTGATGCAGCGCGAACCCTCACTTCGTCGAAACTACCTCAAACGTCCGCCCGATCAACTAGCGCCGACCACCGCGGTGGAGCCACCGCCGACAACGTGCCCGCTCACGCCGCCGCTCATTCTATGTTATCGAACCGGCTTGAACGAATACAATGCGGTCGGTAGCGACGCGGACGCTTGTGGCTTGAACCAGCTCGTGTCCTGAATGTGGCTCGCGGTTACGTAAAGCGTCCCGTCCGGTCCTTCGGACATCGTGTCGGGCCAGCGCAGGCGCGGATCGGCGACAACCGTCTGCAGCTTCGATTTCATCCAACGCTTGACCGAGTTGTCGGTCGGCGAAGTGATATAGAGCGTGCCTGATCTGCTCATCCAAAGTCCATCGGCGACGTCGGTCACGCCGAGCCGGGTCGGCTTGGGATTGCCGCCGCGCACCAAGCTCGCGGTTGGGACCGAGTAGAGCGAGCGGCCAGTGAGTGCTTGGTAGAAAAGCGTTTCGCCGTCATTCGAAAGCGCGATCCCGTCAGCGGCGAACGCGGGCTGGCGACCATCGGGGCGGCGCAGCGGGCGACCGTCGGTGGTGACCGTCACGTCTTTTTCGACCTGTGTGCTCGGATCGCCGTCTAAGGCACGGAACGCGGTCCCGGCCTGAAGGTCGACGACGATGATCGCGCCGCGTGTCCCAGAGTCGGTGATGTAGCCGGTGCGCCCGTCGGGGCTGAAGCGGATATCGTTCAGGTAGGTGCCCTGAAGAGCCACTGTTTCGTCGAAGTGGATTACCTTGGTGACGCGGTTGGTCGCGAGATCGATGCGTACCAGCTTGGGACCACCGGGCAGGATCTTCTCGTTCCCGGGCGCGGCGGGATCGAGCACCCAAAGCGCGCCGTGCGTATCGGCCACCACCGATTGCACGCAGACGAAGTGATCGCCGACGGTCATCTGGTTAGCCTTGACGTTGCGCCAAGCGTTCCATTGGGCGTCGGGGTAGGGCGTCAACTGCCCGCTTGGCAGCACCTCGGCGACCGAGATCGGCGCGTCATCGGTCCAGCGCGGAAAATTGACGAACACTCGACCATTCGGCGCGACGCTGACGCCGGTAACCTGATGGTCGAAGTGGGCGACCTCGGTCAGCCGAACAGCCTGCGCATCGGCGCTGATGAGGGAGGTAGAGCTTAGGGTCGCACCCAGTGTGGCGCAGGCGAATAGTTTGGTCGCAATCATCGATTTCCCTTTTGAAATACAGTGGTCTGCTCGGTAACAGAGTTGGAAGCAAAGCCTTGGCGATCAACGGCCGGGTGCCGACGTAGGCGAAGACGATCAGGTCGCACTTGCCGCGGCCGAAATCATACTCGTCGTCGCTGGCCTAAACCATATATTCCGGACGCCCGCGGCTTGGCCTGTTCGCGGGTGAGCCGCAGCCCCTCGCCCGCGATGTCGAACCCGGTTGCGGCCCAGCCCTGCTGCGCCAGATAGATCGTGCTGCGGCCCTGCCCCATGCCGACATCGAGCGCGGCTCGGGCTTTACTTCCTTGATCGCCTCAATAAGCAGCGCGCGTTCGGCTGGCGGTTGATCGTCTATGAAGTCCGGTACGCGCCGTTCCACCGCGCAGCTTCGGCGGCGCGCCAGCCGGGCGCGCGTTGGATAAGGCCGCGCACGCCTTATTCGGCCAGTCGCGCCAAGTGACGGTCACGAGCTGTTAGGACTTGCCGAAGCGTCCCGTCATCGTGATCGTGATCGATCCCGAGACGATGGTGAGGTCATCCGCAAGATGTACCGACAGGCATCCCCATTCGCGCGCGCGGGTAGCCCCGACCAATAGCCGAGCAGCCTGCGCATTTGGACCACGAGCCCGTCCAGCCGGATGGCGACCGCGCCGGGGCCAACGCTGTGAGACACCGTTAGAAGGTGTCAATCATGGCGGTTCTGCCCGGTGGGTGGATCGGCGCAACCTTTTAGCGCTTCATGGTAACATTCCGGTCGGATTTACTGGCAGGTTCGCCATAAGCGCATATAAACTCGTAACCCTGCCGCATTCTGTCCCCGCGTATGAATTTTGCGCTCTAAACGCTTACGAGACGGGATCTGAATGGTTGCACCCGCAGTGAAGTTTGTTTCGCTTCCTTTGGGCCACGTCTCCGCGCATAACCATCTCGCTCGACGCCGATCTGGCGACCGCCTTTGATGCGTTCGCGCAGGAGCGCGGCTACCAAAGCCGATCCGAAGCCGTGCGAGATCTTGTTCGCGAGGTGGTCGATGCGGGTGACTTGGCAGCCGATCCAAACGCCGCGTGCGTCGCGGCGCTCTCCTATGTCTACGATCATCAGGTCCGCGATCTGGCCGCCCGGCTGACCGCGATCGGGCACGACCATCATGATCTCGTGGTGTCGACGACGCACGTGCATCTGGACCACAAGGATTGCCTTGAGACGACGATCCTCAAGGGGTCGGTCAGTCGCGTGCGCTCGCTCGCCGACCGCATCCGCGCCGAACGTGGCGTGCGTTTCGGTGCGCTTAATGTGGTCGGGGTAGAACCCAACGACGCGCACGCGGACGGGGCGGACGGGCACCATGGTCACTCGCACGA